>Ga0210003_1004113_pt1 | contig 11598 bp, 6 predicted proteins | sample LantaG_FD_182804 | JGI IMG/M metagenome (GOLD analysis project Ga0210003, IMG submission 182804) | Deep subsurface microbial communities from Baltic Sea to uncover new lineages of life (NeLLi) - Landsort_02402 metaG (SPAdes) (version 2) | ecosystem: Environmental > Aquatic > Marine > Oceanic >...
CCAGGCAGGAGGCGCAGCCGCTGAAGCACTTGCAGACCGAAGGGACGGTGGAGAGGCAGACGCCGTGGCCCGAGCAGGGGACCTGGCCGTGGTGCGGTGTGGAGGAGGAGGAGGAGGAGGAAGAAAAAGGAGAAAGAGAGAACGGAAGAAAGAGAAACGAAGGGAACGGTGTGAGTTGGAGGAGGGAAAAAAAAAAAAAGGAAGGAAAAGAAAAACCTCTCTGTCTCTCCTTCCTTACCTGGAACATCGACCTGCAAGCCCAGTCAAACACCTGGCACCCGGGCCCGAACACTTTCAGCCCGAACGGCGGCGCGATGAACGAGTAAGGGCCCGAGGCCGCGACGGCGTTGGCGAGCGCGGCCGGTACCTCGACGGCGTCGGCGAGCTGCTGCTGGCTCGAGCCCGCGGGGAACTTGCAGACCAGCCTCTTGCCGACGATCTCGTCGAGCGGGCCCGAGGCCACGGGGGGCGCGATCGACCCGTTGACGGTGAGGCCCTGCGTCGACTTCTGCTTGGTCCACTGTCCCGTCTGCGCGTCACGGGCCCACGACGAGGACCCTGGCTTCGAGAGCGTGATCGAGAAATTGGAGGCGGGGTTGGCGTACGAGTAGTTTGTCTGCTTCTGTTTCGAGAACTTGGTGACGGAGATGTTGGCCTGCGCGCCCTGGTAGAAGGGTTTCGTGCTCTGCTTGGGCTCCTTCAGCACCGTCACGTTGAGGGCGAACGCGGGGCTCGTGACGTTGACCGCGGCCGGGGGGCTCGGGGGGTCGACGACGGTCGTCTTGGTGATCGAGACGTTGCCCTTGACTTTCTGCGGCGCCTCGATGACGATGGGCGCGGGGGTGCCCGAGGGGGTCGCGGAGACGCTCAGCGTGGGCTTCTGGGGCTTCTCGGCGTTGACGCCGCCCTTGATGACGCTCTCGATGTTTTGCACGAGGGCCGGCGGGGAGTCGGGCCTCAGGGCGTCGACGACCTCGGTCAGCCACGAGGGCCTCTGGGGCTTGGAGGGCTTGTCGAAGCCGACAAACTGGATCTGCGGGAGGCCCTCGGGCTTCTGGATCGCGACCGTGGCCGAGGGACCGGGCGTCTTGGACTCAGTGACCGTGATGGAGCCCTTGTCCCCTCCGGCGGAGGCTAAGGTCGCGAGGAGGGCGAGGAGGGCGAGCGCAGCGACGACAAAGCGGAGCAGCAGCGGCGACGACATTGTTTTTTCCTTTGAAACGCCACGGGGAAAGCGTGAAGTTTTGTGTTTTGCGTTGATCTGTGTCGGTATTGTTCGCGTCGTTTCGTGCGATTGGGAGGGGAGAGAGGAGCGAGTTGAGGTGACAGGTGAGAGAGAGAGAGCGTGAGTGAAGGACAAGGAGAAGGATTTTGGAGCGCGGACGACGAAACGATGGCGCGATTTTTCAGTTTCGCCCGCATTTGGAAACGCTTGCGCTCCTTCTTCCGAGGCAAAAAAGCATTGTTTTCCCTCTTCTTTCCCTCTTGGAGCTGCAGGAAGACAAACATGGTGCACAGAGGGAGGAAGACGTGACTCCAGCCACTGCGAACACTGCGCATTGGGGGCGGGAAAGAGGGCGTCGCGTCCAAGGAAAAAAACGCATCCAATGGCTGCCGACAACAGAGAGAGCTTCTTCTCAGGGTAGAGGGGCCTTTTCGCCGGCGCATTGCTTCTTCTCTGCGCTCGAGGGAGAGGGGCAGAGCGGGGGTCTGCGTACCGTTGGAAGAACGCGCTGGGAAAGAGAGAAACGCGGTAGAGGTCTCTGACCCGCGAGCGCGCCCTTCAGTCTCTGCGCGCCGTCGAGCGAAAAGGAGGCAGAGTCGAAAATGAAGACCTCTCTCTCGCCCGCTCTCTTCTTTCTCTCCCTCACACCTTCTTCCGCGTCCGAGAGCGTGCTATTGTCAAAACAAGAAAAGCAGAGAACGAAAGAAAACCCGGCTCCAAAAGAACGCAACCGACTATGACCTCTCCTTCCGCTGCCAAGGTGGGACCCCACCAGTGTCCCGACACCGTCTAAGGAAAGAGAGGGAGAAAAGGGAGCTTGGAACGCGAGGGGGATGTGGCGAGCGAAAAGGGCGCTCGCGATTGATGCTCCGATGCAAAGCAACCCCGCTTGCTCCCTTCCCTATTGCTGCTTCTTAGCTTCCCTCCGATGCTCTCTCCTTCCCTCTCACACTTTATCCGATTCCCCTCTCTCAAACAAACATGCCAAAAAGCAGCCGAACGGAAACGTCGAAAACGGCATCAAGAGCGATACCTCCTCGACGACGCCCTCGCCCTCGCCGCCGTCGCCGTCGCCGTCGCCGTCAAGCTCCTCGTCGCGCGACCCGGCCGCGGTCCTCCTCCGCCGCCTCTCGCTCTCCGCCGCGGGGAGAGCAGACGCGCGCGGTCTCACGCTCGTCGAGTACCCCATGGTAGAGGACGATGTTGCTTCTGCGCATCCTCCGCCGCCTTCGCCGCCGCAGCCGCCGCTGCCTTCGGGCGCCGTCGCGCGCCGCGTCGCCCGCGCGGTCGCCGCGCGCCGCAAAATCGCCGCCTCGTGGCTCGCGCGCGTGCTGGACGAGTCCGCGAAGCTGGGCACACCGATCCTGCTGCCGCATGTAGTGTGTGACGCGCTGGCCGCCGTCGAGGCCGAAGAAGAAGAAGGAGAAAAAGAACAAGAAGAAGCCGACCCGGCGATGAGGGAGCTGCTCGCCGTCTGCGCCGAGGCCGTCGTGTGCGGCTCCTGCGTCGGGCTCGCGCTCCGCCCTGCCATCGGCGTCTGGGTCCACGTAAAGCTCTGCTCTGCCACGCTGCGTGTCGATGAGCTGTCGATCTCGGGCTACTTGAGGATGAAGGAGTGCGCCGTCGGCGAGAGCCTCCCGAGGCGCGAGGAGCTTCTGGGGCTCGTCGAGGTGGACCTGGCGCCGTTCGCCCACGGCCTCCCGCGGGTGTCGCGCGCCAAGGCGATCGGCGACGGGCTGCGGCACCTCAACAGGCACCTGACGTCCAAGGTGCTGTCCGTTGCGGCGGCGGCGAGGTCGTCGATCGCCGTTCAGGACGGCGGCGGAGGTACCTCCGACGGCGACGGCGGCGGCGGCGGCCTCGCTCGCCGCCGCTCCCCGGGCTCCTCCTCCCCCTGCTCCTCCGCCGCCGCCCCTGCCTCCCCGCTCGTCGACTTCCTCCGCGACCTCGAGATCGACGGCCTCCGCATCATGCTCGGAGACCGCTCCCCGGCCGACGAGGACGCGCTCGCGTCGCTCCTCGCCCGCGCAGAGGCGTTCCTGGCCACAGAGGACCCCGACGCGCCCGCGGGCCTCGGGTCGCCGCTTGCGGCCTCGCTCCGGCGGATGGGCTTCGAGCCCGGGTGGGGCGCGACCGCGGGGCGCGCGCTGGAGATGATGGAGCAGCTGTCGGAGATCCTGGACGCCCCGGCCGCGGACGTCGTCGAATCGTTTTTGGGTAAGAGAACGACTTTTTGAGTTTTGGGTTTTGAGTTTTGAGTTTTGGGTTTTTTTTTTTGGGGGGGGAGGGGTGCGAAAATCTCACCCCAAGAAAAAATGTTTGAAAAAACTCAAACAGCTCGGATCCCTCTGGTCACCAAAGTCGTGTCCGTTTCGGTGCACGGATACTTCGCCCAGAGCAACGCCCTCGGCAAGCCGGACTCGGGAGGGCAGATCGTCTACGTCCTGGACGCTGTTCGGGCGCTGGAAAAAGAGCTCAACCAGAGGCTCGAGGCGGCGCTCGGCCCGCCGCCGGGGGGAGACCCCAGCGCGGGCGCCGGCGCCGTGCCCGGGCAGCCGCCGCGGCACCCGCGCGCAAAGGTCCTGATCCTGACGCGGCTGATCCCAGAAGCGCTGGACACCAGCTGCGACGCCAGGCTCGAGCGCGTGGCCGGGACCGAGGCGGCTGCGATCCTGCGCGTCCCGTTCCGGGCCGTGGCCACGGCCTCCCCTGAGAGCGGCGGGAGCGGCGGGAGCGCCAAGGCCTTGAGGAAGTTCGTGTCGAGGTTCCAGGTCTGGCCCTTCCTCGAGGACTTCGCCCTCGACTCCTTCGGAGAGATCCTGCGCGAGCTGGGAGGGAGCAGCCCGGACCTGATCCTGGGGAACTACTCCGACGGGAACCTGGTCGCGACGCTGCTGAGCCGGCGCTTCTCCGACGGCGGCGGCGCGAGCGGCGGCGGCGATGGCGGCCCTTCCCAACCCTCTCGCCGCCGCCGCCGCCGCCACGGCCCGACCCAGTGCAGCATCGCGCACGCCCTCGAGCCCAACAAGTACCGCGACTCGCAAGCCCGCTGGAATTCAAGGGACTACGCGGGCTTCAACTTCGAGACGATGTTCACTTCGGTGAGTTTTTTTTTAGGTCGAGAGGTCGAGAGGTCGACGGAAGAAGAGAAAGACTCACTTCCTCATCTTCCTCTCGCCCCCCCCCCTGAAACGATAAACAACGACAACCAGGACCTGATCTCCGCGACCCGCGCCGATTTCATCGTGACTAGCACTCAAAACGAGATCGGAGGCAAAGAAGAGACCGCGGGACAGTACGAAGCCGCCCTCTCGGCCTTCACGCTGCCGGGCTTGTACCGCGTCGTCTCTGGCATCGACGTCTTCGACCCGCGGTTCAACATCGTCAGCCCCGCCTGCGACTCCGACGTCTACTACTCTTTCTCTGAGGAGAAAAAGAGGCTGACGTCTCTGCAGCCCGGGCTGAAGAGGCTGTTGTATGGTGGGGACGAAAGCGACGACGACGAAGGCGGCGACGAGAGCGAGAGCGGACGCGCTCGTGCCGGAGGCGGCAAGAGCAACAGCAGCAGCACCCGCAGCTGCCGCGGCAGGATCTCCGGCGACCGGAGGCACCTGCCCGTGCTCTTCTCGATGGCCAGGCTCGACTCGGTCAAGAACCTCGTGGGCCTCGCGAGGATGTTCGCCGGCAGCGCGCGGCTGCGCGCGGCGTGCAACCTCTTCATCGTCGGCGGCGACGTCGAGCAGGGCCGCGGCCGCGGTGGCGGCGGCGGCAGCGGCGGCGAGGACGGAAACGAGCGACGCCGCCGCCGCCGCGATGACGACGAGGAAGAGGACGAGTCCGTGCGACTCGCGAGGGAGATGCATGCGCTCTTCGACTCCGGCGAGCTGGCCCGCGGCGAGGCCCGGTGGGTCTCGATGCAGTCGAACCCCGTCTCGAACGGCGAGCTGTACCGGGTCGTCGCGGACACGCGCGGCGGCTTCGTCCTGTTCTCGACCTTTGAGAACTTTGGGCTGACGTGCGTGGAAGCGATGAGCTCCGGCCTGCCGACCATCGCCAGTCAGTGGGGCGGGCCCTCGGAGCTGATAAAGCACGGGTGAGTTTTGTTTTTCTTTGAGCCTTTTTTCTCTCTCTTTCTCTCTCTCTCTCGCGCGCTCTCGCGCGCGCTGCGCGCGTGCGCGCCGCCGTTCACCAAACAGCGATCATCTGCCCCCCTCCCGCATTTCAACCCCCCCAAAAAAAATCGCAGGATCAACGGCTTCCACATCGATCCCTACCACCCCGAAGAGGCGGCGGAGACCATCGCGGACTTTTTCGAAAAGGCAAGTGCAGCGGCGGCGGCGAAAACGCGTTCGCACGCCGACGGCGAGGCCGACGGCGGCGGCGGCGGCGGCGGCGACGCACCCGAGGACGCGATCGACGACCCGTGGCTCCGCATCAGCCGCGCGGGCCTGCAGCGCATCGCCTCCCGCTACACCTGGCCGATCTACGCCTGCCGCCTTGCGACGCTCACGAGCGTCTACGCCTTCTGGAAGCGCAGCGGCCGCTCGCGGCTGCTGAGCAGCCCCGAGAAGGGAGCGTACCTCGACCTGCTGACGAAGCTGGTGTTGAGGCCGCTGATCGCGCGCGTGCCGCGGGCCAGAGACAGCGACAGCAACGCTGACGGCAACGGCGAGGAAGAGGAGGAGGATGAGGAAGAGGAAGAAGACGAGGCGGAGGAAGACGACGGGGAGGGCCGCGGCCGCAACCGCGGCGGCGGCTGCCGCCGCGAAAGCGAGGGCGAGGAGGGGGCGACAGAGGATGGAGGAGGAGGCAGGGAGCAGGAGGCGGCTGGCGGCTTTGCGCTCGGGGTTTTGGCGCTCGAGTCGAGGGGGCACGGGGGGCGCGGGAAGTGAAGAATGTCTTTGGGTTCGATGTAGGGCGGGGCGGGACGTGAGAGAGCGAGCGTGTGTTTTTCATTCGATTCTTGCGTTTCTTTTTTTTTGCAGTTCAGACGAGTTTTTTTCGTTTTTTGTTGCAAGTTATCTCAAGTTCTCTTTCTGTTTCTACACCCTCCTCCTCTTCGAAGGATAACTTCCGCTGTTCTCAGATGCTCGCACGGCCGCCGCGAGCGCCGCAATGGCTTCGGGGAGAGAAGGAGAAGGAGCCGCTGCTGCGGCGACAGGAGCGTCCTCGCTCTCTCCGCCACCGCCACCGCCGCCGCTGCCGCCGCCTCGTCCTTCTTCCCCTGCCTCCTCGAGGAAAGCCCTCATGGGGCACCGACCCCGCCTCCCTCGTCCTCCCGCCGCGGCGTGAGCCCCGAACTCCCTGCACAGAGCGCACCTCCTGGGGGCGTGACCACCGGAGCGAGGCAGCGCGATGAAGGTGAAGCTGCCGCCTTTGTCCGCCGCGTTCTGGAGAAACGCGCGAAAGTCGAACGACGTGCTGGTGTTGGTGCTGCCGCCGCCGCCGCCGCTCTCCCCTCCGCGGAAGGAAGGGGAGACGAGCTGCTGCTGCTGCTGCTGCTGCATCTCCTGCGGCGTCGACAAAGGGCCGCGACTCGAGTGGTACCGTAAAAAGCTGTCGCTGCCGCTGCCGTTGGCGTCGCCTCCCGCTGCTGCTGCTGCTGCTCCTCCTCCTCCTGCTCCCCGTTCAGCGCTCAGCAGCGCCGCCGTTGCCGCGGCCTCGGCCCTGAGCTCAAGCTCGCGCCGCGCTACTTTGGACGCGCTCAGCCTGAGCGGTGCCTGCGCAGCCCCCGTGGCGGCGGCGGCGGGGCGCCGGTCGAGATCGCGACGGCGGGCCGCTGCCGCCGGAGGGGGGGCCGTCTTCCCCTTTGTCGCCGTCGCCGCAGTCGCCGCCGCCGGAGAGGTCGGCCTCGCCGAAGCGCTGCCTGCGCCGCCAGCGCCGCCGGCGCCGACGCTGCCGTGGTTCCGGAGGCACTTCCGCTTCAGCCGGGGGTTGACACACGTCTTGCACGCGCCGCAGCGCTGAACGCGGCGCGACGCGAACGCCGGCCCGCCCCTCGCGGGCGTCGCCCCAACCCGCAGCGACTGCAGGAACGCCTCGAGCTCGCGGCCCCCGCGGAGGCGGTTCTCCCCCTCGGGGTAGCCGGCCGCGGGGAAATTGAGCCTGTTGGGCCCCCTGCGCGCCGTGGCCCGCCGGCCGCCGCCCACGAGCAGGGCCTCCCGCCCGGCCAGCGCGAACAGGGCGCGGTCCCGGGCCGCGGCCGCGGCGGCGGCCGTGGGGTGCGCCGTGCCGACGACGACGCGCCTCCTTTTCCAGCGCGCCGTCGCCGTGAAGAGGGGCGCGGGGCGGCTCGGGGGAGGAGAAGAGGCCCCGGCCCCGGTGGCGACGGCAGAGGACGCTTTGCTCCTGAAGACGCTGACGCCGCGGAATCTCGTGGCGTCGAGCGGGTCGCGCAGGTCGTGCTGCGAGGAGGTCGAGGAGGGGGGGTCGGCGTCGTCGGCGTCGTCGTCGGCGCCGGAGTCGGCGCCGTCGTCGGCATGCGACGCTGGCGGCGGCGCATGTTCCTCTTCCGCGTCCTGCCGCTCAGGCTCGTCTTCGAGCTCCTGCTCCCTCGCTCGAGGAGGAGCGAGAGAGACTCCCCGCGGAGATTCTTGTCCATTTTCTGGAGCTCCTTGCTCTCTCGATGAAAAAGGAGGAGGAGGAGGCGACCACGGCGGCGGCATTGAGGCAGTCATCGTCGTCGTCGTTGCCGCCGTCGCCAATGCATTGCCCCCTCCGGTGCCGCCCAGGCCGTCTTCCGATTCGCCTTTCGATAGCTGGGCGCTTATCATGGGAGAGATCTCGAGACGCGCAGTGGCGACAGCCTCAGAGGGCCGCGGAAGCACCGCGCATTCGAGCTATTTTTTCTTCCTCTTCTTCAGAGAGAGCGTACTATGTTTTTTGATTTTTTTTTCATTCTTTTTTCTCAACCTCCACCGAATAAGTTCGGTGAAAGAAGAGCCCGCGACGGCGACGAGCCTGCCCAAGTCCTCCGCGCTGAAGCCCTTAAGAGTATTTGTGTAGTGGTATTCTCCCTTCAAAAGCAGCTTGCGCACCCAGTCGGCGCGCCTCTCGACCCACGAGATGACCCTCGAGGCGCGGACAAAAGGGCTGGAAACTGGGGGAACTGGGAACCGCTTCTGTTCTTCCTTCGCCTCCTTTCGAAGGTCGACCTCGAGCGTCTCGTGCAGAGGGCTCGCGTCCTGCGAGCGGTAGAGCTCGTCCCAGGCCTTGCAGACCAAGAGGACGGTGCGACTCACCCAGCGCAGGTCGTCGACCGCCTCAAAGACCGACACGAGCAGCTCCTTCGGGAGGTCGTTGATGGTCTTTGGGCGGTCGTCGACGGGGAACTTGGCGTCGTCGAGCGCCGCGGCGAGCTCGCGGGTGCCGTATGGTTCGGCCATCGTGCTGCTTCGATGCTTGACCGAGAGCGCAGGGTTTTCGCTGTTTTGCTTCGCAACCTCGCTGAGGGCACGACGAAGACTCTGTCTCGCCGCTCGAGGGGTCGGAAAGCGGGAAAGAGAGAGAGGACGGCGGAGAAAAAACGAGGTTTTGTTTGTTCGATCCGAATGCGCTTTGTCGTCGAACGCGAGGCGAAAAAAAGTGAAAAGAAAAGAAAAAAAACTCTTCCTCTCTTTTTCATCTTCTTCTTTTCTCCCCTCTTCCACGCGCGCCGCGTCCCGTTTAAATATAGAACAGCAAAAGGCCGATTGCACCTCTCTTTTGCAAGTTACCTTTTGTCTTTATATTAATCTCGAAACTAAAAACAAAACAAAAAACAGAACAACACGGAAGATTTATGGAAACAGGGTTCAATTTGTTTGCTTTCTCTCGCTCTCTCACGGCCCCCCGAAAAAAAATGAAGATGAAACCCCTCTCTCTCTCTCTCTTTATCGCCCGAGTTGCGCCCCGTTGCCCCCGGCGGGCGCTGACACGTCCTTGGGGAAAGACGACGAGGACGAAGAAGAAGACGAAGGAGCGGGGTTGCTTGTCGTCGAGCTCGACTCCCTCCTCGCCGCCGGGCCCGCGCGCTCGGCCGCCGCCGCGGCCGCTGCGGCAGAGTCGGCCTCCTTCCTCGCCGCGGCCGCCGTCGTCGCGTCCGCGACCGAAGAAGTCGAGGCCGGACCGCCAAAGCCAGCGGGGAGGGCGCCAGAGGTGCCGGTGCCGGCCGCGACAGGAGAAGATGCAGGGGAGACAACAGGAGCAGCCGGGGGAGGAGCGGCGGCGGCCCTTGCCGCCGCCGCCGCCGCCGCCATGGCCGCCGCCGCCGCCTCCTCGGCCGCCTCGTTCTTCTCGGCGTCGGCCCTGACCCCGCGCCCCTCGGCCGCGGCCTCGAGCTCGTGCGCCAGGATCGCCGCCATCTCCTGCTGCGCCGCCAGCTGCGGGTCGACGTCCGAGGCATCCTCGGAGAGTCCGGCCTGTCGCCGCTGCTGCTGGAAAGAGGCGGGCGCGGCGGCGGAGGGCGGCTTCGTCGAGCCGCCGCCGGCGGCGCCGAGGCCGCCGGGGCCGCCGCCGTCGGCGCTGGCCGGGTCGTCCGCGCCCAGCAGCGGCGCGCCGCCGCCGGCGATCGTCTGGTCGTCGACGAAGCCTCCCGCGGCTGCCGACGCGGCCCCGGAGAGGTCGGCCGCGGCGCGGGCGAGCTCTTCGGCGGAGGGCGGCGGGCTCGCGGCCGACGGGGCGGCAGCCGGGGGCGCCGCTGCGGGGGCCTTTCTCGCCCTGGGAGCTCTCAGGGGAGGGGCCTCGACGCCCGCGGGGGCGCCGCCGCCGCCGCCGCCGCCGGGCCTCGCGACGGCCCGGGCGAACACCACGGGCTGCGGCCCCGTGTACTCGTGCGGGGCGCAGACGTCGGCCCTGGCCGAGGCCGAGAGCGAGCCGCCCTCGGGCGTGCCCCACGCCGCCGACGAGAGCGCGCCGGCGACGGCGCCGGGGGGGGCGAGGGCCGGGTCGCCGCCGGCGGCCCCGGGAGCGGCGGCGGCGGCGGCGAAGCTCGAGAGCGGGGGCCCGCCGCCCCCGTCCCCTGCCCCCGCCCCGGCCTCCCTGGCCTTCTGCGCGGCCATCTCGGAGCTCCGCGCCGCCTCGTACCTCGCCTTCCTCTTGGCCTTGCGGGCCGACGAGGCCGCGGCCGAGGCCGTGGGGGTGCCGAGCTGCTCGAGGACGGTCTCCCCCGCTACGAGCACGCCTTCCCTCGACGTCAGCTCCGGGTGGGCCCCGAGGTAGGCTGCGTACCGGGCAGCGGCGGTGGGGTTGACGAGGGCACCTGGTCGTTGTGTTTTTTTGAAAGGGGAGGAGCAGAGAGAGCGAAAAGAGTGAGTTTTTTTTTCTGTTTCCCTCTCGAGAAAAAAGAAAAAAGAAAACTCAAAACTCTCAAAACTCTTCTTCTCACCTGGCGCCCCGTCCAGCAGCGAGCTGCCCGCCCCGAGCGACGAGGGCATTGCAGCCATCATCTTGGGGTTGTAGGAGGGGAACAACGCGACGTCCCCGTGCGCGGAAGCGGATTTCTCGCCGGGAGCGGAGGCGCCGACCAGGCCGCCGCCGCCTCCGCTCCCGCCCCCGGCGACCGACGACGGCGCCGCAGAGAGCAGCTCCGGCCGCATCTCGACGGGCCGCAGGTCCATGTAGGCCCTGTAGGGCTCGATGATGGCCGCGAGGTCGTCGTAGAACTCTGCGTTTTCGTCGCTGTTCGGGGGCTTGGAGGCGCCGACGAGCCCGGAGGCGTTGCTGCCCTTGCCGCCGCGGCTGCGGCGGCGGCGCCTCCACCAGGCCCCGGAAGAGCTGCTCCCGTTGCCGCCGCTCCCGCTCCCGCTCCTGTTCTTCAGCTCGCCCCACGCGGGCAGCCCGTCGGTGAGCTGCGATGGCGGCAGAGGCACCAACCCTGCCGCGGTGAGGTTGCCTTCGAGCGCGGTCTCCGAGTCGAGCCCCCCAGACCCCGCCGCCCTCCCCCCCCGCTGCGACGCAAAGGCCGCGAAGCCGAACTCGGCGAACCCGAACGAGCCGATCGGGAAGCAGGACCCGTAGAAACACTGCTCGCCCGAGGCGCACTCCACGTTGCAGCCGCCGCAGTTGAAGTTGTCGAGGCCGAAGATGTCGACGCAGGCCGAGAAGCGCGTCGCCCCCAGCACGCACGGGGACAGGCCGAAGGAGCAGGTCGTGAAGCAGGCGGGTTTGCCCGTGACGGAGCTGATCGCGCACGAGGAGACCGACCCGGGCGCCTGCGGGCACCGTATGCCGCACTGCGTTCGCGGTTTGGCGTTTTTCGGGGAGGGGGAGTTTTTTTTTTGAGAGAGTTTGAAGGAAGAGGGTTTGGGGAAAAGAGATAAGTTAGAGCGCCGAAGGAGAAGGAGAAGGGGAAGGAGAAGGAGAAGGAGAAGGAGGAGGAGGAGAAGGAGAAGGAG
>Ga0210003_1004114_pt1 | contig 11588 bp, 14 predicted proteins | sample LantaG_FD_182804 | JGI IMG/M metagenome (GOLD analysis project Ga0210003, IMG submission 182804) | Deep subsurface microbial communities from Baltic Sea to uncover new lineages of life (NeLLi) - Landsort_02402 metaG (SPAdes) (version 2) | ecosystem: Environmental > Aquatic > Marine > Oceanic >...
AAAGAAAGATTAAAGGAGATAACCAGAGAACAGCGCTATCTAACCAGGCCACCCTTAAATGAGATTTTTAAACCTAAGGACCAGAAGTCAAAAGACCAAGTGATGTATGAGGCTCACCTACAGTATGTCTATACCTTAAAAGCTATAGCAGAATATATCGGCGTTATACTACAGTGAGCAGAGCTATTAAAAAAATTGAGGGGGAAGATGAAAAGTGATATTGCAAGATCTGACCCCATAATTCTCACTGGACTGGAGGAACAAATGCAAACCTCACTGCAGGGAATAGCAAAGAAGGCAATACTAATGTGTCTTTTACGGAAGCGAGTATTTCTGAAGAGCCCAGTGCGCTAGTTCCGCACGCTGGGATCTGTGCGGGGGCAGTCGGGTGACTGGCTGTCCTACCGTGACAACCTATGGGATCTGAGAAGTTCCTAAGGCCGGATGGTTGAGGCTTTAGGTATTACTATAGATAGACGTCCTAAAGGAAGACCTTGTAAAATGGAAAGCTAAACCTCAGAAAAATAGGATGTATCCATATTTCCTAAAATAGTATATGTCACTATTTAATTAGTGAGGTTCATAATATGAATGAAAAAATAATTTATTTTTTATTATGTGTTTTATTCTTAAGTTTTATTTTTTATATATTTTGGCATTTTAATCACAATTTTGAATCTAAAAAAATTAATTTATTGATCCAAATTTTATTTTTGTGCATTGCATTTTCTAGTATAATAATTTCAGTAAATAATTTATACTATTCAAGAAAAATACAAAAAGATATGATTATTCCCGAATTGCAGGTTAAGCCAATTTCTATCGAAGACCAAATAAATTTAACTCAGATAAGAGTGGATATTTTAAATTATAGTGAATATACAGCAAAAAAATATTTTTAGATATCAAGTTTCCTGATAAACCTTGGAGAAATGAATTAATCAAAGCAGCCGATAAAGATTCACGTAAATTTGTTCCCATGGATAAAGAAACCGCACAGATAATAGAAAATTTGAACAACCGTCCCACCTGGGAGGAACTTAAACCTGGTAAATCGGTAATACTCCGCTTGGGCGATGAGAATAAAGAATTTTTATCTAAACAAAAAATATTTTTTTCTAACTCTGATGGCTTAGAGATACCAATTCCTTTTAATGAAACTGTTTTTTATAAGCGAAGTCAAAATTGGCAAGGTGAATTAAAAAATCTAGATAGTGGACAACCAATTAATGTACTATTCCGAGTATCATATTCCAATGAAATTGGAAGAAAATTTGATAGAATTAAAGAGTATAAACTTATCTGTACAAAAATTGGAACAGGTCGAACATATATTTTTATTCCAACTGGGGTAGTTATTGAGGATAATTAACAATTTTAAAGTGGACAAGGGACGGATCTTTTGACATGTAAAGTATTTCAAAATTTATTATGTGAAAAAGTGAGATGATGAGATAATGATAAAAATAAATAAAAAAGAAAAAGATGAACTCCGGAATAGACTTTATAAGCGAGATGGAAAGAAATGTTATTATTGCGGGATAGAAGAAGAAGATTTTTTCCGGATATGGGGAAAATTCTACGGTGGCAAAAGAAGAAAATTAGAGGTGGACCGCAAAGATAATGAAAAGGATTATAGAGAAGAAAATTGCGTTTTAGCCTGTCCTGTATGTAACAATGCTAAAAGCGATAAGTTTACTTACGAGGAGTTTAAGAAGGTGGGTAAAGCAATAAAAGAGATATGGCTTTTAAGGAAGGAAAAATTTTTAAACGATTTAAAAAATTTTAAAGGAGAATTAAAGAGATGATAATAAAAAGGGTAGTTATTATCTTCATAATTGCGTTTTGTTTGTTATGCCTATTGGAAATTTCTTGTCTGGCTAATGAACCTTCAAGTCCTGGGGAAATTTGGAATACCTCTTCAGTTATGGTTAAAGTGGTTTATGTGTTGGGATTTCAACAAGGGATAGGGATGACTATAAATAAATTAGCCTCTGCAATAATGGAAAACAAGGACAACTTTTTAGCGGGCAATGATGTAGGAAAAGCTTGGGACGAACTAAGGGATTTGTCTAATTTTATAGATGAACATGCACCTGCCATTCTAAAAGTTATGGACGATTTATATAAAGACCCTGCTAATATGTATATCTACACTGTTTCGATGTGCGAGATTGCTTATCATAAATTAAAAGGTGAGGATATAGAACCATTATTAAAAGAAGCAAGAAAAGAAGGATTACGTTAAGGAGTTAGAAAAGGAAAGGTCTAAAGTGGAGTGAAAAATAGAGATCCATCTGATTTTAAAATTAAAAAATCTAATAGAATGAAGAAGAAAGAAAGCAAAAAACGAGATTTTTCTTTAGGAATACCTGAATATTGCTGTCAGGATTGCCAAAAGAGCTATTTAGGATGGGCCGAGCAGGATATATGCCCGGATTGTGGTGGAAATCTGGTTTTGGTTGAAAAAAGCTAAAAGGTATCAGTTCAGGGGTCAAATCTTTATCTTTGACAGTTAATTAAACTTTTGACCCCGGTAACCTGCTGGAAGAAAAAGTTTCAAAAGAATTATGGAAAAAGGGATTTAGATTCAGAAAGAACATTAAATCGCTCAAAGGGAAACCCGATATTGCCATCAAAAAATATAAAATTGTGGTTTTTTTGGATTCTTGTTTTTGGCATGGATCTAAAGAACATTGCAGATATCCTGTAACCAACAAAGACTATTGGTGTTCGATAATATCGAGGAATATACAAGAGATAAAGAATTAACAAAATATCATTTTGAATTCAAAGGATAATAAATATATTGAAAATAAATGACTGTGTCTTAAATAATGTGGAAAAACGTTGGATTGATAGTTGGAATTTATGGATTTATTGCGCAAAAGCTTATTGTAATCCTGAATCTTTTAGATTAAACCTTAATAATTGTATCCAAACCTTGAGAAGTATTACATGGATATTACAAAAAAGTAAATCCGACATTCCAGGATTTAATGAATGGTATAAAAAGTGGCAGTCACAAATGAGAAGTGATCAAATTCTTAAATGGTTACACGATTCAAGAAATAGAATAGTAAAAGAAGGGGATTTAATCTTATTTAGTAAAGCCAAGATAGCAATAGTAACAAGCTGGTTTGAACCGCCTTCTATTGAAATAGAAATTCCTCCTTTTACTAAAACGAGTGATTTTGTAAGAGTAATTAGTGAAAGAATATTAATAAAACCTTCTTATCTTGACGCTATTTTAAGAGTAGAAAGAAAGTGGGTAGATTCAGAACTTCCAAAAACGGAATTATTAGAAGCACTCGCTCATACATTTCGTTTTTTAACAAAAATATTATTAGATGCTCATGAATCATTGCTGAAAGATAAATATGTCGAAAAGTGTTCATGGTATCATGTCTATAATAGTCAAAAAAACCAAATTCATGGAGGTATGAACTCGTTTGATTGGTATAGAACAAGTTGGTTTGATCTAAAAAATAATGAGTTCGTAGATATTCAAGAAAATGTAATTAATAAAAAATTATTATCACAAAAAAAAGCAAAAGAAAGGTATTCTAACTGTTTGAGTTCTATTAGAAAATTCAAAGACGCAAAAAACTTAAATGAAGAAGCAAAAATATATTTTGAAATGGCAAAAGGCGTACTCAAAAGAGATGGCCATCATTCCCCTATAGCGATAATAGGATATCCTAACGGTAGTAAAAGAATTTACTCTTTGGTATTTAAAGACAAATCGGATAAAATTCTTGTGATCCATAAATTAGCCAATACCTTAAAAAGTACAGGTGCAATAACTTTTATACTAATAGGTGAATCTTGGTTATATCCTGCTAGTACAGTTAAATATACTAAAAAAGGATTTGAGTGTCCTGATAAAAAGGAAGTACTGTCCGTATCTGCTTTAAACACAAAAGGCGATGAATTCCACTATAATGTAATTTTTGAAAAATTAGATAATAAAATTGTTATCAAAGAAGAGAGCCAAGATAAATTTGGTAATTATAATGAATTTTTGCTTTTACCAATAAAGGAAGCTTGGGGAATTAAATAAAAAATATTATTCTTTATTTTCTACCAACTAACTATTTGGGAATAAATAAGGACACATCCCATTTTCTTAAATAGGGAAGGCATACCAAGACAATAGTCCGGTAACTTTTAGGTTGTCCCGGAAGAAAAGAGAAGAGAAATAATAAAAGAGTGGATTGATTCCGAAAAGATTAACAATATAAATAGCAAGTAAAGAATATTATTAGGAATAAGGAAAATGATATTTTAAAAAATGGGGGTAAGAAAATGAAAAGAAATATTTTTATCTTATTGATTGTAGCGATTATTTTAATTATTTTTTCAACTTTGATTTTTGCTTCCGGGACAATTGATGTAAAAGATTATATTAAAGGAAAGCTTCCTTCTATATTTAGTTTCTATCTTTCTTCATTAGAAGAACTCGATTCATATGAAAAAGAATTTATTGATTTATTACAGAAATTACCAGAAGAAGAACAAAAGAATCTTGCAAAAGAGGTCTACAATAATGGATTTTCAAAAGAAACCTTAGAGAAAATAAAAGAAGATAACATCACTGAGCCTACCCCTACTATTAAGATAACAGATGTGTTCTGGAATTCTAACATGAAGATTATTGAAATAACTCTTGAACCATTTCCATCTACGTGGAGCAATTGGACAATGTATATTGATGGTGAAGAGGTGTCTATGGAAGGAGGGTCTGGAAACCCAGCCATTCGTCCAAATGCGTCTTTGGACGAGTCACCAACCGGCCTTATTGTTGGGGCTCTTCCTTGGGTCAGCCCTCTAATTGAGGTCGATTTCCCTTGCTGTGGAACCATTCAATTCGATATCCCTGGTGAAGGACTTACTAATGAGTATGAATTTAATTTAATTGACTTTGGCTGTAAAACCGCTTCCGAAAAGGAATGCACACCCGAGTGGATAGAACATAATGGAGAATTGGTGATAGGAGGCACAGAGACTAAAATTATAGAGAATGTAAAATACTTCCAGAAAGGCCACATATATATTAATGATCAAGCTAAACTTATAATCAAGAATTCTCAGTTGATGATGGGACAAGGCAGTGAGCCTACAGTACATGTTTACATATTTGTTGAACCGGGGGCTTCGCTCGAAGTAGAGAATTCTAGTATTTTCCCAGATACTGGTCTTGTATGTGTAATTAACCGTGGAACGGTAAGTATTACGGATTCCCCAACATCGATTCATTATTTTGATATGTCCGAAGGAGCTCAGCTAACTATGATAAATTCTGAAATGGTATTCACGATAGGTGGCCTTTTACAGGTAACTGGAGGAGATACAACACTCATCGACTCTACAATTGGCGCACTTGGATTAGCTGTGCCTGCAAATGCACACCTGGATATAAGTGGACTTAAATCAGGAGGTTATTTCGAATCATGGGATGTTCATGAGATTATTCCAGACGCAGATTATAATCTTGTTTTAGAAAGGACGTATATTCTAAAAGATGATTTTACAGGTGAACTTAAACACGGACCCTACGAACGGGGTTGGCTGTTCTTCCTTGACACTGATGCTCACGTCAGGATATCCAAATCTGAATTGAGAAAAGTGTTCATAGACCTAATAAATAAGGATGTAGAGTTTGAAAATCTGAGGGTAGGAATTCCCTCCAGCCTTAAGTATCGAGATATTGAGCTAACAAATATTATTGTAATGGGCCAATGGCCGTTTACTATGACAGACTCAAATGTAACTATAAGTAATTCCGATTACCTTTTTCTGCAGCCAAGCGGGCAATCAACTGTTTCTTTAATTGATTCTCATATGTGCGAATTTATTCCAAGGGATTTCTTCGGAACAATGATTTTTAAGAACGGGCTATGGACAAATGCAGGAGAAATAATAGGAGGTGTGCCGTATCACTCAATGGAGAATAATTTTACTATTAAAGGAAGCTTAAAAATCGAAGGGGTTAGAGAAAATTTGAAGTGGAAAGATGCCCAGGTAACAAGAGAATATGATGTGATAGTTAAGGAAAAAAATGGTAATCCGATTAAAGGGGCCTTGGTTAAAATTGATGGGAAAGTATTTGTATCAGATAATGCTGGTCAAGCAAAATTCAGCTTGATCTTCAATGAGTTCAATTACGTAGAGCTGAGAAAATTGGAGGTGTGGAAAGGAGAAAATCTTATCGCACAAAAAGAAATAGATTTTTTTACTGAAACCCCAATACCAATAATAATTAAAGATTAAATGATTCTTAAAAGGATAAAGATTAGTTCAGACTCCTGCGTCATATGTCATATAATATGGTGAAATGTGACAGGTGATGGTTGTTCCAGCTCAATTAGAATAAATAGGGACCCCATTTTCTTAAATAGGGAAGGCGTACCAAGTCAATAGTCCGGCAACTTTTAGATTGTCCTGGAAGAAAAGAGGAGAGAAATAATAAAAGAGTGGATTGATTCCGGAAGGAATGAAGCGGGGTAAAACACTAAGCTTATCTGTTTAAAAGGGCTGTTTGGCCCGAATTATCGAATTTTGGGATAAATATCTAAAAAAAACTTAAAAGAAGGTAGATTACTTGAAGCTAAAGGTAAATTTTAATAAACTGAGATGAGTACTGTTTATCATAAAACTTTAGGCTAGGGCAGTGAACTAAATGTTTCAAGACTCCCTCGAAATGCGGAGAAACGGATGCGAAGTAAAAAATATCAAAAAGAACACAAGGAGCAGATAAAAAAGTATGCCCAGGAATGGTACATAAAAAATAGGGAAAGAATTAAAGAGGGGAGCAAGAAATATTATAAGGATCATAGAGAAGCTTGCAGGGCAAGGAGAAAACTTTGGGGAATAAAGAACCGGGAAAGGATCAGAAAATACAATAAAGAATATAAGCGAAAGCATAAGGTAACTTAGGTTATTTTTAAATAAATAACTTAAAGGGTAATTTAGAAATGTAATAATTTTCTGAATTTAATTATGATGATGAGAATAATAAGCTGGAGATCTATTGCACGATGTTAAAGGCTGGAGAAGTAGAAGAGATTATAGAGAGCTTGGAGAATAAGAATTTTAAGCTAAACTTTATGGAAACAATTAAGGGCACCTCCCATTTTCTTAAATAGGGAAGGCGTACTAAGACAATAGTCCGGTAACTTTTGGGTTGTCCTGGAAGAAAAGAGAAGAGAAATAATAAAAGAGTGGATTGATTCCGGAAGGATTAATAATATAAATAGCGAGACATAAAAAATTATTATTTATGAATCTATTGGCTACTAAAACATATTTGAGAATAGGTATTTTTCATAAAGGAGATTAAAGAAATGGAAATTAATAAACCATTAAAATCAGAACAATTAATTTTATTAAACGCTCGGAAAGCAGTAGTTATTACATTTATTATATTTGTAATTTATATTTTATTATCTACGTTTTTATTGGGATTTGATATTGTAAATAATACAGGGGGGAACGAATTAACCTTTTTCAAGAGGTTATTTACTTTGCCAGTTGCGGCTTATGAAAATAATGCAAACTACTACAGTATGATATTTACTTTACTAATTATCATTTATGCAATTTTATGTGGAAGACTATATAATGTAATGTCAAAAAATATAATTTTATCCTTTATTATTGGAATTTTAATAATGGGTTTAAGTTGGGTAGCTCTAGGGGGAGTAACCCATCTATTAACAATTTATCTACTTGTTAAATCGAATACAGCCTTAAAGGAACTAGAAAAATAAAAAGAGGCAAGAAGAAATTAAAAAGATAGAACAAATTTATAATTCACTTGATCCTCTATAGCAGGAAGAAATAAGAATAGAAACAGAAAACAGGTTATCTGACTTTTGGAAAGTGTAATTAAATACGGAAAGAATTAAAGGAAAAACATCGAAAATGCTCGAGATTGTCTTGGAAGAAAAGAGAAGAGAAATAAGAAAAGAGTGGATTAAAGAGGGAAGGATTAAAGAGATAAACAGTAAATAAAAATAATACCAGGAATTAAAAAATATTATTAAAAATAAAGGGAGGTATTTAAGAAAATGAAAAAGATTGTTTCTATCTTATTAATTATATTACTTATTTTAGCTATTTTCGCTTCAATTCTATTTGCAGAAGAAGCTAAATATGATTTTAGGAAAACGAACTGGGGAATGAGTAAAGAACAGGTTAGGGCAACAGAAGATGAATCCCTTGAGATGAAAGACCTTGAAAAGGAAATTAAAAAAAATGATTTTCTTGTAGAACATATAGTTTATAAAGTAAGAATTGGAGACAAACATTATCATTGTGACTATGTTTTTTTAGAAGATAAATTATATCTTGCTCACTATTCACCCGAAAAAAGATACAGTGATTTAAACAATTACATACGAGATTATGAAGAAATAAAAGAAATTTTAATTAAAAAATATGGGAAACCGGATATGAAAAAATTGAAAGCTTTAGAAGACAGGGAAGAAATATGTTGGAAAACTGATTTGCTAAAAGATGATAAAAGTAAATGGGGAATTGCTGTTAGTAAGGGAGAGTTGTCGTATATGCTAATTTGGGAAACTCCCACTACCAATATAGAAATAAGCTTGGAGGGTCTTGTGCTTCCAGAAATGAATATTGAAGAAGTGTTCTTGAGAGTTTCGTATAAGAGCAAGGAACTAAAAGAATGGGCAGAAGAACGGGAAAAAGAATGGGTAGATGAAACTTTAGAAGAGAAAGATAAAAGTGGTTTTTAAATAAATCCTAATTAGTTATATTTAGAAAATAAATATTCCTATCTTTATAAATAACAGATAAATTTACTATTAGAAAATACAATGGCAGAAACTCAAGGTCTTTTAGCAGAACTGGGAATATACTGGAATAATTATAATAAAAACGAAAAATTGGAATAGAAAAATTCCTTTAGGGGAGGCATTTAAGAAAATGAAAAAGATTGTTTCTATCTTATTAATTGTATTGCTTATTTTAGCTATTTTCACTTTAATTTTATTTGCAGAAGAAATTGAATCTACTTTTCAGAATGAACCTGATGGATTTAGAGGGTTGAAGTGGGGAGATGCACCGACAGAGGATATGGTATTTTTCATACAAATATTGAGTAAAGATTTGGATAAAGGGAATATATATCATAAAAAAAATGAAAAAGAGTATATTGGTAGTGTCAAATTTTTTTCGATAGAATATACGTTTAATTTACGTAGTAACCAATTATATAAAGTAGAAGCTACTTGCAGTGATCTCAATTCTGTTGAGTTGGATAGGAGTTATAATATTTTAAAAATAATTCTTGAAGATAAATATGGCGAACCAACAAGAAAAATGAAATATTGGTTATGCTGGGAGGGAAGTAAAACACTTTTATATATATATTACAATCCTGGAAGAGGAAGTTTATATTTAATAAGTGAAAGTGCAAAAATTTGCCCGGAAGATCCTCCTGAAATTAATGAACAAGAAGAAATAGAGAAAGCTGAAGAAGATTTATAATTAAATAATTTCTAAGAATTAAACAATTGAAAGCTAGAAGGTAATCATCGGGAAGTAATTAAAACCAGGAAGAAATTAGAAAAAGAAGGATTTGCCTGGAGCGAAAAAGAAGATAGTGTTAAAATTAGACGATACAATACATAACCCTAGTTACAACACATTTAAAAAGGAGAGGGAAAATGACTGATAAGGAAATTAGAAACAGGATTTTGAAAGTTGCTTATGAGAAATATAAAAAAGCAGGATCTCTCTTACTGGGTGTATTTAATATATACAAAGTAAGTAAAGAATGGGGAGTAAGAGAAGAGGAAATTGAGCGAGGGGTTGAATATTTAGTAGGGGATGGTTCAATAAAATATTATACAGAAGAGGGAGAAATACATCTTACTCATGAAGGAGTAAAAAAATGCGAAGGATACAATAACCTAAAACAAGAACAAGATAAGAAGAGAGAGGAAGAAAGTAAACAAAATAAAATAGGGTTTAGGTAAAAGAAATAAAACGATGGAAATTCAATGTGTTGTAACTAAGGTGAATTAATTCTACATTTGATAACCACTATTTTAAGGATTGCTTTAGGCTCTCAGTTTGCAAAATAGGGACATCTATAAAAGAATTGAAGGCAACAGAATTATTAAAAGTGGGGACTGAAAATGAATAAGGAACCTCTGGGGAGAAAATATAAGCGGCTATCCAGGGAATTTGAGAAGCAACGATATAATACTAAAGAAGCAATGCAGTTAAAAATATTCTTCGAGAATCCACAATATGAGCCAAATCCTGTTGAAGAAATAAGATTGCATAATCGTAGGTTAGCTGAAATTTTGGACATTATGGTTGATAGAAACAATAAAGGAATTGAGTTAGAGAAAAAAGGGGACATAGAAAATGCTCTAAAATTATATGAACAGAATGTGGCTGATGAATTTTTTGGAACACATCCGTATGATAGATTGGCTATAATTTATCGAAAAAGAAAGCAATTTGACGATGAAATAAGAATCTTAAAAAGAAAGATATCAATTTTTGAAAAAATTAATCAAGAAAGACTTCATCATTTTCTCGAGCATTGTTCAAAAGATTATCCGAAAGAGTTAATTGAGAAAGCTAAATCATTTAAACAGATTCGTGATACAAAAAGAAGAGTCATATTTAATCCTTACCCGATTGATGATTATCAAAAGAGATTAGAAAAAGCGAAAATTTTAAAGGAAAAAACATAAGGAGAGAATAAAATGATAAGAAAAATTTTACTGGCAATTGTTTTGATATTCCTGATTACAGGAATAGGATTTGCTTTTCAGAATGAACCTGATGGATTTAGAGAGTTAAAGTGGGGAGATGCACCGACAGAGGATATGAGGTTTATTAGGCAAGTGGCAGAGATTAAATATTCGATGAATGGGAATTATTATGATAAATGGATCTTGGATGAAAAATTTAATATCGGTAGTGCTAAACTTTCCAATATATTCTATCTATTTAATCTTTATAGCAATCAATTTTATAGGGTAGATTTATACTTTAATGGTAAAAATAACTTTGAAATCTTAAAAATAATCTGTGAAGGTAAATATGGTGAACCAACATATAAGAGCAAAAATTCTTTAAGTTGGGTTGGAGATAAGACAAAAATTGCTTTATATTGTAATTCTGAGGATGAGGGGGAGAAAGGAATCTTTTTCATTCAAAGTATGAAAATCCATTCCGAAAGCCCCGAAGATAATAAACAAAAAGAATTAGAAAAAGCTAAAGAAGATTTTTAAGTAACTAATTTCTAAAAACTAAATAATCGAAAGTCAGAAGGCAATTATCAGGGTTAATAGAGGTTAATAGGGACAGACACCTATTAACCTAATCTTTCTGAAAAATCAAAATAGTTGAAGTGAAATTTTCTTTTTAAAAAGAAGGATTTAAGAAAAACTTTGTCGTATTTAATAATTTAAAAACAATTGTCTCATGTCAATTCATTGTTGATAAAACAAGCTAAGTTCCACACCAAATCATCATAACAAGAAATAATCTACAAATAAAGCTACAAAAAAAGTATTTGAATAATTAATTAACCGGGA
>Ga0210003_1004115_pt1 | contig 11587 bp, 4 predicted proteins | sample LantaG_FD_182804 | JGI IMG/M metagenome (GOLD analysis project Ga0210003, IMG submission 182804) | Deep subsurface microbial communities from Baltic Sea to uncover new lineages of life (NeLLi) - Landsort_02402 metaG (SPAdes) (version 2) | ecosystem: Environmental > Aquatic > Marine > Oceanic >...
GCTGTGTGAAAAAAAACTCGACCTCCTCCTTTTTCCACACAGCCCTGGGCCTCCGCCGCGACAACTTCGCTGACACCCACGCCCTCCTCTGTCTCCACGTCTGGCTCCTTCTGGTGCGCCTCCGTGCCGAAGGGGCCAACGGGGCGCAGGCGGCGCAGCTTCTGTATGACTTCTTCAGCGACGACGCCGAGGCTCGGGTGCGAGCGGCCGGGGTTCGGGTCCGAGTCAGCAAGTGGCTGGCGGAATTGGAGAAGATGTTTTATGGGGCAGCCACTTCCTACGATAAGGCCCTGGGGTCTCCCGGAGGTGGAGGTGGGAAGGAGAAGGAAAACTCCTTCACGGCAAGGCCCTTTTCCCCGCCGGCGGACGCGCGCCGCACTTTGTCCGACGCTCTTCTGCGAAACGTCTTTGGCGACGACTCCTCCAAAAGAGCGAAGGCCAATCTTCTGAGCGACTACGTGATTCGAGAGATCGCCTGTCTGGCGCAAACGGGGTCCGACGCGGTCCTGGACGGGAGGCTGCGGTTCACCGGCGGAGGTGGAGGGGACGGGAGAACGGGAGCCGGAGCCGGAGCTGGAGCAACGGAGGCGGGGGCGAGGAGCAGCAGCGGCGGCGGTCCTGAGACAGCAGCTGCTTGAGCCCTTTTTTTTTTAGAATTATTCTTTTAGTTATTTATCGATCACTTCTCCTCCCATACCCCTTGTAGCACTTGAAATTGAATTGAAAAGAAGGAGAGAGCGCGAGGGGTAAGAAGGCCGAAGAGGAGGTCGCGTTTTTTTTTCTTCGACGAATCGTCATCGTCGCCGTTCTCAAAAAAAAAAAAACTCAATCTTCGCTGTCTCTTCTCTTCTCTCCTCCCCTCTCTTCTCTTCTCTCTCTCTCTCTCTCTCCGACTATTCTCTCCTTCTAGTCCCCTCTCTCTCTCTCTCGCTATCACCATGGCCTTCTCCACGGAGAAGAAGAAGAAGAAGTCGTGAGTGAAGCTGAGAATGCGGTTGCGAAAGTCTCCTCACGTTCTTTCTTTTCGATCTGGAAAAACGCTCCATCCCCCTCGCCTCTTCCACCTCTTTCGCCCCAACGTTCTCCCTTCTCCGTCACTCACTATGAGCTCTACACAACTCACTCCACAACCTCACCAGGGAGAAATCCGCGGCCCCGGACTCCGGGGGCTCGCTGGCGGGCCTCGCGATGGTCGCGGCCGCGGCGGCGGCGCTGGTCTGGTGGCGCAGGAGGACCAATGCCCCCGGTTCCGGTTCCGGGAAAGGGGGCTCTCCGGCCAAGGGCAAGCAGGTGCATTTGAGGGATCAAGAGGCGTGATTTGCACGGAAAGCAATGCGGAAAGACGGCGCGGAAGGCGCTTTGAAAAAGAGAAATACTCTTTTCTTTTCCCCTGCTCAACTCTTTCTCACTCAACCTCCTCTTCAAACTCCAACTCCTTCTCTCTCTCCAACTTAGGTCCCCGGTCCCCGCCCAGCGGGCCCGCCGGGAGCAGGCCGAGCGGCAGCATCCAACAACAAGAAGAAGAACAAGTCCAAGGCCCAGCGCAGGGCTGACCAGCAGAGCCGCGAGGGGAAGAAGCTCGACAAGGCAGCCACGGCCGAGGTCGAGCGGAGGAGGCGGGACCCCAGCGACCCGAACAACACGCTGATCCTCAACTACAGCAGGTGGGAGGGGGACAAGAGGACGCAGCTGGACGGGAAGCAGGCGGCGACGAAGAGGAGCTGATGGATGTGGAGTGGAGAGATAGGGGGTGGTGGAGGAAAGACTTTCCTCTTCGATTTTGTAAATTTCCCGCACTTGGAACTTCTTCTTCTTCTTCCTCTTCTTCTTCTTCTTCTTCCTCTTCTTCTTCTTCTCTCTTTTCAACCTTTCCTTTTTTTGCCCCCCGCGCGCGCTCTCTCTCGCCTTTCCTCCCCTTCTCATCCCGCGCCAAAGAAAAAAGATAGTGAAAGTAGTTTGCTCTGGGTTTTTCTTTTTTTGCATTCTGGAATCCGTTTATCTCTCTCCTTTTTTATTTTTCCTCCCGTTTTTTTTCTCTTTCTCTCTCTCTTCACCTCTCCCCGCAAAAATTTCAAAAACAGAAGTCAGTCCAGTTTTTCATTCCGCCATCTCCTCCACGTCGTCGTCGTCATCGTCGTCCTCCATCACCACCGTCTCTCCCGCGGCATCGAGCAGGCGCAGGATCTTCGCAGCGTGCTCCGCGGCGGCTGCTCCGATAGAAGAAGAAGAGGAAGAGGAGGAGGAAGAAACCTTCGCAGCGGCCTCGGCGACCGCGCGGGCGCCGCTCCTGGCTCGCACCCCCTCCGCGTCCCCGCCGAGCAGCGCGGCCCTGGCCCCTGGCGAAGACAGCAGCTCCGCGAGAGCCTGCAGGGAGCGCTTGGCGAGGCCGCGGCGGAACTGGGAGGAGGAGGAGGAAGAGTCGTCGTCGGCCTTCGAGGACAGAGAGGCGTCGGCGGCGGCGAGCAGAGCGTCGAGCGTCGCGCGAGAGAGCAGCAGCAGCAGAGAGCTCTTGCCGTTCCCTCCTCCTCCCCCTTCCTTCTCCTCCTCGACGGCGCGGCGCAGCAGCTCGCACAGCGCGATCGCGGCGTAGCCGTGCTCCCTCTCGACGACGTTGCCGTCGGAAGGGCGCACGAGCGACGCGAGCGCCCCGGCGGGCCAGGCGGCGGAGGAGCAGAGCGCGGCGGCGAGCTCAGAGGCGGAAGCGGCGGCGGGAGTCGAAGTCGCCGCCGTCGCAGCCTTGGCCGCCGAGGCGAGCAAGTTGGCCGCGGCGTCGCGCAGCTCCTGGTCCCCTTCGCCTTCCTTCTTCGGCGCAAGGAGCACCGCGGCGAGCGACTGGGGCAGCAGGGGCAGCAGCAGGCCGCCGGCAGTGTCGCCGCCGGCGGAAGCGGAGGCGGAAGCGGAAGCGGAAGCAAGAACCGTCGAAGCGGCGGAAGCGGCCGCGGCGCGCAGGGCCGCGGGGAGCCCCGCGTCGCCCACCGCGGCCAAGGCGGCGGCGAGCGTGGAGGCGGGCACGAGGGCCGGGGAGTCGAACATGGGCTTGAGGGCCGCGGCAGAAGAAGGAGAGGAAGGAGAGCGGAGCGCGGTTTCGACCGACAGCCACGGCTCCGAAGAAGAAGCCGCAGTTCCTTTCGTCTCTTCCTCGCCCTCGCTCTCCGCCTTCTCCTTCTTCTTCTTCGCCGCGGCAGCAGCGAGCATCGCCCCGACGTCGGCACCGGAGGACGGAGCGGAAGCAGGAGGAGCGGAAGCAGCAGGAGCGGAAGCCGGAGGAGCGGAAGCGGGAGCAGCAGAAGGTCCCGCGACGGCGAGCGCCGCGGCCCCCTCCGGCGTCCCGTCCCCTTTCAGCCTCCACCCGCTTTTGCCCATGTGCTTGGCCATCAGCGGGATCATCGGCTTGAGCCATTTCTCCGTCAGGCCGTCGATCACCTTCTGCCCCTTCACGAACTCCTTCGCCGCCAGGGGGCCGGACCTGATCTGCGGGTGCTCGAGCAAGAAAGCGGCGAAGACGGGGAGCATGTGGAAGGGGCGCTCGATGGGCTTGCGGCCCGCGGCGGTGCGCGGCTTCTTGGCAGAGGGCTCGTCGCCGCCTTCGCCGGTGCCTCCTCCGGGAGCGGAAGAGGAAGGGGGCCGCCCCTGGCCCGTGCCAGTGCCTCCACCCCCTCCCTCCTTGTTGTCGTTGCCGCCGTCGTCGTCGTCGCCGTCCTCTGCCGACTCGGGCGGGACCGAGACGCGGGCCGTCGCGGTCCAGAGGATCACCGTCAGCGCCGAGAGCAGCGTGGCCTCGGCGGCGAGGTGCGGGCGGCTGCGGGCGGCAGCGGCGGCAGTAGCGCGGGCGGCGGAGGAGGGAGCGTTTTCCTCGTTTCCTTCTTCGCCGCCGGCCGTCGTCGCTCCCGCCGCTCCCTTCTCCTCCTCCGTCGCCGCCGCCACCACTACCGCCGCGCTCGCCGGGTCCCTAAGCCTCGACATCAGCACGGGCCTGTTGGCCCTGTGCGCCGCCTCGAGCTGGCCCGCGAGCAGGCGCAGGTAGCGCAGCTGGGTGTCGCGCGCGACGCCGCCGGAAGCGGAGGAGGCGGCGGAAGCGGAAGTCGAGGAGAAGAGGAGCTGCGGCGCCAGGGCGTCGACGGCCGTCGCATCGTTCGCGTAGGCGTAACCTCCACCTCCGATTCCGATTCCACCGCCTCCTCCGTCGACGTCCATCGCCGCGCCGGCCAGCACCGCTTCGGCGTCGAGAGGCATCCCCTCGTCGTCGGAGAGGAAGCCGTCGTCGACAACAAAGCCGTCGGCGTCGTCGCCGGCGACGGAACCGGACATGACCGAACCTCCGCGGCGCCCGTCCCCCTCCTCGTCGTCAGAGTCCAAATCCTCCCCTTCGGGCTCGTCCTCCCACTCTTCATCGGAAGCGAACTCGTAGTCGATCCCCGGGGCTCTTCCCTTCCACCCGTTGCGCGGTCCCACCGTGCCGGCCTCCCTGTTGGCCCAGCTGCCGAAGTAGGCGGGCCTCTTGGAGTCGGCAGGGTGCCAGATCAGCTTGCGGCGCCAGGTCGGGGGGCGAGAAGAGAGAGGCGGCAGCGGCAGGGAGGGATTTCCCTGCCCCTCTCCTCCATCGACCATCATCATCTGCTGCTGCTGCTGCTGCTCCTCCGAGTCGCCCGCGCCGGGGCCCGCCGCCTCGAGCGCCGCGCGCAGCGTCGCCTCGATCGCGGCCTCGGCGGCCGGGCCCGTCTTGCGAGCCCAGGGGGCAGGGCGGCCCCAGCGGGGCCTCGGGCGCGGCTGGGCCTTCCAGCGGCGCAGGGCGGCCTCGACCAGGGCGGCGTGGGAAGGGGAAGAAGGGAGAGAAGAAGACGAAGGAGGAGCAGGAGCGTTTTCGTTGTTTTCGTTTCCGTCGTCGCCGCCGTTCTCCTTGTCCTCGTTCCCTTCCTTCTTCTTCATCCTCGCCGCCGCCGCGGCCAGCTCCGCGTCGAAGGCCCGCAGCGCCTGGTCGCGGAGCGGCTCCGGGGCCTGGGCGCAGAGGTGCGGCGGGGGCGGGAGGAAGCGGTCGTGGTAGCAGAGCTGCCTTCTGACGGTCGTCGGGGCGTTGGCGTTGGCCGCCGCCGCCGCCGTCGAAGAAGGGCCAGCGCCGTGATCGATGTTGTTGCGAGCCCCCGAAGCCGGAGCTCCGCCTTTCGCCGCCTGGGCCGAAGAGGAAGGCCCCGCGCGCTGGCCAGAGCCCGAGACGCTGCCGCCTCCTCCACCGACTCCAGCTTTTGTCGTCGTCGTCGTCCTCGGCGAGGCCTTCACGAAAGACGCCATGAGGTTCTGCGATCTCCCGAGCTTCGCTCCGAACGCCGAGGCCTTGCCCTTGGACGCCCTGTTCAAGGCTGCTTTCTCTTTCTCCTCGGCAAGCTTCCTGGCCCTCTCGGCCTTCTCGGCGGCGAGCTTCTCCTCCTTCGCGGCCTTCTCGGCGGCGAGCCTCTCCTCCTTCTCTTTCTTCTCGGCGGCGAGCTTGAGGCGTGCCTGCTCTTTCGCCTGCTCTTTCTCCTCCATCGCGCGCTGCTTCGCTTCGGCCTTTTCCTTCTTCTCTTGCTCTTTGCGGGCGTCGGCCTCTTTCTTCTCGAGGACGCGGCGCAGCTCGGCCTCTGCTTTCTCCTTGAGCAGGCGCTCCTTCTCGAGTCTCGCCTTCTCCTTGTCGAGCCTCGCCTGTTCTTTCTCGAGCTCTCTGCGCTCGCGCTCCTTGGCGAGAGCAGCGCGCGCGGTGGAAGCCTCCGTGGCAGCGGCGGCGACAGCGGTGGCAGCAGCGGCAGCAGCGGCAGCAGCGGCAGACGCTGAGGCCGCCTCGATCTCAGCAGCAGAGGGAACAGCAGCAGCAGCGGCAGCTACGGCGGAAGGAGCAGCAGAAGAAATCGAAGAAGAAGAAGAAGCGAGCGACACCAAATCGACCTCGGGCGTCGCGGAGAGCTTTGCCAGAGCCTTCTTGCTCCTGGCGCTCAGCTTCCCTCCGTTGGCCTCCGTCGCCGGCTTCTCCGCGGAGAGCGCGGCGCGGGCGGCGGCGAGTGCCCCGAGGCGCGTGGCGACGCGGGCAGCGGAGGCCCTGCTGGCGGTGGCGGCGGGTTTCAGCCCCGCGGGCGCCCTGCGCGGCTCGCGCAGCTCCCAGCTCCACAGGCGCCCCGGCGAGGCGTCCTCGAGGGAGGCGCCGCCGGAGAGCGCTGAGGCGGCCTCGGCGTCGGGCAGCAGCGAGCAGCCGACGAGCGAGCGCTTGGCGAGGGCGAGGAGCTCGGCCTTGACCGTGTCGACGGAGAGAAGGAGAGGAGAAAGAGGAGGAGCGGCGGCGTCGGCGGCAGCAGTTGAAGTCGAAGGAGCTTCTCCTCCTGTCTTCGCCTTTTCGCCAGCCTCGTTCGCTGCGTTCTCCCCTCCGAGGGAGGCGCAGACGCGGGCAGAGAGCTCAGACAGCGGCTCGCCGCGGTTGACGAGGAAGGGGGCGAGCTCGAGCGGCGTGGGGGGCCCCAGGGAAGCCAGGCGTGGAGAGGAAGAATTAGAGCTCGGCCAGGGGACCAGCGGCTGCCTCGCGGAGAAGGCGGCGCCGAGCTTGGCGGCCTCGACGTCCCAGGCGGAGACGAGGGCGAGGCGCTGCGGGGCGGAGAGGGCAGAAGGGGCTGCGTCGAGGGCGGCGGCGGCGGAGGTGGAAGGCGGAGGAAGAGGAAGAGTGGCAGCGTCGTTCTTCTTCGCTTGCTCTTGCTCTTCCTCAGCATCGTTCATCTCCTGCTCCTTCTCTCCGTCTTCTTGCTTTTCTGCGTCCGCGATCTCCTCGATCACGGCGTCGGCGTCCTCGACAGTAGCAGGAGCAGAAGCTTCAACAGCGGCAGCAGAAGCAGCGGGGGCCTCGGCGTCCTCCAGCGGCGAGGCAGTGTCGGCGGCGGCGTCGATCGGAGAAGCATGCTGAGCCTGCTTTGGTTCGGTGGTGGCGTCGGTGGCGGCGTCGACCTTGCTCTTCTTCGCCTTCGTCGTCCTCTTTTCCGTTGCTGCTGCTGCTGCTCCGCCACCTCCTCGCCCACGGCGAGGAGAGGCAGTACCAGCAGGTGCTGCAGATGTCCCCTTCTTGCTCGGCTTGCCCTGGAGGCGATCGAGTGAGTGGAGAGAAAAAGAAAAGAGGGTGAGCTTGGAAGTTTTTGATGGGAATCGAAAAGAAAAATTCGAAAAAAAAACGGTCGCGGCTTTGAATGACGTTCAATGCGCCTTGCCTCTCCCGCCTCTCCCTCGCATTCACCCCACCTCTCTCACCTTGTCGTCGACGACCACAACCGTGACCGAGGCATCAGAGGCGACGGCGGGCTTCGGAAGGCTGTCGTCGAGCTCGAGCGGCTTCTTCTGCGAGGGCTCCTTTGTCGCCATTGCCATCGAAGCGTCGACGTCGATGGTGATGGGAGCAGCGGCGCCTTGTCCTCCTCCTCCTTCGCCTCCGCCTCCGCCTGCTTGGCCGCCGCCGCTGGTTGGAGCCCTCTTCCAGAGCTGCTTGAGCGTCTGGGCCGCCATCTCTTGGTGAGAGGCGGGGATGCGCACGAGAGAGAACGGGAAGAAGAAACCAAAAAAACGAAAAGTGACAAGGGGAAAGCGAGGGAGCTGTCGTTTGTTGCTTCTTTTCTCTCGACCTCTTCCTCTTCTTCTTTTTCTTTTTTTTGAAGGTTGTAAACCGAAAGCGAATGAACCCTCTTTACAGGAGAAAAAAGGAAAAGAGAGAAAGAGGGGAGGTGAGGTGAGGTGCAACGAAAAGGAAGAAAAACTACGCGTTTCCAGTTCCTCCTCATTCTCCTCCTCCTCCTCCTGCCCCGCTTCCACCCTCTCTCCCTCGCCCACCACCGCGGCTGCGGCGCTTGCCCCCTCGAGGAGTGCCGCCGCTCTTCTTGGCCGGAGAAGAAGAAGAAGAAGAAGTAGGAGAAGCCTCTCCTCCTCCTCCTCCCTGCTGCTGCTGCTGCTGCTGCTGTTGCTGCCTCGGAGAAGCAGGAGGCCTTTGCTGCTGCTGCTGCTGCTTCGTCTTCTTCTTCTCTCCTCCACCACCACCACCGCTTCGACCCCCACTGCCTTGCTCGATCTCCCTCAGCGTCCAGCCCCCCTTCCCGTCGGCCAGCGCCAGCTCGGCGGAGTGGTGCCTCAGCAGCGCCGCCCTCTGCGTCACGGTGACTAAAGTTATGCCAAGGCTCGCGGCATGTTCATAGAGCCCGGCCTCGACGTCAACGCTGGTCGCGTTGGTGCACTCGTCGAGCACGCCAAAGGCCGGGCGGTGGTAGAAGAGCCGGGCCATGCCCAGGCGCTGCTGCTCTCCCAGCGACAGGACCTCGCCCCACTCTGCGGTCGCGGCGCCCCAGCCGCCCTCTCGCTCGACCAGGTAAGAGAGGCGGACAACACGCGCCAGGGAGTCCAGCTCGGCGTCGAGGGCGGCGAGCGCGGCCGCTTCGTCCGATCCTTTCGACGACGACGACGACGACGACGAAGAGAGGAACTTGGCCGCGGCGGCGCGCGTGGAGAGAGGGTAGGTGATCTGCTCCCGCAGGGTGCCGATCGTGGTGTAGGGCCTCTGCGGGACGTAGAAGACGTCGACGGTGTCCAAAACACCACCTCCCCCGCTCTCGCTGCTGGTGTTCCTCGGCGACTTGACGCTCCCGGAGACGAGGGGCCAGAGCCCGCCCAGCACACGGAAGATCGAGGACTTGCCCGAACCGTTGGGCCCAGTGACGAGCAGCGACCTCCCGGGCGTGACGGCGAACGCGAGCCGGCGCGCGAGGAGTTTCCCGGCCGGGGTAACGACGTCGACGCCGTCAAACTCGATGCAGCGCCGCGCGGTGCCCGGGGAGGCCAGAGAGAGGTCCTTGGTCCCCGAGGCGGAAGAGGTGGTAGAGGTTTCGATCGAGAGGAGAGGTTTGGTCTTCTCCTCCTTTGTCGTCGCGCCGCCGCTGCCGTCGTCTTTGAGCGCGAGCGTCGTCGTCGTCGCCGCTGCTTCCTCCTCCTTCTTCTCTCCCTCTCCCAGGTGAAGCCTCTCCGCCGACTCCACCGCCTCCAGCAGCTGCGCCACCCTCCCAACGCCACCCCCGAGCTCGGCCAGCCTCTTGTTCAGGGCCAGCAGCTCCCCAAAGGCGGAGAAGCACGCCGTGACGACTCCCGCCAAGTATCGCATGTCGTTGACCAACCTGCCCTGCGCGGCGACGTCCGTCGAATCTTCCGGGGAGTGGTCAAGAGCGTAAAGCACGGTCAGAGCCCACGTGACGTTGTGCGGGAGCTGCTTGGAGAAGAAATCGTCGGCGACGGCGTGGGCCCAGCGGGCGCGGGCCAAGGAAGCTGAGTGTTTCAGCAACTCAGAAAAGCGAGCGCCGACCGTCGCGGCCTCGCGAGCGCCGCCGCCGAAGAAGGCGACCGACTCTGCGTGCGACCGCAGGCGCGCGTGCGAGCCCCTGAACGCCCCCTCGAGCCTGTGGTCCTCGGCGGACATCTTGCCGAAGTCCGGGGTCAGGGCGCGTAGGCAGCCGAAGCCCACGGCGGCGTAGAGGTAGAGCACTGCCATCCCTCGAGCGCGGGTCAGCGCCCACAGCCTCGAAGAGAACCACGCGAGGTCGAAGACGGGCTTGACCAGGCAGGGGATCAGCTCCGCCAAGTCGGCGCAGAGGCGATCGACGTCCCTCGTGGCGCGGGCGTCGACGTCGGAGATGCCGGACAGGGACCGGACAGTGTAGAGCGTGGTCCTCCCCTTGAGCAGCTTGCGGTGCAGCGCCGACGTCAGCCGCGCCCTCCACGACAGCGCGAGCGACTCGCCCAACGCCCTCAGCGAAGGGGCCAGGACCGCCGAAGCCCCGGCCTGCGCGATCGAGAGGCCGATCAGCCTGGTGAACGACCGCAGGTCCTGGCGCAGGACGTACTCGACGGTCTTGCCGTTGAGCGCCGACATGCGGTCCTGGAGCAAGGAGCGGGCGGCGACGACGGCGAGGATCGCCGCGACCTGGCGGGTGCCGCCCCTTCTCCTCCTCCCTTCCCCCCTGGTGCTGCTGCTGCTGCTGCTGCTGCTGCTGGTGCTGTCTCCGCCTCCACTGCCTCCGCCCCCGCCTCCAGGCAGCAGCAGACCCAGCACGCGCTTCCACCGGGGCCACAGGGCCTCGGGGGAGTCCGCTGCCGTCGGCTTCAGCTGGTCGCAGAGAGGGAGCAGCGCGAGCTCCAGGGCGCGGGCCGACTCGGCGCCGGGAGGGGGGGAGGAGGCGAGGAGCCTGCCCAGGCGCGCGCCACCGTCGTCGTCGCCTTGGTTAGAAGAAGAAGCAGACGCTCCTCCTACTCCTACTCCTCCTCCTCCGTGTTCGGCCTCGGCGGCGGCGTTCATCCCTTCGAAGCAGGCGCCGGCGTCGTCGCCGCGGAGCTTCTTCTTCTGTTCGTCGCCGGCGCTCCCGCCGCCGCCGCTCGTCAGAATCGAGCTTCCACCTACGCTTCCACCTCCACCACCCTGCCCCCTCCTCCGCATCCCTTCGTGCACGCTCCACCCCCCTTCGCCGTCCAGCGCCAGCACCAGATCGTGGAACGCCACCAGCGCCGGCCTGTGGCTGATCGTCACGCACGAGCAGCCAAGGTTCCTCACAGCGGCGCAGAAGCGCGCTTCCATGTCGGTCGTGACGCCCGAGGTGCACTCGTCGAGGATCGCGAAGCGAGGGCGGTGGAAGAACAGGCGCGCCATGCCGAGGCGCTGCTGCTCTCCCAGGGACAGCTGCGCGCCCCAGTCCACGACGGCGTCGGCCCCGCCGCCGATGCCGCCATCCGTCTCGCGCTGCAGCAGGTGGCCGAGGTCGACAGCGTCGAGAAGCTTTTTCAGTTCCGCTTCCGGAACGACGTCGGCCTCTCCGGGAGCACGGACCCGAGGGTAGATGATCTGGTCCTGTAAGGTGCCCACGGTGACGTAGGGCCTCTGCGGGACGTAGAAGATGTCTGAGGCGAGGCCCGCGGACGCGGAAGCGGAAGCATTGGAAGAGGAAGAAGAGCTCGAAGAAGAGTCGAGGTTTGCGGCGACGCCGGCGGCAGACTGCGGCTTCCTCACCACCCCGGCGGACAGCGGCCAGAGCCCGCCCAGCACCCTGAACAGCGACGACTTCCCGGCCCCGTTGGGACCAGTGACGAGCAAATTGGTGCCCGCGGGCACGCGCAGGCACAGGTCGCGGACTAAAGTCGCCCCGGCGGGGGTGACGACGTCGCAATGGTCGAACTCGATCCCTCCCTCCCAGGCCTCGATGGTCCCCTTTTGAGCTGAATTCGAGCTCGGATCCGAAGCAGCAGAAAGGGAAGCGGAGCTGCTGTTGCCTCCGTCGGTGAGCAGGAGAGGAGCCGAAGAAGGAGCTCCTCCAGCGATCCTGCTTCCGCTTCCGCCGCTCTTCCTTGTTCTCCGGCCGGATACCTCGTCCGCGGCCCGTTGCAGCGCCGCGACGCGGTCGGCGTGCGCGCCCAGCTTGGCGGCCTTGCGCGGGCCCTGGGCCAGGTTGCCTAGGGCGGTGAAGAGCGAGATGATGACGTTCGTGTGGTAACTGGTGTCGTGGAAGTTTTTTTTTTTTTTTTTGAAAGAAAGAAAAAGAGGGAAAACGTTAGCTTTTTTTTTTAT
>Ga0210003_1004116_pt1 | contig 11586 bp, 23 predicted proteins | sample LantaG_FD_182804 | JGI IMG/M metagenome (GOLD analysis project Ga0210003, IMG submission 182804) | Deep subsurface microbial communities from Baltic Sea to uncover new lineages of life (NeLLi) - Landsort_02402 metaG (SPAdes) (version 2) | ecosystem: Environmental > Aquatic > Marine > Oceanic >...
TAGCTTTGGCGGGAGCTTTTAAAATGCCTTTAGAATTATCTATTCCTTTTATTCTTCCCTTTTTCTTAGTTGCTTATATGATGACAGGGGCTTTTCTGCCGGTTTTAGGCGTGGCAATCATATATTTAAGCATATTAATACTTAAAAGAATGTTTTTATAGAGGACAAACTCACAGAAGGGGCTATTTCGTTAAAATACCCTGCCTTTTTTGTCATAAAAGGGGGTTAAAACATAAAGGTCAGGTTAAACAAAATAAAACAAGCTCTTTCTTTTGATTGTCATACAAATAACTATTAAGTGTATGACAAAAAACCTATAATTCTTTTAATTGTTGTTTCTTTTCTTTAATAAGAAATATCTTTAAAGAGGAAGCGAGGGCTTCAGTTTCACCCATTTTTAGGGGTTGTATGACACTTTTAACACTTTTAAAACTATCTTCTAAGCGTTCAAGACCTAAATTTATTAGTATTCTAATCAAATCGCTTCTATTATTTGTTTGAAGTAATATTTCAGCTTTTCGTAAAATCTCTTTAAACTCAGGAGTTTCTCGGAATATTGTTCTATCAGAAGCCATTTTTATTTATTAACCTCTCTTAAGTTTTTATAATAATGATATTCTTTCTTCAAGTCTTTCAATAATGTTTTAATGAAATACTTTATTTTTCTAATCATTTTATTTTTTTCTCCTTCTTGTTGTTTGCTTTAACATAAGCGCAAGAGCTGATTTCTTTTGTGTGACTATATTAAATCGGCTTCAAGCGTCTTTTTAATAGTTCGGGCTATGGTGTGACCTATATTAAAGTCATTTTTTATTAATTCAAAATCAATATACTTTCTATGGTTATATTCTTTCAAATAAGTATTTTTATTTTTTAAGATACTTTTTTTAATTCCTTCAACATCAACAACCGGTTTCTGCTTCTCATTCCCTCCAGTGAGCTCTTTTAATGCTTCAGCGTTCAAGCTTTCAGTATAGCTTGTTTTTGCTTCTTCATACTCTTTAATAAGGTAAGCTTTAGGTTTTGGAAGGCTTAAATGCGTCATTTTTCTTATACGACCTTCAACAAGAAACTTCGGGCTCTTATAATAAGTTTTATCAAGCCTTGAGTTATGTTGTATCTTATAAACTTTTAAAGTGGCGGTTGAAGTTTTAAAATCAATATTAGCAGTTTCCAAATAATTATGAAAAAGCTTTCGAGCTTGAACATCAATAAAACTAAGGTTCGGAGTAGTAAATATAACTCCAACATTCATATTTCGGAAGGTTTGAAGAACCGAACCCATTAATTTATTCTGAGTTGAATACCACTCTCGAGAGCTCATTCCAACCCCCGCTTCATCAAAAATAAGTATATCTCCTTTTTGTAAAGATTTATCAGTTAATTTCTGTAAAAACTGAACAGCATTAAAAACCACATTCCTTTTAATAGTTATACCTCTCGGAACTAATATGTCCGCAAGAGATAGAGCAGAATAACTTTTGCCGCTCCCAGTATCTCCGCACACAATCCCAAGCCAATTCTTATTCTGTTTAAATAAACGATAGCGAATATTTCTTATAAAAGAATTATCGCTTAAATCTTCATTGTTGTTTAATCCTCCCATTCTTCCCCCTCATTAATAGTTTTTTCCTTGCTAAGAATAGCGGTTATACTTCTGTCTTCAGTTAAAGCAATAATTCTTATTTCAAACAATAAAGCGTTCATCTTTCTAAAAGCCGAAATAACTTCTTTTATATTATCAGAACTAACATATTTTTCTATCTTTTCAAATTCTTCTTTATTAAGAAACTTTTTAAGATTTGGTTCAAGGTCAAGAAATAATGTTGCGACAGAACTTTTTAAAAAATGAGTTGGAGCTGAAGAACCCGCTTTATTTAACTTTACAAAGTGGTTTATACATTCAAGAGCATAATCCCGCCTATTAATTAATTGTATTTTATAAAGCTCTCCGGGAGGATAGCCTTGCTCTAAAAAATTATAGTTTCCTTTATTATTATCATAACTCATTTTCTTTTTCCTCTTTATTCATTCGCTCCCATTTTTTCATATGGCTCTTTGAAATTCTGAAACATCTATTCCACTTTTTACCATTACTAAATAAACCCCACTTTTCCTCAGTTTCTACTTCTAAGTAACCATAAGAGAATAAATTGTTTATTTGCTTCCTAATACTTTTTTCATTAGAACTATTTAAATTAGTATATATCTCTTTTGGAGAAAAATATTTTTCTTGCCCGGATTTTCTTTCTTTATATAAAAAGTCTATTATATCCCATTCACACATTTTTAAACCACCTCATCGATAATATCTTTTTTTGATAATATTTTTATCTTATCTTTATAACCAACCTTTCTCAAGCCTTTAAACATCAACCAATAACCGAGAAATACGGCTGAAAGCTCAAAATTATAAATAATAAGCGGAAGTAACAACCACAAAGTTAAACCCTTAAAAACGATTATAAGAGCCGATATGAAGAAAGCCAAATACTTCAAGATATCCCCTCCAAGTAGTTTATAATTATAAACTAAAATCATACTCTCTTTTAACTCAAAAAACTTAAGTTTAGCGCCTAAATGAAGGTTTTCAGCTTTTAAACCTTTTCTTATCTTTACAGATGAATTTAAATAAAATTTTTTAACAAAAGGGCTTTTAAGAGTTTTAACTCCTAAAATCATTTAATAACCCCTTGAAGCTTTAAATTCTCCAAAATATCAAGTGTTGAAAAGCCAAAATAAACATTTACTATTAATAATAAAATCATAATAATAATAGCAATTAAAATGTATTGTTTAAAATTATCATTTACACTTGGAGCCATTATTATTCTATTAATAAAATTGTCCGTGTCAATCGGGTCGCAACCGGCTCGAGCCATTCCTCTTTGAATAATAGTTTTATTCGTAATATCAACTTCTATTCCTTGAACGCCCATCGTGTGAATAATATCCTCTCTTGAAACACTTGTGAAGGTGTTCCCTTGTTTGTCAAGGTCTTTAAATTTTAAACTTCCCTTGTCAATTTTTCCGATTTGATAATAAGTTCCAGTTATACCGTGACAGATAACTATTAACTTTTTACCCTTTGAAGCTTTTGCTTTAATAAAAGTCATAAGCCAACCTTTAGAAAGCCAGTTGATACTAAAAAAGAAAAAAAATATTATTCCTAAATAACTCACTATAAAATATATTGTTTGTAAAATAACTTCATTCATTTTTCTACCTCATTGATTTTTATTTTTTCCACCCATTAAAGGCTTTTTTGTTGGTTCATTACTTGAACTCACATCTTCCCTTGTTATTGTTCCCATTCTCTTTCGATAAAATCCTCCTTTACTTTGAGAAATCTCCAAGCGGTCAATCACTCGGCTTAAAGCGGATAAAAAACTTTTAACATTCCCCACCCGCAATAAATCCCCCGCCAAGCTCAAGTAATGATGACAATAAGATAATTCATTATTCCAGTTTCCAAGGTTTCCAAGTCTTAAATCCCTTGTATAATAAGATAATAAACCCCACATTGGAGCTCTATCAACCACCAAGCGTTTATTTACAGAACCACAAACACATTTTTCTCCTTCTCCAAAAGGCTTTTCACATTCTAAACATTGAAAATAAGCTTCACTTACAACCTCAGAAACTTTCGAATTTAACTCTTCAGAAATCTCTTTTCCCCACGCCGGTTCAGTAACCATAAAAGTCATATCTAAATCACTATACGGAACTCTTGCACCGCCGCCGCTATTTGAACTAAAACTATCACTCATTTTTTAACCCCTCATATATAAACTTAAAATCAGTTTTAACGCCGTCGCATTGAATAATAAGTTCTTCAATAGCTGAAAAAACCTTTTTCCTATTAGTAACTTTTTTTAAAATACTATTATCCGAGTCTTTTTGAAGATAATAAATTCCCTCACTGGTTTTTTCAAGACTAAAACCAATCACTGCTCTTTTATACTTTTTTGGAATAGTTGTTTTTAACATAAATCTTAAAGCGGGTTTACTAAAAATAAGACCGAGCTTCTCAAGGTTTGGAACAACGACTTCTCTTCCGTGTTCTGTTATTGGTTTTAATAATACTTTCATCATTTTCTTTTATACCTCCAGTTTCCACTATAATAAACATAAACGAGATGATTAATAATAAATGTGTATAAAATGATGATGAATATTAACAACTCGGGTTGAGTGGCTAAAACATCAGACCGACCATAATAAAAGCCTTGAGGTAAAGTTTTCAAATGACAAAGCCCTTCAGGACAATAAGCTTCGGGAACCTCAAAAGAACAACCCTCATACTCTCCCGCTTCACACTCATAAACCGGATTAATACAAGGAGAACTTCTTTCAAGCGGACATTCTAATTTAATACTGCTTAAATGATAATCATTTAAAACAAAATCAGCACACACCAACAAGAACAAAACAAAAAAGAAAGCTCGAAAAACATTGATGTTAAAATAACCGGGGAACCGCTTCTTCAAATCCCAAGATTCAAAATAAGGAATTGGCTTTTTCAAATTCTTTAATAATTCTTTAATCATTATTTATTTCCATTCTCCATTTGTTTCCTTTTATTTTTATGATAATCACATTCAGAAGTATAAACTTCTTGTTCCATATCAAAAACACATTTACAACCTAAAGTTCCAACTTTCATATTTATTCACTCTCCATATATTTCCTTTATTTATTTGTGGGGTATTGTTTATAAAAAACAATATCCACTTTCACAAGTTGTTTCTTTATCTTTAATATTATTTAAAAATGTTTGATTATTCCAATTATCAGCAAGACTTTTCAAAGTATAACTTCCTGTTAAAGTAACTCTTGGATAAGCAGAATTATTTTCTTCAAGCTTTCGCCACTTATCAAACTCAGCACGATTATTAATAAACATATCAACAAAATCTTTTTTCTTTTTATGAGGGCAACCTTTACAACCACTCTTAACAGCGAAAAAGTTGTGTTCATCAATAATCTCTTGATGTTGTCGTCTAACGATTTTATTATCAACAAAAGGATAAAGTAATGTTGAATATTTAACTTTTGAAGGTTTAACTCTATGCCTTTCATCATAAGCGTGCCCAATATACATTAAAAAATGTGTTTTCTTTCCAAAAGTAAGCCTTAAATATCTGTGAATTTCAGCTATTTTAAATTTGCCTGTGCAATCCCTCCTCATAATACTGGGAACAGCTTTCTTAGAATAATAATGTTCATATAAATCCCCTTTACTAACAATTACGAAAGGAATATCTTTATCTTTACAAAGCTTTTTCATATTATGAATAGAAACATAATTATCTTTTTCATCTTGTTTAGTATCAGCATAAATAACTAAATCTAATTCATAATTGTTTTCAAGAAGATAAAAAAATAAAGCAGAACTATTAATACCACCACCATAAGAAAGAACATACTTAAACTCTTTAATTAACCCAAGCTTAACAAGTTCTCTTTTCTGTTCCTGTGCTTTCTCATAACAACTTTTCATTCTTGCTCCCTTTGTTCTGTTTTTGTTTCTAAACTCGAAGTTTTTATATCGCTAACGATAGGGGTATTAATTGTTTTTAACATCCCCATTGTTTGTCTAATTTTATATTTTATATCTAAACCATAAAAACTCTTTAGCAACTTCAAAAAGTTCATCTTCATCTTTAATAACTAAATCTTTATCTAAGTTCATTTTTCATTAACCTTTCTTTCTAAAGCCTGAAGTCTTTTGTGAATATCATTAAAAATAGTTGTATGGCTAATATTTTTTGATTTTAAAACTTCTAATTCATCTTCAAGTATAAACATTCGTTTATACCAAGCTTCATCAGCATTTAATCTTTGTTCCTCAATTCTTCTTTCAATTTCTTTCTTCATCATATACCGCCCCTCGAACATTTATAATATTTCCAAGTGGAAAAAGATTTAAAGAGCTTAAAACCTTGTTTAAGCCCTTAATATCCTCAGCCCCAATAAAACCTTTAAAACTTCCTGAACTATCAGCAGCCGCAAGGTAAAACGGCTTTAAATCCTTATTTTGAAGGTTTTTCCTAAGCATCTTCAAATTTTCCTCAAATTCTTAATAAAATGTATTGGTTCGCACAAAACAGCAAACTCATCTATACTCAAATAAACTCTATTCCTTAAATACCCCTTTATTCTTTCCATTTTCTTTATTTACCTCAACAATTTTTTTATTAGCTTTATCGTAACACCCTTTACTACAAAAAAAATTTTCTTTGTCCATTAAACAACTACAAACAGGACATTTTTTTATGAAATGAACAAATCTCATTCTTTATGGTGTTCATTAATTAATTTAATGACAGCACATCTTAAAAAATGTGATTGGCTATCATATAAATCTTTGTTAGTTCGTAAGATTTTATTAATAGATTTAACTTCGTCTTTGTGAAATCTTGAACTTATAGTTTCACTAAAAAATATCATTGTTCTTTTAAATCCTCAATATAGTTTAAAGCCCATTTTTTACTTAATTGGTAAGTTCCTTCTACATTAAAAGCTATAACATCATCAGAAACTTTTTTTGATAATAAATCCCTTACTAAAATTTGTGCTCGTCTTTTTCTTTCATAATAATCCATTTTTATACCTCATTGCGTCTTTAAACGCCTTTCTGTTAATACTCTATATCATAATTACTATTTAAATCTTTTCTTTTTTTATTTTTTTTATCTTTTTTTTTACCAATTTTTGATACAGCGGTATGTATGTTTTGTATTACAAAAAGTAGTAGTAGTAGTAGTAGGTAGAAATAAAAAATAAATAAAAAAAAACATTTAATCATCAAATTAAGCACAAAACAAGAGCAAAAGTGTTTTTTATTTTTTATTTTTTTAGGATAATAATAATAATAATAATTTATATCAATACATACTACATACTACATATGTATTAATAAAAAAATAAATTTTAATTATTTTTGAATAAATAAAATAAAAAATACTCTTGCTTTATATACCCAATACTATATAAAGGGTAACATCTAAAACAATTTTAAAGGGTGATTTTATTATGAATATCGGAAACGCAATTTTCGCAATTATATCTTTGGCAATCGTTGTTATTGTTCTAACAAGTGTATTTGTTCCTACTGTTAAAGGGGTTAATTTAACAACTTGGAGCACTGGAGAACAAGCTCTTTGGGGTGTTGTTACTCTTGTCGCAATAGCTGGATTTGTTTATAACACTGCGGGGGCTTTTGGCTTAGCATAGAATGTTATACGACAATAACGCACACGGAATGAGAGAACGGTTTTCTCTCAACTTTTTTTCTATTTCTATGAGGTTTAAATGTTATTAAACATTTTAATATTATTGTTTGGAGTTGCTTTTGCTCTTCTTTTTTATGGTTGGTATAGTAGAACTGACCTTCCAAGATTACTTGGTTTCTTACTTATATTCTTATTGGGAACATTTTTTGAACCCGCTATTCCGGGAAACATCGAGTATTTAAGCGGAAAAAATATTAATGAAACATATGTTTATGGAGATAATTATTCAAATACTCATTGGGCTTATGACACGCCGGAGCCAAATTGTAACCCTTCTAATCCTTTGGAGTGTATAGCGTTATTTCATATTGAAACAATAGAAAACAATATTTATTCTGAATATACTAATCACACGCTCGGATTTTATATAATGATTATGGGTTTATTGGGTTTTGTTCTTGTAATGGTTGATAGACGAAAGGAGGAGGTTGAAAATTGAAATTTAAAATATATGATGATTGCGGCGTTCCTATATGGAAAGTTAAGAAGAAAGGTAAGAAGGAAGCTTTGGAAGAATTGGAGGAGTTTCTTAAATTTAAATAAAAAATGGCTATTAGAACTTATGTTTCAGGAGGAAGCGGAAGAATTGTTACTATTAAGACCGGCAGTGACGCAGATAATAATAAAAGGGAAGAAATAACTCAAGGCTACACAGATAAACCGCTTTCCTCTTCTGAATTAAGTTCTATTACTAAAAAGAGCCGTTCATCTTCAAGTTCTGGAGGTTCAAAAACTGTTTCTGTTCAAGCTTCGCCAAGTCAAAAAGAACTTCCAGAACTTATTCCAACCAAGACACCGGAACCAAGTATAAAATTAACAGAAGCAGACGCAAACAAGCCAAGCATAAGCGCAGATACTCAAGCTTATATTAAATCTCAAATTGACACCACCGGACAAACGCCTTCCGTTCAACCTCAACAATATTTTTTTGAAGCTGAAAAACCCTCTTTTACCCCGGCTATTCGCTCAGAAAGTTTTAAAGCTGAACGGGAGGTGTCTATGTCCTCATATGAACCAACTCCTTTAAAAGAAAAAGTTAAAAATTATTTAGCTGAAGGAATTGGCTTTTTAAATGTTCAAGCAGAAAAGAAAAGCAAAAAATCAGAAATTAGAAGTTTAGGTTCGGGAGGAGCTACTGCTTGGGCTTCGAGTTTTGTAATAGCAGCTGGAAGCCAACCCGCAAAAGCAGTTTCTAACCCTTGGAATTATTTTGTTGAAGGAACCGCCGAGTTTGTTGGAAGTCCAGTTAAAACAATAAGTTATGTTGCTTCTAATCTTAAAAATCCTCAAGTTGCGGGAGATTTAGTTGGTTCGGCAATAGTTTTTAAAGCCACTACTGGAGGAATAAAAAGCGGTTATAATATAGTTTCTGAAAAAGTTGGTTATGTTCGAGATACAATAGTTGATAATCGTTACACTTCTAAATTTAACGCTGAGAACATTGATAAATCTTATTCTTTCCAACCAACAGAAACTCTTCTTTATAGACAATCACAATTAACACCTAAACCAAGAGTTCAAATTATAGGAGATACAAGAGCGGGAGCTTCATCTTCTAAACTTGGAGAAACAAAAGTTCCTTCAGAAGTCGCAACTGAAACCCAATTAAGATTTAAAGCTTCTAATCAATATTTTAATCAATATGAGAGTTACCAAGGTTCAGAATTAAAGCCAAAACTTGCTCCAACAACTGAAACTTTTATTCCAGAAAGTGGAGAGGTTATTTCTCGAAAGCTTCCAACTATAAGCCAAGAAATTGGTATTGGAAGAGCTATTGAAACTAAATTCGCAAGAGAACGAATTGTTCCAGAAAAACAAACAAGCCTTCCACCTTCAACAGTTCAACCAACTTTTATGATGGAGTTTAAAAGTTCAACCGGTAAAACTGTAAAAATAAGCGCTAATAAAGGATATTTTTATGGGGGAAAAAATGTTTATGTTTCTCCAGTTCCCGGAGCGGATTTATTATTAATTGGAGCTGAAAACCTTATTGATAGGTTTAACGCCGGAAGAACTAAGGTTTCAGCTAAACCAAACCTCGAACAACCTTCAAGTATTCCCACTTCGAGAACAGGCTTTTATAGTCCTTCGCTTTTTTATGGAGCAAATACTTCAACCGGAACAGGAACAAATTATCTCGGAAGAACAGGAGTTTCTTCTACTCCAAGAGTAAATAATACTTCTAAAACTGGAATAACACCAATAGAAGAAACTGGAATGAACATTGATAATATTAATATTCAAGAACAAAATAATCTTATAAGACAAGAAAACATTCAAGAAACTAATTCTGATACAAGACAAAGACAAGGTGGAAGAGTTTCACAAGACCAAACAAATATTCAAGACAATATAATTGATAATAAGATTATTTCTATTCAAGAACCTATTATAAAACCGGTTCCAGAAAATAAAAAGTTTAGAGATTATAGTTTTATAAGTGAAAGACCAATTCCAAGAGAACTTTTTATTTCAAGCTTTAAGACTGCTCAAGATGAAATAAAGCGAGAAAAAGGTTTCAATGTTTTCATTAGAAGAGGAGGGGAGTTTAAACAAGCAAATCCTCAAAGTTTATCAAGACAAGACGCTTTAAACTTTGGAACTTTTAAAGTTGGTTCTACTCTTTCAGCAACTTTCTTTTTAAAAGAAAGTGAAACTGCTCCAAGTGGGAGTTTTAGTTCAAAAGGAAACCTTAAAGACTTTTATCAAAAAGGAAAGTTATTTATTGAGAAAAGAGAGAAAAGACTGAGTTCTAAGAGTGAAACTCAAGAAATACAATTCGCCGGAATGTTCAGCAAGAAAAAAGGATTTAAAGGATTATTCGGAGGGAAAAGAAAATGAGTTTGTTTAGTAGATTAAAAGAGTATAAAGATACCGCTATAAAAGAAATAAAGAGCGGGTATAATGAGCAACAAAAAGAAAAGGCCATGCTTAAACAAGTCTATAAAGATGAATTGTTAAAAGCTAAAATTTCTAATGTTAAGAGTAAAGCAAGAGCAAAAAAATCTTTTATTAGACAAGAAGCAAGAAAAGACGCTCAAGCCGGAGGAAAATTCCGTCGAGTAATGAAAGAAACCGCTGAAGCTATTAAAAAGAAAAGAGAACAAAATAATAATTCCGGAAGAGATAATACTCCGGCTATGTTCAGATAAAAGGAGTTATATATGTTTAATAATAGTAAAGGTCAGGTTTTGTTTGGAATCTTCTCTTTAGCTATTATTGGCATAATATGGATTGTTGGCTTGTCCGGTTGGATTAATGAAATCGGAACAGTTGCTTCCGCTTCAACAACAGGGCTTGAAGCTTTTGCTTGGGCTAATATAAACCTTTTAATAGGGTTTTTTTATATAATAGCGTGGTTTATAGTGGTAAAATATGGATAAAACAATAAAAGTATTAAATATATTAGTTTTAATAGTTATTAGTATATTATTTATTCCATTTATTAATGCTTTTGATACTATTAGTATGAAAGATAATACTCTTTTATATTTTAATCTAAGTGATAGTGGTTCAATTATTGATATGACACCAAATAATAATGATGGAACTATTTTTGGCGCTACTTATCAAGCAGCAGGGAAAATAAATGGTTCTTATGATTTTGACGGAACTAATGATTATGTTTCTGCGAATAATATTCTTTCTAATTTTGGAACTGCTGGAATTGGTTCTGTTAGTATGTGGTTTAATTTAGACGCTTTAGAACAAACCGCTTTATTAGGTGTTTCTAAAGATAATAGCGATGTAGAATATTCTTATATAACTATTCTTGGTGGTTTAATAGATTTACAAGTTCGTTCTACTGTTAATGGTTTTATTGATAATTTAAAAGGTAATACTTCTCTTTCTACGGGAACTTGGTATCATTTAGTAATTACCAGCGATGGTTCTACTACTAAAATGTATATTAATGGAGTTCAAGAAACTATAACTATTGTTGGTGGTGGAAATAATGGAAATTGGATTAATGAACCTGATGGTTTAAACACTTTTTATATTGGATTATTAGATATAGCAAGTGTTTTTGATAGTTTTGTAAATGCTCAAATAGATGAATTTGCTTATTTTAATAAAACTTTAAATATTAGTGAAAGCCAATATTTATATAATAGTGGAAGTCCTAATAGTTCTCAACAGTTCCCTTTTGAAGCAGCTACGCCTTCAGCTCCCTCTCCAACTTTAACAGTTACAGAAAACTATACTTCTATTGATGATGAACTTTCAAATTCAACTTTTAATTTAAATCTTCAATGGACTTTAAAAGATTTTACTAATAGTTCAGCAA
>Ga0210003_1004119_pt1 | contig 11581 bp, 9 predicted proteins | sample LantaG_FD_182804 | JGI IMG/M metagenome (GOLD analysis project Ga0210003, IMG submission 182804) | Deep subsurface microbial communities from Baltic Sea to uncover new lineages of life (NeLLi) - Landsort_02402 metaG (SPAdes) (version 2) | ecosystem: Environmental > Aquatic > Marine > Oceanic >...
CTATTGGGTAAAACTTCTTCTTTTGCACAATTCACTCCAAGATTCTTTAGGTATTCATAAACATAATCTGAAATTTTTACTTCACCATCTGTACTTCCTTTATAATCCATATTTACGCTTTCTATAGATATCAGCTCTCCTAGCAGAGTTGATATCTCATGATAATCTGCACTACCTTTTAAATCATTACACATAGTATAGTTCTCCTTCGGAATGTTTTAGTTATTTTATAGTAGAGTATAAAACTTTAAGTATAAGTAAACAACCCACCCACTAAGCAGGTGGCTTTAAGAGCCTCTAAAAGAGACTAAATTCCCTCTTGTTCACTCAATTCTCTTTATTATTCTTTCTTTTTGATATTTCACATATTTTCATATTTTAGTTTCGTCCAAATCTTATGAGGTAAATTCTTCAATTTAGTCATAAACTTTGGTATATTCTTTAAAGGTGAAACCATTTAACCATTACCACCTTCTAAGAAGGTGGTTTTTTAAGTTAAAATAAATTAATTTTATTATTTTAGTCTCAAGTATTTAATTTGGCTCCTTAAACTCTATTAAATTTATACCGAGTATAAGAATTTTTTTATACTATGTACGCTTTTATTGAATCATACGTTAAAACAAAAACCATAATAAAGAATGATAACTGTTAACATTTTATATTCTTATATCTGTAATACCACATCTATTTTAGAAAACCTTTTTTTATAATATTTTAAGTAATTTTCTCTTTATTGTGTTACCTGTTTGTTTTTACTATTATTACAACTATTTTCAACGTAAATTCCCTTTTGATTTATCTTCAACTAATCATCGGCCTCGTATTAGTTATAGCAATATCTCAGAATGCTTTTTAAGAAAATTTGCATATTTATAGTGTGCAGTTTATGATTACCAGAGAGAATAACCACCATCAGCTACAACGGCGCTCCCCGTAAAATAGCTTGAAGCCTGGGAAGCCAGAAACACGAATATACCTTTTAATTCAGAAGGATCCGCTATTCTCTTCTGCGCAGCAGTAGAAGCCCATTGGTCTAAATACTTTTTATCTGCTAATTTCAGAAGAGGTGTACTCATATAGCCCGGACAAACTGTATTTACACGAACATTATACGGTGCCCATTCAAATGCTAAACATTTAGTTAATTGAGTAACGCCTGCTTTTGAAGTATTATAATGACACTGCTTCTGAGGATAATTAACTACAAAAGCAGATATTGAAGATACATTGATTATACTTCCTTTCCTCTGCTTAATCATTTCTCTTCCAACCCATTTGTTAAATAGAAAAACTCCGTTAAGGTTGGTATCCATTACTTCTTTCCATTTTTCAAATTCCATTTCTTCTGCAGGAATCCAGCTCACAATTCCCGCATTACAAACAAGAATATCAATTTTACCAAACTTATCTATCGTTGTTTGTACTGCTTCTTTGACATCCACTTCTTTTGTTACATCTCCTTTTATAGAAATGGCTTTTCTTCCAAGTTTTTCGATTTCTGCAACAGTTTCCTCAGCCTCTTTTGCCAGTTTATCAAATACAACCACATCGGCTCCAGCCTCTGCAAAGCCTATGGCTATTTCTTTACCAAGGCCTCGAGCTGCTCCGGTTACAATCGCCTTTTCTCCATCCAGTTTAAACAAAGATAATACACTCATCGTTCTTTCTCCTTATAGTTTTTATAAATAACAAACTAAGTAATAAATATTAATAGTGCTTATTTACAAATATACCTCTCGCCTATTAAGACTTTTTTTCAATTATAGCCTTCTCTGTTCTATCAAAGAGATGAATACGCTCCGGTTGAAAACAAATCCAACAGGTATCTTTTTCTTTATATTTCCTTCCTCCGGCAGGAATAACTACTTTAATTCGTGTCTTGTTAATATCATCAAGTTCCACTGTCAGAACATCACTATCCCCTTGAAATTCAATTATTTTAACCAAACCAAATATAGTAGATTTCTGTCCTTCCTGCCCAAATATCCTTATCTGCTGTGGCCTAATCCCCATTGTAATTTCGGAACCGACATGTTTAGGGTCAATAAATCCGGTAAATCCAAAAATTATTTTACCGTTATTGGTCTGCAGAGAGATATTTTCAGGTGATTCTACTTTACATTTAATAAAATTCATTCCCGGTTGACCAACAAAATAAGCAACAAACTTATTTACCGGTTTATTATAAATTTCATCAACTGTGCCAATTTGCTGTAACTCTGCATTATATATAATTAAAATTCTGTCACATAAAGAAATTGCTTCTTCCTGATCATGTGTAACATAGATTGTAGTATTGCCCAATTCTTCATGAATTCTGCGCATTTGTATTCTTACTTCCGTCCTAATACGCTGATCCATATGAGATATCGGTTCATCCAGAAGAGTTAAATTTGGTTTTCTGATAAGTGCTCTTGCCAGTGAAACCCTTTGCTGATCACCCCCTGCTAATTCTGCAGGCCTCTTTTTTAATATAGCCCCCAAATTCAATACTTCTGAAATCTCTTTAACGCTTTTATCCACATTTTCATTATTCATTCCTTTAGCCCTGAGAGGAAAGGCAACATTCTCATAAACACTCATACGGTTATAGAGAGCGTAAGATTCAAAAGCTAAAGCAATATTCCTTTCGGCAGGACCTAATTCATTCACCACTTCTCCATCAAATAATATTTCGCCCTTACTGACTTCCTCCAATCCTGCAAGCATGCGTAAAGTGGAACTCTTTCCGCTACCGGAAGGACCAAGTATTGCAAGAAATTCCTTGTCATTGCAGGTAAAAGTCAAATCTTTAACTCCAACAACATTACCATCATAAATTCTCCAAATATTTTTACAATCAATTTTACTCATTTTGACCTCGCTTAAGATTTATAAATTTCCATGGTTTTTTCATAGAAAAAAAGTCGTTCTGGTTTAAAATCAAGCCATAGTAAATCTGAGATTTGCACTTTTTTACACTCAGCATTTTCCTTCGCCCTTACAAGGAGAAAAGTATTTTCTAATTCAAAAGAAATCACAGAACTTTCAGCTTCACGTACAGCTGCATACACAGGTAGTTGAAAAGAATTATCAGATAATTTTTTCTCACTGAGTTTTATATCATCACACCTTATACCTAATCTGACATGACGTTTATCATTTTCTATCTTTGCAACTTTTTCTGCAGATTTGACCAGTTCATTTTTAAGCACAATTGTAAAATACTTTCCGACTTTAAATGTCGTTTTGCCATCTTTCTTAATAAGTTCACCATCTACTATATTCATTGGCGGAACCCCAACTGACCTGCCTACAAAATCTACTTTTGGTGAACAATATATCTTCTCTGGTGTATCAATCTGATCAAACTTTCCCTTTCTAAGCACCATCATTCTATCAGACAACGCTAAAGCTTCTCTGTAATCATGAGTAACATAGATTATCGTACTTTTATAATTAATCATAAATTCCCTCAAGAGAGTCTGTGTTGAAAATTTCAATTTAGCATCAAGATGAGCTATGGGTTCATCAAGAAGGTATACCAATGGTTTCCTAACAAGGGCTCTTGCCAGTGAAACCCTTTGTTTTTGCCCACCACTTAAAGCCTGAGGTCTTCTTTCTAATAAATCTTCAATGTTTAAAAAACTAGCAATTTCAACAACCTTTTTTCTCTCTTCTTCTTTGCTAAGGTTTAATTTCCATTTAGGTGCCCTTAATGGAAATGCAATATTTTCATACACTGAAAAATGCGAATAAAGGTTGTAACTCTCAAAAGCCATAGAAACATTTCTTTTATAAGGAGAAAGATTGTTTACTAATATATCATTAAAGAATATTTTCCCCGAACTTACTGGTTCAATACCTGCTAACATTTTTAAAATTGTAGATTTTCCAGCTCCCGTTGGTCCAAGAATTGAAAAAAATTCTCCTTCTTTTACCGTAAAACTTAAATCATTAATGGCCAACTTCCGCCCATAATATTTGGTTACATTCTCAAACCTAATTTCCGCCATTTTCTATTTCACCTCCTGTTCATCGTCTTCTTTGGGTCGTGGACCAAACTTAAAAGTCACAAAGGCAAGCACTGTAGCAATTATCGCACCAATCCATGCAGGCCAGCGAGGAACTAGCCCCAACCAAGCAAAATTCACTCCGAGCCAGACTATAATTGCCCAAAATACCCAGTTTCCCATTGTCATTCGTGGTAACATAATATTTCTAAACCTCCATACATGTAGAATTCTTTAATGACACCGTATATTTAATAAATAAATTACTATAATAGTTACCCTTTTACAGCACCAAAAGTAAGTCCCCTAATTATATATCTTTGCATGAACCATGCAGCAATTAGTGTAGGTAAAATTCCGATTGCAGCTCCTGCTGCCATAGTCCCATATTGAACTTCAATAGAACCCCAGAAGGAGGATATTAGTACTGTCAATGGTTTGGCGGTATCTCTTGTAAAAAGAAAAGCAAATAAAAATTCATTCCAAGACCATATCAGACAAAATAGTGCTGTAGTTACTATTCCAGGCAAAACCAATGGAAACACAATTCTTCTCAAAATATCAATACGTCCATAACCATCAATCAAGGCTGCTTGCTCCAGTTCAATGGGAACATCTTTAAAAAAGCCATATAATAAAAATGTCGCAAAAGAAAAATTAAAATATATATACATCAGAATCAAGCCAATATGTGTGTCTAATAAATGTAAATTACGAAACAACATAAAAAAGGGTATGGCTGCTACTACACCCGGAAACATTCTGGTAGAAATAGTTGTAAAAAGTAAATGTCCCCCTCCCGTATTCCAGCGGGCAAAACTATAGGCAGCCGGTAAGGAAATAATCATTACCAAGACAGTACTGCATACACTGATAATAATCGTATTTAGCATCGCAGGGAAAAAATTATACTCAGTAAATAGTCGTATGAAATTTTTCAAAGTAGGAGTAAAGAATATTTGTTTGCTTAAATTTCCCCCAAAGATATCATTAGCAGATTTGAATGCGGTTAGATAAATCCATAACAGTGGTCCTAAAACAACAATCAAAACTATTGATGTCACTATCCAGAATCCCATCTTTTCATAATTTATCTTTTTCTTTATCATTTTTTATCTCCTATCTTTTATACACCAGAATCTAAAGCTTTAATCAATTTTCGAAACATAATTGCGCTAATTATAATTGTTAAATATAAACTCATTATCGCCAGCGTTGAACCATATCCGACATCAAAATACACAAATGCAGTTCTATAAACCGACCAGTCCAACAGCTCGGTCCCTACACCACCACGGGTTGTTCCATATAAAGGGTCAAATAATCTTATTAACCACATTGTCCTTAAAAGCACAATAATCATAATCAGCGGACTTAACATAGGTAAAGTAAGCTTCTTAAAAGTATACCAGCTCGTTGCACCATCTACCTTGGCAGCCTCAAAAACATCTTTTGGTAGACTCTTTAAACCAGACAATAGCACAAGAGCTGAAAATGGAAACCACTGCCATATGGTTATCCCACAGATTGTATATAACGCCATTTGAAGAGACCACCATTTTACTCTTCCAAAACCAATAATTGCCAATATTTGATTTACTAAACCAATGTTATATTCAAGCAAAAAATTCCATATTAGTGATAAAATAAGAGGGGCTACAAGCAAAGGTAAAAGAACAAGACCTCTAATTAAATTCATCCCCTTAAAGTTTCTATTCCACAATACAGCCAGTCCCAATCCAATCAATAATTCAAAAACTATACAAATGACAGTAACCTTGGCAGTTCGACCAAGGGGTATCCAAAAACTTCCATCACGTAACATGTGTCTATAGTTTTCTAACCCAAGAAATATTTTATCCCCTACTAAACCACCCTCATATAATGAATTATAAATGCAATAAATAAGCGGATATAACATAAAAACTAAAAGCACTATTATCAATGGAGCAAGTAATATCCATTTAAAATATTTTTCATTAGAAAGTTTTTCCCAGATTGAGGGCTCTTGTCCTAAATTAAATGTGTCAATTGTCGTTGCATTATTTTTCTCATTCGGCATATTATCTCTTTCCTCCTTTTGTTTCTAACAACACCCGTCCTCCAAAACTAACACAAACTATTAAGTTTAAGAAGCACCCATTTTAAGTTGGGTGCTTCTTAAACTTATTTTTTTATTCTTCTATTCTTATGGGCGCAGTTTTATCAAATTTTGAGGTTAATTCTACGGTTTGTCTAATCAATTCATTGATACATTCCTCAGGTGTCAATTCGCCGCAAGCACCCTTAGCTAAAACATTCATCTGCATTTCGTATACTTTACCTTCTGCAGTGGAGTTAGAGTAATAAACATCTTTTATGAAACTTAAGAACTCTGGATCCTGCCAGTTTGACAATAAGTAATCCACAAGGATACCAAAAGGATATACATTCTCGTCGTTTTTCCATACTGGATCATCTAATACATCCATTCTGGTAGTTAATTGGCCGCCTTCTTTCATAACGACTTCTTGGCACTCATAAGAACCGATATATCTCATAAACCAGTATGCTGCTTCTGGATTTTTGGTTGCTTTAGCCACTGCAAAACCCCATGCACCTGTAAATGGCTTGTTACCAATGGTTGGATATATGCCAAGTTTGGCATCAGGATCATCCGATGCTATGTTATCCTGTAATATACTATCAGTCCATGCAAAACAGTTGGAGAACATAGTAGGTTGAATCATTGCTCGACCTTGACCTTGGTCTGCAACTACAAAATCAAAGTTAGCGGTTAGGCAACCAGGAGAAGCAAACTTCAACAACTCAATATATTCTTCCATTGTCTGCAGTAATGCTGCCTGATTTTTTTTAGTAACTACATACTCTTTTACTTTACCGGAATCATCTCTCACAACGGTTAAATAATCTTGACCTTTACCCCAGAGATAACAAGAAAATTCATCATTAATCTGATAGGCACCGGCCATCATGGAAACACCATAAATATTATGTTCAAGCGCTTTACCTTTGAGTTTTTCGCCTTTTTCTCTGGTAAAAAATTCGGCTTGGTCACGTAATTCGGTGTAATTAGTAGCCGCTTTCAAATCATAACCATATTTAGCTTTGAAGTCTGCCTGTTCTGTTGGATCGTCAAATACATCCTGTCTGATAAACATTCCCATATGGTAGGTGTAAAATGGAATATGGAAAAACCCTTTAGAATTTTCAGTAGCAAGAACTACAGCTGAATGCCATTTCATATCATCTTCCAAGGCAGCTACTCCACCCGGATCATACTGTTCAGCTAATTTTCTCAAATCATATAAATATGGATTCCATTCGTTTGACCAACCATTTGCAACATATGCTATATCATATACACCGGTACCAGCTAACAGTTCTATGTTCTCTTTGGAATAAACTACAGGTGAAGCTACTCTTTCAACATTAACCTTTACACCTGTTTTTTCCGTGAATTTCTTAACATAAGGAACTATTTTATCAAATGTTGCTCCTGTTTCAACCATTGTGCTTATAGCTGTTTTGTTCGTTATCTCAGGAATATCATTCAGACCAAATTTCTTTACTTCCGTGGCGGCAGTGCTTGCAATGCTAAATATACCCATCAACATGACTAACACTAATAAAACTGTTAAAAATTTTTTCATTCTATTTTCCTCCTTATTTTTCTTAATAAAACTTTAAGAAATTGAAAGTATCTCTAAAAAATCACCTCCTTATTTTTCTTATTACTGAACTACTAGAATGTATTTTTTTATTTCTCAAATTTCTAATTTTTAGCTTTCCATTTAATCGCTCTGATACTGCCACCTTTCATTACATTCTCAGTATCCTAATGCATGTAGTTCAGTTCCTGTCAACAAAAATCCAGGACATCATGTAGGGTAGATAACTGGAAACTATATCTATTAATTATCTCAAGATTCTTGAATTTTGAGCTATAACACTCATCCACATAATGATTTACTCTTTAAAATTTATAATAGTTATCCTCTGGGCCAACATAAAGTACATTGTTTTTACATCTCAAATACTCCATTAAACCAACAGTTCCACCTTCTCTACCAATACCGCTCATTTTATTTCCACCATAGGATGCTTCAATTTTTGACATTACATTAGTATTTAACCAAACGATACCAGCATTAAATTCCTTTGCTGCCCTATACAATTTTTTTGAATCTTCGCTCCAGAAAGTAGCCCCAAGCCCATAGACTGAATCATTTGCTAATTCTAAAGCTTCTTCGAATGTTTTGTACTTCATTACCGTACAAACAGGACCAAATATTTCTTTTTGGACACATTCCATAGAATTACTATTAACTTCAAGAACAGTTGGTTTGTAAAAATAACCTTTATCGAAAGGTGAAGTCATTACCCTTTCTCCACCGCAGAGTAATTTTGCTCCATCTTTTATTGCTCTTTTTACATATCCATCAACAACATTAAATTGATTTTCATTAATCAATGAACCCATTCGAGTTGATTGATCCATAGTATTTCCAATTTTTATAGAGTTACATCTTTGTACCAGCTTTTCTACAAAATCATCATAAATATCTTCGTGAACATATGCTCTTGTTGATGCACAACACACTTCACCCTGCATAAAACAAAAACCTATAATCAAAGAGTTAACTGCCTGGCTAACTTTACAATCAGACCCTGCTATAAATGGACCCTTACCTCCTAATTCTAAAATAACTTTCTTCAAATTTGATTCGGCTGAAGCCTGCATACATCTTTTTCCTACTGCTGTAGAGCCGGTAAATGAAATCATATCAATACCGGGATGAACCAGCATTTCTTCCCCGGTTATACTTCCAGTGCCTGAAACGACATTAAACACTCCTTTGGGATATCCTGCTTCAAGAAAAATTTCACCAAGCATACTAACCGTAATAGGAGCCAAAGATGAAGCTTTAAGTACAACAGTATTACCTGCTGATATCGCCGGGCATATAGTTCTTGTAGCAATATGTATTGGAAAATTCCAAGGAATAATTGACCCAACCACTCCATACGGTTCCCATGTTTCATAACATAATGCTGCATCGTCTTTAATTGGGACTTGATCGCCTCTAATCTGACGAGCTTTATTTGAAAAATACTCCATTGCCATAAAAGCATATGGTAAATCCGTATTCTCTGTTTCGTAAATAGGTTTACCCACATCCCTGGCTTCCCATTTAGCAAGTTCTTTATGTCTTCCTTTCATAATATCTAATGCTTTCATCATCAGATTTGCTCTTGTATCTCCATCTGTATTTTTCCATGCATAGGATGCTGCTTTCGCAGCTTTTACTGCTTTATCAACATCTTTTTTACCCGCTAAGGCTAACTCTGCCAATTCTTCTCCTGTAGAAGGATCGTAGGTTAAGAAAGTCTTTCCGTCAGATGAATCAACCCATTCATTGTTAATAAATAATTTTAATTTTTTCATTTTCATTCTCCTTTTCTTTTATTTTTAATCGAATGAACTTATTGAATTACAATCGGTATATCCATAAGATGTGCAAATTCCTTTACTTCTGCAACGATATCTCCATAAACAATTCCATTATGATGAGGAACACCATTGAATAATAAAGATTCAATAAATTGCATACTACCATTATCCATTTTAATAGTTAGATTACTTCCCTTAAGATATTCATCATTATCTATTACTTTTCCAAGACCAACATGCAGGGAATATTTACCCTTTATAGAATTTAATCTGCAAACAGTTGCGACACCACTTCTAAGGGATGAAGTTTCTGCAAGCCCTCCAAAAACCCTCTCAATTTTAGGTTTTTTATCTGAAAGATTAAAGGGACTGTTTCCACAATGCCAGAAAAGTAGCGCTTCTTTGTTTTCAAGATAATTAACTAAATCAGCTATCCAAGGGGTTGTCTGGGTTATAGCGTATTCCATCATAAGAGTCATAGATCCATTAACATCACATTCACAAGAAGCCATGACTCCTTCTGTGTTCATTCTTCCATTTGCCGGACATATTGGTGTTTTATCTTCATCTCTCAATTCAGGCCAACAATCTGGAGCATAAGACTGCAAATTTCTTTCCTGAACTACCTTTTTTACTGCAAGATATACCCTTGAAATCCCTCTTAATTCTTTAATATCATCATTACTTGTATCAAAAATATCCTGCTGAATTTTCATATCTTCTTCTATTTCTTTATCTGTTATGTTTTTTATAGTTTTTGTAAAAGAGTACATAGATACTTTTGTAATTGTTGTTCCAAATTTTTTCTTAATAGCAAGTTCATCAAAATCTGAAATCTCAAAACCATCAGGTCTCATACCTATAACACCAATTGTTGCTTCTTTAAGGTAAGAAATTGCTCTTACTGCCTTTACAAACACCTTAACTTTATCCTTAACCGACTGTCTTTTTGTATCACTGCCGTATACAAAGCTAAATTTTTGTTCAAAATTTGCAAATATACTACCTTGTGGCATTACACCCACCATTGAACCTGTGAAACTATGCTTTTTGATTGCAAATTCTTCTATACCCCAGATAAGATATGGTACTTCAAGATTTCTTACAATCTCAGCGGTTACTTCACCCGTACTGAATGTTCCATTATAAATAACTACTGCATCAACATTATTAGCTTTAAAAAGTTTCCATGCAGTATTTGACATAGATCTTGAGTTGATTGATGGAGCAGATTCAATTATGGTCACATCCATTTCTTTTTGGAGAAGATTTTTTGCATCTTCTGCTAACCTGGTTGCGTAAACGAGATCTTCTTTTTCAAGAAAATCCAGAGTTAAATTTACAAAACCAAATTTCAGCTTTTTAAATTTTACACTCATAATTTCCTTAATTCCTCCTTTTTTCTATTTAAAATTTGCTTAAAGCAGTATTTGACGTAAATCTTGAGTTAATACATAGAGTAGATTCTAATTGTGGTCACCTCCATTTCTTTTTGGAGTAGATTTTTTGCATCTTCTGCTAACCTGATTGTCTTAATAAAATCTTTCTCTACAAGAAAGTCTAAAGTTAAATTTACAAAACCAAATTTCAGCTTTTTAAATTTTACACTCAAATATAAACATTATCGGAATATTGTTAATTGTCTATATAAACTCAAGATAATCAGCTGCAATATGTGTGTCTTTAAGGGAAAGTAAGATTGGGAATACTTAGATAGGGAATAGTTTTGTGGATTGTTTGTTTACATTTAATTTTATTACCATAAATAGCGTATATCATCAAAAGAATACTCCCAACGTTTATACTGGTACTATCATTTTTTTGCATTTACTAATATAGCTGATATAAAAAATCAAATGCTTTAGTGGAAAGCATGAACGCAGTATGTTCATAACCAATTACGTCATTACAATAATAGTATAATTACTTATTGTTGTCAACTATTAACTAATAATTCCCTAATTCTCCCTAATTTTGCAGTAAGTTTTATTATCAAGTAACCCGAAACCATTTAATTCACTGATGATTTTGGGTATTTTTATTTTATTTTTATGTCTGTTAGTGGTAGTATAATGTAGCAGGATGTGATATAATACAAATAGATATATATATTATTAAATAGAGAGGAATG
>Ga0210003_1004125_pt1 | contig 11574 bp, 5 predicted proteins | sample LantaG_FD_182804 | JGI IMG/M metagenome (GOLD analysis project Ga0210003, IMG submission 182804) | Deep subsurface microbial communities from Baltic Sea to uncover new lineages of life (NeLLi) - Landsort_02402 metaG (SPAdes) (version 2) | ecosystem: Environmental > Aquatic > Marine > Oceanic >...
TCCAGACATCGCCTTTCCACGGACTATTCGGCTCGGAATCGTTGACCTCGTCTATCCGCCAGTAGTAGGTCGTGCCGGGAACAAGGCCGTCCGGATACGGGTATCCGGGGAAGCCGGCAACGATAAACACGCCGTCCTGATTGCCACGGAACGTCTCATCAACGCCATTGTTCACATCTTCAAAGTTGTCACCTATGTAGATATTATGCGAGACAGCAAGACCTCCCGGTTTCCAGGAAAGTGTTACCCACGTATCGGCATGTAGAGCACCATCCTCTGGGTTGGGACCATAGGCATACGGCCATACCTGGCCAACCATTGTGCCCAGTATCTCGGACTCCGTCAAGGCGTGGTCGTAAATCCTGACATCATCAATTGCCCCAATCCAGTCACAGCCCCACCCGTCCGAACCGATGAGGACAGAGGTAGGGCTGCTGGTAATAGCGCCCATTGGAGTCGAAGCGGTCTCCTCTCCGTCGAGATAGCATTTCAGCGTCACGCCGTCATGCGAGCACGCGATATGGCACCACTCATCGCGTTCCAGGTTTTCGCCGACGTAGGCCCAGGCCCTGGGCGACGTATTGAACGTGAACGCCATGTAGGGCTCAGAGCTGCCCCAGCCATATCGAACCTGATAGCTCCAACTGGGACTCGCCCCACTGTCCGCCTTGGCCATCGGCGCCGTCTCTGTGCCGTTTCCCTCCGGGTCATCAGCGCCAGGCCTTATCCATAGGGCGATGGAGATCGGACCGGTGATGTCCAGGCTGGCGTCATTGCCGCAATCGATGTAGTCCCCGCCGCCACCGGCTGCGCCCAGGCCATGGAACTCCAGGGCTGCCCCGTTGACACCGGTAATCCATGTGGGATCGCCCTCGATGGTCCCATCGTTGCCGTTGCCGCTCGAATCGGAAACCGTGGTGCCGGAACCGTCGTCGAGCATCCAGTGACCCACCAGATCGGCGGATACACTACCCGTCAGGCCCAGCATAAGAATAGAAACAATAAGACAAATCAATTTTGTAGACATAATAATCCTCCTTAAAAGAAGCTAAGATAATCATGTTTTGGCCACACACCAAAACAAGCAAAGAGAGTCTCCGGCCTGATAAAGCTGTGTTAATACTAGCCCAAGACATTTTTTACGAATTGATAGTGCCTCCTTCCTTCAAAAGCCTGATACGAACTGCTAATTGAAAAATGAGTACTAAAATAGACTATTTCAATCCCTGCTGCTGCAAGACCATATATCCATAGATGCTAATTACATTTATACCAGAGAAGCTACCTTTACGTCAAGAAAAATCTCCGGATTATGCGTAGACATTGATTTTTTGAGAAAAATTTGCGGAAAACGATGAATTTGCTTAGATAGTCCGGTTCGCCAGAAGAAATTGCCTCAGGCCTTCCAGGTCATCGGTGTTAATAAGGTCGACTCCTGCTGAAAGAAGTTCGCGCCAGAGGGCCTCTCTGGCTGGCGAAGGATTGTCCGGTGTCGACCAGAATCTCACCAGCCTGCCCTTTTCATGCGCCTTTTGCACTATTTCTCTTAGCCTGTTATGCTCTTCGGCGGGCATTTCGCCCGTCCCGTTCCAGGTGAAGTATTTTGTCCAGTTGTCACTTATCACAGGGATTAAATCGGCCGGGGAATTCGACTTCAGGTCCGTAAGTCTGCCGTCGCAAGCGGCATAGCGGAGCTTTTGCGACTCCATGAACTCGCGCGGACGATTACCTGAGATGACTACAAGAACAGCTTTGTCGCTTCGGCCGTCCGGGCCAAATGATGTAAAGATGTCTCGATACTCAGCCAGAATTCTATCCAGAGTCTCGTAGGTTTCAACGGCACCGGTTTTAATATCGATGAATAGATTAAACTGCGGCCCGTTCGGGTAAACACGCCCGCCATTTTTCATTATGCGCTTTTTTAATGGTTCGAGATAAAGCATACGCAAAGTTCTGTCAGGCTTTATATCGCGGGCATTATGAGCAACGTACAAATCATCATCGACAAGAAAGATATCCGCTTCAACACTGCTAAAACCTTGATCGAGCGCATCATACAAAGGCCGTTCGTGCTCGTAGTCATTGTGGGCATGGGCACAGGAAAGAGGTATAACATTAGTGCCGGCTGCATGTGATCCGCACGACAATAACGACAGTAACACAGAACAAACGAACATGATTTTACATGTATTTTTAATTAAAATTGACACTCCTTATTCAAAAACTGTTTGGCCACATCATAATATTTATGAACAGGAAGAATAACCTATTGGATTCATAAGTACAACAGTTAGTATCATCTTCTTTTTCACAGGCAGTCCGGCTTATGGCATCCAGGTTGAGCCTATACGTTTGAATATGTATACGGAGCCGGAGTCTCGTCCGCTGTCGTCATCGTTCGGCGCGCCGACAATTACATAGTCCCCGTCGATAGCGACTGAAGTACCGAAAAAATCGTCGTATTGGCCATCCAGTGCAACCAGCTTCGAACACTGTGTCCAGTCTCCACCGTCACATTTGAATAAATATGCAGAGCCGGAGCGTCTGCCGTTATAGTGGTCGCTATCGTCAGGAGAGCCAACGATCACATAATCACCACTGATTGAGACCGAACTGCCGAAGTGAGGCCCGAACTCACTATCAAGGCCGATCAGCCTGGCCTGTTCAGTCCAGTTTGTGCCCTCACGCTTGAAGACGTATACAGAACCTGCATCGCTTTCATTTTCAGTATCGTCTTCAGGCGCCCCTATCACAGCGTAGTCACTGCTGATCGAGATCGAATAGCCAAACGCATCGAGTATCGGAGCATTCGGTGAGATCAGCTTTGCCTGCTCCGTCCAACTTGTTCCATTACGCTGAAATATATATGCAGGACCAAAGCCCCGACCGTAGTCTCTTCCACTAATATCTTCCGACATGATGGCATAATTACTGCTAATCGAGACTAAATTGCCAACGTGATTGCCTCCTTCGTTTACGGATACGAGTTTAGCCTGCTGTGTCCAACCCGTATCGCTACACTTGAAAATATAAGAAGAGTTCCCATGAGGTGATCCAACGATTGCAAAGTCCCCACTAATTGAAACAGAATTACCGAAACGGGCGTAGTACGTGACATGTGCATTCAACTCGGTCTGCAGCGTCCAGTTTGTACCATCACGCTTGAATATAAAGGCAGAAAAATTACCCCTCGAAATGCGCCTATCCTCGATATTTCCAGATCCTACAACAGCATAGTCTCCACTGATTGAAACCGAGTGGCCAAAGAAGTCATCGTATTGACGGGGTAAGGGCATCCTTAGCTTGGCCTGCTCGGCCCAACGAATGCCCTCACGCTTGAAAATATATGCAGCGCCACGATTGCTGTCCTCGCCGTCCGCCCCCACGATGGCATAGTCACCACTGATAGAGACCGAACAACCGAAGTGGTCATTACGTTCACCGTCGGAGGCTGTTAGCTTTGTATCTGCACTGACAACCTGGCTTTCTCCGGCACTGAACATGACTCTCAGGTTCGGTACATGATCGTCGAGATACGTTGCCGGTGAGGCCGTCCCCGACCAATCAAGAGGATTTTTGTACTCGCTGTTTGATTGTGCGAACACGGTGCGCATCGGACCCGGGCTTGATGCCCTGCACTGACCGTTCTGACTGCCAGAAAGGTTATTATGACTGAAGTCCACCATCAGGTTATCTGTGCCGTTATACTCGAACGGAGTTTGGAATTCGAACTTTTGCCAGCCTTCTCCGACATCAGACTCCGACGTTCGATAGACCTCTGTCCATCCGGCCGCATCCAGTGAGGCGCTTGTATATTCACTAAGCCCGGTATGCTTAATCCGAATTGTCCAGTCAGTCATCGGCCCATCGGGAATCTCCGCGATATCAAGGGCCAGGGCCGTGATAGTTCCGCTCCTGGCAATCTCGCCTGCAAGGTATATTACCTGTGCCCGGCTGTCGTGGTGTTCGGTATGCATGGGGTAATCCCACGCTGATATCTCCTGCCCGATGGTGATAGTAACAGAGTTTCTGTAACCGACGAAATCGACTCCCCATCTGTTCCCTGAGATAAAGCTCTCACCGCCGGATCTTCCGGTACGCACGATATTGAGCGTGTAATCATATCCGAGATTCATGTCAAAATCGTATCCCATTCTGTCAGGGGCAATCGTATAGGCCGTCTCCGAATCAAGACCTTTAAATGCGTAAATTCCGTTTCTGTTAGTTACTGCCGTATGAACGTCGGTGTCCGTTTCACCCTGTGCCGTAACCGTAATATCCTCCATAGGCCTGCCGTCCGGATCGATGATTCGGCCGCTGATGATCTCACCCGTACAGTCGGTGAAGATATTGTAAGCGCATTGAGTGATCACATCAAAGGCAACCATATCAGGACAAGCGATATCAGGCAGTGCATACCAGCAGTCCTCCTGGCCTTCCCAGCCCATATTCAGGTGGTGGTAGAGTATTGACAAGTTATACCCGTATCCGTCACACAAAGCGGCGTGTCCTATCCATTTGTATGTGCTAACACGAAATCCAATAATTACAGGGATGCCTGCATCAAGATTGGGATTAATCAGTGAGATAAAATTCCTTCGGTCCAAAAGCCCCCCTTCTCTTTCTGCCCATACGGCATTTTTGTATTGGAAGGTTTCGAGGAAAGCATTCACGACATTATCCAGAGAAGCACCCGACCCTTCAGCCCCGAATTGGGTGTCAACAGCGATTGCAGCATCATGGCAAAGTACGCCGATGGCCCGACGCTGCTGTTCCGTTGTCTCGTCGCCGGGCACTGCGACCATATCATCCCAGTTATATGCCCCGCCTGGACCATCGCCGCGAAGCAACCAGCGATCCGCCTTACTCTCCTCGACGAGGATAGTAAATTGTGCAGGTTCGACCGGTTCCTCAGGATACTCTTGACTTCGCATAAACTGGGCCACAGTAATGGCAACGCAGCCACAGGGATAGTTATCTGCCTGTCCTTCAACGAAAGAGACTCTATTGCCTATAAGCTGCGGCGTGCAGTAGTTGTAGCAGGCCCGAGGTTGATTATCGCCGTCATAATAGTTGCTTTGGCCCCATTTACTGTGCACCAGCGGAGGTACACGAAGATCAGACAAATTATCATCGCAAATCGGAGCTATAGCCATCGGTTCAAATCCGCCGTTTGACACCTCCGCAAGACCGATTAAAGAGTTCCATTTCTTCTGAGTCTCGCTAACCGCCGCCTGTGGGGCTATAGCCAGGGGAACAAAGGTGCTCCGAACTGCCAAGATACGCCCTTTGAGGTCTTTAGTCACCAGCGCCTCTAACGGATTTCCGGGCGAAGGATCATAAGTGCCGTTGCCGGCAAAAGCAATAATCGGCTCAACCAAATCATCCGTCGAGACAATCACGAATCCGGATGGCTGCAAATAAACAACGTGATAAATCGCCTCACCATGGTCATCGGTGAAGGTCTCTACACTCATAATCTGCCGGCTGAGATCCGACCCGAGCGGTTTGGGATCGGCTTTTAGCCAGCCAGTCACGACCATTTCCGCGTCATAGGCTGTCGTCGGCAGCGCCCACAAACTGCTGCACAATTGCAGCACAACCAAAATAACCGTCACAATAATACTCGCACGTTTCATTTGCTCTGCTCCGAAGAAATATATTGATATTTAAATGCGCGGCCGAGCCGGCAATAAGAGCACGACAAAAAACAAACAGAACGAATTCCTCACTCCTTATCTTTATACTACTTGATTTGGAAAAAAAAAGACAAAAAGCAGTACGATGCAGTTTTATTTTGATATCACAATTAAAACTGCCCGATATACTTTTTGCCTTCCTGTTCCTGTATTATATCAATATCTTCGTCGAAATGCAATAATATGATGCATTTTTTCGACGCATCTTGATAATTAAAACCATAAAAACGCTAAAATCAGTCACTTTCACATCGTCAGCGCCTTTTTGCAGAGCTCTATGTGCTCGTTCTGATTTTTCGAACCTTCATGGCCGTCAGCCCCCTGCTTCCATGCCGATCGAGCTTCATCGAGGCGTCCGAGGGCTTGCAGTGACTTTCCGCGCCAATACTGTGCCGAAGCCTCCTGAGGCTTATTGGAGCGGCCGACGCCGATGTTCTTCGGATAGGTCAGCGAGTCCTCGAAGTCACGCAGCGCCCCGGCGAAGTCCTCGTCTTCAAAACGCTGCCGACCCCGTGCTATATGGGCCTTATGGAAGATGTCCCACGTGATGGTCTGGCCCTCCCAGTTAACAAAGTAAGGCGTGGAATCGAGCAGATCGATAGTATCTGTGTATTGCTGCTCGTCAAGATACATCTGAGCGAGCATTACGATAACATCAGCCCGGCGGATTTTCTCGAACGGCGTCGATTCGAGAACCTTTATCGCATCCGGCCGTCTCTTTGCCGCCAGGAGAATATCGGCCAGGTCCCGGTACAGAGTCTGGTCTGTAGGCCTGGAGGCAATGGCCTTCCTGTAGAATTCCTCCGCCTTCGACAGGTTTTCTTCGGCCGCCCAGGCATGAAGACCGAGATTGCGAAATGCAACGCTCAAAGATGAATCCAACTCGACCGCCCTGCTCCACTGCCGGACCGCTTCATCCTGCCGATCCAGGTGACTGTAAAGATTCCCAAGATGCAGATGTGCATGCGCATCGTCGGGATTGTTTTTAACAGCGTATTCAAAAACAGCGACTTCTTCCGGGCGGGATGGAAAGATATAATCCCTGTGGATCCGGGCCGCCCAACCGAGATATGCCCCGGCTTTGGCCTGGTCCTTTTGCAGCGATGCAAGATAGGCCAGGTAATATACCGGTAGCGGACTTCGCTGATCCTCCGGCACCGCCTCGACACAGGCCGCCTTCAGCAACTCTTCGGCCTCATTCGCCATAGCCACATCCGCAAAGACAAGACCGGCCTCCAGCATTTCAAATTCATCTTCTCCCACGAAAGCCCGCGCCTCCCGCACGAACCGATTCATCCGATCTTTGTTTTGAAGCGCGATAATCATCCTCGGAACCAGAGCCGTCGGATTCTCGGCGATCCTCTCTTCGGCCTGCTTGAATGCCATTTTTTTCCTGCCTGCGGCATAAAGGGCCATGAGCAGATGATCCTTCGCCTTGTAATCCTTCGGATTGAGCCGGACCGCCTTTTTCAAAACATCCACGGCGTCGGCATACTTACCCAGCCGCATATGAGCACGGCCGGCCAGGTCGCATCCGAGAGAATCCGTGCCGAGACATCGTATCGCCATGTAAGCACAGCGCAAAGCCTCGGCGTCATTTCCCAACCTTAAATGGCTCACACCGAGGAAATACCAGGACAAACCATCGGTATCATCTCTTTTCACGGCGGTTCTCAATCGGCCGGCAGCTTTTTCGCACAGCCCAGCCTCGATATCCAGCACGGCCAGCGCCCGCAGAGCGGGTGAATAGTGATCATCTTCGGCCAGTGCCTTCTCGTAGTACTCGCGGGCCCTCCTGCGATTCGTCGCCAGGTCTAATTTTCGACCCTTGAGAAATTTCTCTTCCAGGGTGAGCTGCTCATCAGGCTTGTTCATAAGGTCGGAGGGTTTGGGCTCGGTAGTTTCGGGAATCGGCAAAGGAGTCACGAAAGAAGCAATGACCTGCCGCTTGATATTCTTTATGGTAACCTCGACGGGCGACTTCCCGACTGATGAAAGCGTCACCATCTTCGGATTCTCAGGCCCCAGGTCTAAGGTCTTTCTCAGCAGTCGCCGGCCGTCGCGAGTGATCAGGCAGGTCGCCCCCGGAAAAGGACTTGTTGCGATAATACTCAGCCTGAGAGTGTCATCGTCGCGGGCCGTACGTACGGCGATGTCCTTGTTTGCATACTCGAATCCGTCGACGAGCCCGTGCACCGGATACCAGTATTCCTGCCACGAGACTTCCTGCCTCGGCAGCAGCATGCCGTAATCGGACTGCGTCGGCAGCGGCCCGCTTTGGACCTCGATATAAGGGCCGTCATTGTCGGAAAGATTCTGCTGGCTGACAATGCCGAAATCCCACGTGCCCCACGTCCAGGCCTTTTTCCCGCCCAGCTCACGATGGTCGGCAACCTGCACGATACCACGATCTGCATCGACCTCGTAAGCCCCGAAGAAATCAAAGACGCAGTCTACTGAAAAAACCGAATTATAGGTTTCATAGTTTTTCAGCCATGTCATATCCCTGCCTTTGTCGATAGGCCATGAGAAAAACTTAACGCCGTTATGGTCCGTGCCGAGAGTCATCGGATAGATAAAACGCGTACCCGGCCGGTTCGGAAAGGCTGTACAATTCCAGAAATAATACGGGCTTATCGCATCGGCTGGATTGAAAATCCGAATCTGCTCGTCAAGGTATGCCTTGCCCGGATGCAGAGTCACGCGAACCGTCCACTGGGTGCGCTGGGTCTTCTCCAGGTTGTTGATTTCAAGGTATGCCGAACCGTCCGCGTTTTCGCCGATCAGGGCATCGACTGGTGAGAGGATAGTAACCGTATGTCCCTGCGGTCCTGCGTTCCATTCTACCCCGCCGCTTATCCATGCCCCGCGCATCGCAATCATTCCGGGCTTAATCACATCGTTCAGATGAAACATTTCTTTGTTTTCGGTCTTATCGAAAACCGAATGCAGCCGACCGCCCAGTTCCGGAATGCAGGTGACTTTCAGGTATTCGTTTTCAAGAAACAGCGCCTTGTACGTCCGGTCCTTTTTGGTTCTGGAAAGATGATCCTGCATAGGATAAGGATAGACGATGGAGCCTTTGACCGTAGTCGAGAATTTCACATCGCCTTCGAGTGCCCAGAGCTTGGGATTCACATCCTCGGCCCATCCATAAGTGGGAATCGTGATGGTGCCTTCCCATGCCTTGACGTTAGCCCGGCTCTGGCTCGAAAACGTCAAAGCCAATCCAATGGAAATTACAACTATACAGAAATACTTTTGAAGACCTTTCATAATATTCACCTCACATTCTCTTTACAGACCTATATTTATGTTAACGATATCTATATCCCAGTCGCGGTCTTTGGCGATTGACACGACCTGACCCGTTCTATCTACGGCTACGCTTTGGCCGCCGTATATCCGGCCCTTCCATGGACCGTGTGTTATTTCGCCGACGAGGTTTGTCCCTATGGTAAACGCTTTTGTTTTTCGTGCCGTGTTTGTTACAACTTTTTCAAGTTTCTTGCCGTGATCAGGCCACTCGTCCTCGACAGCGGCATATCCGTATGGAACGAGCAGTAAATCCGGCTTCAGCGCCGCCATACGTTTGAGGATTTTACTATCATGCGTATCGGCACAGATTAGCAGGCCGATTTTTCCGAATGTGGTTTCGACGGCATCAATGCTCTCGCCGGGAGTGTAAGACGGGCTCATCAATTCCATAAGCAAATTGATTTTGCGATGCTTTAGCAGAATATTTCCCTTGTTGTCGATCAGGAGCACCGAATCATACAAGTTGCCGCCCTGCTTCTCCGCCAGGCCAATACAGAGATGAAGGTTATTTTTTTCGGCCAGCCTGCAGAGCCGATCAGAATCTTCCCCCGGAATCGGAATCGCTCTTTTATGGGCATCGGGGTTTACCCAGCCGAGCAATGCAGTTTCGGGAAAGCAGGCAATATCAGCCCCGGCATTCTTCGCCTCGCCGATGGCATTCCCAATCCGGACAAAATTGCCGCTACGGTCGCCGTCAAGCGAGAATATCTGACACATTGCGACTTTTATGCTTCTCATTTGTACCGAGCCTGTTTTACAGATACAACTAATACTATTCACTGTCGGACAGGAGACACCCATCAGCGATTTTCTCGTCACGTACAGTCGATTATAGGATTTATTGAGATTGACACAATGATTTTAACTGCAGGATCGTGATATGATTAATGAATAAAGACTATATATAGCATATGAACAAGGCTAACACAGGAACGTTAATTCACTATATTGAGTGTACTGACTCGGCAGCAATGTTTATTGAGAGCCGCTCAGGAAATAGCCAAGGGCCATGAAGGCATTCGTGACCAGTATCATTAAAACATTTGCTTTCAGGGCGGGCAGCAGTTCCTGAACATTATTATAATGCCTGAATGTCACTCTGACGGCTTTGAAAGCAAAAAATATCGAATGAAAGCCAATAAGAGTTAACGGCGGCATTAACTTGAATACTACTCCGCAAATAATGCTGAGATATGTCAGCGCTATCAGCCCGGCGTATAATCGGCCGGCCTTTTTAGGCCCGAGGGCAATCACCAGGTTATACCGGCCGCCTTTTTTGTCCGCTTCTACGTCGGGAAACTCATTTAACAAAAGCAAATTCGCGGTCAGGAATCCCGGTGCCAGAGATGCGACGACAGCTTCGGCGCTGTAGCTGCCCGTTTGAACGAAATACGTCCCCAGAACCGGCAGCATTCCCAAACCGAGGCCGGCCCAGAATTCTCCCGCCAGCCATTTTGTCAAATGAGATGTGTAAAAGTAAATCACCGGGCCGCCGAGTAATATCAAAGGCAAAAGCTGCCAGCCGGAAACAAAAGTCAGGTAAATACCGATCACTAAGGCCACCATCAAACAGCCCACGCCATACATATATACGCCCTTTGGCTTTAGAAGTCCCTTAGGCAAAACTCCGCTGCCGCCGGAAAAAGGCGTTCGCGTGGTTTCCAAATCTATGCCGCTTTTGTAATCGAAATAATCGTTAAGCACATTGACGCTCGCATGAGCCAGCAGCAGACCGATCAATGTCAGGACGAATTTAAGCAAGTCAAAACAGCCATGGTGCCGGGCTATCGCCGTACCAAGCAGCACCAGAGTTACCGAGAGCAGAAGAAACTGCGGCCGTGTCTCTAATAACCAGATTTTTAACTTCATTTACAACTCCTACAGACTTCTAATTTCAAGGCATTATCCATATTGTCTGAGTTCTGTCACGATTTTTTATCTTTCCATCGATTGCAGCAGTCATGGGAACCTATTTTCTCCTCAAGCTTACTTGCCTGTTCCCATAGACGGTTAAGAAGGTTATAATGCAGAATCAGACTAAAAGAGTTCTTAATATTACAGGAGCCGTCGCCGGTAGAAATCCATACAGGTATATTTTCTTATTGAGGATTAAATAATGTACTATTTTAGCAGCCCTTCAAAAGCTTCGTCGAGCAAGTCAACATGTCACCATATCCTGCACGTCAGGGCAATAAACGTTTTCATCCTCGCAATAACCGCCCTGCTTTATATAAGCCCGGCTAAAGCCGCAGCATCTTCGAACAGCGATTCGCTAAAACCGCTCAATCGATTTCCCCGTATGGTACAGGAATATTTCGTTCGGTCCGTACGTCGCATCGAGGATAAAGCGAACAAGCGGCGGGCCGACCTTAAAACAAAGGCCGACGCCGAAGCGTATGTCCTTGACGTTCGCGAAAAAATCCAGCAGAGCTTCGGGCCATGGCCCGAAAAGACACCGCTCAAGCCGCGTATTACCGGCGTCGTCGAACGGGACGCGTACAAGATAGAGAACATTATTTTCGAGAGCAGGCCCGGTTTCCTTGTCACCGCCAACCTT
>Ga0210003_1004126_pt1 | contig 11572 bp, 2 predicted proteins | sample LantaG_FD_182804 | JGI IMG/M metagenome (GOLD analysis project Ga0210003, IMG submission 182804) | Deep subsurface microbial communities from Baltic Sea to uncover new lineages of life (NeLLi) - Landsort_02402 metaG (SPAdes) (version 2) | ecosystem: Environmental > Aquatic > Marine > Oceanic >...
TTGAACAGCATTAGCATCATAATCACGGTAAACAGAGAGAATCCATCCTTTGTGATACTGGACTGGACCATGTCTAACGCGCCGGACCAGTTTAAGTCGAGTCTCCACCCAAAAGAGAGGTTTTGCCATCCGGCCGGCACGACGGCATCGATCATCTCAGGACTGACATTCTGGATGGCAATCACGCCCACGGCAATCGAGGCGAGAGTCATAATAGCGAATTGCAGCACCTCTGTCAGAACGACGCTGTACATGCCGCCCTTGACGACATAGAGCGTTGTTATCGTTAGTATGATCATCGCATAGGTATTCTCGTTCAGGCTCCACGGCAGCAAAATCTGGGCGAATTTGCCGATACCTTTAAACGCGTAAGCGATCATGCCAATCACGTTTATCAGGGCAAAAATGACGACGCTGATATGGGCCAGGTTGGCACCGGTGCCTTGGCCGAACCGGGTCTTTATCCATTCGGCGCCGGTAAGTACATTGGAACGCCTCAACCACATACTGACATAGACCATAAGAAATATCTGGTTAAACGTCGGCCAGACCCATGGAATCCATATACTCTTGAGGCCATAGACAAAACACAGGTACACCAACCACATTGTCCCGGTTATGTCAAACTGGCCGGATGCGTTCGAGATGCCGAGGATATACCACGGCAGCTTTTTGCCACCGAGAAAATAGGAGTCCAGGTCCTTGGAGGCTCGCTTGGAGATCCAGAAGCCGATTAGAACCGTTAACGCCAGATAGGTAAAGATGATGGCAATGTCAATACTATGTAGATTCATTTGTTACCCCTGCACAAGCATTAATAATTCTTCGTGTATAGATAACCAGGTTATGAAACTCCCAGTGAGTTTACCATCTTTGACAGCACTTGTATAGATAGGAATGATTAGTTATATATTCGTCGGGCCTTACTCGCCGGGTGAGGGAAGGGCGGCAATCCAGTTGGCGGGATCGTTGCCGTAATCGGTCGGAACTTTTCGCGTTAAACTCATGCCGGTGCCATCCGCTTCGATGGGCCAGAGGTCTATTCCAGATGGACTGTTTTCCGGATGGGAGCCGTCACTGTAATTTACCCTGTCGATGCGGATGTAGTGACGTACGCCCTCATTATCAATATCGCCGGGCATGCTCAGTTCCAGGCTTTCGCCGGCGTTGCTAAGGCTGCCGTTATAGGGACCGAAAATCATTTCGGCAGGCACGGCCGGGTAGCGCCATGAAAACGCCGCCGGATGATTGACGACTAAGAGCACGCCGCCGGCAGGGATTGTCACCGGAGCGTCGGCCGGGAAGGTGAAATCGATGCCGTCAGTGACCTTCCAGGGCTCGCTTGTCGCATAGTCATATAGCGTCACCGGCTCGGCGTTGATGTTGTGCAGCTCGATGTATTCATATTGATCGTTGGTATATGAACCGCCTGTCGGCCAGTCGGGATTGTACATTATCTCGCTGATGACGATGGGGCCGACTTTCGGGTATGAATTGGCGGAGCCGGGCGTATTCTCGTCCATCGCTACGAAGTTATAATTGCCCGTGCTGGATTTGTAGTAACGCCCGAAGGATACGCCGGTTTGAGAAGCGCCGAAATCCTCGATGTTGCGATAGCCCGTCAATACATCGTTTTGTGCCAAACTCAGGTATAACTGTTCGCCGTTCTCGCTGAGGGCGAACGGTTCATAACAACCCGGATCGTTCGCGTTTTTGAAATTCAGGTCTTCGTATAAAACGAGGTATCCATTCGGGCCGATAGTAGTTCCATCGGCAATCTTGTATTTGGCCAGGTTATCATTGCTGTCACTTAAGAACCAGCCGCCAATGTCAATCGCGGTTCCTGTCGTATTATATAGTTCAATCCAATCCGAGGCATCGGCGTGCGAATGGGCCAGGACCTCGTTAATTACTATAGCACCATGTTCCGGGAGAATGCCGCTGTCATCCTGTCCCGGCGAGCCGCCTGCATAAGTGCTCGGACGCCATGAATCTTTAGCGTTCCAACTGCTCAGGTCGGGATTCGCAGCATCGATTATCGTCAGTGAAAAATCTTCGCCGTCGGTAAGCGAGTGCCAGCTATCTTCGTAGCGAAAATCGAGAATTGTACTGCCGATTGCATCTTCGAGGGTGATTCTCTCGCCGGCATTGTTCAGTTTGCCGGAGTATTGGCCTGCGATATTGACATTTGTGCCGTACCGTGCTTCGAAAACATTGCGGTCCTGGACGACTATAGTATGTTCGCCTGCTGCAAGCTCGATGTTCGGGAAGGTAAAATCGATGCCGTTCGTGAAGCTGATCAGGTTCAGATTGATTGTTTCGGAGCCGATATTCTGCAGCTCGATGAATTCTTCGTTCGGGTCCGGCGGATTATACATTATCTCGGTGATGCGAAGATTCTCCGCTACGGGACCTACGGCGTAAACCGCTTCGTTCAGAGCGCTCCACGTATTGCCGCTCAAGACTCTCGCTTTCACATTGACGCTGTAGGGTAGAGTAACCGGGCCGGCATATTCTATAACACCGGGCAAAATTCCATCGCCTGAGCCGCCTCCGCTTGCGGTAAGCTCGGCGGAAATGAGAAAGTCGGAGCTTGTAGTGGAGGCATTCAAACCCTGGATAGCCAATAAGTTGGCACCCTGATGGAGATTGTCGAGAAAAGCCGTGATTTCGATGCTCTCAAACAGGACAGCGGCCGAATCGGAATGAGTGGTGCTGGCGTTGGAATTCCAGCTTGGGGCGCCGTTGAAATTCCGTCTGGCCACCTCGACGCCGTTGAGATAAGCGATAAAACCGTCATCGTACCGAATGTTCAGTGTTATAGAGCTGAATCCATCGGGATTGGTGTTAATAGTAAATGGTATGCGGATATAACAGGTGGTATTCCTCGCGTACATCTGGTCCTGTACATCGAGGCTGATGAACTGCTGGTAGCCCGAGGTTCTCTCGAATCCGATGCCGCCCGGATTGCCGGTACTTCTCGCCCAGATCTGATCGCTGAAAACTCCACCGCCTTTCCAGTTATTGCTGATCGAGCCGGTTGGGACGAGCACCCGTTTGTCGGTGTTCTCAGGTACGAGGGTAGTGGCCTGCTGTGATGTGCCCGGCGATCTCGGGTCTGAACCATCGAGGCTGTACAATATCGTGCCGTTTGTGGTGGTAATCGAGAGCATGTTATTTTTCAAAATCGGGCCGCCGTGCTTATAGAATCCATTGATGCGAAAAACCGGTGCATCTACTCGTGGGTAGAGGCCCATTGATTTGAAGTTATTAATCGCTACGTCCGATCGCGCTGGGAAATACTGGTTGATTAATCGGTCTCTCTCGGGAATCCAGAATTCATTTCTTGTATACAAGTAGTACGGACCTGAACTGTACCGGTGTACGTCTCTTCGGTAATCTCCCCATCGAGCGGACTCGGCTATCACAGCCAGGTCAAGTTCATCGGAGCGGTTGGTCCATCGCCGGATATTATTTTCCGGCGTAAGGACGCCGCCGTTGAAGTGGTGTTTATGGACTCGGTCGCCAAATCGCGCACGAAACTCCTCGATATCGTCGAGATAGTTAAACAAACCCGTCGGATCGGATGACGGTCTTGTGCCGATTTCGCGAAGATTTTCGAGCACGTGCTCGCCGTCCCAACTGTAGAAGTGCCAGGGCCTGTTTTCCGAACCGCCGCCTGCCGCTCGCCAGTTGCCGTCAGTCTTGAGGTCAACGTTACCGGCTGATAAGCACAAGAGGGTCCAATCGATAAAATTGTCTACGTCAAGAACCTTCTGAATCTCGCCCCAATTACGGCCGGCAACGATATTTCTCATTCGGTTCCAGGCGGATTTGGAGCCGTCAGTTGCATCACCACCATTAATAGCGTCGATATTTTCTTCATCGCCGCCGTTATATGCTACATAGTGTGAGGCGACCGGCCGTTCGTGCAGATTGTACAAGCCCCAATATATGCCGTTCAGGTACAGGTGAACGAAAAAGCCCTGGCCTGCATCGATATGGCCCATATCGATGAGCGTATCGCGCATCCACTGGTCGCGGATATACTGAGTGCGCTGCCGCTGGTCGGGTGCCCAATGTGTCCAGGCATTGTTGAAGAAACCTCGAAGTTGGAGTGTGTCGAAAGAATTCACAGGCCATTGGTCAAACAGCTTAAAATCAAGACTGGTCGGGCCGTACTCGTCCCTGAATCGAAGGCTGAATGAATGCTTGGGACTTTTGTCGGGCCTGCGGCCTTCGCCGCCCTGAAGTCGAATGCCGCAGTTGACCTGGAATTCTTCGGAACCGTCCTGAGTAATGAACTCGGCTGAAACGGGACGTTCCCAATCCTGGCCCCCTGTAGACGAATGACCGGTGTAGACATAGATACCGCCTGTCTCGGGATCCTTGTCATGGCTGAAAAGGTTATCTTTATTCGTCACGATTGAGACAGTTGGGATTGACAGCAACGCATCGTCCATGAGATCAGCATAGTCAGGGTCGTTATACACTTCCGGATCCATCCCGTAATCCGCGGAATACGTATCGAACCAGGTGCTCGGATAATCCTTGCTAAGTATCTGCTGCTGACTTCGCCTTATTACATCGGCAAGGAAAATGTATGTGTGAGTATCCTCATCAGTCGGTATCCAGCCCGGCTTTACCGCTCTGGCCCGCAGGCACGTAGTAGTGCTGATTGGAATCGGGCCCGTGTAAACTCTACCACTTGAGAATCCACGTGCCGTCAACTGGTACGGTTCTGATCCGTCGGTGGTATAATAAATAACAGCATCCTCGGTTTCTGTTGCGATTGTTACGGTGAAAGCTGTATCGTAAAAACCACGGTTGTGGCTGAATTTAGTATCGAAAACCTTGTTTAAATACATGTCGCTGTTTGGCGCTTGCGGACTGGAAATACCGAAGAAACGCAAATCATCACTGCCGTCGGGGTAACGTCCATAGGAAATATCGGTAGTCTGGTTTGGGAATGTGATGCTGTCAATGAGAGTAGTACCATCGCGATCGAACAGGGCTATTTGCTCACCATTAGCGTTGAGTTTGAAATTCGCATGCAGCCCACGATCGGTGATATCGTCGTCAGCCCAAATCAAAAGATAACCGCGCGCAGCGATGGTTGTTGCGGATGGGCTATTAACTGGAATCTGCCACTTGGTGGGAGAAGATGGATTATCCGTCAGGTACATGCCGCCGATATTGACGGCATTAACGCCGTAGTTGTAAATCTCGATCCAATCATCATACTGCCCCTGCGGATCCTGGATCCAGGTATTGTTGGAAGCCATGACCTCGTTAATAACCAGCGTGACTTCCGCTGCATTCACAGAGCCGGTCAAATATGGGATCAAAAGCAAAATCAAGATGAACAAGCGGCTTTTTATATCTCTGAGCATTTACTGTAGTCTTTCTTATTATACGTTGTATGTATTTGTTTCTCTGATTCTGACGGGAATCTACGGATTGTATCCCGGCGTGGGTGAAGCCGCCTGCCAGTTTTTCGGGTCATTGCCCGAATGATATTCATCGGCGAAGATTCTTTGCAGGACCTCGCCGGAGCCATCTGCGGCCTCTGGCCAGGGTAGTACATCCGCGTAAATCACCTCGTCCACAATCACCCATGAAACCGGGTCACCCGGCATGTCAGCCGCCTGCGGCATCTCGATAGCGAGTCTTTCACCTGAATTGGAAAAAATGCCCACCCAGGGACCTGTTATATCCACTCCGGCGGTTAACGGCTCGGTATTATATGTAGCGATAAATGCCGACAGTAGGTCGGTATCTGTGTAAGGGTCGAATCCCACAATTATCAACCTGCCGCCGGCTGGAATTGAAGTATTGCTATCGAATGTGAAATCGATGCCGCCACCCAGATGCCAGGAGCCATCGGGATTTTCAAGATAAATCCGGTTTAGGGTGGGATTGTATAACTCAATGTACTCGGCATCGGTTTCATTTGCAGGGTGATACATCAGTTCGTCGATCATTAAATTCAGGGCCGGATTGTCATTGGCCGAGTCACGTGAAGGCGCCATCTCAAGCCAGTACGCATCACCATCCGGGTAGCGGCCAAGAGATGTATAAATTAGCTGGCCTTTGAATCTGACGCTGTCGACGACACGATCCTCGGATGTGCCGGGAAGATAAGAGAGAATTACTTCTTCTCCGGCTTTGTTCAGGCCGAATCCACTGTTGATTGGATTGTGGAATCCTGTTACCTCGTCAAAACTGATATAAGAGTGGCCGGCAATTTCAATCGCCGGGATGGCCCATTTTTTCAGTTCGCCGATATTGTCGCTGAGATACCAGTGGCGCAGGTTGATCTGTTCCGGAGTCGTATTATAGAGTTCTATCCAGTCGTTGGATTCGTAGTCCGGAAGTTGCGGATCACGATAGTCGGTATGCGTCATAATTTCGTTGAGCACAACGCTGGTTTCCGGTTCGGGATCGTCCGTGCCGGGAGAGCCGCCGATGTAAGTGCTCGCGCGCCAGTTGCCGCCATAGTTCAGCGAACCGTTGGGCTCGTCTATCAGTGCCGAATCCAGGGGCACCAGGGAATGGCCGCCTCCATCGGGCGATAACGGCCAGCTCCGGCCGTCATTGTACTCGAACTGGACAATCGTTGAGTTCCAGAAATCTTCCAGGGTTATATTTTCGCCGTTATTTGACAATTTGCCGGAGTATTCACCTGCGATTATTCGGGACAATTCAGTGCCGTAACGCGACTCGAAAGCGGCCCGGTTCATGACCACGAGGACAAACTCGCCGGGCCCAAGAAGAGTAATGCTGCCGTTACCGAAATCGAATGCGATGCCGTTAACGAAAGAAACTGAACTTAAATCCAGGTTTTCATCGCCGATGTTCATCAATTCGATGAATTCGAATTCTTCATTGTCGGTGGGATCACCCGCAGGCCCAGCCGGTGGATTGTACATTACTTCAGTAATACGCAAGTCCTCCAGGATGCCGGCTGACATCGGCTCACTCGTGACGAACTGAACCGGGTAGGACCAGTGAGACCATCGGCCGCTGTTGTCTTTCATCCGGGTGCGAACCCGATAGGTGCTCCCTGCCTTAACCGCACTGGCGGGTATTTTTATGGTGCTGTTGGAAACGTCGGTTATCTCCTGGCTTTCCCAGACCGAATCGATCTCGTATTTTCCCGGCTCTCTGCTGTAACCGGGCGGATTAGCGGGAGGCTCGCTCCCTTCAGCCATCTGGCCTGTCAATCGAATATCAAAGAAACAATCGCTGCTGTTGGACAGGTAAGAATTGATTACCTGTGCTGAGATGACGTTTGTTCCGGAGACAAGATAAGCGCTCGGGTCGGCTAACGTAATAGAAGTGAAGTCGTGATTTTCCGAACGGTTGCCGACGGTCGCATCAAATGACAGTTCCGCTGAGGGCGTGTTACCGGAAACAACATGGACACCGTTTATCCAAATGTTAATACCATCGTCGTACATGGTTTCCAGGACAACTTTTTCGATGGCATCAAGGTCCGTCACCTCGAAATTTTTACGCAGATAAACCGTAGTGTATCTGCCCCTCATGTCACTTAGATTAGTCGCAATGAATGACTCGCCATAGCCGATAGGCGTATTGCCGCTTAGCCAGCTCGAATCATCAAAACTGACCTGACGCCATAAAGGGCCCCGTGTCAACGACGGCTCCCGGGTACCTTTGAAATATTTCCATTGGGCGCCTTCGTCGATCAGGACAATTCCGTCATTTTGAGCGGCGACTTGAGAGCCCGCGGCCACCTCGGCTATACGCCATTTCATCGCGGCGAATGTGCCGCTGCCCTGTGGATCGCTGAAAGGACTCGTCTCGAATGTAAGGCAGTTAATCGGGTTATTGGGCGGACACGTTGCCGTCACAGTAGGCGTACGTGGTATTGCCGAATCGCTGGATATGGAATTCATATGACTGCCGCGTTCAACGACAAAATCCTTCATAACCTGAACCATGCCGGCGAAGTCACGCTGGTAGCCGCGATCGACGGCCTCCTGATAGAAGCGACCGTGGCCGGCCTTGAAAGACGGATCCTGGTTTAGATACCTGGGATAAGCGCCATCGCCCAGGGCCCAGTGGTAATCCCACATGGCACGATCGGCATCTACTATGGAAGGGCCCCCGTCAGGGTCGTCGATTATGGCCGCGAAATCGTCAATCAACTGGTTCGTCTGGTCGGAGTTGAATAATAAATCACAGATTTCCCGCACCCGATTCCTGCAGGAGACATTGATCTCGGAATGGTTTAACACACCGCTTTGGCTGAACGGATCCTTCATGCCGCTGTAATAGCAGGTCCATGTTAAATCAAGGTCCCAGGGTAGTTGCCACCACAAAATGTTTGTTCCCCATTGGTTAGTAGTCAGTTCAGGATTGAGGTAGAAGAAATGGTTCTTACTGGTAATATCGCCGTGCCAGACGGCGTGATAAATAGCATACAGGCCGTAATACGAATCGAGATTGACATTAGAGCCCCACCAATTGGCTGAAGAGGCTGAGCGGTAACTGTTCCTGAAGTTTAAGACATCGGAGTTGTCCGTGACGCCTGTTGGGCCCTGGTTGTTAAGTTTGGCGCCGTTGGGATAGGCCTGGTCCATCTTATAAAGATTGCCGTCCGGCAGATTGTGTTCATCCAGGAAACGACCGTCCATCTGCTCGATGGTCATATAAAGACCCCAGAAATCGCCGTCATACTGGGTTCCGCGATTGGTTAGCGACGGATGGGCGGCGTTGAGATTCCCATCTTCATGTCGCTCGTCGATAACTCTAAAATGCACCCAATTCGTCTTCGAACCGGGAACGCCGGCCATGTTGAAAAGCTTGAACGAAAGTGCTTCGAACATTCCCTGCTCGCCTCGCTGTCCGAAACTGCCCTGCTGGATACACGCGGAGAAATTGAGCTTGTCCCATTTGGTCTTATACTTTTTGCCGTAATCATCGCGAGCCTGGAAACGGTGCCCCCGGTTAAAGTTGAATTTCCACATATTCTTGCCCATGGCGTATCGCCAGACACCGCCGCGGGAACGGTAGGTAATGTGGTCGTATATTTCTCCGTCGTAAATCAGCGTACCGAACCATTTGTAATCGCTGCCACTGTATTTTTCGAGCCATGTGGAATTCTCGACATCGGATTTCTTGCTGATGAGCTGATAAACGGGCAGGCTGTTCATTACATCTGTGTCGTACTTGACCATGGCAGTTGCGCCCGGCCGGACGGCTCCATACCATGCGGGCACACTATCGTAGACAAAATATGCGAAATTCGGCTGCGGATCATCCATGTACGGCGCCATAAGGCCGCGACCGCCACTGTCAGTGACCGTGATACGATAGCGCAGAAGCCGGCGGTGGGACTGGAATGCCCCTGCAAGCTGCACGCTGTAAATGTCATCGCCGGCGATTGCATCGCCGTTGAGCCCGTCATCGTGCATGGCGATATCGGTCCAGTTTGTATTATACTGCCAATCTTTGATGTTTATATAGTTGCCCGGTGCGACGAGCTGATAGAGCAGTGTGACGTCAGCCACACCATCGGAGTCGGTTACTTTGGCAGTGATAGTTACAGCCTGACCTGATTGCGGTTGTTTGGGGGAGTGTTTTACCTGGCGGATATGAGGCGGTGCATTATCGAGGTAAACCGAATCATTGAATGCTACCGGTGTTGGATAATCCGAGCGCCAACTGCCCGCCAGATTATTGTTGAGAGACGGATTTATCAATTGGATGGAATGTCCTGTGCCCGGCTGGCTATAAGGTACTGCCTCGCCCACAGTAGGCCAGGGGAATCCAAGCTGATAATCCACCTTGTCGATTTCCTCGCCGTCGGCGTCATAAAGTATGATCCTGTCTCCGTTGTTGCCGAGCTTGCCGTCATATGGGCCGAAGAGCAAACGGGGAGAAACAATGAATCTGCCGCTGCTCCATTTGGTGCTGATGTAGATTGGGTCCTGGGCCACGATAATATAGCCGCGTGCCGGCAGGATCGAGCCGACCGGGAACTGATATGATATAGCGTCTGTGAAATACCAGCCTGCAAGGTCAATATCTGCCGCTGTCGTGTTGTGGAGTTCAATAAACTCTACCAGTTCGGTTTTGACATCGGGATCGTAGTGAATCTCGTTAATAACAACGCCTGAGACCGTTTGGGACGGATTCTCAGCCAATAGGGCCGGTTCTGCCGTAACTACCCGGAGATCCCTGCTCAAATTGCCCGCCTGACAGCTCTCTTCCATAGAGCCAAACGATAAAAAGGTCGTAATAAGGGCTATAAACAAGATTCTTACATATCTGAGCATCCTATGAACCCTTCCTCGGTGGTCGTTTGAGATACTAACAATGGTCTTTTTTTTATCTTCAATCTATGTTTATTGTAGCATATAAGGGGTAGCTGCGTCAATGCCTTTCAGTCGGGATTGGAGTATGCACTGCCATATTCGGCTTTTGGGGATAGCTTAAGATAATTCTCGAAATGGATATGGGAGAGATTAGTATGGTTATGCATAAATAAGGCAAAATAACTCTCGGATAAATTCATACTTGATTTGCTGCGAGGGGCATTATATTATCTGTTGGCCTGTTCGATAAAAGTGACTTCTAAAAGTGTCGGAACAGAAACTACCCGAGACACACAAGCTTGAGAACGGGCGGTTTTGTGAAAGCATCTGAAATATAATAATAAGGAGCCAGGTTATGAGTGATTTAATCAATCGAAGAGAATTCCTGGGTGCGAGTGCAGCAGGAGCGGGAGCAGTCATACTGGGTACACAATTGGCTAATCGAGCCGCAGCGGCCGGCGGGGCCGGAGAATGGCCGCCAAAGTTACCCGCTGTGAAAATCTACAAGGTCTTTATCGGCAGGACCGGTGGGATTTACCTCTCAAGGCCTACAGATGAGATTGCCAAATTTGATAAATATCTCGCCGGCGTGGAACGCAAGCTGGGCGATGTGGAGTTCATTGGCGGCGAACTGGTTCCTCCGACAGAGGTGGAAAAAGTCCTGCCCAAACTTGCCGATGCCGACGGCGTTCTGATATTCCATCTATCCGGCCACGGCGGCGGCGCGCCGAAAGCGGCAATGGACCGAATAATCGATGTCGGGCTGCCCACTGCGGTATTCTCCCAGCCATTCAGCGGGCACGGCTGGATGTACTTTCCCCAGTGGCAGAAAGACGGCAAGAAAGTAATACTATTGCCGACCAGTGACTTCAGCGAGATCGATCGAACAGTCGGGTTGTTGCGGGTTGAGCCGCATCTGCGGAAAACACGCATCATCGTTGTCAATGGGCCGGTCGGGACGGCTGCCGCCTGCTCGGCAGAGCAAATCAAAGAACGACTCGGTTGCGAGATCATCCCCGTGACAATCGAGGAGACGGTCAAGGCCCATGAGGCAATCGATATCAAGGCCGCCGAGGCAGAAGCTGAAGAATACTGGATCGGCAAAGCTAAGAAAATCGTCGAACCATCAAGAGAGCAGATCGTCAACTCGGCACGATTCTACCTGGCGATGAAGGATATGATGATTAAAAATGGAGCGCACGCCATCACGAGTTCGGGTTGCATGG
>Ga0210003_1004128_pt1 | contig 11568 bp, 14 predicted proteins | sample LantaG_FD_182804 | JGI IMG/M metagenome (GOLD analysis project Ga0210003, IMG submission 182804) | Deep subsurface microbial communities from Baltic Sea to uncover new lineages of life (NeLLi) - Landsort_02402 metaG (SPAdes) (version 2) | ecosystem: Environmental > Aquatic > Marine > Oceanic >...
ACGCCAACCTCTAGCTCGAGGGCGGCCTTTGGGCGGCGTGCCGTTGGGGCTGGGGCCCTCCCGCCAGTTATGCCCCCGCCACCTCTGCCGGTCGTGCGGGTCGTGACGCGTGAGCCCTGCGGTGTCAAAGCATGCGACCCTGAATGCCGGACCCGCCGATAAACCATCTATCGGTGGTGGCGAGGGAACGCCCCGCCGCGTCGCCTTCGGCACATCCATGATCGCTTCGCAGAGAGGGAGCTTCTGCCAGAGCATTCGCGACTGCCGGCCGTGGATGGCGGCAATTCGCCGCGGCCTCGTCGCCCTCGCGATTCTGGTCGTCGTGGCCCTGCCCCCTGCCCTGGCACTCGCCCAAACACCGCGGGCCTGGGCCGGTGGCACAGAGCCTTCCCGCGAACCGCTCCGCGTGGCTGCCGTGCCCCCTGCTGCGGTCCCCGGTGAAGATGCCACCGCCCGGCTCATCCCCACCGGCAACCTCCTGGCCACGATCCGCCAGGGGGGCCTGCTCATGGTGCCGCTCCTCGGCTGCTCGCTGGCGCTTGCCGTGTTTGGCATCGAGCGGGCCGTGAGCCTCCGAACCGGCACCGTTGTGCCGAAGATCTTCGTCGAGCGGTTTATCTCCCAACTCCAGGCGCGGGCCCTCGACCGGCCCGCCGCCCTCGTGGCCTGCGAGGAGAACGGCAGCCCCGCGGCCCGGGTGTTCGCGGCCGCAATCCGCCGCTGGGGACGTCCGGCCGTCGAGATCGAGCAGGCCGCGATCGACGCCGGCGAACGGGAACTCAACCACCTCCGCCGCTACCGCCGGGTGTTCAATGGCGTGGCCACGATCAGCCCACTGCTCGGCCTGCTCGGCACCGTTTTCGGCCTGATCCGCTCATTCAACGACGTGGCCGCTGCCGGGGCGATGGGCCGGCCCGATCTCCTCGCCGGTGGCTTCGGCGAGGCCCTCATCACGACCGCCATGGGCCTGCTCGTGGCGATCCCCGCGATGGTGCTCCATGCCTACTTCACAAGCCGGGCCGACCGGCTCGCGATGCGGCTTGACGAGGCCTGCCAGCACGTGATCGACGAGATCTCGCTCGAGTCGTTGGGGGAGCCGCGGCGGCGGGCCGCGGGGTGAGCCATGCCGCTCCTGCGGTCCACGACCGACGACGAGCCGACGCCCAACCTGGCGCCGATGATCGACGTGATCCTCGTGCTCACGATCTTCTTCATGTGCGCGACGAAGTTTTCCGGTGACGAGCGGCAGTTCGAACTCGACCTGCCGGAGGTGGGCGGGGCCCCGGTGGTCGATGCCGCCCGGCCGGAGATCGTGGAGGTGGCCGCTGACGGCCCGCTGCGGCTGGGATCCGACGAGGTCACACTCGTCGAACTCGCCACCCGGCTCACCGCGGCCCGCGCCGCCCAGCCCGATCTGGCCGTGATGATCCGCGGCGAACAGGCGGTGCCCCATGGGCGGATGGCCGAGATCTACGAGGCCTGCCGCGGTGCGGGCGTGCGGCACGTGGCAATCTCCGTCCGCACGAGGCCCGCCACCACCCGCCAGTGAGCCGGCCCTGATGCAGACCACCTGGATCACCGTGGCGGTGCTTGCGACCCTCGCGGCCGTCGGCGTTGCTGTGCTCATTCGCACCCGCTGGCTTCAGTCGCGAACGATGGAGAAGTGTGTCGGCCTGTCGGTCGGGCTCCACCTCGTGCTGGCCGTGGTGGCCGCCTTCGTCGGCGGCTGGGCCCCCGCCTCGTGGGGCGATCGCGACGAAGGACGCATGACGATGCTCGTCGTGCTCGCCGATGAGACAAGCGACGAGCAGGCAGTCGCCGACGCCACCGATTCGCTCACGCAAGACGAAGAGCCGCGGCCGGAGAGGGCCGGGGCCGACGCTCGTGAGCCCGACGCCGACGCCGCCCCACTCGCGGTGATCCCTTTGGCAGCCGCAGCCTCGGCCACGCCCCCCGCCGATCTCGTGCCGCTTTTAGACATCGCGGTCGCGCAACCACACGTGGCGGCACCGCCCAGCGAGCAGTCGCCGGAGGCGGCGGCGACCGCAGCCGCGGCCGCAGCAACCGCAGCGGCAGGCCGGCCCCTGACCGGCGGCGTACCGGCCGTCTACGCCGACCGCATCGGCGACCGTCGGGCAGCCGCAGCGACCGCGCGGGGCGGCTCGCGGGAAACCGAACTCGCCGTGCAGGCGGCGCTTGAGTGGCTGGCCCGCAACCAGTCGAGCGACGGCCTGTGGAATGCCGCCCGCCATGGTGCGGGCGGCTCCCAGAGCGGCGGCGGGCAGCATCGGCCCGAGGTGGGTGCGCGGAGCGACCACGGTGTGACGGGCCTCGCCCTGCTGGCTTTCCTCGGCGCCGGCACCACCCACCGCGAGGGCCCCCATACGGCCACCGTCGCCCGCGGGGTCGCAGCGCTCGTCGAGCGGCAGCAGGCCGACGGCTCGCTCGCCGGAAACGCCGAGTTTTTCGCGGCCCTCTACTGCCATGGGATGGCCGCGATCGCCCTGGCCGAGTGCACCGCAATGACCGGCGACAACGAGCTCAGGCCCGCGCTTGACCGAGCGGTGCGGCACACGCTAGCGATGCAGCATCCGCACACCGGCGGCTGGCGGTATGCCGCCGGCGACCGCGGCGACACAAGCCAGCTCGGCTGGCAGGTGATGGTCTTGATGAGTAGCCGCAACGCTGGGCTCGGCGGCTTCGACGCTGCCGAGGCCCGGGCCCGCGGCTTTCTCCAGAGTGTCTCGTCGGGAACAGCCGGCGGCCTCGCCGCCTACCGGCCAGGCGAGCGGCCGAGCCTGGCGATGACAGCCGAGGCCCTCTTCGCCCAACTGCTCCTCGGGATGCCCGCCGATCACCCGGCCGCCGCCGAGGCTCTCGGATGGCTCACCCGCTCCCCCCCCACGCAGTCGGCCTACAACATTTACACGTGGTACTACGCCACGCTCGCCTCATTCCACGCCGGTGGCCCCCAGTGGGATGCGTGGAACGGCCGGCTGCAGGGGGCACTTCTACCGCTGCAACACCGTGCCGGCGGGCCACTCGACGGCAGCTGGGATCCGGACCCGGCCTGGGGAGGCCACGGTGGCCGGGTCTACGCGACGGCACTCGCGGCCCTCACGCTCGAGGTCTACTACCGGCTGGTGCCGCTGCACGACCGGGCGGCCCGGATGGCCGCGGTGCCCTAACTGCCGAGGCCAGGCCATCGTGGCAGCCACGACCGCCTGGCCGCCACCGGCAAAACCGTCACGACCGAACCGCCCTGGCCGCCCCGTGGTTTGAAGAGGCTCTCCGCTGGGGCTACACTGCTAGTGTCGTGTGAATTCTCATTCACCGTCGCCACCCTGCCGGAGAGGCTCCCGTGACACCCATGTTCGCAATGTTTGGCCTGGGAACGACCGAGCTGATCATCGTGGGAGCCGTCGTGCTCCTGCTGTTCGGCTCACGCCTTCCGAAGGTGATGCGGTCGCTCGGCGAGGGCATCGTCGAATTCAAGCGGGGCGTGCAGGGAATCGAGGACTCGAGCGGCCCCCGTGAGCCGGGCGCCTCCGACGTCCGGTAGCACCCCGGCCCATCCCGCCAGGACGGCTCCTGCCGTGGCATTATGTTCGGACTCGGCGCTTTCGAAATTGTGATTGTGGCCTCGATCGCCGTGATGATCTACGGCAAGCGGCTGCCCGAGGTGGGCCGCACCGTGGGCAAAACGATGGGCGACCTGCGGAAGCAGTGGCAGACCCTCTCCCGTGACTTCGAGCTGGCAGCCAACCTGGACGCTCAGCCAGCAGCCCGCCGCCCAACCTCGACCCGCCGGCTCGATGACGAGGGCGGTCCGACGGTAGCTTCACCGAAGCTCACTCCCCCGCCGGGTGATGACGCCTGACCGGGCCGAATCGGGCGGGCATCCGCCCTGCCGAAGCGGCGGACGCCACGGGTCGTGACGGCCAGCGGGCCGCGTGTTACGATCTCAATCCGCGGTGAGGCGATGACGGTCGTCGGTGGATCGAGAGGTTTGTGGAACCCGATTCACCCACGAGGTGCATGGTCTCGATCCGGGCAGCTAGCTCAGTTGGTTAGAGCGCCACGTTCACACCGTGGAGGTCACAGGTTCGAGTCCTGTGCTGCCCACTATCTTCGGGCCTGGGGTTTCACTGCCTGAATGCTGAACCTGCCGCCCTACTTCTGCAGGTATGCCAGCGTGTCGGTGTGGTGGCCGATCACCTTCCACTGGCCGCCTTCTTTGCGGAACGTGGTCGTCGCGCGGATGTTCACGGGCTGCGGCTTGCCGTCGATGACATTTTCGCCCTTCTCGTAGTAGTGAACGACGGCCAAGGCGGGGCTCGCGGTGATATGCACGTCCACAGGGTCGACCTTACCACCCAGTTTCTTGGCCGCCTGCTTGTCCCAGTACGGCTCGACCTGCGTCCAGCCGACCTGCATGCCGCCCACAGGCCCCATATAGGTCACGTCGTCGGCATGAGACCAGATGGCCTTCATGGGGGCTGCGTCACCGGTGAAGAGCGTGTTGAGCGCGTCGTGAAAAGCGACGTTTGCCACCTTGACCGCCCGCGTGTCGTCATCGGCCGCCTGCGTGGGCCTTGCCGTCATCAGTGCCATCACCGCCACGGCAAGCAGACCCGACACGATTCGATGACGCATGGTTATTTCCTTGATGTGGAGAAGCCGTAGGCCGTCCATCTTCCCCAAGACGAACTGACTCTGAGGGTAGCAGGTCTCGTTGGATGCGCCGCCTCCCGTTCGAATCATGTTGGCTTGGCTTACTTCAGGCTCGCTTGCGCCGACGCCTCACGAGATAGCCGCCGCAGGCCAGACCGGCGAGGGCCATGCAATAGGTGGAGGGCTCGGGGACGGCCGCGACCGTGATCAGTTCCGACATCGCATACAGGGGACGGACGGTCGTCGGATCCAAGTTGTCGAACGCAGCCCAGCCGTTGGCGAGCGCGCCAGCGCGGCCCAGAAACGGATACAAGGTCTGGGGCACCAACTGACCGGTTTCGAAATCATAACTATTGTAGTTCACGCTCTGGCCCAAGGCTGCCGTCACCTGACCGACTGGAGAGCCAAATTCGTCGTAGTCGGTCGCGCGGGCCACAGTGCCGTCGAAGTCAAAACCGGTCCAGACCGCTTGAAAGCTGTTGACCTGCGCTGCATTGCCGCTGCCATTGATGGTCCAATCGATCGCGGCGAGGTGCTGGTTGCCTCCGCTTGTTTTCCAGAAGGCAGTGCCGTTCGTGGTGTTCGAGACAAGGGCACCATTGAGGTTGTACGTGCGGCTCGCGTTGGCCTGCGAACTGAAGCGGCTGGCGTCCGTCAGGGGATCCGATGACGGCGTCAACCCGATGGCCTGCCACGTGAGGCTCGCACCGTTGACGGTGATGCCCGACAGCCCCTGGGAGTTCACGAACGTGTCGTACGCCGCGATCGTTGTACTCGTCCCGGTGGTGCCGCCCGCCGTGACCACGACCAACCGGAACGTATCGCCCGGATTGAGCCCCCACGACAACGGGTTGATGATGATCTCGGCATGCGCGTCGGCTGCAAAAAGCACCAAGGCGATTGCGGCAAACCGACCGGGCGTTGCGTGGCAAAGACGGAGCGAGTTGCGAGACAAGACAACATCTCCAAGGAGGAACTGGGGTGGTACAGTCAGTGCTCGTGATCAAGCAGGAAGAGGCAGGAATGGGCATGAAAACGACGGCACCGATGCTCGCGCGGCGAGCATGTGGGCAATCAGCCCTGCTCACCACCAAGCACAAACGATGCCAAACTCGACGAAATTCTCCCGGCCCCGGTTGTTTGTCCAAAAAGTGCCGATTTTCTCGTAAATCATCGCCACCGATCGGACACGGCTATTCGGTCATGCCGTAACTGGGGCGGTGCGAATCGCTCCACCCACTGGTGCGAATCGCTCCACCCAGCCCCTCAAAGGAAGTGCTCGTTTGGGCCGCGCGAACCGAGCAGCAGGCCACCAACCTCCGCACCCATGCCGACCAAGTTCGGTACTCACGTCGACCTAGATCGGCACCAATGCTGAACCGGTTCTATCTCTTCCTTTCTTCTTCCTTCTTCTATCTACCTATGGGGTACCCCTCGCGGCCCCATGGTCGCCTCGGTGGCTGATCAGGCCTTCCAGCGCCCCAAAAACGTCACCAGCCAAGGGGATTTCCACGGCAGCGACTACACCCGCTTCCCCATCACGTAGTCGTCCATCACGAAGCCGCCACCGATGTCGAATACGGCCTCTCGGACAACCTCGAAGCCCGCCGCCCTATAAAATCCGATCGCCCCGGTGTTCTGCTTGTTGACCTGCAGCCAGAGCGATCGGCATCCTAGTTCACGCGTTCGGCCTTCGATGTGGCCGAGCATAAACCTACCAAGCCCCATGCCGCGGTGGGTTTCGAGCACGTAGAGTTGCCCGAGTTTCATCGCGGCTGGACTGGCTTCACTGCGGTCTCCGCTCGCGACTTCATAGCCGCAGTAGCCGACCGGTGTGCCCGAGACCCGCAGCAGTTCGAGCCACTTGTCGGCTGCCTGCATGTGCGCCCGTAGGGCCTCGTCAGTGAACCTTCCTGCCAGCATGTAGTCGATCTGGCCGACTGAGATGATGCCCACGTAGTGCTGCCGCCAGATCGTGTCGGCCAGTTGACGCAGCACGGGAAAGTTAGGCTCTGTGACGGGCGTGAGCGTGATGTCGGCGGGGGGCGCCAGTCGCGGATTCATGGGTCTAGAGAGCCTCACAAAACGATGGCCTGCTCACGCCGTCGCCATCGAGTCAGCGTGAACGGGGGAATCGCAAGCGGCTCGATCAGCGGCTGGCCCGGTGTCCAGAACTCCCGAAAGGCCCGGCGTTCTCCGGTCGTGTAGAGGTGCCGCAGGAACGCCAAATCGCAGGCGGAGTAATCAGCGAGCCATTGGTCGAGGGCTATGACGCCCGCTTCATGAAGGGCCTGCTGGCTGTACCGGCACGCTTCCCGCTCGTACGCCTCCAGTGCGTCGAGTTCCTCACTGGTCGGCTTCACCGGCATAGTCATTCCCAGCCGCCGCAACTCGGCCGAAATGTTCCACTGCACCGTGTGGCCGAAGAGATGCGCTACCAAGAAAAGCCGCTCCTCGTCAGTGTTGTGATCGGCGACGAGAATCCGGCTGCCGTCGAGATCGCCCTTCAGCGGCGGCTTGATGCTCGCCACCTCCACCGAGACGCCGTAGCGAGCGTGAAGATGCTTGGTCACGGCGCCACAGGCATCTCGGAACTCGGTGATCGACGCCACCATGACGTGCGGCTCCTGCCTGCAACTCGGATTCCGCCTCGGACTGAATCCGCATCCTACAACCCTAAACCAGGAGACAAAATGTCCGCCGCAACTACCACATCCCACGACACCGGCCAACGCACCACGAGCCGGAACACAACCCAACCCACCAACATCCCGACCATCCAACTCGAACGCTCCGCCTCCAACAGGCTCCCCGCAACGATGGCGGCCTGAGTGCCCAATATTTCGCCTGTTCAGGCCGCCGCAATGTCGTATCCATGGCTGTCACTGCGGGCGACAAGATCGAGGGGTTACGCCAGTGGGCTCCGGGTCGGCACCAAAAAGACCTGCGTCCCGTTTTCAGTCCCATGGTAAACTTAAGGAATGACCGAGACATCTCTCCACTCGAACACTCCGACAGCGAAAAAGCTCGAACAGGCCGGCACCGATCGGTCGGAATGGCCCGTGTGGGTTGGCCGGGTCGGTGAACCAGAACCTAAGGCTGACTATTCCCATCTCTCCCCGTCCGATCGGATCGAGCTGTGCTGGAAGGTGACCAAACAGGCTTGGGCCCTCACCGGAGCTCTGCTGGATGAATCCGCATTTTGTCGAAATTCTGAAAGCGTTTCGAGACGAGGCCGTTGAATACCTCCTCATCGGTGCTCATGCGCTCGCCGCCCACGGTCACGTGCGGGCCACTCTTGATATCGATCTGTGGGTGAAGCCCACGCCGGACAATGCATGCCGCACGTGGCGGGCCTTGCAGCGTTTTCGGGCCCCGCTTTCCAAGATGAACGTGGAGGATTTTTCGGAGCCCGACGTGCTCTACCAAATCGGCCTGGCGCCGAGCCGCATCGATATCATGACGAGCGTCACGGGCCTGGAATTTGACGCGGCCTGGCCAAATCGAATCCTGGCTACGTTTGGCGAGGTTGCGGTGCCCGTGCTTGGGCTCGATGACATGCGCACAGCAAAGCGTGCCGCAGGCCGACTCAAGGACCTCGCAGACCTCGAAGAACTGGGCTGAAACTTTCGCCCGTGAGAAGCGCCGTCCTCGTCGTCGTCGACATTCAAAACGATTTCTGTGCCGGCGGCGGTCTCGCCGTGCCGGATGCCGAGGCCATGCTGCCCGGCGTGAATAGCCTGATGCAAGACTTTCAGCGGGTCATCCTGACGCAGGACTGGCACCCGCCCGGCCATGTCTCGTTCGCGTCCAGCCACCCCGGCCGCCAAGTCTTTGAGCGGATTTCGCTTCCTTACGGGGAGCAGGTGCTCTGGCCCGACCACTGCGTCGAGGGAACTCCAGGCGCTGCGTTTCATGCCGGCCTGGAAATCCCCGCTGGTGCGACGGTCGTACGCAAGGGCATCCACCCGGAGATCGACAGTTACTCGGCATTTTTTGAGAACGACCGCCAGACCCCTGTTGGATTAGACGCCGTCCTCCGCGGCCACGCCGCACGGGAAATCGTCTTGGCCGGCCTCGCGACCGATTATTGCATCCTCCACACAGCACTTGATGCGCGTGCGCTTGGGTATCAGGTCACCGTCATCGAGTCGTGCTGCCGCGGCATCGACCTCGACGGTTCGCTCGCCGATGCGTGGAAGCGGATGGCATCCGCAGGCGTGCGCCGGGCATAAAAGAGCTCCCCTCCCACGCTCGAGAGAGCACGGGGCAACGTCTTCCGTGAGTCGGGGTTGCCCGTGCTATCTCGCCTGACGTTCGCTACGGCATCCTTTGCTGCGCTCGCTTGCAAGGCCGGCTTGATTGACACGGGCAACCCCGACCCCTGGCCCATACAAGCCCCGGGCGCGAGCCCGGGGACTTGGGGAACAAAGGCCACCCCGCCCGCCACTCCGCCCGTGACAACCCAGTTAGACAACGTCGCTTGAGCCTGGCTCTTTCCAGTTGGTGGGCCACGTCGCAGTCCCCCAGCTCGCGCTGGGGGCTTTTATTGGCCGCACAGGCCGTGCCACACAAGCTTCAGTTAGCACGGGCAACCCCTCCCTCCCACATAGAAGCCCCGGGCCCGAGCCCGGGGACTCCGCCCTCTGTGCCAATGATGGGTGAGACACCTGGCTTTCCCTGCTGAGAGTCGAGGGCTAGGCGGACATGAGATGGAGAAACAGAGAATGTTAAAAACCCACGAGGCGGTGGTGGGCAAAACGCCGTTGTCGCTCCCCGCGTTTCACTCCGACACAAGGAGGTCTCGATGACCGCACGCAGAATTACGACCACCCTCGACCCACCCCATCTTCGCACTGGCGGCGGTCGACGCGGATCGCGACGGGGCTCAGAGCGGTCAAGCGCGGCCCGGCTCGAGAGTGCGGGCCGCAGGTTTGCCGGAAGACCGCCTACGTGGAGGGCTGTGCCAGTTCGAGCGTTGTGTCGAGCACGCCCACGACCGGCGCTGCGGCTGTGTGCCAACAGGCTGGAACGTGGCCCTCGAGTTCCCGCAGGACGGCCGCGATGCTCAGCGGCGTGATCCCGAACACGCCCTCGCCGTTGGTCGTCGCAAGCGGGTCGGCCAGGAGTTCGCGGGCCCGCCGGGCATGACGGGCAACGCCGTTGGGCCGGCCCTCGCGGATTTTCACGCCCGCTGCCGCGAGGTGAATGAGACCCTGAACGTGTGCGGCGGCGGTGGTGGTGCGGCCGAGGGGGTTCCAGAACCCCTCCCAGGCCTCATGCGCCTCCCAGCAGAAACCGTGATTGAAGAGGTCGACCGCATACCGCCACTCCTCGCTGGCCGCAACGGCAGCACCGAGGCGGCCCGGCTCACCCTTGACCTCAAACGGCACGAGTGGCAGCGGATAACCAACCGCCTCATGGTCGCGGACCGAATGGAGGTGGCCGCGGGGATCGTTCACGGGATGCGGCCACCCCGCTCCCGGAACATACGCATAGGGCGGCAGCGGCCTCGTGGGTGCGTAGCGGGGTCGGGCGGAAGACTGCTGCATAGTGATACCGCGGGCGATCGCTGCCAGTTCCCCAAAAGCGAGATCCCGAACAACCCTCACCTTACTCGGAGCCAATGGCAGGCGTGTCCGGCCGCTCACTGCTCCGCTGGAGGCGGTCAAGAGCCCACACGCACGCGGCAACCGCCGCAGCCGCCCCCGCCATGCCGGCGACCCCCAGCGTTGCCCGCTCGTGGTAACACGCCCAGCCAAATTGCAGTACGCAGAGCACCGCCACGAACAGGAGGGTTGGTCGCCTTCCAATCAAGCCGACCACAAACGCACCCAGTGGCGCGCCGACGGCGACCACCGGAGCGGCGGCAAGCCAGTTTGAGTACACACCCGGCTCGATGCCGGTGACGAGCAGCTTGATGGCGATCCCATACACCGAGTTGAAGGCCATCGCGACGACCGAGGTTGGGATCGCGATCTTGGGATCCACCCGGCAGGCGAGCACGAGCACCGCATAGAGCAGCATGTCGATACCGACGCCCGTCACCGCGACGATGCTGACCGCGGCAAGCAGACCGACGACGAACCCGGACCGAAACTCCCAGCGGTCGTCGGCGGCCGACCTGCCGGCGTGTGCGGAGAGGTCGTCAAGTCGCGTCAGGTGCACGAGGCCGAAACCGGCCCAGAAGACCGCGAACACCATCTTCACCCACACCGCCGGCACGAGGGGCGCAACGAAGACAATGCCCAACGGCAAGCCGAGCAACGATCCCAGGAGCGATCCGCCGAGCACGGACCATGCCAGCATCTGCCTGCGGGCGAGGATGAAGATCGCCGCGCTCGTCATGCCCACCGACTGGATCGCGAAACTAAAGTCGCGACCCAACGTGGCCGGGAGTTCATAGAGCAGCACGAGGATCGGAAACGCGACGGTGCCCCCGCCCATCGGCGTCGAACCCGCCACGTAACTGCCAAACAGCATGGCGACCGAGATCGGCCAATGGGCCCGTACCAGGGCGGCGTTGCCGGGCACGGCCAAGAGTCCGAGCCACACCGCATAGAAGGCGGCGAGCCACAGGAGCCAGGGCCAGAGGTGGCGAAGGCTGCCGGGGCGGATGGCGGGAAGCGGCATGGAACCTTTATAGAGCCAACTGATAGCGCCAACGGATCCCCGCAGAGCGGAGGCCTTCCTGCGGACCGATTGAGGCCAAAAAGAAGGCCAAAACAAGGGTTTTCGCCGTCCGGATCGGGCGGCGGCCTCTTTCCAGGAGGCCCCCAGGTTGTCCGCGGACCCCCGGTATTGTGGGGCGGATGGCGAAATGCTACAAACTGCGGCGTTCGACAGACTCTCGTCCGCACGCCCGTCCGTTTGGGAACTGAGACCTGTGCTCAG
>Ga0210003_1004129_pt1 | contig 11566 bp, 12 predicted proteins | sample LantaG_FD_182804 | JGI IMG/M metagenome (GOLD analysis project Ga0210003, IMG submission 182804) | Deep subsurface microbial communities from Baltic Sea to uncover new lineages of life (NeLLi) - Landsort_02402 metaG (SPAdes) (version 2) | ecosystem: Environmental > Aquatic > Marine > Oceanic >...
AAACAATTAACATAGCTGTTGTTGGAGTGGGATGGATAGGAGATGTGCATAGTGAATGTTACAAAAGACTGGAGCAATATATACCAGGAGTAAAAATAGTACTTTATAAGGATTAGCTCTCATGGAAGATATGCTTTTAGCTTATCCAGACCTTCAGGGAGTAATGACAGGGAGTGATTTTTTAGGGGTCGGAGCATCTGAAGCAATATTTCAAGCTGGTAAATCAGAGCAGATCGTTCTAACTACTTCTGATTCACAACAAGCCTGTATTGATGGTATTAAAGAAGGGAAAATAGCTGCTACAATGGTACAGGCACCATGTTATATGGCAAGTTGGGGTGTTAGAGCTGCCGTTATGGCCTTAGAGGGACGAGAAGACGAATTAGCAGAAAGATATTGGACACCGATCCTTGTATGTGACAAGAACAATGTTGAAACTTTTGAATTTGTAGGTGTTTCTAGGCCTCCTGATGGATGGGAATTACCTAGATAAATTATCCGAATTAAGGGGGGAGTACTTATTATATTATAAATGGTACTCCCCTAACCATTTATCATAAATTGAAAGGAGATGTTGATTAGTGGATAGAAAGACAAAAGTTTCAATAATTCACAAAGAAATAATACCCGGTTCTCCAGGAAATTTCGGAGAAGATGCCATAGAGACTGTTTATCAAATGTTGCATAAAAACATTGAGTTGATTGGGGGTATAGAGCAGATAATTAAACCTGGTGATAAAATATTGTTAAAAGTAAATGCTTGCTGGCCAGTATCACCAGAATCGGGAGTTGCAAATGATCCTCGAGTTGTTGCCGCCCTAGTAAGGTATTTAAAGAAAAATACCAAAGCTAAAAGTATAACTTTAGCGGAAAGATCAAGCATAGGAGCTGATTCTTTTGAATCTTTAAAAAAAACAGGAATTTATGAAGCTGCTATGAAGGAGGGAGTCGATAAAATAATACCTCTTGAAACTGATTTAAGGGTAAAAGTAAGAATACCCGGAGCAAAAATAGTAACCGGAGAAATTCACCTTCCTCAGTGTGTTATGCAGGCAGATAAGATTATTTACCTGGCAAAGTTAAAAACTCACAAAATATCCGGAGTGACATTAGCTATGAAATTAACTCAAGGCATTCTCCCCTGGAGCGAAATCTTTCAATTTCATAGACGTGATATCGAACAAAAAATTATTGATCTCTTGAGAATGGTTAAACCTGATTTATCGATTATCGATGGCTTATGGGCAATGCAAGGTCAAGGTCCTGGATCACCCTATAAGGAAGATTTAATAAAAGACTTTAACACTATAATAGCTGGAATTGACCCAGTCGCTGTTGACTCAGTTGCCAGCAGCATTATGGGTTTTGATCCGATGTTTGAGATAGCTACCGTAAGGGGTGCTACAAATGAAGGATTAGGCGAAGGCAGACCAGAAAATATTGATATTTTGGGTGAAGATATAAATAAATTAAAAAAGAACTTTCGGAGAGGATATATTAGCCTTATAGGATTACATCCTAAAATACAAGCATATGTTAGTAGCAGTTGTAAAGGTTGTTGTCATTTTACAAGAACCGGTTTAGAGCCTTGGCTTGCAAATAAAGAGAAGATGAAAGATTTTGATAAAGTTAATAAAATTACTTTAATTGTAGGTAAAAATAAAGATATAGAAATTAAAAGTGAACATAACCCGCCAAATAGTTACACCTTTGTAATCGGCGATTGTGCTGAAAAACATAAAGATAGAGGAATCTTTTTACCGGGTTGTCCCTCGTTAAGTCTTCATGGACTCATGCCTTTCATTGGATTAACAGATGAAGAGATTGAATATAAATATAAAAGCCGGATTCCTCAAGGGTTTACGCCATGATATTTAATCATCATTGTAATTTTAGGAGTTTGAGTTTTTAAAGGATTATTTAGTAATCATCTAATATAAAAATGTATATATTGAGGTGAAAAAAATGAAAGCAATGGTTTTAAAAGAATTTAATCAACCCTTATCCTTAGAAGATGTGGAAAAGCCTTGTTATGGAGAAAAGGATGTATTGGTAAAAGTTAAAGCTGCAGGTTTGTGCGGAACTGATGTAAAAATTCAGCAAGGGAAGATTCCGGTTAAAGAATTACCACTTATTCAAGGTCATGAAGTTTCCGGGATTATTGCGGAAACCGGTTCACAAGTTATGAATTTTAAAGTAGGAGATGAGGTGTTAGTTTCTTTTTATATACCTTGTAACGTATGCGAATTATGTAAGATGGGTAGAAAAACAGTTTGCGAAAATTTAATAGGCAGATTGGGCTTTGAATTAAATGGTGGCTTTGCAGAATATGTTAAGGTACCAGAAAGTAGTTTGATCCGAAAACCTAAGGAATTATCATTTTCTGAAGCGGCAATAGTTTCTTGCTCCATGGGAACCGTTTATCATGCTCTCTTAAAACGTGCAAAAATAAGGGAGGGTGATTGTATTGCTATGATAGGAGCAGGCGGTGGCTTAGGATTACATGCAATTCAAATTGCAAAGAGCTTTAATGCTAAAGTCATAGGCGTTGATGTAAGCCAAGAAAAATTAAAACTAATGTCTGAATACGGTGCTGATGAGACAATCGATGCTACTAAAGATAATTGGAGTCAAAGAATAATTGAAATTTCTGGTGGTAAAGGGGCCGATAAAATATTAGAATTTGTAAGTAGAATAGAGACGGTTGAGGAAGATATTAAAGCTTTGAGGAAAGGTGGAAAATTAGTACTTGTGGCTTATTCGGATTCTGTTCCTTTACAGATAAATAGTTTAAAAGTAGTCTTGAATGAATTAGAAATATTGGGAACCCGTGCAGGAACTAAAGAAGAAATTGAAAAATGCGTAGAGCTAATTGTAATGGGAAAATTGAAACCAGTTATTTCTAAAACATTTTCTTTAGAAGAAACTAATCATGCTATGGCAATCTTAAAAGAAGGGAAATTAAGCGGAAGGATTACCTTAAAGGTATCCTAATAGAGAATCCAATAAATAGTCGAGGTAAAATTTATGAAAGTAACAGAAGGTGTTTTTATAAAGAAATTGTTCTTTGACTTAGGTAATAATAAACGTTCTGTTTATGTGACCTTAATCAAAGGGAAGAAAAACTGTTTGATAGATACTGGCACCTCCCAAAATTTTAAAGATATAGTAAATTTTTGTGAGGAAAATGGGGTGGCAATTAGTGATTTGGACATGATTATTAATACTCACTGCCATGCAGATCATATTGGTTCAGATTATTTATTTAAAAAAGCTAATCCTAAGATTATTTTATGTGCTCATTGTTCAGCTAAGCCTTATATCGAAGATATTGAAAAACAATATAATGAACGTCCTGTACCCGGATTTTTCGATTTAATTGCAGGCCCAGTTAAAATCGACCGCTCACTAAAAGATCAGGATATAGTAGATGTAGGTACAGAGTTAAAAATCCTTCATACTCCTGGTCATTCTAAAGGTTCGATTTCTATTTTTATTCCAGAAAAAGATGTTTTAATTACCGGGGATGCAGTTCCAGGAAGAAGAGACCTCCCGATATATGAAAATGTTGATACTCTTAAGAAAAGTTTTAATAAATTGCAAAAGGTATCGGCAAAACATGTGATTTCATCATTTGATGGATATTGTAATGATATATCAAAGGTGATAAAGGGTGGGGAAGAGTTAATTGATAAAATTGATAAATATGTAAAAGAATATTTGGTTAAATTTGAGATTCATGGGAAAAATGTAAAAATGGAAGACTTAGATTCAGAAGAGATGTGCAGTTTTGTTCTTGAGAAATTAGGTTTTAAAGGTCATAAACCAATACATATTGTTGTGGCGAGTATCAAGAGCCATGTAATAAATTTTTTTATTTAGTAATTACTTCTTGTTTTATATGACAATTATGGATGTAAAAAAAGCGTTCGGTCTTTTTCGTTTTGCCCGTTGCCTCACATAAAAAATGTATTTGAAAGCTTACAGAGCATTTTTATTAATATTTAATATATAGTATAATCATGCTATGTTTATATATTTTGATGATAATGTGGGTAAACAGAGAATAAGGCAAGATTATATGAAAAGGGTTAATATATCTGAAAACGTGTTTACAAATAGAATATATTTTATAGAAGGAAAGGTTAGGGTTGGTTGTTTAACTGAGATTAATTTTAAGAATTAAAAAAGGAGGAGGTGGTTTGTTGAATTAAAATAAAAGGTAGTCAAGTATTTTAGAAAAAATTTGTCTTTTAAGAATTAAAAAGGAGAAAGAAAATGAAAAAGAATTTGATTCTGTTAATAGCTATTTGTTTAATAATTAGCCTTTTCTCGAATGTTACATTTGCTAGTGATAACCCAACAGTGTTTAAATTAGGAGTATTACTCCCCTTTACTGGGGTTTTTGCAGCGGTTGCAGAAACTCAGAAAGAAGGCGCGCTACAGGCAGTTAAGGAATTTAATGATGCAGGTGGATTATCAATGCCTTGGGGTAATGTAATGATAGAAGCTATAGTTGCCGATGATGAAGCTAAGATAGATGTAGGGCTAAGAAGATTCAATTACATGTTAGATCAAGGTGTAAATGCAGTAGTTGGCCAAACTTGGAGTCCGCTCTCATTGGCAATTAATGAAGTGTCTAAAAAATCAGCCCTACCTTATTTCCCAACTTGTGTATCAGCTCCCGAAACCTTTATAAAAGGTAATTTAGCAGAGTGTACTTTTGCAGTTGCAGCTTCTTCCCATTCAATAGGATTAATGGCTGGAGCTACTGCGGTTGATGTTCTCGGTGCAAAAACTGTATATTTTTTAAGTAGATCTGATTCTTGGGGAGATGGAATATATGAAGGATTTCTTGCTTACATCGAAGACAAGGATGTCGAAATAGTAGGTTATGATCGAGTACCAAAAGGCACCGCAAGCTATACTTCTATCTTACAAAAAGCAAAATCTGCTAACCCCGATGTTTTTGTTTTTGCACAGTTCGCTGCGGATTGCGCTGCTGTTTTGAAACAGGCTGGCGAATTAGGGCTTAAAGAAAACACAAAACTCCTTAATGCCTACATGACTAATGCTGTGGCTGCTGGAATCCCGCAAGATATTTTAGACGGAGCATATGCTAATGCTTACTTTTACTGGGATTTAACTGGCTTCCCGGATAGCAAACTTGTTCAATCTGTTTCTTCTTTCAGTAAACGCTACGAGGAAGAATGGGGTGCACCTCCGGATGCATATTCAGTAATTGCATATGATGCTACATCAGCTTTGTTTAAAGCTGTAGAAAAAGCTGGAAGCTTTGAAGCTGAAGATGTTTCTAGAGCAATTTTGTTCTCTCCAACCTTTGAAACTGCCAAGGGGCTTGCCTACTGGAGAAAGGACCATCAGCCAGTATTCCAATATTCTTCCTTTGTACTTAAAGGGAAAGCACCTGAGGACAAAAAAGGTGAATGGGATTTCTTTGATGTAGTAGGATCTTCCGGTGGCGAGGAAGTTTTACCATCATTGAAAAGTTTGGGATACTAATAGAAATTTTAAGTTCACAAGAAAAATTCTCTCCGGAGGAGGTTATTTTCCTCCGGAGAGAATTTAAAAATATAATTCGAGTAAGTTAAGTGAGAAAAGAATAATTAATATAAATTTAGATGGAGATTTAGAATTTAATGGGTAATAATGAAATTATAAGGACTGAAAATTTAACCATAGATTTTATGGGTTTTATTGCAGTTAATCAAGTAAATTTAAGTGTGAAAAAAAATGAAATTCTTGGAATTATTGGTCCTAATGGGGCTGGAAAGACAACATTGATTCATCTTTTAAGTGGATACTACAAACCTGTTAATGGAAAAGTTTTCTTTAAGGATAGAGATATTAGCAACCTATCACCTGAAAAAAGAATTTCGTTGGGAATGTCAAGAACATTTCAGTTGGTATCCACATTTCCCAATTTAACTGTTTTGGAAAATTTGACTATATCACATACTGGAAAATGAATAAAAATAACCTTTTTTTGAGGGCATTTTTTGATAGAACAAATTTAGTAAGTAATCGCTATAAACAAATTAGAAACTATCTTGAGTTATTTGAATTTGCTAATATTGCCGATAATCTAGTTAAAAATATTCCAATGGGGAGTAAGCGAGAATTAGAAATTGCCATGGCGTTTATTAATGAACCGGAAGTTTTATTTTTAGATGAACCCTTTGCTGGGTTAGGTGATGCAGAAATAGATAAATTGCTTATTCTTTTAAAGCGTTTTACTAAAGGAAAAACAATGATTATAATAGAACACAAAATTTCGAAGATTAAAGAATTTGTAGAGAGAATAGCGGTGATGAATGAAGGAAGAATAATAGCTGATGGTAATTTTGACGATGTTCTTCAGAATAAAGAAGTTCGCAAAGCTTATTGGAAGGTAAAATAATGGGTAAGATATTAGAACTTAAAAATGTTAATGGTGCATATGACGAGGCAAGAGTGCTTTTTGATGTTTCGTTATGTTTTGAATCCAATAAAACATCAATAATCGTCGGAAAAAATGGTGCTGGAAAAACAACTTTATTTAGAATTATTGCTGGATTTATGAAGCCAACCAGTGGTTCAGTAAATTTTTTCAATAACAAAAAGAGTCAAAATCTTATTGGGGTACCCCCACATGAAATAGCTAATCTGGGAATAAGATATGTAGCTCAAGACAAAGCAGTTTTTTCTGATTTAACAGTTAAGGAAAATTTGGAACTCGCTGCCTATCCTACTAAAGAATACAACTGGGATTTTATTTTTGAATATTTCCCAAAATTAAAAGTATTATTGAATAAAAAAGGTGGTTATCTTAGCGGTGGCGAAAGACAAATGCTTATGATAGGAAGAGCCCTTTTAGGTAAACCACGTGTATTATTATTAGATGAACCGATGGAGGGATTGGCTCCCGGGATTGTAGAAGGTTTAATTGAAGTTATTAGTAAAATTAAAGAAAAGCTTACTTTAGTTATCGTTGAGCAAAATATACCAGTGATTTCTTTGTTGGCAGATAGAGTTTTTGCAATAAAAGAAGGTAAAATTGTCGCTGAAATTAATAATGAAGATGACATTAAAAAAGCCACCTTTGAAAGCTATTTATAACTTAGGAGAAAAACAATGATTAAAACATTTAAGGAATTCGTGCAACCTTTATCAGTTGTTGTAATAATTTTAGTAGCGAAATTTTTTATACCAAGTGCTTTTTTAATTGAAGTAATGATATTCAGTATTTTTATAATGAGTTGTAGTTTTCTATTAGGTTATGGTGGCCTTTTATCATTTGGCCAACCCTTATATTTAGGTGTTGGAGCTTATGCAACAGCATGTTATCTATTTTATTTCGGTCAAAATCCTTTTATAGGACTACTTGCAGGAATAATTGCCGGGTCAATTTTCGCTTTAGGGATTGGTGTTATAATTATAAAATTACGTAGTAGTTATTTTGTCTTGGCCAATGCGGCACTAAATGTAATAGGCGTCTTTTTAGTTTATGATTTATTTTCCAACATTACCGGGGGAATGGATGGTATGTGGTTCTTGACCAGGATGAATCCTGTATTAGGAATAGATCTTACTAACACAAATCATTTTTTTATTTTTTCTGCAATAGTAATGTTGTTTATTCTATTGTTAACCCAACATATAATGAAGTCTATGTTCGGCACTATTTGTTTAGCTGCAAAAACCAATGAAGAGAAAGTAAGATTTTTAGGATATAGTGTTTTTAAAACAAAATTATTATCTTTTATATATTCATGTATGTTAGCTTCTTTATCCGGTTCTTTATACGCAATATATTTCGGATTTGTATGTCCTTCTATGATGGAACAGGAAAAAGCAGGGGAAGTTGTAGCAACAACCATATTAGGGGGCGTTGGGACTTTGTTTGGACCGATAGTAGGAGCTGTAATAATTGTTGCTGCAAAAGATTTAACAAGTAGTATTATCCAACATTGGGAAGTTCTTGTTGGTGGTCTCCTGGTCATCATTGTTCTCAAAGCAGACAAAGGAGTAGTTGGATTATTTAATGATTACATTGAAAAGAGAAAAGTCATTTTAAAAAAAAGTAGTACAAAATAAGTAAAGGAGTATAGTTAATGGATGTAAATTTATTAGGGGCCGCTGCATTATTTGGCTTTAGTGATGGTTGCATATTTTTTTTAGTGGCAATTGGACTATCTTTATGCTATGGCGTTATGAGATTCATAAGTTTAGATCAATGTGCATACTACCTTTTGGGGGCATATATTACCTATTCAGTAACCTCAATAACTGGAAATTTTTGGCTGGGTCTACTCGTAACGGCCATTTTAGTTGCTCTTATTGGACTTGGTGTTGAAAAAGTCATATACAAAAATGTGTATGCCAAACCAATGACTTATACCATGATAGTTTCTTTTGGTCTATTATTGTTTGTTATTGGTATAGTTAAATATATATGGGGAGTAACACCAATACCGGTTGGGCAGCCAATAAGTGGAAGGTTTCCTCTATTTGGTGTAATGTTTCCGTACTATCGATTGTTTATTGTCATTGTAACTTTTGTAATATATTTATTACTGCATTATTTCCTAAACAAGACTATTGTTGGTAAGGCTATTCGTGCTAGTATTGAAGATATTGAAAAAGTTGAAGCTTTGGGGATTAATGGTTATAAATTATTTAGAATAACATTTGTAATAGCCTGTGTTTTATCTTCCCTGGGTGGTGCTTTCCATGGACCTTTAGTTATGGTAGAACCATATATGGGCATTAGGATATTATTATACATGTTTATTACAGCTGTATTGGGTGGACTGGGAAGTTTAAAAGGTACCATGGTAGCAGCAATTATTATAGGTGAAACCATGAGCATAGGAAGTATAGTATGGGCACCAAGTACTATTATAGTACCCTTTTTAGTGTTTGTTATTGTATTACTGATTAAACCAACCGGTCTATTCGGTAGCAAACTTTTAAAACGGTGAGCATAGAGCACATATAAAAGATAAAGAACGAAAATTTTAGAGCAGAGAAAAAGAAAATTACTTATACTTAAAAGCAGATGAAAACATTATTTTTGTAACAAAAAATAGCATCCAATCAAAATTGCTAAAGGTAATATTGTTATGACAATATATTGTAGACTAACAGCAAGGAAGGGGAATGAATGAAGAAAAATAGAGTGAAAACAATTCTTATAATTGGAACATTGGACACAAAAGAAGAAGAAATATTGTTTATTGAAAAACTAATTAAAAAAAGAGGTTTTAATGTCCTAATTATGGACACCGGTGTAACAGTTTCATACGACAACATAAAATCTCATATAGCTGCTTCAAAAATTATTAATGTAGTAAGTGAGTGTTCTGCTGAATCCATTCACTTTGACAAAAAAGAAAAATATCTAAGTGCGGTAATTAAAAGAGGTAAACTATTAGTTAATTCTTTTTATGCTGATGGAAAGATTGATGGTGTGTTAGGAATAGGTGGTGGGACAGGGACTTCTATTGGTACGGCAATTATGCAGGTTTTACCACGCGGATTTCCTAAATTAATGATATCGACAATTGCCACAGGAACGACACAATGTGGACCTTTATTTGGGACTAATGATTTAACCGTTATGCATTCTATCGTGGATTTACAAGGAATTAATTTTGTTACTGCTCGAGTTTTATCCAATGCAGTTGGTGCGGTATGTGGAATGGTTGAGGCATACCGAGAAGAGAAAATAAAAGATTATGGTGAGGGCAAGATTCTTATCGCCATGTCGATGATGGGTACGACCACCACAGGGGCTCTTAAGGCAAAAAAAATATTTGAGGAAAGTGGGTTTCAAGTAATTTCCTTTCATCAAAACGGAACCGGTGGCATCGCAATGGAGGAGATGATAGAGGAAGGAAATTTTCAAGGAGTTTTTGATTTAAGCTTACATGAGATAGGTGGCCGTGAATTGGGAGGTTTACACGGAGCAGTAAAATCAATTCGATTGGAAACAGCAGGAAAAAAAGGTATTCCTCAAGTAGTAGCACCTGGATGTTTGGTGTATTATGTAGCGGGTCCGGTAGATAGTTTATCTCCTGAAACAAGAGAAAGAAAATATTTTGTACATAGTCCCGAACTAACCTTAGTTAGAGCTACACCGCAGGAGTTGACTCATATTGGCAAGGTAGTGGCCAAAAAATTAAATTTAGCAAAAGGTCCATTAAAGGTATTTATCCCTCTTAAGGGATTTTGTGCTCCAGATAAAGAAGGTTCAGAATTATTCGATCCTGAAGGAAATACTGCTTTTATTAATTCTCTAAAGAAAGATTTAAATAAACATATTCCTATTGTAGAGGTGAACGCCCATATTAACGATTCAGAATTTATTGACTTGGCAACAGAGGAATTTATAAAAATGACAAAAAAAAGATAAAAAAGAAAAACATTGGCAGAACACTGGAGGATATTGAAAATGGTAAAAATAGGTTTTTATCAGTTTAGCCCAAAATTTAAAAAGGTTAACGAAAATTGTGACCAGATAATTAATAAACTTAATGGAGTTGAAGCCGATGTCATTGTACTGCCAGAGCTTGCGTTTACTGGTTATAATTTTCATGACAGAAAAGAATTAGAAAGCGTTGCCGAAGTTCCTACAAATAGTAATATTGTTAAAGAGGTAACTAACCTATGCTTTCGGAATGATTTTTATATTATAACAGGTTTTGCGGAAAAATTTGGTCAATCAATTTTTAATTCCGCTCTTTTAATCGGTCCCGAAGGCTTAGTACATATTTATCGAAAGATTCACTTATTTAATCGAGAAAAACTCTATTTTAATCCCGGAGATAGACCTTTGGCAATAAATACTATAAAGGGTGCTAAAATTGGAATTATGATTTGTTTTGACTGGATTTTTCCAGAGGTAGCCCGTTCTTTAGCTATTTTGGGTGCTGAAGTAATTTGTCAGCCAGCAAACCTGGTATTGAGTTATTGTCAAAATGTAATGTTAGCAAGGTCTTTAGAAAACAGAGTATTTTCAGTTACCGCAAATAGGATTGGAAAGGAAATTTTTGAACACGGTAGTCTCGAATTCACAGGGCAGAGTCAAATTGTAGCTCCAAATGGTGATTTACTGTACCGGGCTAACTCTAAAAAGGAATTAATTTATATTCACAATATTGAGCAAAAAAAGGCTTCAAATAAAAATATAACCAAATTTAACAATATTTTCGATGATAGACGACCTGATTTCTACAAAACGATTTGCCCATAAGATTAGAAATATTATATTTAGAACACTGGAATCAGATTTTTACTACTTCTTTTCCCTATTAACATTTTCTGCTAAATTTTACTTCCCTTAGCTTCAAAATTTATCTTATATTTTTTAAAATATTTTATAATATGTTCTTGTAAAATAATTTTAAATGTGTTTAAATAAAATTACAATAATTAAATATATTTTAAAAAATATAAACCTCCAAAAAAATCTAACCGGAATCAAACCTTGAATTTTTAGTATAGCAAGTAGGCGAAATTCCACTGGAGGGAAAAGGGTGAAGATTAAATGATGGTTGAGAAT
>Ga0210003_1004131_pt1 | contig 11565 bp, 3 predicted proteins | sample LantaG_FD_182804 | JGI IMG/M metagenome (GOLD analysis project Ga0210003, IMG submission 182804) | Deep subsurface microbial communities from Baltic Sea to uncover new lineages of life (NeLLi) - Landsort_02402 metaG (SPAdes) (version 2) | ecosystem: Environmental > Aquatic > Marine > Oceanic >...
GGACGCGGTCGAAGCTCCGCCGGAGCTGCCGGGCGGCCCCGCCTCCGCCCCCTCCCCTCCCTCCCCGCCCGCTCCCCTGCCCCCCTTCCCCGCCGCCGCTCCGGCGGTTCGCAGGGGCCCCAGCGGCGTGCTTTACGTCGCCAGACAGGCGCAGGCGCACGCGCGGATGCGGGTCAAGGGCAGGTTCGTCTCGGCGCGGCAGGGGGCGGCGGCGGCGGCGGCGGCGGCCGCCGCCGCGGCCGGCAAGGCTGAGGAGGAGCAGGAGGTGGAGCTTGGCCCTCTCCTCTCGCCCCCGCCCACGATTCCTCGGCTCCCTTCCTTTGCTGCTGCTGCTGCTGCTGCCCCCGCCGAGGACGCTGCGGCGGTCGCGGCCGCGGCCGTGGCGTGGAACGATCCGGATCCGGAAGCGGCCGCGACCCCGAGCTGCGGTCCCTCGCTGCTCTTCCTCGCCTCTGCTTAGAATTTCCCTTTCGGATCAGATGGACGGGAAAAAGTCGAGAGCTTGCTCCCCTCCCTTCCTACCCCCTTCTCAGCTCTCTCTTTTTGACAGAACGTGCACCAAAAAACAACAAACAACGAGCAACATCACTTCGAATCCCCTTGCAGATAGAGCAGTATCCCCTTATAGTAAAATGTCTCCCCTCTCCGCGTCGTCCTCGATTTATTTCTTTTTTCGACCCCTTTTGGACAGATAAAGCCCGAGTCTGCCTTTTTTTCTTCTGACAGATACACCACCACCAACCAAAAAACAAAGCCGGCCCCCTCATTTTTTTTTCATTCCGCCTGCACGTTTGCTAATCGCTCCTCCCCGACAACAGCAGCAGTTAAAATTCTCCACTTCGTACTCGATTTGTATAGCACAACTTCTGTTGTAAACACAACTTCTGAACGCGCCTCGAGATGAAAAAAAAATACTTGTGTTTTGTTTTCTTTCTGTTTTTTTACATTTTATGTTGAAAGTTTTCACCCTCTCTCTCTCTCTCTCTCTCTCTCTCTCTCTCTTTCCCTTAGCTCCTCGCGTTGCTGCTGCTGCTGCACCAGCTCGACAGCATCGCAAGGGCTTCGTCGTCGAGAGGCAGCGGCGGCCAGGCGGCGCGCGCCTCCGCGAGCGCCGTGGAAGCGAGGAAGCACGAAGAAGAATAAGGCGAGGGCAGCTCTCTCTGTCGCCACCGCCGCCGGCGGCGAGAGATGAGGGCCGCGACGGCGGCGGCGGCGGCCACGGCGGCAGCGCTCTTGTCCGCGAAGACGACAGCGACGTTGGGCGCGACCGGAACGGAGCCCGAAGAAGCAGAAAAGGAAGAAAAAGAAGCAGGCGGGGGCCTCGACCCGAGGCTCCTCCTCCTCGACAACCGTTGCTGCTGCTGCTCGGGCTCGGGCTCGCCGTTGGCCGATCCCACCGCCGCGACCAGGGAAGAGCAAGGGGAAGAAGAAAAAGGGCCCGCAGCGCACGGGAGAGACACGAGCTCCACGACGATCCCGTCGCCGCTCGTCGCGTTGGAGCCGCGTTTCCCACCTCCTTGAATAATTGGAGAAGAAGAAGCGGCCGCGGCTGCTGCGGAGAGCGAGGCGAGAGCTGCGAGCGTCTCTTTCTGCTCCTTCCTCTTCTTCTTTTTCGGCGCTCCGGCCCCGGCTCCCCCGGCTCCGGCGGCGGCAACGACGACGACGACCCGACGGATGCCGAGCGCCGACAGCGAGCCCCTCGCCGCCGCGGCCTCCGCCCAGGCCGCGCAGAGCGCCGACGTGCCCAGGGAGACCCCCTCCCCCAGGGGTACCAGCGGGGGGAGCTTCCCGGAAGCTGCCTCTGCCTCCCGGGAGAGCGCCCTCGAGACGCGCGGCGCCGGAGGCAGGGGGCGAGCGACGGCGGCGGCGGCGGCAGAAGCAGGAGGAGCGGCGGCGGCCACGGCGGCTGCTCCCTCCGGATTCTTCGTCCTCGGCGTCGGCAGCAGCAGCGACCTCTGCTGTTTCCGCTGCTGCTGAGCCTGGGCAACGATCGAAAAGGAGGAGCGCGGCGGAGCAGGAGCAGCAGTCGCCGCTGTTGTCGTCGGTTTCGTCGTCGTCGGCGGCGGCGGCGGGCGTGTGTAGCTCCCGCTCCCCTCGGCAGCCGCCCTCGCGGCCGCGGCGGCCAGCTCCCGCGCCGAGGGCCTCTTCCGTGGGTCGCGGGCCAGCGACGCGCGGAGCAGCGGGAGGACCAGGGAAGAGGAGGAAGCGTCCTCCGCGAGCGCCGCAGCGGCGTGCTCGGGCAGGGCGTCTCCGTCCGCCTCGTCTCCCTCTTCTCCGCCTCCGCCTCGCCTCGCCCTCGCCCTGCTGCTCCCCCGCTCCCTCTCCGCGGCGGCCCAGTCCCCTCCCTCGAACAGCGGCCATCCCGTGATGAGCTCGAAGAGCAGGCAGCCGAGCGCGAAGGCGTCCGCGGCGAGGGCCGCGGAGAGGGCCGAGTCGGGGTCGTTGCTTTCTCTTGCGCTTTCGCCGGCGCCGTTCCCGCTTTTGTCGCCCGAAGAAGAAAGTGAGGAAGCGCCTCGGAGAGGGAACACGGCGGCGTTGCCAAAGTCCGCCACGACGACGTGGAAGGGCGGCTCGGGGGTCTCCGGGCTCCAGAAGCAGGGGTCGCAGCCTCCGCCGCCGCCGTTGGAGGCGGCTTCATCCTCCTCTCCCTCCCTGAGGGGAGGGTCTTCTTTTCCCCTCCTCCCGAGCGGCACCAGGACGACGTTGTCGCATTTCAGGTCGAGGTGGGCGACCCCGGCACCGCCGATCTCGGCTGCGGCCTCACAGACCCTCGAGAAGACGCGCAGGAGGAGCGAAAGCTGTGGTTTTGCGTCGACAGGGAGGGAGCGCCTCCAGCGGGCGAGGGAGGTCTCGGCGCGCGGGGCGAGGACGAGCGCCGCCGCCGCCGAGGCATCGGTGGGGTCGGCAGCGTCGGCGGAGGCGTTGTTGTCCTCTGCCCTTCTCATCGTCGCGCCCTCGAGCCTTTCCCTCCCGACGTCCACGAGCTCGAGGCGAGGAGGGGGAGAAGGCAAAGAAGACGGCTCGGAGCGGCGACGCCTGAAGTCAGAGAGCGCATCGAGGGCCGCGGCCTCCCGGAGCGCCGTCGCCGTCGCGGCGGCCGCGGCGGCTGCCGCCGCCGTCGCTGCCGCGGCCTCGGCTGCCGGGGAGGGAGACGAGGCTGAAGCATTCGAAGGGGCCGCCTCCTCCCTCCTGCTCCTCTGCCTCCTCGCCCTGCGGCTCGCGCCTCCTCCTCTGGGGCTGCCGCTGCTGCCGCCGCTGCTGCCGCCGCTGCCGCGTCGACCGGCGCCGCTCTCCTTCTCTCCCGCTCCCCCGCTGGTGCGGCCCAGGGCGGCGCCGCCCTCGGCGGCCAAAGCCCCCCCGACGAGCTTCAGGACCCCGCCTCCGCCCCTCCGTCCACGGTCGAGGGGCAGCACGACGGCCCTCAGCTCGCCGCTGGCCCCCGCGGCGAGCCTCTCTCCCGGGAGCAGCGCCGCGGCGTCGAAGAGCGGCGACGCGAGCATCGAGAGCGCGCGCGACGCGGGGGCGGGGGGGCCTCGCTGCCCCCCGCGTCTCCTCCTCCTCTCCCTGGCCGCCGCCAGCGAGGCGGAGAGGGAGAGGAGCGTTCCGGCGTTGAGCGGGTGCGAGAGGTGCGCGGCGAGCGCCGCGAGGGCCCTGGGGGGGGGAGGAGGCACCGCCGCGGCGAGGGAGACGGCAGCGCCCGCGGCGGCGCCTCCTCTGCCGTTTCCGACGGCGGCGGCGACGGGGGGCGCCGCGGCAGCCCTCGCCGCGAGCTCCAGCGCGAGCTCTATCGCGGCCGAGTGCAGCCCCTCGCTGGCATAGAGCGTCCTCGAGCGCCTCTCTCGCGTGTAGAGAGCAGCGGAAGCAGCTGCCGGGGGGGGAGGAGGCGGCGGAGGGAGGAGAGGGCGCGGAGGGGAGGCAGAGGCCGCCGGAGGGGAGAGCGATGGCGGTGGCGGAAGAGAAGGAGAGCAACTCTCCGTCGTCGCCGCCTTCGTCATCTTCGTCATGTCGCTCTTCTTCGGCCGCCGAATAGCAGCAGAAAGCGCGAAGCCGACGACTCGTGCCACCGTGGAGGCGAGCGCGGCGACGGGGCGCGGTCGGCGGCGGCGAGGGGAAGGAGGCGCCGTCACCACCGCCGCTGCTGCTCCCTCGCCCTCTTCTCCCTTCCCCTCAGCAGCAGAAGCTTGAGCAGCTGCTGCCGCCTCCGCGGCCTCCAGCAGCTCGACGTCGTCGTCGAGGTCCCCGGAGAACGCGAAGGAGCGGTGGGCGAAGGCGGGGGACGGAGAAGGAGGCGGCGCGGAGGCGGCAGCAGCTGACGGGGCAGCAGAGAGGTCGATCGGCTGGGGAGGCAGAGCGAGCTCCCTCTTCGGAGAGGAAGAGGGAGGGCTCGAGGATCCAATAATCAGCGGCAGAACTCGCGGAGGCGGCGGAGGCGAAGGCGGCAGCTGCAGAGAGGCCGCGGGAGACAGCAGGAGTCTCGAGGAGGAAACCGCGGAGAGGGCCGGGACCGGAGGCGACGAGGACCTCTTCTTGCTCAGGCCGACGCCGCCGCCGCCGCTGCAGGCGCTCCTCCTCGAGGTCGAGGCGGCGCCGGCAGAGGCAGCGGCAGCGGCAGCAGCAGCGGAAGCCGCGCTCGCGGCGGCTAGCTCCGCGCCGGCCTCGCTCGCGATCAAATCCAAGACCCTCAGCGCCGAGAAGCGCGCCAGGGCCGGGGCCCCTCCGGCGCGGGCCGCGGCGAGGAGGACGCGGGCGTGCGCCTCGGCGAGCGAGGGGCGCATGGGCGAGGGTGAAGGAGCAGAGAGCTCGGCGACGAACTCCACGAAATGGCCCGACACCAGCCCCGCGGCGCGCTCCTCGTCCTCCGCTGCTCCCCCCTCCTTCTGGGGCACGGAAATCGAGGCTTCGAGGAGGCGGCAGGCGGCCTCCGCGGTCCCCGCCGCCAGGGAGACGTCGAGGGAGGGAGAAGAAGATTCCGCCGCCGCCGCCATCGCCGGGGCTGCTCGCGCCGAGAGCGCGGCCCGCGGCGCGAGCCCGCCCGGGGAGTCGAGGAGCCACGAGAGCCGCCGGAGCGCCTCGGCCCTCGAGAGGTGCGGATAATCTCTCCCGGTCTCTCCCGGGAGGACGGGGTCGCTCGAGGAGGAGGGGCGAGAGGAGGAGGAGGCGAGCGGGGGGGGAGCAGCGGGAGCATGAGCAGCGGGGGCCTTGCCGCCGCCGCCTCCGAGAGAGGCTGCCCTCCGGAGGCCGCTTCCGCCGCCGCCGCTGCCGCTGCTCTTGCGCGAAAGCAGCAGCCCTCCGATCTCTGCCCCCTCCTCCCTCGAGACCACTCTAGGGAGCGTCCCCAGGGCGCCGACGAGAGAGCAGTACAGGTCGAGGAGCGCCGGCGCGAGCGACGAGAGCGGGCAGCATGCGCCCGAGGAAGAGCGGAGGAGCGGCGGCAGAGGGAAGCGGGGTGGCGGCGCTCGACCCTCTCCCTCTCGCTCCCCTCCTCCTCTTCCTCGCATCGTCGGCGGCGAGAGGCAGGCGGCGGCAAGCGCCACGAGGGCAGAGGAGAGCGCCCCGTGCGGCGGGAGCAGCGCCGCGGCGAGCCGAGCGCGAGGCGAGAAAGCGAAGGAGGCGCCGCCGCCGCCGCCGCAAGCCGCATGCCCGTCCGCCGCCTCCCCGGCCCTGTCGAGCGCCGCGGCCGCGAGCCGCAGCGCCGCGCTGGCCATAGCCCTCCTCCCGGAGCACCAGGCCCTCGGAGAACCCACGGAGAGCTCAGCCAGGGCGGCGGAGAGGCCTCCGCTGGTAGTGTTCTCTGAGGAAGGGAAAGAGAGAGGAGAGGGAGCGTTCCCTCCGGCTGCCGCTCCCCGGCTCGCCTCCGCCGCGGCCGCGGGCGACGGCGAGCGGCGGACGAGGGCGGCAGCGGCGGAGAGCTGCGCCGCGGCCGTCAGCGGCGACGAGATGACGTGGGCCGCGGCCGCGGAGAGCAGAGAAGAGACCGCCGCGTGCTGCGGGAACGATGACGCTTTGTTGTTCCCTTCCCGAGGGGAGACGACGACGTCTCCGCTGCTGCTCTCGTTCTCGGCAGCCGATGACGAAAAGAGCGCCGCCGCGCCGTCGCTCAGGGCCGCAGCCGCGGCGACCGCGGCTGCTCGAGGAAGAGGAGGGCGGCCCCCCCCCCTCTCTCCGCATCTCCGCAGGTCCAAGACGCTCCCGTTCCTGCCCGAGGACGCCGCAGCGTGCGCCTCGGCAGCGGCGACGAGGAGGTCTGCGGCGGCCAGGGCCGCGGAGCGCAGGGCCGCCCGGGCGCCAGAGGAGCGGAGCGGGGAGCAGGCGGCGGGGAGCGCGGCGACGGCGGCGGCGAGGGCCACGGAGCACGTCTTGTCTCCTCCGCCTTCGCCTTCTTCTTCTTCCTCGTCGTTGCAGCTGCTGCTGCGAGACAGCCAAGCGAGCTCCTCGACGAGCTTCCACCCTTCAAAAACGCCGCTTTTGCCTCCTTTCCTTCTCTGGCTCATCGAGCAGAGATAGGGCGCGAGTCTCGCCCGCAGGCAGGCTTCGGAGATGACAGAGGCCTCGGCCGTCGCCGCCGTCGCCGCCGCCGCCGCCGCGGCCTTTTCCGCCGCTGCCTTGGCTGCCCTCGGGGTCGTCGTCGCCGGAAGGGCAGCAGCAGCAGGAGATTCTTCTTCTGCGTCTGAGTCGCTGTCTTCCTCCTCCGAGGCAGCAGCTGCTGCTGCTCCTCTTCCTCTTCCGAGGTCGGGCAGAGAGTGCGAAGGGCAGTAGCGTGGAGAGAAAGCCGCTGCCGCTTCTTGTCTTCCGTCGTTATTGTCGTCGTCCCGCTCCTTCCTGCTCCTCGCTCGCAGAGCGGCGACGACGGCGGGGAGGTCCGCCGCGACGGCTCGCTCCCCGAGAGCGAGGCCCAGATCGACGAGTGCTGCAACGGGATCGCCCTCCGAGGGGAAAGGCGCTTTTCCCGCTTTTTCCCTCTCGGCGTCGACGCCGCCACCGCCGCCGCCGTTTTTGAAGGGCCCCCGCAGCGACCTCGTGCTCCTGCTCCTCCGTGCCCCGTGCGTGTTCGGGGACAGAAGAACGTCGGCGTGGAGGTGGTGGGAAGAGGGCGTATGCGCGAGCCTGGGGCGCGGAGTCTTCCTCTTCGTCGTCGCGTTTCGCCCGGGGGGAGAAGGACCAGCAGCGGCGGCGGCGGCAGCAGTTGCGGGAGGAGGAGCGGAGCCGGAAACGGGAGCGGAAGCGGCGGGCGTTCTCGGAGAGCGGCCGTCGGTCCCCTGTTGGTTCCCTTCCTCCGCGACGTCGCCCTCTTCCCCTTCCCCGTCCTTGTTGTCCAGCCTGCAGCTGCTGCCGCCGCCGCTGCGGCCGAAACCACCTCCTTCCCCTCCCCGCCTCCCTCGCGGCCCGCCGCTGAAGTCCCTGAGCGCCGCCGCGGTCGACGGCCTCGAGACCTCTCCGAGGGCGATCGCTTCCGCCGCGGCCTCGCGGAGTCGCCGGGCTTCCTCCCGGGCAGCGAGCGCGGCCTTCCTGCAGAGGTCGGCGAGGATCGGCTCGGACCGGGCGCCGATGCGCGGGAGGCGGGGAGGAGGGGGCCGGGGAGAGGAGGCCGGAGCCTGGAACGCAGCAAACGGCGACCGAGGCGTCGTCGTCGCCGCTGTCGCCGTCGCTTTCGCTGTCTTCGGAGGGAAGGGAGGCGGCCTCCTGTTGCTGCTGCTGCTGCTTCCAGTTCTTCCCTCTGCTTGCAAAGACACGCGGAGGGAGAGGCGGTTGGAGAGGGGAAGCGGCAGCGGTTGCTGCTTCTGGGCGTTTTCTTCTTTCGCGGAAGAAGAAGAGGAAGAGGTGAGGTCGGAAGAGTTTCGCGTCGTTGTCGTCGCCGTCCTCGTCGATGCTCCTGCTGCTGCTTCTGCTTCTGCTTCTGCTGATGCTGCGCTTCCTTTATTCCTCGACCGTCGGAAGCGAACCAGTTTTGATCCCAGGCCCTGGAATTTCGATTGGAGCGGCGCGTGTCGGCGGGAGGAGGCTGGAAGGCGAGGCGCAGAATCAGCTCCGTCGTCACATTGGACTGCCGCGCCCGGTTTCATTTCTTCTCCTTGTTTTTCTTCTCCCCGAAAGTGAGGGAGGAGAATGCTCCTCCTTTCTGTTGAGTGCCGAGCAGCGTTCAGAGCAGAGCAGGGCGTCAACGTGACGCGGTAAAAGAGAGACGATGATGCGGAGCACGAGCACGACGGGTCTCCTTTTTCGAAAAGGAGGAAAAACTGAAAAACCGAAAATGATCTTGTCGAAATAGAAAGCTCACAACGGAAGAAAAATCGAAGAAAACACGATGGCGAACGAATCGAATGATGTCTCCACCGCCCCGCTGCAGCCGCTCGTCTTCCAGTGCCGCGCGTGCCGGATGGCCGTCGGCGACTCGGTCAACTTTGACTGCAGCGTGCGAAGCCTTGCCTGCGTGGCGCTGACAGGTAGGGATGGAGAGAAATGGTTGGGTGGGCATTGAAGTCGAGCGTCAAACGATTTCGCCCCTCTCAAAAACCTCGACCTCAAGAAAAAAAAACTTCGCTCTCTCAGGCGCGTCCGGTCTCACGGTCGACCCGCACCCGCAGGCCACCGCACTCCCCCGTGACACCGCCGCCGGCTCGAGCAGCAGCGGCCAGGACGTCGACGATGACGTTAAAGGTAGCACGTGCCCAGTCGCCTTCGTCTCGCTCTCGTGCTCGGGCTGCGGCGCCGCGCTCGGAAAGAGATTCGGCGAGCGCGGGCTGCCCTCTCGCCTGGTGAGGCTAGCGGGGCTTTTTTGTCTGGAGGTGGACTCGATCTCGTCGTACGAGCTCGGGAAGCCGGAGCTGGTCGCGGCTGTCGTGTCTTCGGCTGGGAAGAGGGAGGCCGCCGCCGCCGCCGCTGCCGCTTCCGCTGCGACGGCAGCACTCGCGACGACAACAGCACCACCACCAACCGGCAAAGACTCCTTGGCGCTCTCCTCCCTGCTCACCCGCGTCGCCGAGCTTGAAGAGGAGCTCATGAAGGTGCAAAACGTCGTGCTAGGACATAACGAGGCCCTGGCGAACCTCCAGGGGCAGCAGCAGGGGCACCGGCGATAAGAGAGAGAAGAGGGGAAATTGAGAAATGTTTTTTTGTTTGTTTTCGTTCTTCTTGCAAGTGTTGAGTAAAAAAGGAAAAAACCTGATGAAAAACAATCCTTAGCTTTTCCCCTTCCTCTTCGCCTCCAGCGCCGCAGAGAGAGCCTCCGCCGCCTCCGCAGCGCGTGCCCTGCCCAAAAGCGCGGCCTGACGGATAACAGAGAGCGGGACGACTCCGGCGAAGGAGGAAGAGTTGCTGCTGCTGCTGCTTTCGCCGCCGCCGTCGTTGCCGCTTTCGTTTCCGACAGAGGCAGAGCGCCGAACCCCGCCCTCGACCCCGAGCAGCGCCCCGTCCCCGGCCCTCACCACCACGGTCACGCTCGAGTGCGCCAGCTCGCTCTCTCTCGCGTCCGGGTCGAAGACGGGCGAGGCGCCGTGCGTCGCCAACGTTGAGGCGACGGGAAGGGAGCGGAGCAGCAGGCCCGAGGGGAAAGGGCTGGACGGAGTCGAGGGCTCTGCCGCCGCCGCCGTTGTCGTCGCGCCGCCTCCTCCTCCTCCTGCCCCTCTTCCTCCTGACTCCTCTCCCTTTACTCCTCCGCCGGCCCGAACGACGTTCCCGCCCGAGATCTCCACGAGCGGCAGGCGCGCGTCCGCCAGAGCGGCCGCGGCGGCGAGGAGCGCGACCCCCCGCTCGCCGCCGTCACACGACAGGAAGGAAACGTCGACCCTGGCGACGAAGACCGCGACGCCGCGCCTGATGCAGAGGGCGCCGCCGGCCTCGTCGACGGAGGCGCAGGCGCGGAGGTCGGAGAGCACCGAGGCCGCGAGCCCCCGGAGGCGCTCGGGGCCGCCCCGCGCCCCCGCGCCCCCTCCCGGCCGGGCCCAGGCTGCGCAGAGCGGCGGGAGGTCGACGGCGACGGAGAGGGCCCCGGCGGCGGGGGCGAGCTCCGACGCGGCCGCGACCTCGAAGGTGACCGCCGCGACGGCCGCGGTCCCGCCGCAGCGCACCAGGGCGCTGCCGTCGCACGGGGGGGAGGACAGGAGGGCGGCGAGGGAGCATGGGGCGTCGCCGCTGGCGTGCGCGCCGTTTCCGCTTCCGCCGCCTCCGCCTCCGCCGCCGATGGCTCCCAGGGAGATCGACAGGCTCCGAGCCTCCGTCGGGGCTCGCCCGTCCGGCCTCGTCCCCTGGGCGAGGTGCCTTGCGTAGAACTGTGGGTTCAGGGGGTGCAGAAAGGGAGGGAGGGAGGGAGGGAGGGAGGGAGGAGGGTGGTCGGATGTGGAGGTCGAAGGAAGAAAGAAATCAAGCCGCCGGTTTTGATGGAAAAAACAGCGCTCGCTCTCTCTCTTAAGGCTCCCCTTCACCTTCACAAATTCTCACCTCTTCGGGGAAGAGGGCCCGGAAGGCGTCGCCGCTGAGGGTGGCTGCTGCGGCTGGTGTCATAGTAAGGGAGGAAAACTCGAGATATGAAATGATCGATGTTCTCTCTTTCGATGCGGGGGCCGCGGTGGCCCAAGAAAAGTGAAGAAATTTGCTCCGATGCGCTCCCGCCGCGGAGCAAATTCTCACTTCGCTTCGCGCTGCAACACGAAGGCTTCGTGTTTCTGTAAGCATCTGCTTCTTTGGGGGAAAAGCTCGCTCGCTCTCTTCCTCCGTTCCACCCTTCGAGCCTCTCGCTCTCTCTCTCTCTCCGGGCTCGAACGCTCCACTTGGGAACAGAAAGGGCCGAGAGAGGCGCCGTCTCTTCTTCTCTCGAAGGACGAACAAAAAGAGGGCGTCGAACCTCTCTTCAATTGTCAACGAGGCCTCGCCGTCGCGCCAGCCTCTTCGGTTTCGCTTCCCTTTTCCCTTGGAATTGAAAAGTGGTCGCAGGTTTCAACCCCGGAAAAATGGCGCGCTCGACGTCCAGGAGCTCTGGTCGCTCCATGGCGGGGCGTCGCTCCTCCGCGGCTTCGTTCGTGCTGCTGAGCGCGGCCACGCTGCTGCTCGCCCTGGCTTCCTCCCGCTCGCCATTTGTCACCGCCCAGGACTCGTCGAGCTCCAGCTCGAGCTCTCCTTCTACCTCGGGCTGCATCCTGCCCTTTGACGTCGACGAGGTCCCGGCCACGGCGGGAGGGCTCGTCACGTCCCCCGACGGCAGCAAGCAGGAGCTCTCCCTGGGCGCCTCGGCCCTCGGGAAGCTGTCGCTCTCCGGGAGACTCGCGCTCGCATTGCCCGGCGCCGCAGCGTGCCCCGGCGATGGCAAGGCGCTGCTCGAGGCCCTCCCGGGGGCCAAGCTGATCGACGTCGAGGGGGCCACGGGGCTGCGCATCTCCCCGAACCCGGTCAAGGCCAAGGTAAGAGAGAGAGAGGAAGAGAGTAGGAAAGAGAGAGAACGCGAGAAGAGAGAGAGAGAGAGAGAAAGCTTCGACTTCGACGGCCGCCAATCAACCTCGTTTGCGGAGGAGATTGCGACCTCCTCTCTCAATCTGACCTCTATTGCCCCGATTCCCCCCCCCCCCCAAAAAAAAA
>Ga0210003_1004132_pt1 | contig 11565 bp, 12 predicted proteins | sample LantaG_FD_182804 | JGI IMG/M metagenome (GOLD analysis project Ga0210003, IMG submission 182804) | Deep subsurface microbial communities from Baltic Sea to uncover new lineages of life (NeLLi) - Landsort_02402 metaG (SPAdes) (version 2) | ecosystem: Environmental > Aquatic > Marine > Oceanic >...
CGTTGGAGTAAACCAACCTCCCTGTTCTTTTGAATTTTTACAATTATGATTTTTACAATGAGCTTGAATTTCTTTTGTTTTAGGGTGTTCTCTTAGTTTTTCTATTTTTGAAAAAAATAAATATTTTTTATAATCTTTCAAATTTATTTTTTTATCTTTATTCCATGCTGCTTTTCCTTTCAATGAATTGCTTAATTTTTTACAAGTTTCAGGTGAATGTGTTATATTTCTTCTTAATCGAGTTTCACTTATTTTTTTACGACTTTCAATTGAATGATGTTTCCCTTCCCAATTTTTATTTCCTTTCAATGAATTACTTATTTTTTGACAGGTTTCAATTGAATGATTATTTTTTTTACCATACATTGGATTTTGTGAACCTAACCTTTGTAACCTAAGTTTTTGTTTAGCTTCTGAAGTATGTTTATATCCTTTCATATTTTCAGATTGCAATTTTTTATATACTAAACATCTTCTTAAATTAGATTCACAGCACCATTTGCCATTTTTGAATTGATATTTAGCTTCCTTTCCACAACCATATTCGCATAACATATTATTTCCTTATATAAAATTCTTTTAAACATTTAATTATATCAAATACTAGAGAAATGAAGTGCATCGAGGGTACAAGACAGTCACTGTGGGAATTTGTATATTTATTAATAATTACCTTTGCAGGTGCAACGATCCCCTTCGTGAAAAATAATGTTGAATATAAACTTCGATATTCAACATCTTTCTTTTCAACAATTTTCAAAATAGCTTCAATGTTTTTACCTATTGACCCCATTTGTTTCTGTTGAATTGCAGTTGTGATTTCAATAATTGATGCGACAATTAATTTTTCAGATGTTAATACAGCATCTTTATTAACTTTTAATATTCCTGAATTTGAACATCTCTGCATTGTATTTACAATTCGTCTTATATCAGGATAAAGATTTGAAATTACATATTTAATATTCTTATCCTCAAATTCAACTTTCTCATTTTCCAAAATCATTTTACAATGATCAAAAACATAATCAAGAGGCATTTGTTTAAATTCGTAGCATAAAAATCTACTCTGAAGTGCATCAGGAATCTTTGAAATATAATTGCAAGTTAATATAAACCTTGTTGTTGGAGAAAATCTTTCAATTGGTTGTCTTAGTGCATGAAAGGCAGAATCAGTGAGATAGTCAGCTTCGTCAATAAATAATATTTTATGTTTATCTCCAATAGGGGGAAGTTTTAAATACGGCACAATTGTATCTTCAACAAATCCAATACCTCTTGTATTTTTTGCTGAACCATTAATCTCCATCAAATTATCTTTGGGATTATTTAATATTCCATCCTTTGAAGATAATATCATTGCAATTGTTGTTTTGCCACCACCTGGCGGTCCATATAAACATATATGTGGAATTTCTCTATTTGCAACATATTTGATAAAATCTTGTTTTTGATCTCCTGAAAACACAACATCATTTATTGTTTTTGGTCTATATTTATCAACCCATATTGATTCTAATAAATCCACTATTCACTCCTTAAGCTGTTCCAGCAGGTTTCATATGATGCAACATATGTATTTTTTGTTGTTCGAGTAGGAAGTTGTTAATAATATCTTCTTGGAGAGAGTTATTATAATATTTAATTGCTTCATCTCCAACTAATATTTTACCATCAGAATCCATCACAAACGAAGGATTTAAAACATATTTATATCTATGATTTAATCCTATCAAATTTACAGTTAAAAATGCAGTTTCATCAGGTTTTAAAGCTAAATTAAATGTTAGATGCATTATCTTATCTCTTTTATTAATAGCAACAATTATAACATCAGATATAGCTGTATCCACATCTTCCCCAATTGAATCTTCAATTAATTTATAATCTCCGTTTTTTAAAACTTGAACAACTTTATCTATTAGAGCCATTTAATACCCCTTAATTTCAAACCCAAATGTCCAAAATAATATATCAAATTCAACAAAGAAATTTTGTGGAACTTTCTTTTTGTTTGGGGGTAACCTTTTATAATAAAAATGATTACACCCCATTGATATTCCTAATCCTAATAAATACCAGGATCTGAACATTATTTCAGCTTCGAAATATTTTTTATTTATAATTATCATTTTAAACCTTTATTTTAAATATGTTCTTATTTAAGAATTTACTTTCTAATTAAAATGGGATAAATTACATAACATCTTTACCTGTTGGACTTGATACCTCATGTGTCCAATCATATCCACAAGCATCCCATACCTCATCTTCAGTTTCACATTCAAATATTCTCCTTCCAGCTTTTACAATATAATTAATCTTATCCTTAGGTAATTTAAATTCATAACAAGGACAATATTTACAACCAACTGCTTTATTATCCTCATATCCATCAAAATGACGATGATAAGGATGACCACATTCACATATTCGATCATCTCCATATTCAGGATTATATGCCTTATCAACTACAATTCGTCTCGTTTCAATATACGGTAATTTACTCATAATTATTCCTCATCAGTTACAATAAATACACTTTCTTTAGCTCGAGTGACTGCTGTATATAACCATCTTGCATAACCATCTGGATCTTTTGACCAGATATATCGTCCTTCCTCAAACAAAATAACTTTATCCCATTCTGATCCTTGACTCTTATGAACTGTAATACAATATCCAAAGTCCATAATTGCAAATGAATTATGAGCAGTCCCATTCAACATTGCCTTACCATGTTGACTTTGACAAATTTCAAATATCTCCTCATGTCTTACTCTATCAAATGAATCTTGTAAAACATAACACTCAACAAACTCATCATGATTCCCATCAAACTCAATTGTCAAAATTATATTTTTTCGTGAATTACCTCTTGAAAACCAATTCACAGTACCTATTTGACCATTGAAAATACCTAAATCATAGTCATTATTCAAATTTATGACCCTTTCACCAGGGTAAGGTTCAATCACGTCATAACCTAATAATTTTCTGATTCGCCTATTTTGTAATGTTCGAGTTGCATTAATTCCGCATAATGAAATTAAGTTATGATTACTATAATCTCTTGTATTCAAAAACTTTTGAGCAACAGGGTTATGTAATCTCATTTTAACAACGTTCCCTGCTCCATTAAATTGACCCATCGGAATACACCCATAGTCACGAATATATTGTGATAGAGCGATGATTGGATTATCTAATGCTTGTCTGTGAATTGTAAGAAGTTTATGTTTAGGATTAATCATTAAATTGAAATTTGAACCAACTGGGTATAATTGACCTGAATCTCCTATTGCTAAAATTGGGATTCGATATGATTTCAAATCATCAATCATTTCCTTTGAAACCATAGATGCTTCATCAATTATAATAAGGTCATACTCTAATCGGTCTTTTTTCTCCCAACCAATTATAATTTTAATCTTTCGTTTTTCATCCCATCCATATTCTGGGATATACATAAGTTTATGAATTGTTGAACAGGTATCTTTCTTTTGAGCAATATAACCAATTTTCTGTCTCAAAACATCTGCTGCTTTTCCTGTAAATGCACAAAAAGCAATGCGTTGAGCTATTCGTTCATGTCGAACCGCTTTCACGATTTCGGGTATTATTGTTGTTTTGCCTGTCCCAGCATATCCACCAATGGTAACAGGATTGGTATAATAAATTAAATCTTGTAATGCACCATTGAGCACACCATACTGTTCCTTAGTCAATGTAATCGGCATTTTTAATAATCTCCATATTTTATAATTTGTTACTAAAATTAGTATTACAATCCTTATGTTATCATAAATTTATATATATAGTTGAAATTTTTATAATGAGTAACATATTAGTGAATTAAATAAAATACGTGAATTGTGAATTAAAGGATATAAGTTGAATGATTGAAAATAGACATATTGTATGTTGTAGTGAAAGGAGTTTGAACTTAACTTTATCATTAGTTAATAATGCTCCAAATAAAAAATTAGATTTTCCAGTTACAAATACATATAAAAATGGAAATTTAACAATTATATATTATGGAGAATGGGATAATGTTTGTTTTTTAATTTTAGATTATATAACAACTTGTGCAGTTAAAAAATTTTACGATAAATATAATTGTGGTACAATACCTTCAAAACCATACAAATGTAAATTAATTGAAAATTATGCAATGAAAAGTCTTGATGATACAAATAATCCTGAAAAAATGTTAACTCATGCATTTACTATGAATGAAAGATTTATGAGAGATCATTTACAATTTAAAAATATCCATGTTAAAAAATTTAGAGATGCTTTAAATAAAATGCGAGATACAAAATTTACATTTGAATATGCTGTAAGATTTATAACTGAAGATGGAAAATTTAAAAATCAAAATGTAAAAATTATTAATGAATCAATATTGAATTATGAAATTCTTGAAGATATAAAAAGTCCTTCTGGAAAAATTACTGATAGAAAATATTGGTTTTCATTTAATTCATTATTTGGAAAACTGATAATGTATAATTGTATTGTAATTAATATTGATTGGTTTACTGAAGATAAATATAACTTTTATAAATTAAAACCTAAAAGTCAATTATTTTATCGAAAATATATTTTACCAAATAGAAGAGAAGAGTTTGAAAAAAGATATGATGATTGTAATTTAATGTTAAATTTTGGATCAAGAAAAGAATATTATAAAAAAGATATAATTAAATGTTTACATGATATGAAAAAATTTGAATTAATTGAATCTTATGAAATCGGTAAAAATTCATTTTTAGTTGTTATTGATTCTAATAGGAAAATGTAAAATTTAATAGGAAAAATTAAAATTTAATAGGAAAATGTAAAATTTAATAGGAAAAATTAAAATTTAATAGGAAAATGTAAAATTTAATAGGAAATAGGATCTATGATTATTGAATTAAATCAATATATTAACTTATATTTAAAACTGAATGATTTTAATGATTATGAGAATGAAATGATAATAATTGATTAAAAGCATTGAGGTTCCACCTCAATTGTTTTTGCGGGGCGCACCACAATTGAGTCGACCTCAAGTCTAACGACGTAATAAATACTTAAATACTATTTATAAAATAATAAAGGAAAAATAAATGAAAAACACAACACCTGATATTGAGACCAAAATAATAAGGGGAGAATTTGAACGACATATCAAAACTATTGAAAGGACTTTAGTATACACAAACATAATTTCAAATATTAAAGTTGTTACTTCTGAAATTATAAAATGTTTCAATCAAAAAACTATGGGTCGAGTTTTTATTTTTGGTAATGGAGGTAGTGCAGCAGACGCTCAACATATAGCAGCAGAGTTCACAAATAGATTTACAATTGAACGAAAACCATTACCAATGATTGCACTTACAACTGATACATCAGCATTAACTGCAATTTCAAATGATTACTCATTTAATGATATTTATTCAAAACAACTTCAAGCATTAGCAAGAAAAGGAGATGTTGTAATTGGAATATCAACTTCAGGTAATTCAGAAAATGTTTTAAAAGCATTTGAAATTTCAAAATTAATTGGTTGTCATAATGTTTTAATGACAGGTCAATATGTAAAATCAGATAAAGATAAAAATAAAAGATTAATTTCATTATGTGATACATTTTTAAATGTTGATTCAAAAGTAACTGCAAGAATACAAGAATGTCATATAATAATCGGACATATCATATGTAAAATGATTGATAATGCAGTTAATGATAATGAAATTAATTTAAATTCAATACCTGAATTGGGTAATAATTTTAAAGGAATTATAATAAACAAGAAAAGTATGTATGAATTTGAAGGTTTTAATTCAAATGATATTTAATGGGAAATAAAATTATAAATATAGAACATATAATAAAGGGAATAATTTATTTAGAGAATAGGAGAAAGTATGTATAACGAAGACACAATGTGGTTCAATCAATCTTTATTTTTCTTTAAAGATCAACTTTATGGAAGTCTTAGTTCATTTGAAATTTCAATATCAACTAATTCAGCAGATTTTAAACGATTTTCTGCTCCTACATTATTCTTATCAATTCAATCTGACTCTGATCGTTCAAAACGATTTAACATTTTGAATTATACAGATATTGTTGATCTTACAATCAAATTGAGAAGATCATTAAAGAATCCTGAATTAGCATTTAAACAAGGTACTGAAATATATCTAAAATATAATAATGGTAAAAGTTTAAAAGTTCAATTTATTGAATCTCAATCAATGAATAATGAATGGTTAGTGGTATTTGAAATCAGACATAATGATTCAGATTTCGGAAAAATCATAATGCCATTTTCTCCAGTATTTATGTCATTAGTTAAAAAGTTTGAATCATATATTAATAATTGCGATCAAATGAGTATATCAATGGTAAATAGAGCGTTATTCAGTAATATGATTGATAAGTTGCAAGGGATTGAAAATGCTATTAAAATCATACCCTCACAAATTCAAACGACTAATATTTCAAATGAATCATATATAAATCATAAAGAGTCATATGATTCATCCTTGAATCAAAATCCTCCAAAAACAAAATCTCAAGTTGAACCGGAAACTGAAACAATATCAATTGAAGTTCAAAAAGCAGATGAAGTGACTAAAAATGAAACTGTTTATCCAGAAGAGGTTTTGAAAAAATCAGTTGAACATACAGTTCAAAATGAATTTGATTCTTTTATGAATGATAATATTGATAAAGTTGATGTTCCTGAAATTGATAAAGATGATAAAGTTGTTGAAGATAAAGAGAAATCATTTGAAATAGATTCTCCATTAGCTGAAAAAGTATTGAATTGGGATTTAATGAATCTTGAGAATGTATTATATGCATTGATAACACGAGAATCCCCTTTTGTTAAATTCAATAAAATGATTGAAACTGATATTGGTTTTGAAACACTTCCTGATATGACAGAAGAAGAGGAAAAAACATTTACATATATTTCAGGTTTAATGTTTCATACATTGCTTCAAAATTATTCACGTAATAATGCAGCATTTCCTCCAACTGTACCTGTATTATCATATGAACCCAAAAAATGTGACATTCAAAATAAGATATTAGCAATTGATGTATTAATGATAAATGCTTATTTAAAGTTGATGAGATCAAAAGTTGAATCAAAAGTTGCTAATGCAATGGAGAATAAAGCAATTTTGCATATTGCATTTAGATGTTTTGCTGATCCTTTATTGTTTGCTTTTATTCATAAAGAAGATAAAAATACAATTGTTGGGACAGTTAAAGAAAGATTTAAAGCATTTAAAGCAAAAGGATTTTTCACAAAATATGATGAATATATTAAATCATATGGATTAACTGAAATTACATTATCCGAAATATCAAATTTTGTAAATAGTATGATTGATAATGTTTTGGGTAAAATCCCTACAATTCTTGAAAACCTAAAAGGCATGAAATCTCGTAATGAAGCATTATTAGATTCCATTGATAAATATAGTTTAGAACAAATAAATGAACTGATCAAAGCAGAGGTTGAAGTTAAACTTGCAAATTATGAAGCAGTTAAAGATAAATTTGATGATGAAATAACTGCAATAATTGATTCAGCAAGGAATGTAACACCTGCTCATTTAAAACCAACCAAAAAGAATGGAGTGATTACAAAAGATCCGAATGTATATAAATATGTATATTCATATAGGAATGAGATTCCGAAAGAATATCAAGATAAACTTTTAGATGTTTTGAAGAATATTGGTAAAAATAAATTTGATTGGTCAGGATTTCCAATTGATGAAATTGGTGATAGAGTTATTATAGCTTTATATTGTTGGAATAACAGCTCAAGGAGTGAATCATATAAAATATATGTATCAGAACTTGTCGAACAATGCGCAATGACAAAAGATTTGATTATTGTTAAAGTTAAAGAAGAATTACAAACAGAAACAAGATATCAGACCGAAGATGAATGGTCATGTCTTTAAGGAGAATATATGCCTCTTGAATTGGGAAAATCATTAGATCGAAGTTATACTTTACGACTTCCGTTTTTAAATGGTTTCTATAAAATAGGAGTTTACTTTCATAAAAATTCAAATTTTCTTTTATTTAGAGCTGATCCTGAATTTCCAACTTCAATGAACAGTCATGGATTGAAAATAAATATGTTTAAAAATTTAGAGACATCTAAATTTTGTGAAACTTGTTTACAATTACATAATTATCGTAGTGATAATTTAGATATATCTAATCAGTTTGATAGGATAAAAGATGATTATTATAATGAAGTGATTTTTGTTTTAAATGAAGCGATTACTTTATCAAAATATAAAGTTGATGATAAAGAATATTTTAGTCAGGTTATGTTTTATGGACTTACACTTTCGGCATATGAAACTGAATATTTATTTTTAATTGCAGAGCGGCAACATATTTTATCTAAATTAAAAAGGAAATTTGTTCGAACAACTGCAATTCAATTAGCAACTTCAAGGTCTTTAAAAATAATTGATGATTATTATACGGATTATAAATTGTCTTTATTAGGAAGAACTAATCAACCAATTTTAGACACAACTAAAATAATTAAATTAGGGGATACTTCAGATGAGTGATGAACAATTATGTTGCTATGGGTGTGGTCAAATTGCGACACATCAATTTAAAAATGGCAAATGGTGTTGTTCAATATCTTGGCAATTGTGTCCCAATAAAAGTCTTAAAGGACTTCCTTTTAGTATTGAACATAGATTAAATATAAGCAAATCAAAAAAAGGAAAAACATCAAATAGGAAAGGATTTAATTTAACTAAAGAACATAAAAATAAAATATCAAAAGCGAATAAAGGAAAAATTAGAAGTATTGAAGTTAGAATGAAATTAAGTAAATGTAGAATAGGTCATAAATCAGGTATGACTGGTAAAAAACACAAGAAAACTTCAATTGATATAATGAAAATGAAATTAAAAAATTCAATAAGAAAAATTAAGATTAAATATTCTACATTTTCTAAAGTTGAAGAAATGAGATATAACCCACTTAAACCTATAAAACAAGAAATTCAAGTACATTGTAAAAATAATAATTGTAAAAATTCAAAAGAACAAGATGGTTGGTTTACTCCAACATATATTCAATTATATGAACGAATAAGACAATTAGAAAATTCAGAAGGATCAGGTGGTTGTTATTTTTATTGCTGTGATGAATGTAAACAAAAATGTCCTTTATTTAATATGCGCCCAACTTCAATAATAAATCAAAATAATTTACCTGATAAACTTTATTATACTCAATCTGAATATCAAATTTGGAGAAATGAAGTATTAAAACGATCAGACCATATATGTGAATATTGTGGTGAAAAAGCAACCGATGCTCATCATTCAAGACCTCAAAAATCAGAACCTTTTTATTCATTAGATCCTGATTATGGTATTGCTTGTTGTCAAGATTGCCATTATAAATATGGGCACAAAGATGAATGTTCAACTGGAAAATTAGCTAATAAAGTATGTATGGAGGAAGTTTCATGAGTGATAATAAATATCATTATCGTTTTATACATAATGTACTTGGAGATTTTTTTAAATCTAGTTTAGATCATTTCGGTGGATACCTTCACAATCGCTTTAAGTATAAAATTGTATCGACATATGATAAGGCAGTAGAATTTTTAAATAAAAAAGAACAATATGGGCAAGAAACTGACATGCCAAATTTACCTGCTTTCATTTTAGATCCGATTGGAGAATTTGGGATCGCAGATGCAAATACTGGCGCAAAACAATTATACCGATTTCCAAATTTAGCTCCTGGATTTATTAAAAGATGGTATGATCCAATTTATCAAGATTCTGAAGTTATGATAAATGTTGGGTTTACACGTTTAAAAGGTGAGATGAATTTAGTAATGTTATTAAATTCATTTTATGAATATTGTGATTTAAGAATATTCATGATTCAATATTTTGGTTCTGAGGGAAGATGGATATATCCTGTATTTTTTAATACATTTATAATACTGCCGAAAACTTTTGTTAATTATGAATACACAAATGAATATACTGGAGAACATCATAAGTTGAATTGGGAATCAGCAGGAGCTTATGATACGTTAGTTAAAACAACTAATAGAGATGAATATGTAATTCCTTGTAATATTAGACCAATATTTAAAATGAACTCAATTTCAGATGGAAGTACTCGATATGGAGGAACTGATAAATTAGCTGAATGGAGATTATCTATAAATGTTGAATATGAAGTTGAAATACCTACATATTTAATTCTTAATACAGATTGGAATGTTGACACTATTAAATTACAATTAGATGTTTCATCAACATTTAGTGAAAGTCAGATGTATAATAATATGATGACTGAGATGGATGATATTCAGAAAAAACAATATACTGATTTTCTTATTAAACAATTTGGTAAAAGATTTACATCTGAACAAGCATTGCGAGCATTAACAGTTGAAACTCTCAAGAGAATTGATGCATTTCAAGGGACTGATAAACAATTGAATGATCTTATTATTGATTTAAAAGATCCTGATTTTGCAAAAGTATCTAAAGATCAATTAGGATTTAAAATTCCTGAAATGATTGATGCTAATGTGAAGCATTGGGATACTGGTTTAGACTCAACATCATCAAATATAATTCATATTCCTAAGGAAGAATTAACTAGTTGGTGTGAAAAGAGAAGTTATGATTTTCAAAATAGGTATTTTCATAAAATAACTGAAGCTGAAGAAAAATCAGAAGATACATTTTCAATAACAGCACCTCAAAAAGTTTATATTGATAGACTTATTTTAATTTCCAGAGAAGGTCCTTTAAAATATGGAGATCATTATATTATAAGTGACACAGGGTTGGAAATAATAATTAAACAAAAATATACTAACCTAAAGAAAAATGAATTGTTAGAAATGTATATTTATGACTATTCAGGATAGAGAGATTTATATGAGACTTATAATAAAAGAACGTGGGCATGTATTAAATGTTCCAGGGTTTTCTACAATCCGAACTCCTTGTAAAATAAATGTTGATACTATGGACTTAAAAATTTTAGTGTCTCATTTAAAACAAGTTGGTGTATCAAATTATACGATTGAAGAAAATCATGATTTGAATGGAGAACCAAAGAAACGACCAATATTAACTAAAGTTGCACGAGTTATTAAAGCAATTAAAGATGAACCTGATATTGTTATTAAAAGAGTCGATGATGTTGGTACAAAAATTGAACTTGATAAAATGAGCAAAAAGATTGATCAACTTCAAAGAATGCTTGAAATGGCATTAGCAAAACTAATACCAAAAGGGTATATTGATGATAATCAAAAAACCTTTAAAAAACAACCATCTATGCCAATTCCTAAAAATGTGTATAAGAGTCAAGTTGTTGAAGAATTAGATGATATGGATTTTATTCCTGAAATTACATTTGAAGATATGGATTTCAGTAAAGGAAGTAATGAATCAGAAATAGTTGAAATTGATGATAACCTCAGTGATGAGATTGAAGGTCTTAGAGATTTA
>Ga0210003_1004134_pt1 | contig 11562 bp, 8 predicted proteins | sample LantaG_FD_182804 | JGI IMG/M metagenome (GOLD analysis project Ga0210003, IMG submission 182804) | Deep subsurface microbial communities from Baltic Sea to uncover new lineages of life (NeLLi) - Landsort_02402 metaG (SPAdes) (version 2) | ecosystem: Environmental > Aquatic > Marine > Oceanic >...
CGACGTCAGCGACGTCGTCCGGCAGCGCGCCGACGCGCTGATGCTGTCCGGGGAGTCGGCCGTGGGCGCATACCCGGGCAAGGCCGTCGAGGTGCTGCGGGCCGTGGCGACGCACTCTGAGGAGTGGGTGCGCAGGGAGAAACACGGCGCGCTGGTGCTGCCGCAGCTCACGGAAGCGCCCGACGGCCGCGCGTCGGAGGAGCTGTGCGCGGCCGCGGCGCAGCTCGCGGGCAACCTCGGCGCCCGCGCGATTTTCGTCTACACCCGCCGAGGGTACATGGCGAATTTCCTGTCACGCTGCAGGCCCGACTGCCCCGTGTTCGCCTTCACCGACTCGCAGGACGTCAGGCGCCGCCTCAACCTGCGGTGGGGCGTGATGCCCTTCCGGCTCGACTTTTCGGTCGACCCCGAGGAGAACGTCACGAGGACCTTCGCGCTTCTTAAGAGAAGGGACCTGGTCACGCGCGGCGATCTGGTCGTCGTCGTGTCCGACATCCGGACGCTGGACCAGGCGTCGGAGGCGGCGAGGGCGACGGGGAGGCCCGACGACGGGACCGGGGTGGTGAGGAGCGTGCAGGTGCGGAGGGTGCCATGAAAGAAAGAGAGAGAACGTTTTTCTATTTATTTTTTTTCGAGTGTTTTTTTTTCTTCTTATCTTTTCGTTACTTTTTTTCCAATTTTTCTTTCCTACTTGGGTCCCGACAGAGAATTACGAGGGAGAGAGAAAGAGACAGTAAGATCAACAAAAGAAACAACACCACCAAGAGCTCTCTTTTTTCCGTGTAAAGAGAGAGAGAGACAGAGAGAAAAAGAAAGAAAATCGTTTTTACTCGATCCACCCTTCTCCCCTCGCCCGCTCTCGCTCCATCTCCGCCGCCTCCACAAGCGCCGCAAAGCTCCCGAACGCGCCGCTCCCTCCGACCATCATCTCCCTCCCCAGGCGCAGCGCCCTGGCCTCGACAGTCGCCCGCAGGTCCTCGTCGGCGATGGCCTCGAAGTCATCGACGTGCGCGATCCCAACGACGCGGCGCAGCACGCAGCAGCCGGCGAACCTGACTGCGTCGTCGAGGACCGACGCCAAAAAAACGTCTTGCGCTGCCTTGAGCCGAGAAGAAGCATCACCCCTGGCGGCATCGAACAGCTCCGCCGGGCACGCGGCCCCTCCCTTACCCTCTGCCGCGGCTTTATTCCATAAGGAGCGGAAGCGGGCCTCGAAGTGGTCCCAGAAGGCAGTCACCGAAGTCGCGAGCCAGGCGCGCTGCTTCTCGCTGCTCTTCTCATCTTCTTCTTCGTTTCCTTCGCTTCCTTCCTTCTTCCTCCTCCCGTCCGTCGCCAGGAAGGCCATGAGCAGGTTCGCGGTGAACTCGCCCAGGTCGAAGCCTATGGGCCCGTAGAAGGCGAACTCCGGGTCGATGACGACGGCGCGCGGGCGGGTTAAAGAAGAAAAAGGGTTGGAAGCGGCAGCAGCAGCTTCGCCATTCGCAATCCCGTTTCCGTTCTCATGCTCCGCAGCTCCAACTCCGACCTCGACCCCGACCCCCATCACCGACCCCGTGTGCAGGTCCCCGTGCAGCAGCGCCTCCCTCGTTCCCGAGAAACGCAGCTTCAGCCTCTGCGCCCATGCAGCCCCCTCGGCGTCTGCTTTGAGGAACTCGGCTGCGCCGTCGAGCTGCGGCGAGGTGTGCCTGTTTGTCTTCGCCGCGTAATAGGGATCGGTGAAGACCACCTGCTCGGTCAGCGCGCACAAAGCAGGGTTGGCGAAGCTCGCCGCCGCATTTCTCCACTCGGCGGTGTCGCGAACAGAAAGCAGGGAGGTGCCGAACAGGGTCACCGCAGCGTACTCGGCGACGTCCTCGGCCAGGCCGGGGACCACTTTCCCGGCAACCAGCTGCCCTCGGACGACGGCCGCGGGCGGCGCCACGAAGTCCATCGCGATCAGGGCCCTCTCGTGGTCGTAGAGGTGCACGCGCGGGATCAGGAGGTTGTTGGAAGCAGAAGCAGAAGAAGAACGAGAAGAAGACGTTTTCCCTCCTTCACCTTCTTCTTCCCCTTCCTCTTTCCTCTCTCTTTCGAGCTCCAGGAGCCTCCCGTGCTCCCTCAGCGCCGCGGCCTCGATCCGGGCCCTGTCCACGGACAGGGGCCAGTCCGGGGCGATCCTGATGAAGGGCAGGGCCTGCTTGACGACGATGGTTCTTCCTCCTCCTCCTCCTTCTCTTTCTTCTCCTCTGACGATGAAGACGAAGTTGATGTTGCCGTCGCCGACCTCTTTGACCTCCCACTCCGTGACCTTGGAGGGATCGCCGACGAGGGCCGCGAGCGCGGGACAGGAAGCGACGTACTCCGCCACGGACGCGCAGTCGAGCTGTTCGAACTCAGACAAAGCAGCAGAAGGGTTCTCCTTGCTCTCGGCCTCCTCCTCGATCTTCCGTCGGGCAGCCTCCGCCGCGGGGCCGGTCGCGTGCTCGGCGACAAACGCGGCGACGTCGAAGAAAACCTCCTCTCCGTTCCCTTCCCCTCTCCCGTTCCTCCTCCGAGGCACCATCCCCTTCTCCGTGATGATCCCCCCCGTGATCAGGTCGGCAGGGGTGACGTCGAAACTCGGGTTCCAGACCCTGACGCCCTGCGCGGCGACCCTCTCCCCCTTCCCTCCGAGAGAGTGCGTGACTTCGCTCGCGGGCCTCTGCTCGATGGGGATGCCCTGGCCCGAAGGCAAAAGCGCGTCGAGCGTGGTCGTGGGCGCTGCCACGAAGAAGGGGACGCCGCCGCGCTTGGCCGCGACGGCCAGGGCCAGCGTCCCTACTTTGTTGGCGGTGTCGCCGTTGGCGGCGACCCGGTCCGCTCCCACGACGACGGCGTGAGGCCTGCCGACAAAGAGAGGAGGAGCTTTCGCTTCTTCTTCTTTTTCTTCTCCTTCTCCTTCTCCTTCTCCTTCGCCTTCGCCTTCCTCTTGCTGCCTCACCCCACTGCAGCTGCCCCCGTGCACCAGCAGCGCCGCAGCGGCAGAATCGCACAGCAGCGTCGCGGGAAACCCCTCGGAGGCCAGCTCGAAGGCCGTCAGCCGCGCCCCCTGGTTGTAAGGCCGGGTCTCGGTGCAGAAGGCGCGCGCCAGCTTTCCTCTGGAGGCCAGAGAGCGGATCACGCCCAGGGCGGTGCCGTGGCCCGCCGTGGCCAGGGCTCCCGCGTTGCAGTGGGTGAGCACGGCGACGGGAGATGAAGATGAAGGAGAGGATGAAGAAGAAGCCAGAGAAAGCACCGCGTCGGCGCCGGCCTCCCCGAGCGCGATGTTTGCGGCGAGGTCGTCCGCCAGGTATCGCTCCGCGGCCTGTACCACAGCCTCCTTCACGGAACCGGCCGTCGCGTCGGGCAGGGCCGATGCCTCTCTCGCCGCGGCGGCCATGCGGTTGGTGGCCTCGGCGAGGTTGACGGCGGTGGGGCGGCTGGTGGCGGTGTGTGAAGAGTTTGGAAGGGGTTGATGAGTTTTTCGATCGATCGATCGACAATTGGAATAAAAAACTTCTCTCTCTCTTTCTCTCTCTCTCTCTCCCTCTCTCTCTCTCTCTCCCTCTCTCTCTCTCTCTCTCTCTCTCTCTCTCTCTCCCTCTCTCTCTCTCTCTCCCTCTCTCTCTCTCTCTCTCTCTCTCTCTCTCTCTCTTCTTCTTTACCTCGTCTCCAGGTAACTGGCCCTCTCCACGAAGTAATCAGCCGCCCTCGAAGCGCTCTCAAACCCCCGCGATTCATCGCAGGCCTCGCGGGCCAGGGAGAGCGCGGCGGCGACCGCCAATGCGGGAGCGCCGCGGACAACCATGTCCCTGATCGCGTGCCAGGCGCCCTCGGCTCCTTCGACCTCGACGTACTCGGTTTTCCCCGGGAGCAGCCGCTGGTCGAGCAGGCACAGGGAAGGGCTCGGCTGCCTCTGCCAGAGGATGGCCTGGACGAGGGCTGGCATGTTTTTTTTTTTGCGTTTTCTTTTTCTTCTTGGTTACTAGACTCTTCGGAGTTTTTTTTTCCGGAGTTTGAAAGAGAGCGCGGCAGCAATCCTTTTTCTCCTACTTTTTTTCTTCTCCTCTTCCAAACTACTACATCGATCGACTTTTCCTTTTTTCACCGCCTTCGCCCGACTCGTTTTCGTCGTCGAATTATTTCCATTCAAACGCAGATGCAAGCCCAACGCCTTGCTCTGGCCCAGGTGAGGTAATGGGGGTCGAGAGAAGGCTAGAAGGCGGAGGGGATTGCGACGGAAAGATTCATATCAAAGCATCAAGCTTTTTTTCTTTTTTTCGACCCTCTCACTCCACCACCACCAACACCACCAACAACAACGCCAAAACAGCCCGCCGCCCCCCTCGCCCCCGCCTGCCGCACAGCAGCAGCCCCCAAGATTCTCGCCAGGGCGGCCTCCCTCCGCTCCACCAGCAGCGGCAGCAGCAGCAGCGCGAAGAGCGGATCGATCTCTTCTTCCTCTTCTTCCCCGGCTTCCGCTTTCGTCACCGAAGCGCAGCGCCAGAGCCTCCGTCAGAAGAGGACTGCCGCCGCTCGCTGCCGCAGCGCTTCTGTCGTCTCCATGGCTTCGTCTTCGAAACCGAAGATCGTCGTCACGGGCGCCGGGGGACGCACTGGCAAGCTGACCGTCGACTACCTCCTCGCCCGCCCCGACTCCTTCGAGGTCGTCGCCGTCGCGCGCTCGGAGAAAGCTTTGAAGGACTTCGCGGCCAAGGGAGCCGCCACCGCCGTCGTCGACGTCACCGCCGACGGTGCCGAGGCCGCGCTGGTGTCCGCGTTCTCCGGGGCAGAGGCCGTCATCATCGCCACCTCGGCCGTGCCCAAGATCCAGAAGCGCTCTCTGGTCAAAATCCTGCTGCTCAAGCTCGTGAAAAAACAAGCTCGCCCGACTTTCATCTGGAAGGGCGGCAACGACAAGGGAGCCCCGATCGAAGTTGACTGGCTGGGGCAGAAGAGGCAGATCGACGCCGCAGTGAAGGCCGGGGTAAAGAGGGTCGTGATCGTGTCGTCGATGGGGGTGACGCAGGTAAGAAGAGAGGAGGGAAGAGGGGAAAAGAGTTCTTTTTTTAACTTTTTCTTCGTTCATCGTCCTCTTCTTCTTTCTTCTTCTCATTCTTGCTCTCACTTCTTTCTCTCTTTCTCTTTCACTCCAAAACACCCCCCCCCCCCCCCCTCAGCCCGAAAACTTCCTCAACACCATCGGCCCGGGAGAGGGCGGAGGCAAGATCCTGCTCTACAAGCGCAAGGCCGAGGAATACCTTTTGGACCTCGCCGACAAGGGAAAAATCGAAGGGTGTGTGGTTCACCCGGGGGGCCTGATCGACCAACCGGGCGGCCAGCGCGAGATCGTCATCGGCGTCGACGACAACCTGCTGAAAGGTACGGTGCGCTCCATCCCGCGGGCTGACGTCGCGGCGCTTTCCGTGGCCTGCGCGACGCTGCCCGAGGCCAAAAACTGCTCTCTCGACGCCGTCGCGAAGTCGCCGGAGGACAGCAAGGCTCCCACCACGGACTTTGCCGCGCTGCTGCGGACCCTGGGGGGACGGTCCGCAAAGTACATCGCGCTGCCCGCCGAGGCTCGCGTTTAGAGAAAAGAGAGAAAAGAGATATAGATAGATAAAGAGAGAGATCAAGTTGTTTTGTTTTTGTTTTTTTCGAGTTTCGTTTCATTTTTTTTTGCAAAAAAAGAAGAATAAATTTTAACTTTTTCCCTTCTTAACTCGCCTCGTCCATCGGCACTGCTCCTCCTCCAGCAGCAGCAGCGACTGCAGCCTTCACCACGGGCCTCTTCTCCCACACCTGCACGTACGCCTCCGACAGCGCGACCACCTGCGGCAGCGTCTCGGCCACGCGGAGGTCGCAGCACTCGAACCAGGCTCCGTCGCTCTTGCGCTGAACGTGAGCTTTAAAGACCCCGGCCGCCGCGGGGCCCTCGTGCGCGACGTTGGCCGCCAGATCGTACCGGAACGGCTCGTCGTTATCTTGCTGCTTACTACTACTCTTGTACCGCAGGAGCTCGCCCAGGGGCAGGCCCTTCACGGGGAAGTTGACGATCGTCGGGTTCTTCTCGGCGAAAAACGCGTTGCGCGCGAAACGCCGGACGTGCAGCAGCAGGAAGCGCGGCAACTTTGTGATCCTCAGCGTCCTCCGTCCGGCCTTGGCGTCGTCGGTCACCGTCCTGCCGTCGTACTTGGCTAAGAGAGAGGCCAGGGCGACCTGCGGGATGATGTTCTGCTCCAGGGCGTCTTGGTAGAGGGGCGCCGGAGGGGGGTCGAGGGCCAGCATCAGGAACTTTGACCTCGTCGTCGAGGTTTCGCTTCCACTTGCTCCCCCACCTCCTCCTCCCCCGGCGACCGTCGCGGTCTCGGTCGTCACCTCCACCTCCCCCTGGAAGCACGCCGTGACGATCGACCGCGCTCCCGCCGAGATCCTCGCCGCCACGGCCCCCGAGGGGGCCGTGGGACCGGGAGGAATGACGAGGTCGACGTGGAGGGCGTTGAGCAGCCAGACCAAGAAAGCGGCCGCGTCGGTCGAGGCCGAGCGCTGGAGCTCGGTTTTCGTTTTACTCCCTTTTTTGCTCCCGGTTCCACCACCGTTTCCGCCTCCGCCGCCGGGAGAGAACCTCCCCTTGGAGACCCTCTCCACGGCCACCATCAGCTCGTGGGGGCTGACGTGGCCCCTAAAAGCCCTGTCGTTCCAGACGCGCCGCAGGAAATCGCCAAAGCGGCAGACGAGCTGGGAAGAGGCGGCGTGCCGGTAGTTGGAGGGATCGAGGAAGAAGTCTCGCAGGGGCCCGACGCGCGCCAGGGACTGCAGGACCGCGTTGGCGAAGTCTGTGCGTCCGGCTAAATTATTCAAACCGACGATCCCGGGAACGAAGGGCTCCCCGTCGAGCGAGCGGGCCCAGCGCCTGTCGGAGTCGAGGGACGAGATCCGTTGTTTGTCGAAGCGAGGGGCGAGCACAGCCCGGATCGGGTCGAGGCAGGGGTCCTCGACCTCGTAGCCCTCCTGTTTTTTTTTTGGGAGGGAAGGTTTTGTTTTGGAGTGGGGGATAGAGATGAGCGTTGAAGAAAAAGAAGAAAAATGAAGAAAAAAAAAACATCAAAAAAATAAACGCACCGGCAGTACAAACGCCTTCCCTCTGTTCCCATCTTCCTCTCCTTCCCCTCCTCCTCCGCCGTCGATCCGCATGAACACGTGGTGCCCAGCATCCAGAGCGTGCGTGTTCGCGGGAGTCTTGGAACCTTTGCCTGCGTAAAACTTCCCGCAGACCAAGCAACAATAGACGTTGGCCGTCGCGAGCGAGACCGAGCACGCGGCAGCAAAGTCGAAGTCGAGCTGCGAGCGGGCTATCGTGTCGAGGTACGGGCACTCGGCCCCAGTCAGCTTCCTGTTCTTCTGGTGCTTTTGCATCTGTTGGAGGGAGGTGGTGGTGGCTTCGAGGGGCGCGTCTTCGTCTTCGTCGTCGTCGAGTTCGAGTTCTTCGCGGGCAGCAGCAGGAGGAGCTGCTCCAGCTTCCGCTTCCGCCTTTGCTTTTGCTTCCTCCTCTTCCTTCGCTTTTGCAGCTGCCCTCTCCGCGGCCCGTTGCTCGGCCCGCGCGGCCACTGCGGCCATCGCCGCAGCCTCGGCCTCCTCTGCGGCGCTCAAGCGCGCTCTCTCGTGCTCCACCTCTCCTCTTAGAGCCTCCGCTTCGGCCTCGGCGGCGTCGGCGGCGAGGGCCTCCCGCTGCGCCCGCGCCGGAGGGGCAGTCCCCGGCTCTCCCGCCTCCCTCGCTGCTTCCCGCTTGTGCTCCTGCGCGACCTGCTCCTCGGAGGCGAGCATGCGCTCTTTCAGAGCGGTGGCCTTGGAGGCGGCGGCGACTTCTGCCGAGGCAGAGGCGAGCAACGCTGCTTCTTCGGAAGGAGGAGGTTGTTGTTCTCCGCCTCCGCCTCCGGCGCCTCCGCCTCTCCTGGGGCGCTTCGCAGGCTCCTCAGCTGCTGCTGGTTCTTCAGCCGGTGCCTTGACTGATGCTGCTGCTGCTGCGCCGCGCTTGGGGCGGGCAGCGGGCTCGGGCTCAGCGGGGGCGTCGGCCTGTTGAGGTCGGAAAAAGAGGAAGCCGAAGAGAGAGGGTGAGATTTCAGTTTCGACGTCGAGTGGCTTTCAGCGGGCAATTTCCGTATGCAGGGAGCTTCTCTTTGTCCCTTTCCCCAATCCCGGCACGTAAAGCAGATTGATGTGGATCCGTCGAGGAGACGAAATCAACAACAACAACAAAAGAACCGGAACGACAAGGCCTCCTTGGGAATCGGCTTTTTTTACCATCTCGGCGTTGCCATCGCCGTCGTCCTCGCCTCCTCCTCCGCCTCCTCCTTTCTCGATCGCCTCCGTCAGCCGCGCCACGAGCTCGGCCTTCAGGCCCGTGGTCGCGAGGCCTCTCTTGGCCAGCTCGTCCCGCAGGAGCGGGACCGTCAGCGAGGCCGGCGGCTTGTCGGGCTTGGGGGGCATGTTTTTTTCGACGTCAAAATCTTCGAGAGAGAAATGAAAGAAATCACAAACATCAGAAAATTTCTAATCGATTGAAAAGAGGCCATCGATCGATTGTTTCGACATAACTTCAGCACCTCCACGGGGCACACACGAAATCCGCCTTCGATGGAGTGATCGCGACTCCACAAGCTTCTTCTTGGGGCAATCATGACCACCACCACGGCAAGGATCGAAGCCCATCGAGCCCCCGCGGCCATTGAGAAGGCGAGCACCGATGTCGACCGCCGCAGCATCGAGGTCTCGCCTTTGACCCCGACCCCCGCCTCTCCTACTTCTCCTCCTTCTCTTTCTCCTCTCCTCCTCGCCGCGGCCGCCTCGGACTTCGCCGCCCGCGGGCTCGCCATCCTCCCCGGCTTCCTCTCCCGCGAGGAAGTCCAAGCCCTGAGGGAGGAGTGCGACGCGCTCGTGAGAGAGAACAAAAGACGAAACGAGAACGAGACCACGGACTTTCTCGTCGGCAGGGCGGGGTGCGTCGTGCAGACGCTGCCGCGCGGCTCCCGCGGGGCGGCCGCCGCGGCCTCCGGGGACGCCCCGGCGGCGTCCAGGGCCAGGAGCAGCGCCCCCTGCACGCGAAGAGGTGCCGAGCTGGCCCTGGGTCAGAAGCTGGCGGGTCTGGCGGGGGCGCTGCTGAGGAGAGCAGCAGCAGCAGAGGCGGAGGAGAGCGAGGACGAAAGCGCGTCTCGTCGTCGCCGTTCCGCTCCTGCTCCTGCTTCTGCTCCTGCTCCTCCTCTTCCTCCTCCTCCTCCTCCTCCTCTCGTCCTCATCGGCGAGCAGTACATCGTCAAGCCCGCCCGCGGCGGTCCCGGCACTGCCTTCGCGTGGCACGCGGACGGGTCGTGGCTGGAAGCGGGCCGGAGCGAGGCCGGGCCGCGGGAACCGACGAAGGGGAAGGAGAAGGAGAAGGAGAAGAACGAGAAAGAGACGACGAGAGAAGGAGAAGAAGAAGAAGGAACGGCGACGAAAGAGAGAGAGAAAAAGAAAAAGAAGCCCCAGACCTACCTCTCCGTCTGGATCCCTCTCGACGACGTCGGCCCGGGCAACGGCGGGCTCGTACTCCCTGGGGACGAGGCGATCGAGAGGATGGCGGCGAGAAGGAGGAGGGAGAGAGCGGGAGGAGAAGGAAACGAAGAAGAAGAAGAAGAAGAAGAAGAAGAAGAAGAAGAAGAAGAAGAAGAGGGAGAAGAAGAAGAAGATTTCGACTCTTCTCCTTCTTCTTCCTCTTCGACCCCGCTCGTCGCCGCCGCGGGGACGGCCGTCGCCATGGCCTCCTGGTTTCGCCACGCCAGCGGCCCCAACGACAGCGGGGAGGCCAGGAGGGCGTGGATGCCGCAGCTGAAGCTCGGGGCGGTGGAGGTGGTTGTCGCGGAAGAAGTAGAGTTTGAAGAGGAGGAAAAAGGAGGCGGCGGAGGCGGAGGCGGAGAAGAGGAAGAGAAGAGGGGCGGAGAGAGAGCAAGGATTGCTGCCGCCGCGAGGGAGACTTGGAGGGTTCCCGTTCCTTGCAGTATCGTTTGAAGAAGGTGGCTCGTTCGTCGGGAGATTTGTAACAACACGGCAAAAGGAAGAGCGCGAGAAACAGAAGAGAAGAGGTCGAGGAGGTCGAGAAGGTCGACGTCGAAGAGAGAAAAAAAGCGCCTTCTTCTCACTTTCGTTTTTTTTTTCCTCTCTCGCTCGCGCGAGCGAACTCGAATTCTCTTCGCTCTCTCTCTCTGCGCGCGCGTTTCTTTTTTCGAGGTACGCCTTCCTTCTCTCTCCCCCGTACAACGAGCCTCGAGACGCGCCCTCGGGTCGGACTGCGGGTGGCGCGCGTGCAAAGAGCACCACAAGCCGGAAGAGCAAAACAAAAAACTTTTCGAAGCTCATCTTCGAAGTTCGAAAAAAAGAAAAAAAACTCGCATCAGGGCTTCCTTCTCTTCCCCCAGCGCGGCGCCCGTCCCCCCCCCCCTCTACATCTCTCTCCACATGCCCGGAGGAACGACGACGGCGTCCTCCACGCCGCCCATGGCGCTGCGAGCCCCGTACGAGGTCGCGGCCGTGGGCTCGGCGCTCCTCGAGTTTGCGCTCAAAGCAGCATCGGCATCGGCGTCTGCCGCTGCCTCCTCGGCGCTCGAGGCCACCGCCGCGGCGCGCTCCCACGCCCTGTCCTCGCTCGCCACGCTCGGCGCCCTCGCGCTGGCCGCGGCCGTGGCCCCTGCAGCGGTCGCGCTCGGGTGGCTGGCCTGGCTCGCGAGCGTGTTCGCGCCGCCGAGGATGATGCACCGGAGCGGCTCGGCCGAGTTTGGTGACGATGGAGGAGGAGGGATGATGAACAACGGCGGAGGCAACCAGTCCAGGACCGCGGTGCTCTTCCAGACCATCGTCGTGGGCGCCCCGGCCAGGTACCTGGGCAGCCTGGGCCGAGTGGGGAAGGGGGGCTTTGGCGGGGGCCGAGGGCGCGTGAAGCGGGCGGTGAACGGGGGACAGAATGGAGGAGGAGGAAGCCAGAACGGCGGCGGCGGCGGAAGCAGCAGCGGAGGAGGCATCGCCGGCAACGGCAACAACGGCTCGTCGCCGTCGCTGCTTCGCTCGACGCCGCCGCGCGTCGGCTCCTCTTCCTCCTTCTCGCGCCACAACTCCAACTCCTCCAACGCGAGCACGGGCAGCAGCGCCAGATCGTCCGAGTCGCCCCCGCGGAGGCGCGCGAGCTCCTCCGGGGAGCTGTCCGCTGAGTTCGCCGCGGGCCTGGCGAGGAACGCCGCGGCGCAGCAGCGGGCGGCGCAGGCGGCGGCGGCGGCGGAGCAGCAGCGCCGCCAAAGGAAGAAGAGCTCCTCGAGCTCGCTCCAGGCGGCGGCGGTCGCCGCGGCCGCCGCTGCCGCTGCAGTGGGCTTTGGCGACGCCACGCCCGTCTGCGCGGTCTCCGCCACCACCTCCTCGAGCGACTTCGAGGGGGCCAGCAGCAGCGAGGACGAGTATTACGAGTCGGACGACGACGGCGACGAGGAGGAGGAGGAGGTCGACGACGGCGACGTCTTTGCCGCCGGCGGTGCCGGCGCAAACGGC
>Ga0210003_1004136_pt1 | contig 11557 bp, 9 predicted proteins | sample LantaG_FD_182804 | JGI IMG/M metagenome (GOLD analysis project Ga0210003, IMG submission 182804) | Deep subsurface microbial communities from Baltic Sea to uncover new lineages of life (NeLLi) - Landsort_02402 metaG (SPAdes) (version 2) | ecosystem: Environmental > Aquatic > Marine > Oceanic >...
CACTCCAACTACGAGGACGTCCAGAAGATCGACGGCGACTATATTAATGGATGGTTTCCCAACGATACTGAGGGCTATATTCATAAGATAGACGACTACTTCGAGTACTCGGCCGACGGCACGGGATTCTCGAATCTCGATGAAGGCTTGAAATACGACTCAAGCCACCCGCTGCTGAAGGAAACCTATCGCTGGGGATTCGAGAAGCGGTCTCATCGCGAGAACGACGACTGGGACCATCTTTTGGATTTTGCCGCCGCGTTTAATACACCTTCAAGCAGTACGCAGTATGAGAAAAATGTCGAATCGGTCGTCCACCCCGAATACCTGGCGCGGATACTGGCGGTTCGTCACGCCGTCGGTGACTGGGACAGCTATGGATACAGGCGGGGAAAAAACAATGCCTTCTACTACGCACTTCCGGAAGGCAAGTGGTATCTGCTGCCGTGGGATATCGACTTTACACTTGGTTCAGGCGATGGAGCCAACACCGACCTGTTCTCCATGAATGCCGGCCAGTTCCCGGAGGTCAATCAGTTCCTTAACTATCCCAAGTACCAGCGGATGTACCTGCAGGCGTTCGCGGAGCTGGTGAACGGCCCGTGGCAGACCTCGTATGGGACAGCCAATCCGCCCACGGAGTTCGATAAGTTTCTGGATGATGCGGCTAATGTTTTGATCGCCGACGGCCAGGGCGTTGGCCGAAGGGATGCAATCAAACAGTTCGTGCGAAATCGCCGATCCTATATTTTAATGCAGATTCCATCACTGACCTTCGAGATAACGACCAATAGCGGCGTTGATTTCTTTACATCGGCATCGACGGTAACGATCAAGGGTGTCGCTCCGATGGAAGTGGCGGGGATTTCGGTCAACGGCACGTCCGTACCGGTAGAATTCTCGGGAAGCAGCGTGTTCGAAGTGGATGTCGAAATCTTAGAAGGGCTGAATCCGCTCAATCTTCAGGGACTCAACGGTGTTGGAAATCCCGTAACCGGTGCTACGGATTCGGTTACGATAACACGCATCATACCTTCTGTGATTACCTCGGTAACACCGAATCAGGTGTATAATGATGGTACGGTACAGTTCACGATAAACGGAGGCGGCTTTGAGCCGGGATCGATGACCTCGGCGGCACTGACTCTTGCCTCTGAAGAGGTCGGCTTTGACGCTCTCTACGTCCAGAGCGATCAGGCGTTTGACCGAATTGACGCGGCGACATTATTGCTGGACGATCCGGGCCGCGGCGTTGGCAATCCCATCCATGTAGTTCATGAATGGATCAACCTCTGGAATACCGGCGGCCGCGGGGTATTTACCTCCAACGAACAAAGGTTTACGCCGCCGTTCCAAAGGAGTGCCGAAAACTTCGCAGTCAGATTCACTGGCTATATTTTTGTTCCTTCTCCGGGAGTGCGATACTTCGGCGTAAATTGTGACGATGGATTCAGCTTGTGGATAGCCGGTCAGCTCGTCGGGGAATATGCGGATCCCCATAATCCGGCGACGAGTGATGTTCTGCAAAATCGAACAGACGGTACAATGACCTTCGATTTTCCGGCGGCGGGTAGTTACTATTTAGTTCTCGACTACTATGAAAATAACGGGGGAGAAGAGATTGAGTTCTTCCAGACTAACTCGGTCGGCGGGGATCGGCGTTTGATTAACATCGACTCCGAACTGGTCGTCTTCCGAGACAACGACACGAGAATTGACGCTATCGACGTTGTGGTTGTGGACGAGAATACAATCACCTGCCAGGTCGATCTTAAAGGCGCCGAGCCCGGAGCATGGAATATGGTTGTAACGCCTGAGTATGGTGACGCCGCAAAGAGCGATCTGCCCGGAGCGGTGCAGATTAGCAGTCAATAGAGTTGTACGGCGGATTAAACACTTACGTCAACCAGGCCGCCGAGATCGAGGTTTGTCGCGTATAGAAATATTGTTTTATTTCTAAGGGGCTTTAATTACTTTCTGTTCTATGAAGACTTTGCCGGTCAGGTAATCTGTAAAGTTTACCTTGACCGTTAATGGTTCTTCCAGATTCTCGACTATGTCGGTTACGTCGAATGTCAATCTGTAATTGATGGTTATCAAGGTGGCAAACCAGAGATCTTTCAACTCACTCGCCTCTACTTTCCACTGGCGGAGCATTGCCTGGCCGTTGGTTTTGTTCAGGTCCCATAGCTGAACGTCCACGTCGCCGGTCACCTTTATAGTGTCGCCCTGTTCATCGACCGGCTGTATATAGACAATCAGCTTTTCCTTCTTACCGTCGTCGTCTTTATCGAAGAAGCCCGTATATCTGCCGATTTTGACTGTTTTAAGACGATTGAGGTTTTCGAGCCTGACATTATCAGGCAGGCCCGAAAGGACTTGTATCTGGTCTTTTAATTGTTTGTTCTCGGAATTGGACTGTTCGATTTGTTCCTGGAATTGTTTGTTTTCCTGTGTAAGTTGCTCAATTTTCACTGCCGGCGATTCTTTATCATCAGGGGTTGCACAGCCTGTAACCAGGAGGAGAAATAACAAAAAACAAAATGCAAAATGCAAAATCGACGAAGTCCTTATTGTTTTGCGATGATTCGGCACGTCTGATTTTTCATTTTTCATTTTTGATATTGGACGTTGGGCATCCATTATTCTTGCTCCGGCTCCTGGTCTCTGACAATTTCGGGCGCCTTTTGCAGTACCCTGTCGGCCAAACCGTATTCGATTGCTTCGGTAGAGTCAAGCCATAGATTCCGGTCACAGTCTTTCTCGATTTTTTCGGTGCTTTGGCCTGAATGCTGGGCCAAAATATCGTAAAGTCGAGCGCGCAGCCGTAATATTTCCTTTGCTTCGATGTCAAGGTCAGTAGCCGGCCCGATCAATTGTCCTGAGATCAGCGGCTGATGAAGAAGAACGCGGTTGCTGGCCAGCAGGAACCGCTTGCCAGCATGACCGCCGGCCAACAATACCGCCGCCATGCTTGCTGCCTGCCCGACGCAATAAGTCGCTACCTCGCAGCGCAAAAACTGCATCGTATCATAGATGGCAAGCCCCGCCGTGATTGCGCCGCCGGGTGAATTGATGTAAAAATGGATGTCCTTCTTGGCATCTTCATTGCTCAGGAAGAGCATCTGGGCGATTATTAAATTAGCAGTAGAATCGTCAATCGGTCCGCCGAGAAAGATGATTCTGTCTTTCAACAATCTCGAATAAATATCGTAGGCACGTTCCGTTCTGCCACTTTTCTCAATGACTATCGGCACCAGATTCTGATTTAAGCTCATGTTTTGTTTCCCCGTATTGCGTTTTTACTTCTTGTCATTCTTGTCTTTGTTTTCTTTATCCTTTTCCTCTTCTTTTAGCACCTCATCGATAAGGCCGTATTCGTGAGCCTCGTCGGCAGTCATATACCTGTCTCTTTCAGTCTCAGCGGCGATTTTTTCGACCGGCTGGCCGGTATGAATTGAGAGCAGCTCATTGATCATGGCTTTAGCCTTGAGAATCTCTTCGGCCTGTATCTTGATATCGGCCGCCTGGCCGCTAACTCCACCCCATGGCTGGTGCAGCATGACTTTGGCGTGGGGAAGTGCGTGCCGTTTGCCTTTTGTGCCGGCTGCCAGTATTATAGCGGCTCCGGATTGAGCCCTGCCGATGCAATAGGTCGCAATCGGGGAGCTGACAAACCGCATAGTATCGTAAATTGCCATTGTATCGTCCACGCTGCCGCCGGGAGAATTGATGTACAGGCTGATTTCGCTGCTGCGTTTCAGGTTGTCAAGGTACAGCATTTTCATGATAACTTCGGCCGCTCTTTGATATGATATATCCCCTATCAGAAAGACGATGCGGTTTTCCAGCAGCATATCGTCCAGGCTCATCTGGCGATAGCGTTGATACTGGCCGTGTTGATTGTAAACGTCCATATTTTTGGCCTCCATTTTGCATTGATTAGCGAAGTGGAATCCGTTCGTAATATGTTGTGCTCGATGCTCGATAGACATTCATTACTCCCTTAACTTAGCCGACATTATGTATTTTCAGGATTCTTTTTCCTCAGGTTCGGCTGATTTTTCAGCTACTTTTTTAGTGGCTTTTTTTGCTGGTTTCTTATCTTTTTTGGCTTTCTCAGGCTTTTTTTCGGTTATTACCGCAGTTTCGAGCAGTTTAGCAATGCATTTATCCTGGCGTACTTCCAAAGTTAGTTGAACTAACGAGCCGTTGCGTTCCATATCTTCTTTCATTTTTTCAGGACGCTGTCCCCTTTGCATGGCTAATTGAGCGATATGGCCGTTGATTTCTTCTTTGCTCACATCAATTTCGAGCATATCGGCAATTTTATCCATGATGAAGAAAGTTTTTAACTGTTGTTCGGCCTGTTGTTCACTGCCGGCTTGAAGCTGCTCCATTTGCTCGCCGATTTGCTCGCGGGAGAGTCCCCGCATGAGCAAGTTCGTATATTGTCTTTGCAGAACGCTGCTGGCCTGCTCGGCAACAACATTCACCGGCAGGTCTAAATCGGTTTTGTCGAGCAGATACTCGAAAATCTGCTCGGTCATCTCCGTTCGGCCTTGTGTTTCCAGTCGGCTATGGAGGGTATCTTGAATTTTTTCCCGCAGCTCGTCTTTATCTTCGACGCCGTACCGCTTTAGGAGGTTTTCGTCCAGCTCAGCGGGTTTTAGCCATTTGACATCTTTGATACTTATCTGGATGTCCACCTTTTTGCCGCGATATTCTTCTCTGAAAAAGGTTTTCGGCACTTCTACGCTTGTTTCTTTGGTATCTCCAGCCTTGGCACCGTCCAGCAGCTCGTCGAGTTTCTCAACGGGGATTGCCCCGACAAAACCGTTCTGTCTTACATATATCTCGACGTTGTCCAGCTTCTCATCTTCTTCGATTCCCTCGATTTTAAGAACCGCATCGGCAATGATCTGGTCTTCAAGTTCGATGGTGCCTTTTTCTCGCGGCGTCCATACACCGGACCATCTCTGCATCTGCTCAATCTCTCTGTCGATCTGCTCGTCCGTTACTTCGAGCTTTGTCTTGGTGACTGGAATACCTTCGAGCTGCGGCAGGTCGAATTCCGGGCGTACTTCGATCTCGAAATCAAACGTTAGAGAGCCTTCGGCCGGTAGTTCTATTTTTTCAAAGTCAATGTCCGGCTCGCCGATGGTTTGCAGCTTGTTGTCCTCAATCGCCGACTTGCTCGAGTCTGACAACAAAGTTAATTTTATTTGCTCTGTTGTCTCTTTGCCGAATCTCTTCTCCATGAGCCGGCGGGGTGCCCGACCTTTTCTAAAGCCCGGAACAATAGCTTCTTTGCCCAGCTCCTCATATTGTTTATCTATGGCCTTTTTGATTTTTTCCTGAACTATCTCTATAGTAACTTTCTTTTTGCAGGGGCCTGCTTCTTCGATTGTTACTATATTTTTAAGTTCCGGCGGTTCTTCTTCTTTTTGTGCTTCAGGCTGTTTACTTTCTTCCAGCTCTGTAGCTTCTTCTTCCTTCAGTGCTTCGGGTTGTTCTGATTCCTTCAGCTCAGTAGTTACTTCTTCCTTCTGTGCTTCGGATTTTTCTTCGTCAGCCATTTCCATGCTCCCAACGGTTGTGTAAAACCTTAAATCAATAAACAAAAAAGGCATCAGAGAAACAATTCCCTTAGCCCGGTCTTCGTAATTTTCAATCCCGCGTCTATCAGCAGCATAAACTCATAACTGACAGGTGCCGGACCTGAACGTATCGGAGACCAATGCCAAACTACATTTAGCCGGTGACTCACCGATACTATTTAGCCGTCATTATTTAGTGAAAGAGGGTTTAACCCAACTTCAGTTGTGTAATAACGCTCCAAAAACTAAAAACTCTCGACCAACAACTATAACAAAGCGGGTGATGAGATTTGAACTCACGACATTCACGTTGGCAACGTGACGCTCTACCACTGAGCTACACCCGCATATTCGTATCTCGTCGTTTATAACTCCTATTCCAGGTTTATATACGATTAATGCGATACTATTTGCGAATTATAGTTTTATTTGGCGTTGTTGCAAGGCATTTTTTTATAAAAAATTTGAATTAATCAGGCAGAAAAATCGCCAAATAATGATGGACTACCTGTCAGATACGTGCAATCTCCAACTGCTGCAGTATGCGAAAACCGCCCTTAGTCAATCACAAAAAGCCATTTACAAAAGAAGATTAATTGCAATTGGCTTTTATTTATGTGATATAATACATACATCTGGCCCCGAGATATTACAATATTGTTCGATTAAAATTAATTTCAGAAAAGATTGTTAAGAAAATGATTGAAGAATACCCTGAGACAAGCAGGAAACGGATTTTTGTACTTCTGTTTTTGTTGATACTGCTTGGTGGATTAGCAATTTATTTTGCCATTAATACAATAACCGAATCGAATATCGTTTTGGCTGAGCAGGGCAACAAGGCTGATGTCAACCAGCCGTTTGCCGAGCCGAACCAGCCCAAAGCAGAGCCGAATCAACCACCAACCGAGCCAAATCAGCCTCCTGTCGAGCCGAACAAACCGCCCGGCCGGGAGTTTGAAGATCCTAACAAAGTGCTCCGTCCTGTCCACAAACATCCGGCTTTTACCGAACGGGCCATAGAACGGGCAAGGATGGTCAAATGGCAAATCGAGGCACGGACCGTTAAGGATCCCAACGTCCTGTCGGCGATGAGAACTGTGCCGCGGCATGTTTTTGTCCGGTCGACTGACCAGCGCTACGCATATACCGACAATCCGCTGCCCATAGATTATGATCAAACTATCAGTCAGCCGTATATCGTGGCCTTTATGACTGAGACCCTGAAGCTCACTCGCAATTCCAAGGTTCTGGAGATCGGTACCGGCTCGGGCTATCAGGCCGCGGTCTGTGCCGAGATAGCACAGCGGGTTTATACCATCGAAATCGTCGAAGAACTTGCCAAGAGTGCCAAAGAGCGCCTCAAGGAACTGGGCTACCGGAATGTATTCGCCAAAGCCGGCGATGGGTATTTCGGCTGGCCGGAGCATGCCCCGTTCGATGCGATAATCGGCACTGCAGCCGCCGGACGTATTCCTGAGCCGCTGATCGAGCAGCTAAAGCCGGGCGGACGAATGATCCTGCCATACGGAAGTCCGGGCGGCTTTCAGTATCTGGTTCTGCTTACCAAGGACAAAGATGGCAAAGTTCAGAAGAAAAATGTCATGCCGGTCCGGTTTGTCCCTATGACCGGCGAAGTGCAAAAACCAGAAGAATAAATCCAGATCTTTAGCACTTATCTTACCTGATTGGCCCTCTGCGGGCGAGAGGCCAATATATCTTGTATGCCCTGCCGATCACATCGCTCAGGGGGGTGGCGCCGAAAGCTCTGCTATCCTGGCTGTTGACACTGTTGTCGCCGATAACGAAAATGTGATTCTCCGGCACTGTGTACGGCTCTCCCTCCATACCGACGTAATCCCCGGGAGGATATTCAATGTTTTGGAGGGCGGGATGTTGGACTTTTTGGCCGTCGACGTAAAGGATTTCGTTCTTGATCTCAATCATCTCGCCCGGAAGCCCAGCGACACGTTTGATCCAGGGGATACCGGAATCATCCGGAGACTTGAAAGCTATTACATCGCCGCGTTTCGGAATGTATTTCTTGCTCTTTCTAACAAACAATCTATCACCGGGAATGAGTGTTGGTTTCATTGAGGTATCTCGTGATATGTTGGCTGGTAATGGATAAGCAAGTCGTACAGGAGTTGCGATTACAAAGGCTTCGGCGATATATGCTTTAAAGGCATGGTGTCCGTAGGCATTTAGCAGATGTGAGCAGAGAATCAAAATAACCACAATTGATATCGTTCTGTTGGACGATTCTCGCCGGATCGGTGCCGATATGTATGCGTGGTAACAAACAGGCATGGAAAAAAATGACAACAACACGACGCCCAACAACGGATATTTTATGCCGACTGCCGATAGAAACCCTGCCGCTATTATCAATACTATGCCTAAAAGCCGCTTCTTGATATAAATCTGGCCGAGACCTGGTATCAATTTCGAAAGAAAGACTGCCAGCCAGGCGTCCTTTCCCTGTTTTCTCTCGGTTTCGGAGTTGTCTGAATTTGCCTTTCTCGCGCATTTATGGGCGTCAAAAAGGTTCCAAATCCAGACAATTAAAAAAGCAACAGAAACTCCTGCCATAACAAGTATGTCACATTTCGGGCTAAGTACGGACCAGATTGAAAAACAAGTCAGTGCGGCTACTGTGAATATCAGGATACTACCCCGCCATTTCCTTTTGGCATAGATTTGCCCGATGCCGGCAATAAAAGATGATAACACCACCGCAAGCCAGGGTTCTTTGGGACAGTTATAACTTATTTTCATAGCGGCTCTCTTGTGCAATATTCTCCTAACAGGTTAAGTGTAATGCACCGGCGACGTTTTCGCCTTTTTCGGCTAATTCATTGAACCTCGCAACAGCCTTGTTTGTATTCGCCGTGAACAGTTCGATTCCGTGTTCCTGCAGAACCTGATCGATGTTTTCCGAAACCTTCATCAGCCCCGATGCTCCGCAGCCGACTATTAGAGTCGCGGGGCTGGCAGTGATGATCGGCTCCAGGTCTTCGGCGGTCAACAGATGCCCCTGTTTTCTGCGCCAATGGGCCTGGACGTAATTGCCAAGGATCAGGCAATCGCTGTTATACGCCGTCCCGTCAATCACGATTTTCCCGAATTGATATGAATCAATATGCATCTCTCACTCTATGAAAAGACCGAATATGCTTTTTAGACTACGCCCGGATGAGCTTAGGGCTAATAGCAGGGAAATACAAGATAAAACATTTCGTAACCTGCCGGATAGCCATATTATCCTCTTCGGACTTGCTCTTGAGGGAAAATCGTCGTATCTTATAGGCTGGCCACCGGATAGCAGGGCATATGGAACGTTAAGCTATACTATCATGAGAGGATAAGGAATGGCTCTCAAGAAAAGCAAAGAATATAAAGACCAAATTAGCAGCAAAGCAGAGACTTGTCCTCACTGCGGCGCACCGATCAAAGGCCGCACTGCAAAGAAGACCAGGAAGTGGTACGAGAGAACGTCGGTGACTTTATGCGTGGCGGCCGGGCTGATTATCGTGGGTTTTGGATTTATCCACGTAATCACAGGTGTTCTGTCTCCTTTTGAGCTGCCGTTTGATATCGTTCTTAAAGAATCCTTTGGCTATCGTGAAACATTCATAAACGCCCGGAAAATAATATCACTTCCATACAGCGCAGCAAAAATCAAGTATCCGCTCAGTTGCAAAGCTCTCCAGAGCAGGAATTATATCGAGTCCGGCAGCGTATTTGAGACAAGAATGAGCCGTCACTTGCGGGAGAATATGAAAACATGGCAGGCAGAATTCGAAAGATCATTAAATAAGCCGGAGCTGCAATGGCAGGACAAGCTGCTGGGGCAAACTCCCGGCAATGAGATGGATTCCGAAGATCCCAATGCCTGCAATAATCGTGGGATTGTTTCAGCCAGAGAAGGTCAGTATGAAACAGCAATCGCCCAGTTCACAAGAGCTTTCCAGAGAAATCCGGCATTTGCCGAAGCCTATTACAATCGAGGGCTTGTTGACCTTACAATAGGCCAGTTAGGCCAGGCGATCTCCGACTTCACTAATGCTGTGGAGATAAAACCTGAATTTATTGAAGGCTACAAAATCCGTGGTCCAATTCATGTGGCGATGAGCCAGTACGAACAGGCAATCTCCGACTTCACTAAGGTGATTGAACACAATCCGGATTCCGCCGAAACCTACTTCAGGCGGTCTCTCGCTTGCTATGTAAACGGCTGGTACGACAAAGCATGGCAGGATGTGTACAAAATACAGGAGCTCGGCTTGTCCGTACCTGCTGAGTTTTTGACGCTCTTACGTGCAGCTTCAGGAAAGCAATGATAAGTTGAATCGCAGTTGCTTTTGCTTGATGGGTGCTCAGACATCTACGATTTCTTTCCAGCGAATAATAACTAAGCTATAGGAGTCTTGGTTCTTATTTTTAAAAAATCCCTTTTTTGACATCCTCCTGCCATATTCCGCTTGCACTTAAAAAGAGTTTTTCACTTGTATATTATCTCTGAATATGCTAAAAAAGATTGAAATCTTGAAGGTTGGGCTATTTGATGGTGGGTGTGTTGTCCAGTCATTTCATAGTTTCTTCGAAACAGTAGCTGGAAATCTTATTTGAATTTCATCAGCATTAAATTCAGATTGTATGAAGGGATGATTTATGTTGTATAGAAAAAAGGCGTTTACTTTAATTGAGCTTCTTGTTGTTATTGCGATTATTGCGGTATTGATGGGGATATTGATGCCGGCGTTGCGAAGGGTTAAGGAGCAGGCGCGGAATCAGGCATGCGTCTCACACCTCAGAAGCATAGGTGTCGGAATCATTATGTACCTCCAGGACAACGATTACAAGATGCCTGACTTTTATACACATACAGGTGCTTCTAATGGGCATCTCTGGTATACTGCCGGCGGAAACTTGCTTAAGCCAAGTGACAATCATTCATATTGGGGTGTAAGCTACCTGGACTATGTAAAGGAGCCGGAGCTTTTCGGCTGCCCGACCTTCAAAAACTTCTCCCAGATAGTAGCACAAGACATGCTATATGACGAAGGTGAGGTAGATAATGCTGCGTATTCCATGAATGGCTGGCTGACTAAAGAGAATACTGCTGCTATCCCGCAACATGCGAATGTTGTCGTCGCACACGATCATATGGAACCGAGAATCGAGAATGGAAACGATATGCTCTGCCCTGATTCAAGCGGCAGAAATCTCACTCATTACAGGGAGGGCGGCGGCCGGTCGAACTGGTATCGTGGTATCTTCAGGCATTCTGCAAGAAATACCGGTGACGATTTTGAAACAGGCGGGGAACTCAACTGCCTCTGGCTGGACGGTCATGTGACTACCATCAAGGAAACATTGGGCGAAGAAATACCAAAACGCTGGTACGATCCGCTCAATAAGAATTGAGTTTGGCGGTTAGAACGCTGTAACCGGACAGCCTTGAAAAGAATCCATATGCTATACAGCCTCCGGTTCGGTTCAAACCATTATCTGGTTAGCCTTTTGTTACACTTGGGTTCTCGAATAATTGTTTTTCTGTGGAAGAAGGCCGGATGTAAAACGAAAATAGGCCTTCTCACCACTTCTCCATAAGCAGTGTTGGTATTTTGTTGGTGCCGGCAACGTATGCCAACAAAATAGTCCTATAAAATATGTTTTTTCCGCCACAATAGATACAATTCAGTATAACCTCATACTAAACCAACTCAGGACTGTCTGCAAACCGCTTTGAAGGTATTCTAAAGTGCTAAAGACCTATTCACGAAGAAAGGCATTAGTGTCCTGTGTCAATGTGCGGAGAATATTGTACATTTATACTTTTATTCCTCGCGATTGTAAAAAGCCATGTCGAGAAACTGCTGCGGGCCGGGTCGAAACACGGCAGCTTCTTATATGCGGCAAGAAATACTTCCTGGGCGACGTCTTCACAAATA
>Ga0210003_1004140_pt1 | contig 11555 bp, 12 predicted proteins | sample LantaG_FD_182804 | JGI IMG/M metagenome (GOLD analysis project Ga0210003, IMG submission 182804) | Deep subsurface microbial communities from Baltic Sea to uncover new lineages of life (NeLLi) - Landsort_02402 metaG (SPAdes) (version 2) | ecosystem: Environmental > Aquatic > Marine > Oceanic >...
TTCACCCTTGATCCAGGTGCCTGCCGGGTAGATCAACACTTGTGCTACAGCGGGGATGTCCACCAGGCAGTTGTTGACCGTGTAGGTCGGGTCCTGGTAGTCGTAGACCCACTGGACGCTGATGTTGCGTGCAGCGAACCATGCGTTGATCGAAGCATCCGTGACCGTCTCACCAAAGACTGCGGAGTTCCGCATTTCGGCGTCGATACGGATAGCGGTGTTCAACCACCAAGGAGCAACCATTTCGATGGTCGCATCCAATGCCAAACGGTTCTGGTAGCGCATTCCGATTGCTGCATACTCAAGACCGAGAATGGTCTTGGAGGTTGAGCCAGTATCGAACAAGGTTCCGCCGTCACCGGCAGCAAGAACCATCGTGTCGATGATGTACTTGTTGACCTTGTGCTGGTGAGCAACGAGTGCGCCTTCCACGAAGCGCTGAGTCAGCTCTGGGTATGCGTGCTCGGTGAGCAGCGGCGTCTTGATGCAAAGGCCGATTGCGTCCATGCGAAGTTCGCTGAACGGCGGACAGTCAACTGAGCAGCAAGTCTTGCATTCGCCAGCGATTGCCTGGGCCTCGGTCTGGAAGAAGCCGCAAGCGGTGTAGATCGAAGAGAAGGACGGGCCTTCGGTCCACCGGATGCCGCCACGGGTGACGGTCATTGCTGGGATGTCGAGGATGCCTTCGACTGTCTCGTACTGACACAGATCGTAGAGAGTCTCCGAGGGAGCACACCAGCCGCCAGCAGCGACGAGCGACTGACCGGGCAGACGCTTCTCATCGCCAGCGTTCCAAGCCATCTTGTAGTCGTCGGACTGTGCAGTCTGAACCAGACCTTCGCCAGCAAACGGCTTGGTCAGAACGGCAGCGCCATAACGCTGACGAACACCACCAGCAGCAGTTGCCAGGTTCTGTCGTGGAAGACCCTTAGAGCGGGCAATAACTGCCTTCGCAACGCCAGCAAAACCTTCAAGTTCTGCGCCGTTCGGGTAGCCAGGAACGTCGGCTGCGGCGATAAGACTGACCAGTGCCTTCGTCTCGGGAACGATGACTTCGGGTGCATTTGCAGCAGCCCGCTGGATTGGAGTCGATGCCGAAGCAGCGACGGGTTGGGGAGTCTCCACGACATCCACTTCCTCTACCGATACGACCTCGGCAGCAGCTTCGGCCACTTCCACTTCAACCTCAATGACCTCTTCGATCACTTCGGTTTCTGCGGTTGCAGTCCTGAGAGCAGCGAGCCGGTCGGCCCGTGCTTGTGCTTCAGTAGCGAGGATTTCGCCCTGAGCAGTAATTGCAGCGAGTGCATCAACGAGAGCTTCAGCATTGCTGAGGTCTTCGTCGGTCACGTCGCCGTCAAGGTCGATGCCTGCCAGTTCTGCCTTAGCAGCTTCGGTCAGTGCGTCGAGTTCGTCGGTGCTGAGGCTTTCAAGAGCCTGCGGCAGTTCAAAGTTAGCCATTGTTGTCTCCCAGTATGAGGGTGCGGGTATGTGTTTCTACCGGACCCCCACTTCGTGGGCGGACAGTCGTTGGCTTTGCCGGACGACTGGGCTTCTGTGTCCACACACTACATCAGTAATGTGTGGACACACAACTATTGAGTTACTTCAGTAAAACGTTTATACGTTCCGCCACATGCTCGGGCGGTTCTAACAACTGATACCACATCACTCACGATGATGGGTTCGTCTTGTCCAGGGCATTGTATCCTGTACTTGACGTTACGTTTCTTGCCTCAGCTCAAGATGGGACCCCCTTGTGCGGTCGGATAGGACAGCAGTTGCCTTTATGCCTGCTGCTTTCAGATTCGACTGTAGCGCCCGTTGTTCTTCCGAGACATATCAATCGCTTCCTGAAGTGTTAAAACTTTTTTTACTGTGCCGTTAGCGAATGTCACGTTGTAACCGCCAGTCTTTTTTTGCCCGCAGCTAGAACAGCCCATCAGTCCAACCGTGCCTTCAACGCTTCAACACGTTCTCGTTTGATCTCTGCAAGAGGCTCACGTAACGACGAAAGACGACGACCCCGGCTAACACGATTCTCTAGCTCATCGGCAACAGCAGAGGCCAGTGCCGAGACATCCATCTGCGGCTTGTCTTCAACGACGACACCAGCAGCAACGAGAGCGAGTTGCTTGCCTTCATCTACTGAGAATCCTGTCCGTGGAATTGGGAATCCAGGAACATTGACAGCGAGTGCGGCCACTAGCTCTAGTTTCCCACCAATGGAACGCCAGTCGCCAGACAAACCGCCAGATGCTTGAAGCAAACGTCGCTGCTCATCTGTTCCGTCAAAGACACCAGAGAACCAGATACCAAACTCGTCTTCGCCAGCACGCACCCACGCAACAGCGCTACCCGTGTGGTCGTAGTGGCTGACAGTTGAATGAGCATTCAGTTCACGGTCTGCGTGACCCGTGTTCATCGTCAACTTGCCAATCGCAATGGAACCCTTATCAGTGTCGATTGCGCCCGTATGGAAGTAGGCGTACTTGCTGGCCGACTTCGGAGCTTCGACACACACCTTGTCAATTCCAATATGGCAGACACCGAACGTTGCTAGGTGTCCGAACACTCGGTCACCAACAAACGTGAGCGGCGTCGGGCCTTTCAGTTTGGGATTAGCAAACATATCTTGTGTGACCGCAAGTGGAGGTGCGGCGGCTGTCAGGTTCATTGTTCCTCCTGCGTTACGGGTAGCGCCACACGGCGGGTTCCCTGGTCGTCCGCACTCTCCAGGCCAATAGCCCAAGGCGTCGTGATGCCATTGGGCGCATGTGCGGTTGAGGAACTGCGGGCTGATGTATTTACGAAGTTGCTGAGTACATCTGGTGAAGTCACCACTTGTACTCCAACGGATTTTTGCTGCACCCTTACCCTTTGTCCAATATGTATGCAGACGCCTTGTGTCTTCGGGGTTGGTGATCCAGCCTGATCCTCGCTTGAAAGTTTCCGAGTCATTAGCCATCTCTGTGTAATCGTCGTCTGGCATCTCGGAATCGGGCATCATCGTGCCGTCAGGCATTTCGTGCATGTCGTCTTCGGGGTCAAGTGACCCGAGTCTGATTACAGCTTCAGCGAACGCAGGGATGTCAACGAGAGTGGCGGCTGAGATTCTGCCTTTTGAGAAAGAAGTGGTTTGATCTTCAGCCATGTCGCCGGATGCCATGTCAATATCGACAGAAACTCCGCCAAGCCCGTTTGCAAGCATCATCACTACTTCGTCAAACTCTGGCGTACCGGAGAACAGTTCCCCTTCGCCCATAATCATTTGACCGTCTCGTTCGATCCGATCAATACGGCCAACGGTTACTGCACCATTGTGTGCGCCAACGTCGGATCGTACATAGCGAAGAGGCAGTGGTAGGTCGCGCCATGTCACTGAGTCTTCTTGGAACATTCTTCCGTCACCAGTAGGGATGCCCTCGACCATGAGAACGCCACTAAACATTTGGTTCTCGTCTTCGGCGTCAATCAGTTCGTCAGGGATCGGCGGCATATCGTCTTCGATTTCCTCGATCTCTATGTCTTCGATTTCTTCGTCCTCGATAATGATGTCGTCCATTGCTGCTTCCATAAGGTTTGTTTTTTTGCGTGCCCAGGCCCACCCAGGATCTCCGCCCCATAATGCCCATGCGATGCGACCATTTGATGGATACCCGTCTTCGCCAGGCGACCAGCCTTCGGCTTTTTTATCTGACTGGTGCCGATCAAAGTATGCCTTCATCCGCTTCAAAGTCTTGTCGCTTACGTTGACACCATTCGATAGATCGCGACCACGCGCAATGCCAATACCCGTTCCGCCACGTCCGAATTCGGTACGCCAGTCCAAACCTTTTTGCGCTTCTTCCCGTACACCTTGCGGCGGAGAATTGTGAGAAGAGAATGCGCTTGCAGTCATAGCTACATCTACATCGATGAAGCATCTGCAATTGATCCAGGCTTCTAATGGGCCGACTGGTTGCCCAGGAAACTTTAGGTTTGCCTGTGGCTGAGTCCGCACGGCGAACGTGTCGTTCACGCCGACTGTGGTGAATAGAAGTTCTCTATGTACTTCCCTTACATCATCGTCTTGCATCGTGATCCAAGTTTTTGTGGATGCAGGATCGGCATACATTGTTGCAGCAGACATGGTCGCTGTAGCTAGCCAGTTGGTTACTAAATCAACTTGATCTTCTTCTTCTGGCTTAGGGACTGTCGCATCTACACCAGGCTCGATGTCTTGAAGAAACTGAGGCCACGGTGCAGGACGCAGACCGCCGTTAGCTAAATACTCGCCAGTGAAAACCGCGCGAGCCGCCTCGTAAAGAATCGGTGCCGGGTCTTCTTCCGAAAGTGCTTCTTCTACAGCAGGCCGGAACAGTTCATCTAGTCGGTCAAGGCGTTGGGTGCGTTCGGCCCGTAGCTGAATGAGAGTCTTGCGATCCATCATGTCAAGAGTTTAGACCGAGACGGGCTGGCCCCAGGATCTCAACAGCATCGCCAGGTTATTTCCTGAGTGAACTCGCTTCATTGTTAGAAGACCCCGAGTGTAGAAATCGAGTGTTTGCGTTACCGCAGCGATGTCAATATTCGGGTATTCAGCAAGCACTTCGATAGCGCAATCCCAAGCTCCTTCCAGAAGGAAATCAGGTGAAGAGTTAGCGGTAGCCATTAGATACGCCTGGGACACGGGCACTTCGACAGAAACCTGTTTACGGTTTCTGAGACGATTACCTGCGCGCTCCAACGCACGCCATACCAATACTTCGCAGGCAGCAGCAAGCGGATCATTCAGGCCAGCACCGATTAGTTCTGGAATCCCTTTGTCTCCCGAGTCGTCTACAGGCGGTGGCATAGTAGAACGTGGCTGATCTTGCGATGAGTCATCATTTGAAGTGATCCCACTAACACCGAGAAGAGTTAATGCTTGTGCGGTCATTTCCGGTGTAACTGCACCAAGGGCGATGCGTTCCAAGAGCCACGTTTGATATTGCTCGTCATTCATTCCGTCTTCGGGGTTGAAGCCATTTTCCCGAAGAAGAGCCTCGCGAGAAATTGCGCCAAGGCTTCGCAGTTCGCGCGCATCCGTAGACCTATTTGGTCGTGTCCGTAGGTGGGCAGTATCTGCGATAACGAAATAGTCGTTCAGTTCATTGTTAGCAACTACGCCCTTCAGTGAGGGACGCAGGTACTGGCCTGTCAGGGCGTGGGTTATAACGCTGAGACGTGGCTCTAGGTGAATCTTGATTGCTGATTCTTCGGATAGCCAAGCGTTCCAATGGTTAGAGTCTCCGTTGCCAGTAAGGACTTCGACTGGTACGTCCATACCAACAGCGAAACGTTTGATACCGGACTCGCGCATCTCAATTACGTTGTCATCCAGGTCAGACCAAAACCGCATGTGCGTTGCTTTTTCGATCACGTCGCCGGGGGCTGTGATAACGATTGGAACGAATGCTGATGGACCTTGGCGGTCATTGATTGCTGCTTGCATTGTCTCGCCAAGCACTGACAGAAACTGACTTGCCTGAGAAGCGTCAGCGTCTTCTGTATTGGTGGAGGCAAACTCCATCTCTGACGGCAGCATCAAGATTCCTGCGCCTGCAAGGCGCGAAGTTAGCTGGGCTGAGATGTGATCGTCGTAGCCAATGATCTGAGCAAGTGTCTGCAAGTTGGAACGAGTGGGAGCGTCTGCCTCGTTAGCGTCCGTTGGGTGCGGCGTCCAGATTCGGATTAAAAGATCAGACGGCTTTTTCTCATAGTTGGGCTGATTAGGAAGGTCAACAGTGACCTTCCCTCTTGCTGTTTGATGCACCTTGCCAGTAGCGAGTGTAAGCCATTCGTCGCCACGGTTAAAAATGTAGCCCTCGCCCGAAACCGTCATATCGGTTCCGAGTTGCTGGATCATTTGGGCTTGCCCCTGTAGACCCCCGTAGAGGTCTCGCATTGCGTCTGGCGCTGGGCCTTCCTTAAGTAGAATAAGCTCGTCTCCTACACGCTTTGCTGCATGTAATGTCACTCGCGACATGGCATTACCCGTCCAGTTAGAGACGTAACGAAGCTCTGGTACGGCGTCGTAATATCTCCACGCCTGCTCTTGCCAACCTTTCTTCTGACCTGCGCTTGCCGCCGAGAATGTTGGCAGCGTCACTGCACTAGCAATAAAGCCGTTAGGCGGCTTCGGTGATGTCTTTCGGGTGCGTGCCACGGTATGAATGGTACTCAGTTGTTCGGCACATCACGGGCATTGAGCATTGAAGCAACATAGCTTCCTGCTAACCAGAGGTTAAATCCCCACCACCACCACGCTAAATCGGAAGCCCATCCGATGGCTAAGTTAGGTAGTGCTATCCACGGTGCTACGCAAAAACCGCACATCGCAAGTTCCGCCCAGTTAGCCGGTACAGACATTACGTACTTCTCTCGTAACCAAACAACTGGGGGCCAGTCGTCGTCAACTACAAGTCTTGTCAGCCTGCTAGTAGCGATCACGCCCACAATGAAGGCAATGATTACTGTCGTTGAGATTGGATCATTCATGGTTCACTCCGATTTTTATTTTTCTGCTAATCGACTTAGTGGCGCTGAACGTATTCATAGGCATTTCCACATTCTTCCTGAGAACCGTGCAACTTGATCAGGTGGCTCATCGTGGAACTGCATATGTTCGACATCATCGAAGCGCATGAGCATCTCATCGTGTTCGTCTAGTGACAGCACGCCAACTGTTTGCATCCATGAGTTATCAGGCCGAATCGTCCATATCTCGACTCTCTTGCCAAGCGGCGGCGAATCGAGAACTATCCAGTCGATATGTTCGCTCACATTGAGCGCCGAATGTCTTGAACTACTTGTGTAGCAATTGTCTCTGCTTCACGGGGCGTCTTGAACAGCCGATGTGATGCCTCAGTTTTTTTCTTGGTGTGATCGGTATGCGAATATTCGATGAGCACCTGATAGCCCCGACGCTTTTCGTCGTACCTAACTAGGCCGCTAATTTTGTTGAACTCGACCTCTTTTGTTGTGCCAACAGGCGAGGAAAGATCATCCACTCGCGATGACGCTGCACTGTTTGCTTTGGCGATGTCTTCTGGGCGCAGGTTGCTCACATTAGTTCCTTAACATTGGGTTTGGTTGTGCTCCTACCTATCCAACACTTTCAAGGTGGGACCCTCTATTTACACGTTGGATGGTAGCGATATTGGGCTTGCGATTATGGCCTTCTGTTGTCTCGCTAAGAGAGGGGACGTGGCATAGACCAGAGCGTCGATGCGGTTAGGTGACATCGAGTTCTTTTCGTATGGTTGCCACGTTGTCATTTCAAGTTCTAATTCGTCCCACATCCCAACATGGTGAACCTTGCCTTGTTCGTAGTAACCGAACAGCGGTTCGGCGCGCAGCATCTTTCCCCGTTTTGCATGGACCGTAATTATTCGGTGCTGGATTCCGGCGCTTCGCATTGTGCTTTCGACCATCTCTCCACCGTAGTTACGCTCCGCAACGATGAGGTCTGCGTTGAATTGTTCCATTAGCGAATCGACCCGCATAGCCCAACCGTTCGGGGTGTAGTGGCCCGATGCGTCGTGCAGAACGTATATGTGCTTATCTGCGTCTACTCCTGCAACGATGATCCCGGTTTCGTCGTTGTTAGAACGTGATCCGCCTGCCGGGTCAACACCCACCACGATTCTCAATAACGGTGGCGACTCGGCCACTCTTAGCGGTTCTAACATTTCTGTGCTCCACAGCGCACCTTCAACATCTTCTAGCATTTCGCCGTGTAGTTCTTGCCGCCCTAACCGTGTCCCCTCATACCTTTCGATAACAGCTTCAGCAAATGTTGGCGCAAGGTTATGCAGATTTGCGTATGTGCTCTGCCTGGTAACGCGGGTGCGTGGGTGGGCCAGTAGCGCCCGTAGCCACGGGCGCGGCTTAGGCGTGCTTGTAACTAGCACACGAGGCTGTTTGCCAATACGCAAACCAAATAGGGCGTTGTCCCAGGCATCTTGCACTAAAGGCCAGTGAGCTGGCTCGTCAAACCATGCGAAGCCGTGTTCTGGTCCACGTAAACGGTCGGGTTGTTCTCCACTGAATGTGGTTGCTACGCAACCGTTGTTCCATGTAAGGCGGCGTTTTGATGGCTCGTACTTTGGGCGGTTGCCTGGTTTGCTGATGCTAAGAATGCCGCTTTCGCCTTCTAGCATTGTGTCTCTTACGTCTGCGCCCGTGCCGCCAACTAAAGCGATACGCCCGGTAACTTCGGACATTTGCTGCACCATTTCGGCACCCATGCGAGTTTTGCCTGCGCCACGGCCACTGATAACCGCCCATGCAAACCAGTCGTTGTCGGTTGGGGGGTACTGATCTCCCCGAGCATGGTTCCATTCGTATGGGCCATGCGGTAGGCCGTCGCAGGTACGTTCACCGCAATAGAAAGGTCGCCACTTTTCTTCTTCGTTTTGTTGAAGCAATCGCAGCGCTTTAGCTTTTGCTGCTGGCGTCCAGTTTTCCCAGGCGTTTTCAGTTGATGTCATAGTCTTCAGCAAGTTTAGGGATACTGGCTGGGTCTACCTTCAGTTTCTCGATAGCCGTTGTTGCTAGGCAGTATCGTACAAAGGCGCTGTTGTTCATGTTCTTTGGCTTATGGCGCAGCAGGGTGGCCCAATCTTCGCGGTCGATACCAAAGCTCACTACTCGCCAATCGTACTTTATTTCAGCGATGCACTGGCTTGTTGTCCGGTTGCCGAGTGCTTTGTAACGCCAGCTTCGTGGGCCGGTATCGAGAACAGGTTGGTCGAGGTTGGCTGTGAGCCAAGCTTCGATCTCATCCTTTTGCTTCGATAGATTCGACATCGACAATGGATGCTTCTAGTGCGAGGAGCGGTTCGTGCTTGCTTTGCGTAATTTGCGCTACCCAGTTTTGTAGCTCATCGTCGGTGGGGGTATGAACCGTAATTTCCATTGGTGCGTCGAGGCCCAACAGTTTGCTGTGTCCGGTGAGTAGTTCTTTTGCTATGCGAACTGCCTGTAGTTGTTCGGGGTGGTTGGCGTCGGTTGCTTTGGGCCAAACTCCGCGTAGTAGCCGTTCGTAGCGGGCGGCTTCTTCTTTGCGTAACAGGTCGCGGTCGCCGGGGTCGCTTAAGGCTTGGCTTGCCAGTGTTGTTTCTACGGCGGTGCGTGCTTCGCTAGGTGTAGCGAAACCTAATGCCTCGGAGACTTCTTGGTAGGTGGCACCGGCTAAACGAAGTGCAGTTGCGGCTAGGCCACTGCGGGCATGACGTTCGGGAACTTCAGACATGGTGCCCCAGTATTTCCGCTATGTATTCGCTGACTGATTGGTTGTTGTCTTGTGCGGACTTAACTATACGTCTGTGTAGCGCAGGGCTGACCCTGGTAACTACCCTTAGTCGTGCGCCTTTGCTGGGACGGCCTTTGGTGCTTCCGTTGTGAGCAGAGTTAGCCATGTGTTAGGCCATTTCTACTTGGCTACGAATAGCTTCGATTCGCAACTTCCGTAAGGTGGTCGAGTCGGTGGTGGAGGATGGCAATTGTTTCGCAAGCGGCGTCGAGTTGCCGTTGCTGTTCGCTGACTGCGATGTCGAGGTTCCAGCATGTTTGGATAACTGCTCTGAAGCCTGCTTCGGTAACGTTGAAGTCTGTTGTTGTGACCATATGAACCAGGGTACACCAGTTTCAGTCTCAGCGTTATGGGATATTAGCTGGTTGCAGAGGTGCATGAGTATTTTGCCAGGACTGGTGTTGTTGTGGCTTGCGTGCTTGCGTAACACTGCGTCGATGCCAATTGGGAGGGTGATTCCAATAGTTTTGCCGCGTGTTGGCGTGCCTCTGCTCATATGTAAACACTATCGCATAGCGGGGGGTGTGTTTACCAATTTTGGGTGCTACACTGTATACTTATGTTGGAATCGAATGTCCGTACCGATAATTCTACGCATGTGCAGTTCAGGCTTGATAGTGCCCATATTGATCAGCTTGCTAAAACTGATACTGGTGGTATGAGCCTGAATCAGTGGGTGAAAATGATGTTTCTTAAGGGTTTGGACCCTGCTGCTAGCGCGCAGATGCAGCAGCGTGCGGCTGAGGGTCGGCAGCGGTTGACGTAGCGTTGCTGTTTAGGGTTATGTGTCGCACACGTAGTAGTAGGTTGCCATCATTGCGTTGGTGTCGGTTATGTCGTATTTGTTGATGGCATCAGTTACGAGTGATGAGTCGGTTTGTGACCAGAATGTGGTGCATAGTTCATCAATTTCTGAGTAGGACAGGGTTGCCATTGCTCCGACGGCTGCTGCTAGTCCGTTTGGGGTGGATAGTTTGAGGAATCTTTCCCATGTGGCTTCCATTTGGCGTGTGCAGTCGGTGTAGCAGAAGCCTGTTATGTAGTCGAGGTTGTCGGTGTCTTGTGCGCTGCGGGTGCTGATTGTTTGTGGTGGTGTGGTGGCGGGTGGTTTGGTGGTTGTTGGCGCAACAGTTGTTGTAGAAGCCACTGTTGTGGAGGGCCGTGTTGTTTGCACGTTGGTGCTTTCACTTTCTTCGACTTCTACGATTCTGGTGATGCAGCCGCTGCTTAACAGTGCGGCGATTGTGATGACGGCAAGTTTTTTCATGGTTGCTTTCTGTTTAGGGTTCATTCGGGTTTCCATGCGCCGTTGACTTGCCGCATTTGGCAGTCGAGGCATCGGTAGAGGCCGTTGTAAGAGGCTGAAGGTCCGCCTTTGCGGTGTTGGGTGCCGGTGACGGGGCAAACGTCTGTTGCGGGTGCTGTGGTGTTTGTTGCGGGCACAACAACCAGACCTAACGGAGCTACAGGTGGAGAAATAGAAACGATTTTTTTGGTTTCGGGTGCCAAAGGGTTTTTGATGGCAGATTGCTGAGACATCCAATCCAAATACAACCCCAACGACATTCCTTTCGCCCTCGCTCGTTCCTGCATGACGGTTTTGGCCCGCTCAGTAGTTCGGAGCGACATAAACACATTCATCGGCTGATTCGATTTACGTTTCGCAGGCACAACCCCAAATGTAACACGCTTACCCGATATATGTAACACGCATCACCCAAAAATGTAACACACATCACCAAAAACCCAAAACCAATATTCCATACCAAACCCAAACTCAATCACCACACCCTGATGGTGAGCAGTAACAGATCTACCAGGGTCTTTGGGCGGCTTGCATACCCCTGGAGGGCGTTTTGGCCGTATTGGGAGGGGCACCTGGTATACTTGCGTCATGAAAAACAACCCAACCCAACCCACGGCGGTCACCCCGCCCCTAACCCGGGCCTACCCGGAGAAAGTCAGCCACAAGGTGACCTATACGGCGGGGGAATTCGCAAATCATGCCAACCCCGCCGTGCAGGAATCTGCGATGGCACTACGTGCCGGTGCTGAAAAAGTCAGCTACAAGGCTATTGCAACCGAGCTTGGCTTGCAGTGCGACCACTTCGCCTACCTTGCTGTTCACGCAGCGGGCAAGCGGGAGCAGGGCTGGCAGGCGGTCACCGGCGGGCGAGCTGCAAAGCTTGCTCGGTTGGCTGAAAAAGCTGCCAAG
>Ga0210003_1004142_pt1 | contig 11552 bp, 12 predicted proteins | sample LantaG_FD_182804 | JGI IMG/M metagenome (GOLD analysis project Ga0210003, IMG submission 182804) | Deep subsurface microbial communities from Baltic Sea to uncover new lineages of life (NeLLi) - Landsort_02402 metaG (SPAdes) (version 2) | ecosystem: Environmental > Aquatic > Marine > Oceanic >...
GCCGCCCCCGAGGCGCCCACGATGGTGGCACCGCCGACCGCAAGCATCAGCCGTGCCACCCGGTCGGCGTCGCGGCGCTCAAGGTCGCCGAAAAATGCGGAAACGATCACACCGTGCGCTGGGTCGCCCCTGAGCGACACCGGAATGGCCAGGTAGCGGATCTCGCCGACGCCCAGGCCGCCGAACTGCTCCGACAGGTTCAGAAATCGCTGGGATTGACCCCCACCATGACCAAGGTGATGGCCAACAGCCCCACCCTGCTCCAGAGCTACCTCGCCCTCTCGGGCGCGGTGGTCGGCGGCACCCTCAAACCCGCTGTGCGCGAACGCCTGGCGATCGCCACCGCCCAAATCAACGGCTGCGAGTACTGCCTGTCGGCGCACACCTACCTCGGCGCCAACATCGCCAACATCGACGCCGCCGAACTCGACAGCGCACGCCGGGCCGAATCGACCGATGCACACTTGGCCGCCCTGCTCAAACTGTCCAACACCATCGCCGAGAACGCCGGGGACGTCGACGACGCCGATGTCAAAACGGCCCGCGAGGCCGGGGTCACTGACGAGGAGATCGGCGAGATCGTGGCCAACCTGGCGCTGAACATCATGACCAACTACTTCAACGTCCTGGCAGATGTCGATAACGACTGGCCCGTCGTGTCACTGTGAGTCCGAGGCAGCCGCAACCATGACCAACCAACGCCAGTTCGCCGCTGTGGGATTCCACAGCGGCGAACTGGAGGCCCAACACCACGCCGGCGTGCAAACCCAGGCCGCCCGCCTGGCGGGGATGGTCGGCCCCGCTGAACTTCGCCCCGGAATCGCCGCATTCCTTGCCGGCACTACCTTCGCCGCCATCACCGCCCGTGACCGGACCGGTCGACTCTGGACCTCACCGCTGCCCGGACCACCCGGGTTCCTGCACGCCAGTGGGCCGAGCACCCTGCGGATCAACACCCTTGTGCCCAGCGCGGACCCCTTGCATTCGCCGCCCACGGGGCAGCCGGCCGGTGTCATCGCCATCGACTTCACCACCCGACGTCGGGTCCGGATCAACGGCGTCATCACCGCATCCGACAATGCCGGATTGACCCTTGACGTCGAACAGGCCTACGGCAACTGCCCGCAATACATCCAACAGCGCCGCATCACCATCGGCGAGGAGTCACACCACCCAGCCCGCACACCCCAGTACCGCGGAGAGCTACTGCGCAGAACCGATATCCGCCTCATCGAGTCCGCGGACACCTTCTTCCTCGGCACCACCCACCCCGACTCCGGCAACGACGCATCGCACCGCGGCGGCCCCGCCGGCTTCGTCCGCGTCACCCCCGAGGGCCTGTGGTGGCCCGACTATCCCGGCAACAACATGTTCAACAGCTTCGGCAACCTGGCCGTCGACCCCACCGCCGCCCTGCTGTTCGTCGACTTCCGCACCGGCAACACACTGCAACTATCCGGCACCGCCGCCGTGGACTGGGACACTCCCGCTGAGGGCGACGACGGCGAAACCGGGCGCCGCGCGCAATTCATCACCCGCCACGTCGTCACCACCAGCATGCCCGATCTCGCAGAAGACGCGCATGCCGCCTACCCGCACAATCCGCCCCTCACCGACCGTCACCAATAACAAAGGAAAACACCATGTCTGACCGACGCCCGCCAGTGCCGCCGTTCGACCTGGACAGCGCGATACAGAAAGTCCAAGCAGCCGAGGACGCCTGGAACACCCGCGACCCCCACCACGTCAGCCTCGCCTACACCCCCGACTCGGCCTGGCGCAACCGCGACCAATTCCTCACCGGCCGCGCCGCCATCGTCGAATTCCTCACCGCCAAGTGGGAACGCGAACGCAACTACGTGCTGCGAAAGAGCCTGTGGGGGTTCCGCGGCAACCGGATGGCGGTGCGCTTCCAATACGAATGGCACGACGCCGCCGGCCAGTGGTATCGCAGCTGCGGAAACGAGCTCTGGGAATTCGACGACAACGGCCTGATGCGCCGCCGCGAAGCCAGCATCAACGACGTCACCATCACCGAAGCCGACCGCCGCTACTTCACCCCCCGACCGCAGAGCGAACGCGGTCCGGGACATGACATCCCCCTGCAGTAGCTCGACCTACTTAACGATCCGGGTTTCCCGGCTCAAACGTGTACCTGTCTCGTTTGTAAAGAGACACCCCAGAAGCGGCCAGTGCCCGGTCCATTGGACCAGGTCGAGTGCCTCAGGAGCGTCTCGTTTCTCGTCTCACACCGAGTGTCCCGAATCTCCGACGTCGGTGGGCAAAGAGACGTTAGGTAGCGCCCACAGCGCCGTCGGTTACATGCGCACCAAGGAACCAATTGCACGACGAGATGCGTCGAGACAACCTACGAAGTGAGCACCACAAGGTACTGCCCGCCGCCGGCTTGAATCCGCGATTCCACGTGAAGGTTTGGAGCCAGTCGACTCATGCGATCCACCAACCACTCAGCAGTGGCGACTGCATCGGCTTCGGTCGGGCATCGACCCATTGCTTCGCTGCCGCGCTTTCGGGCCAACCGCTCGGCACTGGTAACGATGACAGCAGGATCTGCAACAAACAGGTGCGGTGGCCACTCAACCACGGGAGCAACGGCGCCCTTTTTGGTATTGCATCCTCGGTGAGCGAGCCGCTCACTACCAAACACCGACTCTGGCCCTTTGCCTTTGGCTTTGTTTCTGCTACTCATGCTGTCAATGCTCGGACCGCGATCATCGTTGACCGGCATTTCAGGGTCGACCGTTTCATCGCACAGCCAGCACCGCCACCCGTCAGCTTTCCCAACTTCGTCAAGCCGACTCATCTCGCCTCTTCCATTCTTCGGTTTGGGTTGTTCGGCCCGGGCCATTCAGGTTTGCGAGTCAATGGGAGCGGGGCGGCAGCGTCGAAGTGCTCCTTGACAGGACTCTGCCCCGCCGTCGCACCAGGAAATGAGTGCTTGAGCGCCACGATAAGGTTCGCCGATGACCAGCAATGTCGCCGACGGGCCGGCTGTTTGCCTCGACAATTTTCACATTTGAGCACGTTGGCGCGGCCGCGGCGCACTGCAAGAACACGCTGCCCGATCAGCACCGCCACCGGGCCGCGAATCTCTTCCAGACCTGGCAGTCACGCATTACTTGTACGTACATCTCGTACTTGGGCAGCAAGTTCGACACCAAGTTTATCGCGGATCAAGCCTTCGCTCCCAACCCACACGTGCAGGCCGCCTCAGCGGAGGGCTCGAAGGTATTGGAGGCGAAACGGGGAGGGGATGGCGTGTTCCCCCTCGATGCACCCTCGGAGGGTTTTCTTGGTCGGCGCGGAGGACGAAGTGCCGTACTGGAATGGCGTGTTGGGCGAGACCGGTGCTGATCTCGCGCCACTACTGCTTGACCAGGACGGTCATGGGCATCACCAGGGTGTCGCCGCGGGTGGTAGTCGAGTACGCGCCGGGCGGTCTCGACGACCAGCTGCCGTCGCGGCGGCCAATGCTGGAAGTTGTCCGTCCCCGCGGTAGAGAGCCACAAAGATGTGGGAGGCCCTCAGTGAAGGTTCAGCGTACGAGCGTTGGTTTGGATGTGCATGCACGATCGGCGGCAGCCCTGGCGCGTGAAATCCATGAGCGTCTCGCCGACCTTCTCGGTGTCGAAAACTCGCATCCGGAAGGATGGGCTGCACGAGTGCACTGGTCGTCGTCTTGCCTGCGCCGTGGGTGCCGTTGAGCCATACGATGACCAACCCCGACGCTACCTTCAATGGTCTGAGCACCCAGGAGCATCAGGATCCGCACGCCCGCAGCTGGCTGAACTGGGCATTGACATCTGGATGACACCGACGGTGTTTCGCAACGCTTGGCCTGGATCGGCTGGGATGCGATGCTCCTAGCGCTGGGGGATGTGGGTGATAGCGTTACCACTTCGATCGCCGAGGCTGCCGCCAGGTCGCCCAGCGCTCCTCTCAAGCAGGGTCGGGGTCCCACACGTCCATGGCGCGCAGCATCGACACCGGCGAAGGCACGCTGCTTGGGTGGAGAGAGTGGGTGTCGCTCCCTGATCTGGGTATCGAGCGCATCAAATGCAAGGTGGACACCGGCGCGCGCACTTCCGCGCTGCACGCTTTCTTCGTCGAGCCGCTAGTCGAGAACGGTCGGCAACGAGTGCGCTTCGGGATGCGCCCACTGAAGAACGACCCGAGCGTAGAGCGAATCTGCGTCGCGGACGTCCTCGACGAGCGCACGGTCACAGATTCGGGCGGGCACCGTGAGCAGCGCTTCGTCATCGAGACCGCGGTCGAGGTCCGCGGCGAGCGCTTCCCGGCCGAGATCACGCTCACCGACCGCGAGACGATGCGCTTCCGCATGCTGCTCGGGCGAACCGCGCTGCGCGGCCGCTTCCGCGTCGACCCGGCCCGCTCCTACCTGTCCGGAAAACCACATGGTGGCGCCGCACTCCCGAAAAGAGAAGAACGGCGATGAGAATCGCGATTCTGTCCCGTAACGCAAAGCTGTACTCCACCCGCCGCCTGGTCGAGGCCGCGCAGTGTTACGGGCACGACGTCGAGGTGCTCGATCCGCTCAAGTGTTACATGGACATCGCCTCGCACAATCCGGCGGTCCACTACCGCGGCGAGGAGCTCGACCCCTTCGACGCGGTGATTCCCCGGATCGGCGCGTCGGTGACGTTCTACGGCTCGGCCGTGGTGCGTCAGTTCGAGATGATGGGGACGTACTGCCTGAACGAGTCGGTCGCGATCACCCGCTCGCGCGACAAGCTGCGCTCGCTGCAGATTCTCTCGCGTGCAGGGATCGGGCTGCCGGTCACCGCCTTCGCGAACTCCACCGACGCCACCTCCAAGCTGATCGACATCGTCGGCGGCGCGCCGTTAGTGGTGAAGCTGCTGGAGAGCACCCAGGGCAAGGGCGTCGTGCTGTGCGAGACCCGTTCGGCGGCCGAGGCCATCATTGAGGCCTTTCGGGGGTTGAAGGCGAACTTTCTGGTTCAGGAGTACATCAAGGAGGCGGGCGGCGCGGACCTCCGCTGCTTCGTGATCGGCAGCAGGGTGGTCGCGGCGATGAAGCGCCAGGCGAAGGCCGGTGAGTTTCGCTCCAATCTGCACTGTGGCGGCGCCGCGTCGCTCATCCGGCTCACACCCGAGGAGCGCTCGACGGCGGTGCGTGCCGCGCAGCGCCTCGGCCTGAACGTTTCGGGCGTCGACATCTTGCGGTCGAACCACGGGCCGGTGGTGCTCGAGGTCAACTCCTCGCCCGGCCTCGAGGGCATCGAGGAGGCGACCGGGCGCGACGTCGCCGGGCTCATCATCGAGTTTATCGAGAACAACGCCCGGCATGGCAAGACCAAGACCCGGGGCAAGGGTTGAGCGCCGACCTGGTGATCGGCGGTGAGTCGATCGCGCCGGGTGCCCGCGTGACCATCGAGCTACCGGTCCCGCAGCTCTACACCCACACGCCGCTGACGATGCCGGTACAGGTTGTGCGCGGCCGGCGCGACGGCCCGCGGCTGTTCGTGTGCGCCGCGGTGCACGGCGACGAGCTCAACGGCGTCGAGATCATCCGGCGCATGCTGCGACGGCCGGCGCTCGCGCGTTTGCGCGGCACGTTGATCGCGATCCCGATCGTCAACGTATACGGAGTGCTGCACCACTCGCGCTACCTTCCCGATCGGCGCGACCTCAACCGCTCGTTTCCCGGCTCGGAGCGTGGCTCGCTGACCGCAAAGGTTGCCGAACGGTTCATGACCGAGATCGTCGCCAACTGCACCCACGGGATCGACCTGCACACCGCTGCCAACCATCGCGACAACCTCCCGCAGATCCGCGGCAACCTCGACGATCCCGAAACCCTCGCGCTGGCGAGCAGCTTCGGGGTGCCGGTTCTGATCAACGCCGCGATCCGCGACGGCTCGCTGCGCGCGGCGGCTGCGGAGTTGGGGATCCCCACGCTGCTATACGAGGCAGGCGAGCCGCTGCGTTTCGCCGAGCGCGCGATCCGCCCCGGCGTGCAAGGCATCCTCAACGTCATGCGAGCTCTCGGCATGCTCGCGCCCTCACGCCGGCGCCGCTCCGGCGCCGAGCCATTCGTGGCCCGCTCCAGCGCGTGGGTGCGTGCGCCCGAGAGCGGCATGTTCCGCTGCGCGAAGCCGCTCGGTGCCCGCGTTGAGCGCGGGGAGCCCATCGGCACGATCGCCGATCCTTTCGGCGACGCCGAGATCACGGTGACCGCGGACCATTCCGGGTTGGTGATCGGGCGAACCCAGCTGCCGATCGTCTATGAGGGCGACGCTCTGTTCCACGTCGCGCGCTTCGAGGACGTCGTCGAGGTCGCGCAGCACGTGGAGGACTTCCAGGCCGAGCACGACGACGGCTGATCGATCCCCAGGCGCGCGGTGGCCGCGGCCAATCACTTCAACCACGTTCACGTCACGCTCTCCTGAGCGCAGCCGTGGTGGTGTGGCGATTCTTTCAAAACGGACCCTACATCGCATGACGCAGTATCGAGTTCGGCGGTGCCGTGCCCGGCCTCCAGTTGATCAACCAGTCGCGCGATACCTGCGCTCGGTTGGCGAGGCTAGTCGGGGTGAGCCCCTGCCGTCGGCGTTCCTCGCGCAGGGCGCGACCTATCCGGCGCGACTCGCTGATCTCGTACACAAATGTCATCGTTCGTAGACGCATGGTGAATGTCATCGAACGGATACTTCTGCAGGGGTGTCCGATGACATTCTCTGGCGCCGGTGGAAACGCTGGACCTGGCTGCCTCGATGTACGCGATCGCATCGCAGGAATGCTTCTGACCAGGACGTTTGCAAAGAACATGAACGGGTCGCTCAAGAGTCGCGGCGCTGGCCACAGACCTTCGCTGAAGGGACGCTACCGTGCGAAGTGCTTCAAGCACGCTGAGCTGGACTTTTGCAGCGAAGATAAACAAGCCTTCGTGACACGCCGATGTCTTGTCAACGAAGCCCGGCGTGTCCTGTCAATCTTCGCTGCATCTCGCCAGACGTGTAGGTTCCCAAGTTTGACTGCACTTTCTCACGTTTAGCTGCACCAACGCTGCACTTGTGCAGTGAATTTGAGACGTGGCCGCTACGCCGGCGGTGTAGCTTCTCAAACTGCGTGGCGGATTCTCGTTTTGGATTGCGGGAAGTGGCGGACCTCAGTAGCGATCAAGCTGGCTCAACCGCTCGTCGCTGATCCCGAAGTGATGCGCGATCTCGTGCAGTACTACGTGCCTGACCTCGCGGCGTAGACGATCGGCGTCGCCGGCAGTGAGTCGCGTGATCGGCCCGCGGAAGATGCTGATCTTGTCAGGAAGCACGCCGCCGTACATGCTGCTCCTTCGCGGAAGCGGAATGCCTCGGTACAAGCCGAGCAACGGTTGCCCGTCGGGAGGCTCGTCCTCGACGACGATCTCGACGTTGCTCAATGCCTCACGGAGATCGGCTGGCAAGGAACTCAGCGCGTCCTCAATCGCCTCCTCGAACGGATCAGTGAGACTCGGGTCCGAATGCGCATCCATCTCCGCAAGGGTGCCAGACTCGGGTTGTTAGTGTTGCCGCCCTGGGCAGTGTTGTCGACGAGCCCAATTCCTCAACTTGCTCACCACGCCAGGCGCTCTCGGAAGGAGCTTGATGAACTGGTATACCGGCAACACAACCTATGACACTGTCTTGACGATCGCCCTGGTTGTCGCAGCATTGGTGATCGTCGGCGGCTTTTTCGTGCAGAGTCCTTACGGCCGATTCGGCTCCACGGCGCGCGGGGTGAATCTCAACCCGAGGCTGGGCTGGTGGCTGATGGAGATCCCCGCAACCGTGGTGTTCGCAATCTCCTACCTCGCCGGGCCGTTTCGATTCGACGCCACGCCGCTGGTCCTTGCGGCCATCTGGCTGCTGCACTACGGCAACCGGGGCTGGTTCTTCCCGCTGTCGATCAGACAGGTGCCGGGCAAACGCAGCAGCTTCAACATCTCGGTGCTCGCCGCTGGAGTGGTGATTACCGCGATGCACGGTTACCTCAATGGCTCGTTCTTCAGCCAGGACTACAAGCATCAGTACAGCACCGATTGGCTCACCGATCCGCGGTTTCTCCTCGGGGTGATCGTCTACCTCAGCGGATTCATCCTGCTGGTTTGGTCGGAGTCGATCGTGCGCAATCTGCGCGACAAGAAGGACCCGGGCAGCACCGAGTACAAGATCCCGTACGGGGGCGGGTTCCGGTTCGTCACCAGCCCGGCGTACCTGGGCGAGCTGATCGCGTGGGCCGGGTTCGCCCTGCTGACCTGGTCGCTCGCTGGGGTTGCCATCTTCCTGATCACGGCAGGCAATCTGGTCCCGCGGGCGTTCGCCACGCACAAGTGGTACCGCGAGAAGTTCCCGGGCTACCCCGCCGAGCGCAAAGCCCTGATACCCGGAGTGATCTGACCAGACCGCCCTGACGAGATACCGGTAACACCCGCAAGTTCGGTCGGACCGCTAGGCAGCTGAACGAGAGAACCTACAGCCAGCGCTGTAGGGCCATGGCGACTTGGCGGTGATTTACCAACGAACACCAGGCCGATTGCCTTCTGGCGGCGGTGATCATCGCCGTATTCTTTGGGGCGGGGATCGGCCGGGCGCGTGCCGATGCCGATGCGCTTTGGATGAGCGTTCATGGCCAAGGGTCGTAGGAAATGAAGCGCTCCGTGAGACAGAACAGGCCGAAGTCGCTGTGAGACAAAACGACAGAGTGCACGTCAGGGCGCCTGCCAGATGCAATCCGAACTGAGAACCTACAGCAGCAGCAGCAGTGAGGGCTGCTCCAGGGGGCTGCAGGACGTCAGCGCCTTCTTGGTAGCGCGAGGATTGGCGCCGTGTGATCGGCGCCAGGCCACACCAGACACCACGCCCGCCGCCCGCGGCCTCCGCGGCTGATGCGGTGATGGCACGAGTGATGGCATGCCGGGAAATCAAGAGTCAGATTCAACGAGCCCGCGACAGCCGATGTTGGGGCGGCGAGCGGGGCGTTGATCCCCAAAATCAGCGAAGATCCAATTCATCGCGCACCCGTCAGTAGTGGTATCGGGCTTTGAGGATCTTGACTTCGTCGTCATCTGCCCGATACACGATCCGATTTTCGTGGTCGATCCGCCGCGACCAGTACCCCGACAATTCCCCCTTGAGCGGTTCTGGTTTTCCAATCCCCGTGAACGGGTCTCGCTGAATCTCGCCAATGAGTCTGGTAGTCCGGCGCGCCGTCTTACGGTCGGAAGCCAACCAAAAAAGAAAGTCCTCCCAGGCGTTGGGATCGAAATTGATGTTTCTCACTCGGGAGCGCCGGCCATCTCCTGGAGTTGTTCGATTGTCTTGGCGTACGGCGCTGTCCGAGAGGTCTTGTCTCGGGCGACCGCTTCCATAAGGCGACGCGCATTCTCGGGCGAACGCAGTAGGTAGACAGTCTCTTGCCACGAGTCGTAGTCGGCGGCCGACATGAGGACCGCATCTCCACCTTTGGACGTGATACGCACGGGTTCGTGGTCGGTATTGACTTGTTCGAGGAGCGGGAAGAGTCGCTGTCGGGCCTCGCTGGCACTGATGGTCATTCGCCGAATCCTTTTGTCTGTACCGTATTGCCGTACGGGTATCGTACGGTATTACGGTACCATTTACCGGCCTCAGATTCATGGAACAGCTCGTCCCCGACAAGCTCTGTAGTCCTGACCTGGACTTTTGCAACGAAGATGAACAAGTCTCCGTGACACGCCCGAGTTTTGTTCAAGTAGCCAGGCGTGTCTTGTCAATCTGCACTGCATCTCGACATTTGTCGAGATGCAGTGCAGATGAACAACCAACACCGCATTGTTGAACAAGGTGATTAGCAGCTCTAATGAGGTCGATGATCACCGTGACGTACTTGTCGCCGCGTCGAGTGTGGCGCCACACGTGCTCATCGACCCCGATTACCCGCACCCCGTCGAACCGCGCAGGATCCTCGATCAGGACACGCTTGCCTTCGGCCAAGACCGCGGCGTTGGCAGTATTCCACGACACCCCGAGTCCTTCGGCAATTCGGGCGACTGTCAAGTGTTGGCACACAATCGCTTCCAAGGCCCAGCGCAGACCGCGCCGTGACAGTTTGGCCCGGGGCTCTGCAGCAGCGCCGCTGTATTGGCGCCACACATGGCCACAACCGCCACACCGGTAGCGGCGCACCGTGATCAGCAGAGTTGTGGGCCGCCAGCAGAACGGCTCATGAGCCAATTGCCGTGTCACGGTGTCACGGCAGGTGCCTTGCTCACCGCAGCGACGGCACCACCGGTCCGGTTCGGCGATCCGGCACGCCAGCACAGCACGATCGGGCTCTAGGCGCTGGCCGGTCACCTCCAACCCGAGCTGATCAAGGCGGCAGAAATGGTTACGTCAGGATCGGCAAAGGTAGCCTCGACCGCTATCCCGGCACCGACGCGCCGAGCTGCTCTACACCCTCAACTGTGATGAGCCGACAAACCCCGGATGAAAACTAACTGGGAAAATCGAAAAAACCCAGGTCAGAAGACCGCTATTTGAAAGGGGAAACGAGAACCTACATGCACCGTCGCCGCCCGCTGTCGAGGTCTGATGGCTTAGTGGAGGTCGAGGCTTACGCGGACGGCCGTGCTGACGCGGCGAAGCTCGATGGGGTTGAGGCGTCCGCGATGCCGTCGGAGCTTGCCCTTCGGGATCGTGTGCAACTCCGTGGTGTTGACCCAGGAGCGATCCCGTCCGGTTAGGCCCGCGTCCGCGTCAACATCGATATGGGTCGAAGGCGGACCTGCGGTGCCGGTGACCTCGGCGACGGTAACCGCCCCCAATCGGGCGATGAGCAGATTATTGGTGAGTACGACGCACGGGCGCGTTCCAACGGGTTTGGGGAACTGCACGTCCCATACGTCTCCTCGAAACATGGGTCAGCCGTTCGCCACCAGGGTCTCGGCGGCCACTTGGTCGCCGTAAGCGGCGATAGCCCCCATCGGGGCCTGTACGCCCGCCCCGTAGAAGTCGTCGTATTCCTGGGCCAGCGCGGCGTAGCGTGCTGTCTTGTGCAGCAAGCGCAGACCCTCCCGAACCGCATCGGATCGGGTAGTCAGGCCGAGAACCTTGCGGTCATCGTCAAGTTGCATCGCGTCTTCCGGTGTCAGTCGTGCCTGCACAATCTCCGCCGCTGTCATACGAGGTATCATACACTTCGTCGTCGCCGACAAGGCGTTCCCCGCGCGGGATCGGCGATCCGACCACAGCCGCTGACGTAGGAAATGCAGCGGTTCGTGAGACGAACGACGGTGCGGCCACCGTGAGACAGCTGGCCAACGGCCAGGTCAACGGTGAGCCCAGACGCAGCCGGACGTGAGAACCTACAGGGTTGTCGAGATGCAACGAAGATTGACGAAGAACGTCTGGTAGTTAAACAATCGTCAGCGCTTGGGGTAGTCGGATCGGCGTGTCTCAACAGCAACAGCAACCGCAGTGGCACTGAGGCTAATTACAGACAGCAGCAGCCGCTGTCCAGCAGCAGAAGAGCGG
>Ga0210003_1004143_pt1 | contig 11552 bp, 7 predicted proteins | sample LantaG_FD_182804 | JGI IMG/M metagenome (GOLD analysis project Ga0210003, IMG submission 182804) | Deep subsurface microbial communities from Baltic Sea to uncover new lineages of life (NeLLi) - Landsort_02402 metaG (SPAdes) (version 2) | ecosystem: Environmental > Aquatic > Marine > Oceanic >...
AGATGTTTTTTTTTCCCTTCCGCATGGCCGCGGCGGCGGCCTCGAAGTCGGCGACAGGGTACTCGCGGCGCATCCTGCCCGGGACCGCGCCGGACCCGGACTGCACGGGAACGTTGTTCCTCTTCTTCGTTCTCCCCCCCCCGTCTTTTTCTTTCACTCACTCCCTCTTCCCTCTCCTCCCTCTCCTCCCTCTCCTCCCTCTCCTCCCTCTCCTCCTTCTCCTCCCCCCTCTCCTCCCCTTCGCCGTCCCCTCCAGCTTCACCCCGCAGTACGCGGGCTTCCAGGACCTCGTCGCGGCCTACGGCAGGAAGGGCCTCGAGGTCCTCTTCTTCCCGTGCAACCAGTTCGGCTCGCAGGAGCCGGGCTCCAACGCCGACGTCAAGGGCTTCGCAAGCAAGCAGGGCTTCAAGGGCGTGATGATGGCCAAGGTGGACGTCAACGGCGCCTCGGCGGAGCCGCTGTTCCAGTTCATGAAGCAGAAGCAGGGCGGGCTGCTGACCAGCGACATCAAGTGGAACTTCAGCAAGTTCCTGGTCGACAGGGAAGGGAACGTCGTCGGGCGGTACGCGTCGACGTCGACGCCCGAGAGCCTCAGGAAAGACATCGAGAAGTACCTCTGAGAGAAGGTGGGTCGAAGAGCTGTCGACCGACCGCTCTCTGGTTCCCTCTCGGAGCAGGAGACCAGGGGCGACGCTTCTTTTGGGTTGAGGAAGTGGTGTCGAAGACGAAGGAGAGAGAGAGAGAAAGAGAGCAAGAGAGAGAGAAACAGAGCAAGAGAAAGTTTTTTTTTCACCTCCGGTTTTCGAAAAAAAAGAAAGGAAAGTAACAGATTACATTGGCATTCATTTTTTTTACTTGGCCGCGGTCTTCGCGCGCCCCTTCTGCCGCGCAGGCGCATCTGATCGATCGAAGAAGAAGAAGAAGAAGAAGAAGAAGAAGAAAAAAACGGAAGAGAAACAGATGTTTCTCTTCTCCTCGACTTCAAAATCAAACGCGGGCGAAAGAGACGAGAAAAAGAGGGGGAGGGAGGACGTTGCTGTTTTTTCTTCGAGAGCAAAAGCTCAAAAGACCAGAGCGGCGGCGAAAGGAAGAAGAAGGGGAAGAGACGAAGAGACGCGCGGAAGGCAGAGAGATCGAAACAAACAAGAGCGAGCCGCTGAGAAGAATGAAGAGGGAACGAGCTCGAGAGAAAGAGCCACGGCGTCCGTTTTCGGGTCGCCGCCGCCGCCGCCGCCGCGCCGCTCCGTGGCCCTCTCTTGCTGCTCCCTGCTCTCTGGCTCGGTCACCCCCTCGAGAGCTCCCTCCTCCTCGCCCACCCCCCAGCTCACTTCTCCGTCAGCTCCCTGAATCCCCTCCACGCCTTCGGGGCCACGAAGTTGTGCGACTCCATGAAGCGGAGCAGGGCGGCGGAGGGCCCGTCGGGGGGCCCCCCCGGGAGTCCGTCGCCGCCCGCCGCGCCGCCGCTCCCCTTTGGCCAGCGCAGCGTCCTCTCCAGCTCCCGCCTCGCCTCCTCCCACCTCCCCATCCTGTACTCGGCGAGCCCTCGCGCAAAGGCGTCCAAAAAAGGCCTGTCCACGGCCCAGGTCGAGGCCAGGTCGGGGTGCTCCTCGAACTCGGAGGCGTACGGCCTGTGCGAGAACGTCTCGGCGTCGTCGGCGTCGCCGCCGTCGGTGGCCGCGAGCAGGGCGTCGGCGTCGAGTCTGCCGTGGGCCCTGCTGCTCGGGTAGCGGCCGCCGACGGCGCGGAAGGACTTCTGCTGCTGCTGTTGGCGGACGAGAGCTGCAGCTGCGGCGGCCGCCTGTGCTGCTGCTTCGCCGGCGCCGGTGTCGGCGAAGCCTGCCTGCTGCTGCTGCTGCTGCATCTGCAGCACCCCTTCCTCGAGGACCAGCCTGGGCCCCGGGGCCTGCGAGACTTCGAAGTCGTAGGTGTGGAGGGACATGGGCACGGCGGAGCCCTTGACGGTGACGACGTCGATCTGAGAGGAGGTTGAGAGGCGAGGTTGGAGGTCGGAGAAGAGGGGTGAAGAGAGGGATGAGAAAAAGAGAGAAAGACGGAAATTTTTGACCTCGAAAGAAAGAAAGAAAGAACCCTTCAACCGCCTCAAACTCACCTGCCGCGTCCTCGCCCTCACCGCGGGGCTCAGCAGCCTCGCAAAGTCGCCCGACATCAGCAGGCTCGTTCCAAACTGCTTGGTTGCCGCCTCCAGCCTCGACGCCATGTTGACATTGGGCGACAAATAGGAGGCGTCGATCTTGTACTCGCTGCCGATCGCGCCCTCGATCGCCCAGCCGACGTGCAGGCCGAAGCCCATCCTGACGCCGAAGCCGGGGAGCCGCTCCTGGACGTCTGACCTGGCCGTAAGCTCGCGGAGGCGCGAGGAGCGGCGGAGCGCGGCCTGGATGGTCAGGAAGGAGGCGAGGGCCTGGTCGGCGAGGCGGCGGGCCTGATTTTTTTTGAGAGGAGTTTTTTGAGGGTGGCGTTTGAGCGAGCGAGTGTGACAGAAGGCCCCTCTCTCGCCCTCTCTCTCTTTCTTTCTTGCTCTCTCCCTCCCTCCCTCTCTCCCTCTCTCTCTCCTTCGCAACCAAAAACAAAAGTCCTTCTAGAGCCGTTCTCCCTCGATGATCTTCTCCAAAGAGTAAAGAGGGAGAAAGAAGCCGATCGAAAATCGAAAGTCGAAAGCAAAAAGACACAAAAAACTCTCGCTCGCTCTTCCATTACCTTTTGCAACGTGATTGCAATGTCGAGCTCGTGCCCCGGCGCGGCGGAGGCGGCAGAAGAAGCGCCCCCGCCCGCCCCTCCTCCCTCCACGCCTCCTCCTCCTCCTCCTCCTCCTCCAACCGCCGCCGCGCCGCCGACCTGCGCCTCCTCCTCCCACGCTTCGACCCACTTGAGCGCCTCGGCGAGGCTCGCGTCGTCGACCCCCTCGGGGAACTTCCACACCAGCAGGAACGCGTCGCCGATGTTCTTGTTCGGCGCGCCGCCGTGCAGCGAGACCTCGCGGTGCACGACCCTGGCGATTGTGTTGACGAAGCCCATCACCTCCTCCTGGAGCACCTCGGTCGCGTCCGTGAACTGCCTGATGTCGCAGAAGCCGAAGATGCCCGCGACGCGCCTGCCGGGCACCACGGGGTCGAGCTCGCCGCCCGACCGCATGTTCCCGGCGATCACCTCGGCGCCGGCGTCGCCGAAGCCAACCGCGAGCAGCGAGCAGATCTTGTTGATCGCGTTCTCCAGGATGCGCGTCTCCATCAGCTTCTCCCTCTCGGGCACGCCGCGCGACTCGAGCCTGGCGCGCTTGGTGGCCAGCGGGTTCTCGGCGACGGCGCGGACCTTGGACAGCATGCGCTCCATCGGGCGCAGGACGAGCCGCGCGGCGTCGCGCTGCATCAGCGTGATGCCCAGGGCCAGCGCCGCGACGATGAAGGCGGTCCTGACGAGGTTGAGCGTGGCGGTAATCTGCGAGTTCCAGCGGACGTCGAGCACGGCCATGGAGGCCGAGCAGGAGGCGTTGAAGGGCGGCGGGGCGGCGAAGAGGAGGCCGGACGAGGAAGAGGAGCCGGGGTCCTCCGGGTCGGGGATGCAGCCCGCCGGGGTGGCGTCGCGGACGACGGCGATCTCCGAGGAGCGGCGGCCGCGGGACAGGGTGGATGCTGGTCGGTGGTTTGGTGGTTGGTGTTTGGAGTTCGAGAGTCGAATTAGATTGGATTGGGTTGGGGGGAGAGAGAGAGGGAGAGGGAAGAGGATCGACGAGGTTGAGAAAGCAAGGAAAGAAGGGAGTGAGTTTTTTTTTTCCCGACCTCGACCTTGAAAAAACTCCGAAACTCTTACCGTCTGCCGACACAACAACGACACCGCAAGCGGTCAGGGCCAGGATCTCGCTGGTCCTCTTCCCAAAGAGCGTGTAAGCGGTCTTGGACCTGTACTCGTCTGTCGCCGCGGCGAAGGACGCAGAGGTGACAACTTCCCTCGCGGCGTCGGCCGCGGCCGCGGAAGCGAGAGCGGTAACGGCCGCCTCGTCGCTCAACCCGGACGCCCTCGCCGCCGCTGCCGCCGCGGCAGCCTCGTCGGCAGCGACCCTGGCGCACGTGTCGTGCAGCATCCACAAACCACCGGCGGCCAGCGGCGGATAGTCCCCGTAGAGCCCCGAGTTGATGTTGAACCCCGGGATCGCGAGCAGCAGCGCCAGCACGCCGATCACGACGCGAGACGCCGAGAGGTCCGAGAGGCGCTGCCCGACGCGGGAGCGCTTGGGGGGCGTCGTCCACCACTTCTTCTTCTTGCTGCTGCTGCTGCTGCTGCTGTTGTTCTTGTTCAGGAAAGAGGAGAAGGAGACGGAGCCCGAGGCGGAGCCTCCAGCGGCAGAGACGGAAGAGGACGCAGAGAGGGACGCGAACGAGGCAGCGGAGCCCGAGCCCCCTGGAGCGCCGGCGGCGCCCCCGGCGCCAGCGCCGGCCGCGGCGGCGCCGCCGAGCAGCTCCCTCTCGAAGCTCGCGTTCTCCTGGTGCGCCACGTAGGTCTGCACCAGCTTGACGATGCGCATCAGGCGCAGGATGCGCGCCACTTTCGTGATCTGCCTCGCGCGGGCGTCGAGCGCGTCGGGCACGCCGCGGGCGAGCACCGACGCGCCCGCCGGCCGGGCGCGGTGGCCGAGCGCCAGCGCGACGAGCGAGGGCACCTCGAGCGCCATCGAGAACGTCGCGACGGCGTCGATCCAGAAGTAGAGCCTCCCGAAGTATCCGGGCCTCACGAGCGAGCCCACCGCCGTGTCTATCAGGTAAAGCACGAAGATGGTGCCGGCGATGACCTCGCAGGCGCGGTCCGCGGGCCCCGACGAGGGCAGGGCCGCGAGGCGCAGGTCGTCGAGGAAGATCGCGACGACCGTGATGAAGGAGATGGCGAGGGTGGCGGGGAGGCCGTCGACGAGGGCCGCGGCGCGCTTCTTCCACCGTGGGCGGTGGTCGACGGTGGTGGCGTCGAAGACGGAGGCCTTGTTGTTTCGGTTTGAGGCGGAGGAGGAGGCGTCGTCGCGGCGGCGGCGGCGGCGGGAGGCGGCGGCGGCGCTCGGAGAAGAAGACGAAGCGCCGGCGGCGGCAAAACCAGCGGCGGCGGCGTTTCCGCGGCCACCAATGCCGCCGCCACCACCGGCAGCAGGAGGAGCATAGGGCGCCGTCGAGAAGGAGGAAGCAGAGGAAGCCACGGAAGAAGAAGACTCATAAGAAGGATCGGCGTCCGCGCCTCCTCCGGCCTCGACGTTTTCCCCCCCGCCCGGCGCGACGCGGGCCGGCTGCCTCCTCCGCATTATCGAAGTCAGCCGGCCGTTGCCGCCCCCGAAGGCGGCCCGCAGGCCGCTCCCCCGGCGGGGAGTCCCCCCGCCGTCGTTCTCGGTGCCCCCGCGGAAAATCCCACCTCCCTCTCTACCGCTGCTCTCGCCGTCGGTGCTCGAGGCCTCAGAATCGGAGGGGACGTCGAGCCGCGACTCGTCGGCGCTTCTTTCGACGTCGGCGTCGGCGTTTCCGGCGGCGGCGGTTTTTCCGGCCGACGACGAAGAAGCGCGGCGGCGGCGGAAGAAGCTGCCGCCGGCCGTTTCGCCCTTGGATGCGGGTTTTCCCCCGTCTCCTTTCCCTCCTACGTCTAGAGTGACTTGTGCAGTCGCTGTGGCCGTGGAAAGGAAGCTCTTCTGCTCGGGGAAGACGCGGGCGCTGGCTGAGGAAGGAGGGAGAGAAGAAGGAGGAGGAGGAGCGGCAGCAGCAAGGGACAGGCCGTTGCCGCCTCCGCCGTCGCCGCTGCTTTGGCGGCTGCCCTCGTCGCCGTCGTTGCCGCTCACGAGGGGCACGTGCGAGCTCGTGGGAGCGAGCTGCTGAGAAGTCAGAGGAGCATGCTGCTCGGGCTCGTCGCCCTCGATCCTCGCTTGCTGCTGCATGACGGGTGGTGGTGGGGGAGAGAGGAAAGAAAACGAAAAAAGGAAAAAAAATGAGAGAGCAGCAGTTTTTCTTCTCTCTTCTTTCTCTCTTTGACATTTTTCGTTCGTTTTGCCTTTTCTGTTTTCTGTTCCCCTTCACTCACTCACTCTCCCTCTTTGTTCCGCCACAGGTACCCGTGCCCCTTCGCCCACGCGTGCTCTTTCTCTTCGAGAGCCGCGGAGGCCGTCGCCACGTCGGACCGGATCCTCGAGACCAGTGCCTGGATCCCGGCGAAGCGCATCTCGGGGCGGATAAACCCAGTCGCGACGACGCGGAGCTCGCGGCCGCAGAAATCGACGAGCTGCTGCTGGCCCCCTCCTTCTCCTTCCCCCTCCCCTTTCTCCTTCTTCTTGCCGCCCTCCTCGAACTCGTGCAGGACGTGGACCTCGACGGAAAGGACTCCGACGCCCTTGTTCTCGCCGTCAAAGGTCGGCCTCCGGCCGATGTTGAGGACGCACTTGTGAGCTCGGCCGTCGCGGCCCTCGGCCCCGCCGCCGCCCCCCTCCTCCGCGCCTCTTCCTGCTCCCGCTCCCGGGTCGTCGCTCTCCTCGGGCAGCAGCCTCGCCCAGCCGAAGTAGACGCCGTCGGGCACGCCAGAAAGAGCCTCCTCCAGGGGGGACGGGTCGATGTTGGCCGTGGGGACGCCCATCCTGGCGCTTCCCCTCCCAAAGCCCTTGACGACGGTGCCTCCGAGGAGCAGGGGGGGCAGCGGCGAGGGAGGATGGGGGCGGGGGCCCCTGTCGCTGCCGCCGCCACCGTCCTCTCCCCTCTCCGCTCTCTCCTGCCACGGGAGGCGCGGGAGGAGCTGCGGGAGGAGCTGCGGGAGGGACGGCTGCTTCGCCCCCCCGCTGCCCTCCTCGCCGCCGCCGCCGCCGCCGCCGCCACCGCCGGCAGCGGCGGAGCAGGGGGAAGCGGAGGCGGGAGGAGGAGACGTCCCGTAGAGGCTCGCCGGGAGGCGCCGCGCCGGCGGGACCCGCAGGACCGCGATATAGCAGTCCTCGTCGTCTATGACGAGGCGCGGAGAGGAGGAGGCGGAGGGGGCCGAAGCGGCGGCGGAAGCGGAGGAGGAGGGGGGCGGGGGCGGGGAGCCTCCGCGCCCGTCCCGCGCCGCCGCCGCCCCGGCCGCCCCCTCCGCCCCAGCCGCCGCCGCCGCCGCCGCCGCCGCCGCTCCCCGCCCCTCCCCGCGCTCCGCCGCGGCGTCCACCAGCTCCAGCGGCAAGCCCCGCAGCAGCTCCGCCCACTTTTCCGCGTTCTGCGGGAGCGCGTGCGGCACGATCTCCGCGTCCGCGGCGCGGAGCCTCTCGTGCCACCCGCGGCCCATCGGGTGCGCCACGACGACCCGGCCGCTGCCCGGGCGGAGCAGCAGCGCCGCCGCCAGCAGGCTCGACCTCTGGTCGTGGACGTTGCCGAAGACGGCGTTGAAGAGGCAGGCGTCGAAGGGGGCCTGGAACTGGGGCACGGACTCGACGTCGCCGAGCCAGGTCCGGATCCGAGGGAGGTTCCCCAGGACGAGGGAGGGGTCTCTCTCTTCTCCTTCTCCTCCTCCTCGTTCTCCTCCTGCTCCCTGTCCGGCAGCCCCGTGGATCCTCTCGAGGGCGTCGAGCATGCCCGACGAGACGTCCACGGCCAAGTAATCCATCGGCAAGGGGGAGGAGGAGGCGAGTTGTCCTCCCGCCCCTCCTTCCCCTGCCGCTGCCCCCTCCCTCCTCCGCCGCTCGCTGCCGGCGACGCGCAGCAGCGGAGGGATCAGGCACCCAGTCCCGGCCCCGACGTCGAGCACCCGCGGCGGGTACAAGGGAGCGTCCGGCTGGTCCCCGAAGGCCGCGGCGAGCGCCGGGCGGGCGGCCTCGGCGATGCGCTCGAGGCGCTGTCGTTGCGGGGGTCGAGAGGGAGGGAGAGAGAGAGAGAGGGAGGGAGGGAGGGAGGGGGAGAGAGAGAGAGGGGAGGAGGACGAAGGTCTGTGTGTGAGAGAGCAAGAGAGAGAGGGACCTAGGTCGAGGTCCGGTTTCGTTTCGATCGAATGGCATTCCTGCCGCCCTCTCACCGGAAGCACTTCTGCGGGCGTCTCCACGAACGCCTCGACGGCGGAGTCAAAGATCGAGGCCTGTTCTGCGTTGTGGCGCGCGCGGGCGTCGACCGAGGGGTCCAGCGGAGGAGGAGAGGAAGGTCGAGGCGATGCCGCAGAGGTCGCTGATGGCGATGAGGACGATGCCACGATCGATGACGACCGGTGCAGGTTCCGAGTCCGCTTCATGACGGCTGCTGATGCTCTTTCCCTTCTGTTGCTGCTCGCTGGGCAGCAGCGTGACGCTATGGACGCGCTCATCGTGCGAGGCAGCATCGTGATGGTGTCTTCGCGGCGGAAAGAGACGCGCGAGTTTTAACGAGCCACTGGCATTTTTTCCTCGAGATTTTTTTCGTCAAAAAATGAAAAACATGCCAGTCTCGACCTCAAAAAAACTTTTTTTTTTGTGTATAAAATGACAGTCGACGCCCCTTCTCCCACGACGAGGTTTGCTGCTTCTGCTGCTGCCGATCAGCTGAGGGGAGTGATTGCGCGCGATGCTGCTGCTCTGGTGGTGTGCTTATACACTTTTCTGAAAAAAGTACCCACCGCAAACGGAAGAGAACAAAAATCACCTCCTCCTCCTCGCTCCCCCACCACCACCTCCCCCTCCCCCTTGCTGCTGCTGCTGCTCCCTCCTCCGCCTCTCCGCCTCGGCGGCCCTCTCCACCGCCTCCCACTGCCTCGCCCTCCGCGCCTCGCCCTCCACCCTCGAAGCCTCCTCCTGCTCCCAGGCGGCAGCGCACCGGTCGAACAGGACCGGGTCCATTTCCTGGAACAGCCTGCGCACGTTGGCGCTCAGCCCCGCCACGGCGCCGTTCCAGTGGCCCGCCGCGTTGGACGTCAGCGCGCCGAACACGCGCGGGAGCACCGCCTCCCTGGCGCCGGCGACCAGCGTGACGACGTACTCGTTGTTCCACAGGAACAGCGCGCGCTCCGCGACCTGGAAGTGCGGGGAAGTCAGGCACCGCGCGACGCGCGAGAAGAGGGGCGCGGCGACGGCGGCAAACTCCTCCTCGCGCGTCAGCTCGAGGAGCTCCTCGACCTCGCCCAGGAAGAGCACCTCCTTCTGCGAGTTGGTCGCGGGCCAGTACCGCAGCAGCGACGAGAGCACCGGCGCGGCCAGGCGCGCATCCTTCTCCACAAACTGCGTCACGCAGTAGGCCAGCTGCTGGTGGTACATCCCCACGCACTTTGGCTTGTGCAGCGGCATCAGGGCCCGGCTGAGGAACGCCTTGTGCTCGTCCTTGAGCGGCAGCGCGAACCCGTTGATGATCGAGCCGAGGATCTCGAGCAGCTCGGCGATACCGGCGTGCCGCTCGGTCTCGAACACGAACCGATAAAACACGTGGTTGATCGACCGGCGCACAAAGGGCCGGTGCGACATGAACTTGCCGTACACGCGGTGCAGGATCGTCTTCAGGTAGTCGCGCTCGCGCGGGTCCTCCGAGTCGAAGAGCTCGAGCAGGCGCACGACGAAGGCCTGGTCGACGTGCCTGCGCGCGAGCCTGGCATCGGTGTCCGGGCTGACGACGTAGCGCAGCAGCAGCTCGTAGACGATCTGCAGGTGCGGCCAGGCCGGCTCGAGCGTGGGCTCCTCCTCCTCGGGGTCGGCGAGCGAAGCGTAGGAGGAGGAGACGGGCGCGGCGACGTAGGGCGACGACGAGGACGAGGAGGAGGAGGAGCCCGCGGGGTCCGTCCCGCCGCCGCCGTCCGTCGGGGAGGAGGACCCGCCTGCTCCCGCCGCGCCGCCCCCGGCGCCGATGCCGAGGCCCCCGCGCCTCGGCGGCAGGGCCCGGAACAGGTTGGCCGAGACCATCGCGACGACGTCGGCGCCCGCCGCCTCGGTGAACCTGCCCGGCCCGCCGTTGACGTAGTCGACCAGCTCGAGCAGGGCCTGGCGCTTGGCCTCCTTCTCGCGCGCAAAGGCCGTGGGGTCCCCGCCGAAGTCGAAGACGGCCGAGCAGGCGCGGAGCTTGGCCAGGAAGAGCGCGGGCTTCTCGGCCGAGGTGACGTCGCGGAACGAGGGGAGCGGGGTGGCAAAGACCTGGGCCGCTGCGAGGTTGGCGATCGACGACGTCGTTGCTGTTGCTGTTTGTGGCGGTTGCAATGGCGGTGCTGCTGCTGTCGCTTCTGCTGCTGCTGCGCCTCTTGGGGTGGAGGGAGCGGACGACGAGGACGGAGCTGCAGCAGCAGCGGCACCGGCAGGGGACCGGTCGCCGTTGCCGTTGCTCGCCTCGCCGCCGTCGACTCCTCCATCTCCACTTCCTCCTCCAGGCCCCGGCCCTGGGCCAGGCCCGCTGCTGCTTCCGAGCCCCCGCCCTTCGCCCTGCGCGGCACCGCCAGTGTCGCTCCCGAGCGCTGACGAGGCGCCGGGGCCAGGCGCAGCGTGCGAGCGCCCCGAGGGGCCCGCCGATGGCGCTTCCGCCGCGGCTTGTTGCTGCTGCTGCTCTGCATCGAGCGACGACGCCGACGAAGGAGCTGCTGCTGCGTTCTTGTCGCCGTTGTTGTTCTTCTCGTTGCTCCTCCTCGCTAGCTTCGACCGCATGGAGCGGAGCATGATTGCGGGGAGATGGAGGGCGAGAGAGAGAGGGAGAGAAAGCGAGCGGAAAAACCCCTCTCCTGTGCTAGAATTTCTACCGAGATCGAAAAACCGATGCTCGAAACGAAGCAATTGCTTCTTTTTTCCCTCCTGCTGTGTCAGAAAGAGCCACCCTTTGCTTCTCGCTCTTTTGTCTTTCGAGCCCCAACCGACGATGAAGAGGGAGAGGTGCTCCCCCAGGCGTCGAGTCAGGAAAAGAAGAAGAGGAAAAGAGCGAGTGCTGCAGAGAGAGGAAGAGAGAAGAGAAGAATCTCTTCTCGCCCTCTTTGACTGGGCAAACGGAAAATGAAAAAGAGACAGAAAAAAAGAAATCTTCTCCTTTTTCTTCTCGACCTCCTCTTCGACCACTCTGTCTCTCTCTCTTTTCTTTTTTTTTTTTTTTTTTTGGAATTCTTCATTGTGCGTTGCCTCACGATTGTCTCTGATTGACATCAAAACGGGAAACTAAAAAAAGCGTTAAAGCAACGACGTGCCTTGATAAAAAGGTGCGTCTTCGTTCGGCTGCCCAAAGCCCAAGTCTCTTCTCCCTCTCAAGTATGTTTTTCTCTCTCCCTCTCCCTCTCCATTTCTCTTCCTCTCTTCACATCACAAACCCGCTCGAGTCCACCTTGTGGTGCTGGTGGTGGTGGGCGTCGGCGACAGCGGGTGCGTGGTGCGGGTCTCCCGTGGCGTGGGCGTTGACGTGACCTCCTCCCGCGTGAGCTGCCGCGCGGGGGTCGTGGTGAGCGTCGTGGTGCTGCTGCTCGTGGTGAGCCGCCGCCGCGTGGGGGTCGTGGTGGGCCGCCTCGTGGTGGTACTGCTGCGCGTGGGGGTCGTGGTGCTCCTCGTGGTGACTCGCTGCCGCCTCGTGGTGACCCGCTGCCGCCTCGTGGTGACCCGCTGCCGCCTCGTGGTGAGCTGCCGCCGCGTGGGGGTCACCACGAGG
>Ga0210003_1004144_pt1 | contig 11548 bp, 4 predicted proteins | sample LantaG_FD_182804 | JGI IMG/M metagenome (GOLD analysis project Ga0210003, IMG submission 182804) | Deep subsurface microbial communities from Baltic Sea to uncover new lineages of life (NeLLi) - Landsort_02402 metaG (SPAdes) (version 2) | ecosystem: Environmental > Aquatic > Marine > Oceanic >...
GCCTCGTGCTCTACGGAAGAGACGAGCCGGCGATGCGGCAGGCGTTCGCGCACTACGCCACCATGGGCGCTCTTTATGTCATCGGCGCGGCCACCTTTGCGGCGCGGATCCCAGAGCGGTGGGCGCCCGGCAAGTTTGACATCTGGGGCCACTCGCACCAGCTCTTCCACGTGGCGATCGTCGCGGCGGCGGCGGTGCACTGGCGCGGGATCAGGATCCTGCTCGCGTGGAGAGAGGGTGTCGGCGGGTTTTGTCACTGAGACTGAGAGAGAGAGAGTTTTTCCTTCTTCTTTTTTTCCATTTCCGTTCAAAGCACCACCCCTGGTCCTCTGTTCGTTTTCTCCCAACGAATTCTTTCATCAGCAACCTACTTATCACCTACACCAAAAAAACTTGAGTCTTACTATTGTTCTTCCTGAGAGGGAAAAAAACGGGTAAAAAAAAAGAAACTTTTTCCGTTTGTAACACTCAAGAACTCCAAACAAAGAAAAAAAAACGTCGCTCCCTCTCTCTCTCCCCGCGTGCCTCCTCAGTGGCTGGCTCCCACCCACCACGTCATCACTCCACCTCGACCCCAGCGACGGTCAAGTCCGCCCCGCCACCGAGGGAGACCGCGGGCTGCAGCTTCTTCCTCGTCAAAGCCAGCTCCCCTCCGTCGCCGCCGGCCACCTCGACCCTCCCCAGCTCGAGCGAGTGCTCGTTGCACAGGTGGAGCAAGCAGATGAAGACGAGGTGCGGCGACAGCTGGCCCGGGGGAGCCGCCGCTCGCCCGCGAGGGCCGTCGGCGACGCGGGACACCAGCTCGGAGAACAGCAAGGGGGCGGGGGCGGGCTCGCCCGCTCCCCCCCCTGCGGCGCCTCCTTGCCGCTGCTGCTCCGCCGCGGCGGCGCGCGCCTCGGCCCACAGCGCGACCTTGAGCGCGCGCACGTCGACCCTCTTGGCCGCCCGGGCGTAGGCCATGGGGTTGGCCCCCGAGGCGGCCGAGGCGGCCGCTGCGGCTGCGGCCCTGGCCAGGGCCGCGGCGGCGGCGCTGCCGTCGGCCGGAGCGGTGCCGCCCCAGCCCGCCGCGGCGCCGGCCGCGAAGGGGTTCTCCCACGCCCGGGGCGGCGCATCGGGGTCGCGCAGCGCGAGCGAGTGCAGGAGGGCCGCCTCCGCGCCCCTGGCGGTCTGCTGCTGCTGCAGTTGCTGCTGGGTCGGAGCAGTAACAGCGGTGGCGATGGCGCGAGCAGCGGCGGCAGCGGCCTCGGCGGCGGCCCCGTCGTCGTCCGAGTCGCTGCCGCCGAGCCCGCCGCCGCCGAGCGCTTCCTCGTCCTCTCCGTCCTCCTCGAGGTCTTTTGCCCCGCCTCTCCCCTCGTCGTCTTCTCTCTCCTCGGAGACCCCGAGCAGTCTCCTCCTCGCGGCAGCGGCCGCCCCAGCGGCGGCAGCAGAAGCCGCGGCGGCGGGCGTCGTCTCCGGCGCGTCGAACAGCCTCGAGAGCGCCTGCGGGGAGTAGTGCACGTCGTCGGGCAGCAGCGTCTCGGCCCTCGCGCGGACCGCCCGCAGCGTCGTCAGCCGGGGCGGGGCCCTCGCGAGGGCCCTGGGGTCCAGGGGGGGCAGGCAGGAGAAGTCGATGGCCCCTGGCCTGCTGCTGCTGCTGGGCAGGGAAGAGGCGGCCAGGGGGTTTCCTCCCCTGACGGGCGTCGGAGCTCCAAACATCCCTCCGACGAAGGTGTTGCTTCCGTTGCCGGCGCCGTCGTCATGCTCGTTGTTCTCTTGGCCCATGACATTGGCCCTCGCCGCCCTCGCCGCGCGGTGCCTCCAGTGGGCAGCGCCGGCCCAGGCCTTGGCGTGCGTGGGCGGGGGCTCCTCGTCGGCGTGGGAGACGGCGCGGGCGATGCCGCCCCCGCTCCCGGGGGGCGTCTGGTGGGAGGAGGAGGGAGGCAGGGACCCGGCGCCGTCGCCGCTGCCTCGGGCGAGCACGAGGCGGAGGGCCTGGTCCGAGGAGGCGCCGCCGCATTCGGCGGGGCTCGCCGGCGTTCCGGGGGTCATCGCCATCGGCGAGGGCTGCTCGTCGCCGTCCTGGTGTCGGAGAAGCCGAGCAGGGGCGCCCCCGCCGAGGACGGGCGAGGAGTCTGCGGCGAGGGCGGCGGCGGCGCGAGCGGCCCCGGCGGCCTCCTCCTCTTCCTCTTCGACGTCGTCGTCGTCGTCAAAGCCTCCGTCTCCGCCGAACCCGTCACCGAGGTCGTCGTCGCCGTCGCTCGCTTGTTGCTGCTGCTGGATGGAGGCGGCCGGCGAGGAGGCAGAAAGAGGAGCAGCGGCGACAGCAGCATCGGTCGCGTTCAAAGCAGCGGGAGCGGCAGCAACGGCAGAGGGGGCCTGAGCGATTGCGGCAACGACAGCTATCGGAGGAGCTGCGGCCGCTGCCGCGGCAGCCGCCCTCTCCGCGACCGCCATCGCCCTCTCGAGCTCGGGCCAGCCCCCTGCTGCCTGTCCCTCTTCTTCTCCTCCTTCTTCCTCGTCGTTTTCGTCGGCAGCGCCCTCCCCTTCCGCCTCCTCCGTCTCCGCTCCACTCCCCCTTCTCTCTGCCGCCGCCGCCTCGCGCTCCGCGGCCTCGACCTCGGCGATCTCGGCGACGACCCCCGCCACCAGCCCCCTCGCCCCGCCGTCGTCCCCGGGCGGGAGCACGGCCCTGCCCGCGGCCTCCGCGAGGGCCAGCTGCGCCGGGCAGGGCCTGGCGGCAGCGGGGTCGGCGAGCGCGCGCAGGGCGTTGGCGGCTTCCTGCCTCAGGCAGCCCAGGGGGAGCCTGGCGCCGCCGCCGCCGACGGTGCCCGCCTTGGCTGCCCCGGCGTCGACGGCGCAGGGCACCGCGGCCGAGTCGAACGCCAGGGCGGGGCCTCCCAGCAGCGGCAGCGAGTTGAGCAGCAGGCCCGCGGCGCCGCCCTCGTCGAAGAGCGCCGCAGTCCGCTGGAACAGCGGGTCGACGGCAAAGGCGAGGTCGAACTTTTTTGCGTTGATGTTTTCTAGACAGTCGAGCGTCGAGGAAGGGTCCGCGTCTTCGCCGTTCTGGTTGCGCCTGCGGTGGGCGTTCCTGCGGCCGTTGCCGGGGCCTCCACGGCCGGCGCCGCCGCCGTTTTCGCCGCCGTCCCCGTCGTTCTCGCCGTCGCCCTCCCCGTCGTCGTCGAGGCCGCCGCGGCCGAGCCCGCCGAGGATCTTGAACACGTCGCCGTGGACGGCGTCGACGCGGTGCGCGTAGATCGAGACGCCCGCCGCCAGCGTCAGCGACGCGCGCTGGAAGTCGGTGCCGGGGGCGCCGCCGCCGCCGCCGGCGTCTTCGTCCTCCGCGGCCTGCGCGTCCGGGGCGACGAGGTCGCTGAGGTGGTCGATGAGCGGGAGGGCCCAGGTGTTTTTGGCCGTGATCTTGTTCTCCGAGGCGAGCTTGAGGCAGTTCTGGTAGAGGGCCGCGATGGCGGCCGGGCTCAGGGCCGGGGCTGCGTGTGTGCGTGTTGTTGTTGAGAGTCGAGAGAGAAAGAGAGAGAAAAAGAAGAGGGGGAACGAGAGTGTGAAAATAAGTAGGGATACAGAAAGTTGAGAAACGGCGTTTTCATTCTCTGTTTTCCCTCTCTTTACCTTCTGGGCGCGTCGGCTTGGTCGGAGGGGCCGAGGGGGCCTCTGCCGCGCCGGAGCTGTTGATGAAAGAAAGAGGAGGAGGAGAGAAAGAAAAAAAAAGGTGAGAGAGGGGGTCGAGAAGCGAGCAAGCAAGCGAGCGCCGTCGCCGTTGTTCAATTCTTGGTCAGTTACTGAAAGAGAGAGAGAGCGTGAGAGAGACGGAGAGAGAGAAAACACCGTACCGCCTCCTCCGCGCCTGCTCTTTCTCCCTGGCGTCGTCGTTGCGCTGCAGCGGTCCCTGTGTGTGAAAAGCGAGAGAGAGTTTTTTTGTAAGAAGGAAGGAGAGATCAAGGGGTGGGCGTGGGAAGAAGCATCGACGCGACCGTTGCTGCAATGTCGAGCGTCAGTGGCGGCAGCAACAATTCGCCCTCTTCTTCTCTCTCTCTCTCTTTCTCTCTCTCTTTCTCTCAATGCGCAAAACTCACTCTGCTCCCGGGTGCCTGCAGCGAGCGCCTCCTGTCTCCTCCCTGAGAGGACGCGCGACGGGCGTCAGGCGCCCCTCGGGTGGCGACCGCGGGAGCGACTTGCATGGCGGCGGCGTTTCGCGGCGTCGAGCTTTTGAAGGAAGAGTCGAGTCCCAATTGCTCGTCTCTAGCTCAGTTCTCTCTCGCGGAGAAGAGCGGGCGTTCTTGAGGGGAGAAGAAAGCGGCTCCGAGAGAGCAAGCAGAGAGAGAGAGAGAGAGAGACAGACAGAGACAGAAGCGAGAAGCGGAAGAGGAAGAGAAAGAGAAAGAGAGAGAGAATTTCTTCTCAACAAACGAGAAAAATGCTTCGACTCTTAGTCTTTTTTCTTTTTTTTACAATTTTTTTTCTTGTTGAAGCTTTAAAAAAAAGGAAAGGAAAGGCAAAACAGGTAGTCAAGCAGAAAGTCCCTTCCCGACGCGACGCCTCAGTCGCTCTACTCGTCGTCAGAGCTCGCCTCTCGGCGGCGGCAAAGGGAGCTGGGGCCGGATCCGTCGCCCGAGGAGGAGAGGAAGAACCTTCCCCCTCCCCCTCCTCGCCCTCCTCCCCGCCGTCCTCTTCCTCCTCCTCCCGTCCTCTTTCCTCGAGGCGCCCGGCCATCTCCATGTCGTTGCACCTCGCTCTCTCGACGCTCCCCGACGCGCTCGCCTGCCTACTTTTTCCGCCACACCGAGCCTTCTCCGGCCACCTTGTCCTCCCTGCCCATCCTCGCCAGCAGCGCCGCCGTGGCGCCCATCGCCCCCTCGTAGGGCGGGTCCGTCGCGAACATCTTGAGCATCGAGTGGATCCTGTCCGTGGGCAGGCCGCCCTCGAAGTTGGTGAGCATTCCCAGGATGAAGGCCTCGAGCACCTGCGCGGCGGCCGCGTCGTCGCCGCCGGGCCCTCCTCCTTCGGGCTCCTCGTCGTCTTCGTCGTCGTCGCCGGCGTCTCCTGCCGCTGCTCCTGCTCCGATGCCGCCCGCTCCTTCCGCGGCCCCCGCCGCTGCCGCGGCCCCGGCTTCCGCGCCAGATCCGACTTCTCCTCCTTTTCCAGACTTGGAAGGGAGCGCGCAGGCGCGGCGGTAGAGGGGGTCGCTCGACGAAGACGAAGTAGGACCCGCCGCCGCCGCCGCTGTCGTCGCCGCCGCCGTCGTCGCCGCCGCCGCCGCCGCCGGGACGGAAACGGAAACGGAAACGACCGACAGCAGCCCCGCGCTCACCCACCTGCCCGCGGCGCGGACGACCGTCGCCACGGCGGCCGCGGCGCTGCTGCTGCCGTCGGCCCCCTTGATCTTCAGCGCCGCGGCGAGCTCGCTGGCGCGCCACTCCGCCTTTGTGCTTCCGTCCCCGTCGCCTCCCTCGCCCGCGCTGCCGTCGGAAAACTTGAGCAGCAGCGAGGCCTCGAGCGGCGTCGCCGAAAGCGTCGCCTTCTTCCCGGCGACCTCGACCTCCAGCGTGACGACGCCCGCAGTCGGCCTCCATACCAGCTTTCGCGGGGCCTTGAGCGCCGAGAAGTGGGCCCCGTAGGCGTCCAAAGCGGCGGATAGAGCGGGCGGGAGCTCGAAGGGCGGCGGGGCCGGCGGGGTCGGCTGGGAGTGCCTCGGTCGTCCGCCGTCGCCGCCGTCGTTCCCCTCCGAGACGGCAGCGGCGGGGGAGACGTACGTCTCCGTCGGCAGCAGCCCTCGGGGCCAGAAGAGCGAGGAGGTCACCAGGGCCGAGACGCGGCGGAGCGTCCTCCGCGTCGCGGCGTCGGAGAGGTGAGCGGGGACGGCGGGGGAGGGAGCGGCGGCCTCGTCAGCGTCGGCGGCCTCGCCGAGCCGCTGCCTCCGCCGCCGCCGCGCCGCGGCCTCCTTCGAGGCGCTCGAGGCCGCCGCTGCCGCGGACCGCACCGCCGCGAGCAGCCTGCGCGAGTCCGCCACGTCCTTGAGCATCACCTCGGCAGGCACGAGCGCGGCGCGGTCGCCGAAGCGCGCGCGCAGGAGCTCGAGGCCGACGAGCAGCGGCTGCTCCTCGGGGTCGTCCCCGGCAGCCGAGGGCGGCGGCCCCTTCTTTCCTCCTCCTCCTCCGCCGCCACCTCCGACCACTCCCCCGCGGCAGGCGAGCAGGGCCCTTCCGGCGTGCGAGCGGAAGGCGTCGATGAGGACGTCGGGCCCCCCGAAGGCCGAGGCGAGCAGGGAGACGGCGCCTCCGGCGCCGCTGGAGGAGGAGGAGAAGGACGACGAGGAGGAGGCGTCGGAGGATGCTGTGCCCGCGCCGGCGGGAAGCAGCAAGGAAGAGACTCCGCCGCGGCGGCGGCCCCGGGAAGAAAGACTCGTCGGGAAAGCCGGCGGCGGCTCCCACGCCATCGCCCTCGCGATCCTCCCGGCCTCGTCCGGGTCGTCGTCGGCGTCGGAGGCTCCCCCCGTGCCCCCGTGTTCGGCAGAGGACGCGGCGAGCCTCGCCGCCTCTTCCTCCTCCGCCTCCCTTCGCTGCCGCGCGGCGGCGGCGCTGCCCGCGGCGTCGGGGGCGGCGCCGTCGTCTTCGTCGAGGAGGCCCGAGAGGGGGCCGGCCGCCGCCCCGTCCTCCTCCCCGCTGCCCCCGCCGCTCCGGCCGGCGAGGGCGCCGACGACGCAGCGGACGGCGTCTGGCCTCCTCCGCAGGTAGGCCCTCACGGGAGCGGTCACCCGGTGCTCCAGCAGGAGGGCGTCCGCGGCGCAGCGCGGGGGCAGGGGGAGTCGAGCCGCCGGAGCCGAGGCCGCCGGGGCCGCGGAGGACCTCTGCGGCAGCGAGGGCGGGGGAGGCGGCCGCGACAGCCGCCTGAGGCACCGCACGGTGGACACGTACTGCGCTATCACGTCCGCCGTGGCGGCCCCGGCGTGCAGGAGCCTGCGGCGCGTCGCTTCGCCGAACGTCTCGGCCACGAGCGCCCTCAGCGCGCCGTTTCCGCTCCCGCCGCCGCCGCCGCCGTCGCCGACGCCTCCCCCGCCGTTCCCGGTGAAGAACAGCGCGGCCCGCAGGTCGTCGACCGCCGGGGCCGAAGCGGGCCAGTCCACCACGGCGTCGAAGAGCTGCCCGGCGCGGGCGGAGCCCACGGCCTCGTGGGCGTACGCGTCGAGCAGCGCGCGCCAGCGGCGGAGCCAGCGCTTCTTCTTCCTCGACGCCGCCGCAGACGACGACGACGACGACGTGTTTGAAGGCGACGTCGCCGCCGCCGCCGCGGCCGCCTCGAGCAGCGCCGGGGGCACCGCCGCGGCCCAGGCCCTGACGGCAGGCAGGGCCGCGCGCTCAAAGCCGCCCCTGGCGGCCTCCGACGCGGCGCGCCGCCTGAGGGCCGCCGAGGCCGCGGCGGCGGCCGCGGCGTCCGCGGCGGGGGCGGCGCCCAAGAGGCGCGCGGCGGCGCTGGCGGCCGCGACCTCCGAGACCCAAACCGGTCCCATCAGCAGCGAGGCGTCGACTGCCTCGCTCGGAGGAAGAGCCGCTCTCTCGTCGCTGCTGCTGGCGTTCGGGCGGGGGACTGCAGGGGGGGAGCGGTGGCCGCCCGTCGTCGTCGCGTTCTCGTTGTTCTCCTCCTCCTCGAGCGCCTCATCGTCGCCCTCCCGTTCCCCGACGCCGGCGCCGGCGCCGGCGTCGTCGAAGCCGGCCCGGGCGCTGAGCTCGCAGAGCCTGTCGCTGTAAAACCGCTCGAGGACGACCTGGAGCCCTTCTCCTCCCCCGCGGTCGGACGCCGGAGACGACAGCGCCGCTGCAAAGTCCGCGGAGACCTCGGCGAGGAGGCGCGCCGGGGCCGAGCGCAGGCAGAGCACGGAGGAGGAGGAAGCCGCCGAGGGGGTCGAGGTCGAGGTCGAGCCGGCGGCGGAGAGCGGCATCGGCAGCAGGGGCGCGAGCAGGCAGCGGAGGGATTGCTTGGCCTCCCTCGCGGATTCTGCGAGCGCGGAGAGGGCCTCCGCTGCCCCGTTGGCCGCCGCCTTTGCTTCTTCCTCGGCCTCCTGACGAGCTTCGTCGTCTTTGTCGGCGTCGGCGTCGGCGTCGAAAGAGGCCGCGCGCGAGACGGACGCGACTGCAGAGCGAACTGCTCCCTCGGCGGCGTCGATCGATGGCCCGAGCGCCGATGCCGAAGCCCGCACCGCCGTGTCCGCGGCCAGGGAGGCCAGGCCGGAAGAGAGCAGCGCCTCTGCAAGCTCCGCGGTTATGACAGGGCGCTGCTGGTGCTTCTGTTGCTGGTGCTGCCGAGAAAGAGAAAGAGCGGAAGCGGACGCCACCTCGGCGAAGGCGCACCAGGCAGCGTCTCGTCGCTCCATCTTCTCCGTCTTGTGAAAGGCAGGGCGCTATGATTTTTTTTTTTTTTACAGTGTCCAGTTCTAAAACTAGCACTCCTCCGCCCCGGCGTCCGCGGCGTCCTTCCCGACATAGGCCCTCCTGGCCTTGACGGACACGAGCTTGGCCCTGCCGGGAAGGTTTTTCCAGCCGGCTCCTGAAGAAGAAGAAGGAGAACGAGAAGGAGAAGGAGACGCTTTTTTCGTCTTCTGGCTCCCCTCGTCGCCGCCGCCGCCGCCGCTCGGAGGAAAGACGACAGGGCCCAGCACGAGCGCCGTGAGCTCGCCGCCGAGGACGCAGCCCGTGTCTATCCCCGTGGCCGAGAGCTCCTGCTGCAGGCCCAGCGAGGCGTGGTGGCCGAAGACGACGTGGCCGGCGGAGCGAGGAGGAGGGAGGGAAGGGAGTTTTCCCCCCGCCGCTCCGACGACGCCGGCGCCGGCCCCGGCGCCGTCGCCGCCGCCCTCCTCTTCGAACGCGCCCGCCGCCGCTCGGTACTCCTTCGCCCACAGCGACACGGCGAGCCCGCTGGCGTGCGCGCCCTCCCTCTCGGCCTTCTTCGCGAGCTTCTTATCGATGGCGCGCCAGCGGCCCGGAGGGGGACGGGACTCGGGAGAGGCGGCGACGGCGGCGGAGGAGGAGGCCGGAGCCGCTGCTGCCGCCTCGCCCCCGCCAGCAGCGACGGCGGCACGAGAGACCTCCCTCGCGACGTGCCGCACCTCCAGGAGGTCTTCGAGCTTCTGGCTCTCGACCGAAGTCGCTGCTGCTGCTGCTGCTGCTGCCGCCGGAGAAGAAGCAGATGCCTCAGAAGAGGAAGAGGGAGAGGGAGGAGGAGAGGGAACGAGCCCAGCGTGGACGACGGTCAGCTCCCTCGACGCGACCCGCAGGCTGAACGGCGTCGCGCCGAGCCAGCGGAGTCCCCGGGCAGCCCTCGGGTCGGCGACCCACGGCATGTGCTTCAGGAGCTCGGGGATCGGGAGGAGGGGGGCGGCCCTCTTCGTGCCGTCCCTCTCCCTGCCCTTGCCCTTTCCCCTGTCCTTGTCCTTCTTCTTGTCCTGCTTCTTCTCCCTCTCTTCCGTCGCCGCCGTCGCCGCCGCCGCCGCCGCCGCCGCTGCTGCTCCCGCGGCGGCGGCGGCGGGAGCAGCGGAGGAGGAGGGCGGCCGGTGGAGGGTGGCCTCGCCGTACTCCTCCTCGTCGATCCGCCGCCGCAGCGACACCGCGGCCTCGTCGTGGTTACCCCGCACGCAGACCCCTCCCGAAGCCATCGCGAGCTCCAGGGTCCCGATCGGATCGGGGCCCTTGTTCACCAAGTCACCGACGAAGACGAGAAGGTCGCCTCCGTCTTCGCCGTTTTTGTTTTTACTAGGGCCGTCTTTGCTCCGAGTGCCGCTGTGCTCGAGCTTGTCGAGGAGCTCCCTGAGCTCCGCGGCGCAGCCGTGGACGTCGCCGACGATGATGACGCGGCCCCTGGCCGCTCTGGCCTCGGACGCGGGGTCGAGGACGGCGTGAACGATGGGAGGGAGCGGATTGCCTTTTTTTTTTTTTTTTTTTGAGAGGACGAGGACGAGGTCGAGGTCGAGGTTGAGTTTCCCTCTTTTTAATCGTTTCTCTCGTTTTTTTTCAGTTTTCTCTCTTCTGCTTAGCAAGAATCGCTCACCGAGAGGCGTCTTCTTCGGCAGCAGGGCCCTTTCCGTGGCCGGGGACTCGAGCAGGCGGGACACGGGCGAGGAGGAGGGAGAGGGAGAGGGCGAGGGGGACGATGGCTCCGTCGCCTCGGCAGAAGCGTCAGCGATCGGCAGAGAGCTAGTCGAGCGCCGCTTTCCTTCCTCCGCTGCTGCTTTAGGCGCTCCGAGGGCCGAGCCCATGCTTCCGCGTGCTGCTGGGGCTTGCTTGCGGCTTCGAAGGGAGGAGGCGGCGGAGAGGTTGCAGAGGGGAAGGCGCCTGAGAGAGAGGAGGAGCATGTGTTGTGCTTTCGAGCCTCTTCCTCCCTGAAGCAGAGTCTCTGAGAGAGAATGTTTTTTTGTCTTCGCCGTCGCTGTCGCCGTCGCCGCCATGCTTTCACAATTCTTCGTCGTCGTCGTCACGCGAGAGCCTCATTTTCAACTCGGCTGCCATTCATTCTTCTATTCTTTCTTCCCCAGGTAGGTGAGACCTTGTTCTTCACACGCCACTTCGTGCTCCGAACTTGACAACAAGCGCGGGTTTCGGAGCCAATGCTGATGTTTCAACGGCAAACCTCGTTGGCGATGAGCGACGACGCGCTACCGACGAAACTGAAAAAAACGTCGCATCTCCCCGCTTCCGGACGCTCCTCTTCCGCTGCCCTTTCCCATCTTCCAACTAGTCCAAGAGCAAGAACTTTTTTCTTCTTTACAAGAACAGAAAAAACTCTGAACAAAAACGCGTTTCGTTGACGCAATTCATCAATCAACAAACAGACCGAAATGTCTTCGCTCGTCGTCATCGCCTGTTCCCTCCTCCTCCTCCTCTCCTCCGCGAGCGCAGCAGCACCAGCAGCAGTGGCAAAGTCCGACCTCGAACAGGCAGCCACCGCCGTCGCCGCCACGGCCGGCGACCTCGCCAACGCTCTGACCTTTTCCCCCGAACAGATCGCCTCTGCCGAGACCGTCTTCAACTCCACGACAGCGGCCGTCTTCGCTGCCGTCAACGCCACCAAGGCCGCCAAGGCGGCTTTCTTTCAGGACGCGATCGCGGCGCCGTTCGGGCAGCTCAGGGCCGGAGGGCTGAGGGCCGGAGGCCTCGTCAAGAGGACAAACAGGACGGCAGAGAAGGCCGATTGGCTGACGAGCGAGCTGGCTCTGGCGCCTTTTGCGAGGGCGTTCAGCCAGGTCTCGGCGGCAGTGGACTCGAGCCCCGTCGGGAAGGCGTTCGCGGCCACGAAGAAGCCCTCCTCTCCCGCGGCAGCAGGCGAAGCAGCAGCGGCGGCAGGCGTCGACAGCAGATTCGCCCTGCCGACCCCGAGGGAGGTCCTCGCCAGGGCCGGCGGCGCGCTGAGGCTCCCGGGAGGTGGCCCTGCGGAGGACGTGGCCGCGGCCATCGCCGAGGAGGAAGAGAGGGCCGAGAGCAGTGCCGCGGCCGCTGAACAGAAGGCTGCTGCTTCGAAGAAGGCCGTGACTCCCTGAGACTGAGAGAGAGAGAGAGAGAGGGACGGG
>Ga0210003_1004145_pt1 | contig 11546 bp, 13 predicted proteins | sample LantaG_FD_182804 | JGI IMG/M metagenome (GOLD analysis project Ga0210003, IMG submission 182804) | Deep subsurface microbial communities from Baltic Sea to uncover new lineages of life (NeLLi) - Landsort_02402 metaG (SPAdes) (version 2) | ecosystem: Environmental > Aquatic > Marine > Oceanic >...
AAAAAAAAAAAACGGGAAAGAAAAAAAAACTCAAAAAAAAAACTCAAAAAAAAAACTTAGGCCCGCGCCGCCGCCTGCGTCGTCCTCCTCGTCCTCTCCCGCATCGCCAACCTCGCCGTCCCGGCCTCCTACGCCTACCTCGTCAACCGCCTCGCCGCGGCGGACGCATCGGCGCATCCCCCCGCCGGCTCGGGCCAGCAACCTCTGCCGACCCCGCTTCGCTCCTTGCTCATCCCGGCCGTCGCGTGCTACCTCTCCGCTCTTTACTTGCAGGGAGGTTCCGGCGGCGGGTCCATGGGCCTGCTCAACAACGCGCGCCAGTACGCGTGGATCCCCATCTCGCAGGCCGCGGCCCGCAAGATCAACGTCGACGCCTTTGCGCACGTCTTGGGGATGGACCTGCGGTACCATCTGATGCGGAAAACCGGGGAGCTCACTAGGGTGCTCGACAGGGGCAGCTCTGCGGTGCAGAACCTGCTGTCGACGGTGCTGTTTCAGGTGAGGAAGAGTGGAGAGAAAGCGAGAGAAGAGAAAAAGAAGAGAGAAGAGAAGAAGAGAAAGAAAACTAACTTTTCTCTCTCTCTCTTCTCAAAAAAAAAAAAAAAAAACTTCCAGGTCGGCCCCCAACTGTTCGACATCGCCGCCGCGGCCGTCTACGTCGCCGCGGCCCTGGAGCCGTGGGGTAAGGAGAAAGAAGAGAGAGAAGAGAGAGAAGAGGAGAGAGAAGAAGAAGATAAAGTTTTTTTTTCAATTTCCTCTCCTCTTTTCTAAAGAAAGCTCACATTTTTCTCTTCCCACTCGTGTTTCCAATCCCGAAAACCACCCCTTTCTCATCACCACAACAGTCGCGGCGATCATGTTCATCACGCTGGCGTCCTACATCCCCCTGACGATCTATCTTACGGAGCGGAGGGGCAAGTACAGGAAGGACCTCAACGCCGCCGACAACGTCCGCTCGGCCCGCGCGACCGACGCGCTGATCTCGTGGGAGACTGTTTCTTATTTTTGTGCCCAGGACAGGGAAGTAGAACGCCTCGCGGGGGCCATCGACGACTACCAGACGGTCGAGATGAAGCTGCTGGCGTCCCTGAACTCGCTCAACGTGATTCAGTCGACCGTCATCTTCCTGGGGACGGCGAGCGGGCTGTGAGTTTTCTGAGTTTTTTTTCTTCTTTTCTTTTTTTCTTTTTTTTCCTCTGTTTTTTGTCTTTTTTTCTGTCTTTCTCTTTCTCTTCTCTTTCTACTCTTTCTCTTCTTCTTCTTCTCACTCCCCTCCGACCACAAAAAACAAAATACAAAAAAACAGCTACGTCTGCTCCGTCGGCGTCGCCAACGGCTCCCTCCGCGTCGGCGACGCCGTCTTGTTCCTCTCCCTTATGGCCCAGCTGGCGATCCCCCTGAACTGGTTTGGATCCTTTTACCGCACCGTCATGCAGCAGATGCTCGACGCCGAGGGATTGTTCTCGCTGCTGGCGCAGGTACCCACGGTGGTCGACGCGCCTGACGCTGTGGACTTACCTCCGGGAGGGGACGGGAGCATCGAGTTCCGGAAAGTGACCTTCTCTTGGGACAGGGTTGTCTCCGTCGTCGTCCGCGGGGTCAGTCCCTCTTCTTCTGCTGCTGCTGCTTCTACCCCTTCTCCCGTCTTGAAGGACGTCTCCCTCAAGGCCCCGGGAGGCACCTCGCTCGCGATCGTCGGGCCCACGGGAAGCGGCAAGTCGACGCTGCTGCGGCTCGCCTTCCGCTTCGTCGACCCTGACTCCGGTTCGGTCCTGATCGAAGGGAGGGACGCGAGGGAGCTGAGGCAGCGGAGCCTGCGGTCGATAATGAGCGTGACGCCGCAGGACAGGTGAGAAGAGGTGGTGGTGGTGGATTGGAGGGGGAGAGAATGGAGGAAGAAGAGAGCGAGAAAGAAGAACAAAAAAACTCACTTTTTTTTTCATTAAAAAAAATTCTCTCTCTTTTTTCCCGAATTTCAAAAAAAAAACTTTTCCTTTAACTCAGCGTCCTCTTCAACGACACGATCGAGTACAACCTCCGCTACGCCAACCCTGACGCCACCTTTGAGCAGGTCGAGGCCGCGGCCAAGGTCGCCGCCATCCACGACTCGATCCTGAGTTTCCCGAAAGGGTACCAGACGGTCGTCGGCGAGCGGGGCCTGCGGCTGAGCGGCGGGGAGAAGCAGCGGGTTGCCCTGGCGCGGGCCGTGCTGCGGAGGGCCAAGATCATGCTTCTGGACGAGTCGACGTCGGCGCTGGACGCGCTGACGGAGGCCGCGGTGCAGAGGGCGCTCCGCGGGGCGTTCGCCGGTGCCGGAGGAGCAGGAGGAGGAGCAGGAGGAGGCGAGAGCAGCAGCAGCAGCAGCAGCGACGGACGGAACGGCGGCGGGAGCGGAGGGCCGCAAGCGACGCCGGCAACGAACAACCCGACGCTCCGCCCGCCGACGATGCTGGTCGTCGCGCACCGCCTCTCGACCATCATGCACTGCGACTCTATCGCCGTGATGAAGGAGGGGCGCGTGGTCGAGGTCGGGAGGCACTCAGAGCTGGTTTCGCTGGGTGGGCTCTACGCCTCGATGTGGGCGCGGCAGTCGAGCTCGAGCGCGGCGCTGGTCGAGGAGGAAGGAGGAGAGGAGGAAGAGGTTGAGGTTGAGGTTGAGGTCGAGAAGAAGAAGGGGGATTAGATTCGTTTTCTTTTATTATTCATTTGCAACACTTGCTTTCTTGATTCTTTTTATTTTAAATGAATTCAATCGATGAGGAAGCGAGAAGGGGAATGGTGGTGGTGGTGGTGGTGGTGGTGGGAGAAGAAGCGGAGGAAGAGAAAGAGAAAAGAAATCTCTCTTTGTCGCGAAGGAAAACAAAAAAACAAAAAAAAACGACTTTAACAACCTTTCCGTTCTTCATCTCTCCATTTTTCTTTCAATCCTCTTCCTTTCTTCTTACAAAAAAAAGAGCAAAAAAATCACATCCACTCCTTCAGGATCATCTCCCTGATCCTCCTCAGGCCCACCACGGCCTCCGGGCTCATCGTCTGCAGCTTCGTCGCCGCGGCTTTGCTCCTCGCCCTCTGAGCCTTCGAAGAGCCGATGACGGCGGGGTCGCCGAGGCCGCCCCCTCTGTTGAGCGACTCGTCATAAGCCCGCAGGATCGATTCGACGGCTTTCAGCAGTTTTGGAGGCGTCGTCGACAGGTAGTCGACTTCGCCTTTGGCGATAGGGGCGGCCTCGAGGCGCGCTGCCTCTTTCGCCCGGGCCTGCGCCGCGGCGAGCTCCCTCTCGAGCCTGGCCCTCTCGGCGGCGACGTCGGCCGACGAGTCGAACATTCCGTTTCCGCTCCTCCCTCCTCCAGAGAGCAGCCTCGCCCTCTCCTCTGCGCTCCCTTCCATTATCAGCGGAGAAGAAGAGGAGCTCGAGGAGGAGCTCGCCTTCGATCTGTCTTCCTCGAAGGCGTCGCGCAGGGCGGAACGGAGGTCGACGTCACCCTTCAACCAAACCAGGTGTTTTAAGATTCGCATCTCGGCGGGACGCTGCGCGTTGAACGATGCTTTCGCCTTCGTGTACAAATGCACCATCACCTCTTTCGCGTCGTCGCGCGTGTAGGTGGACTCTTTAGCTGCGGCGTACGCCTTGGCCATCGTCAGCATCAGGGCTGGGGTCAGCTGGCCGTTGGAAGCCAGTTCTTCGATCCTCTTTTCGGCCTCCGGAAGCGACTCTGCCGTCTTCAGTAAATCGTCAAACACGAGCGCCGCTTCCTTCATCGCCCGCTCCTCTTCTTCCCCGAGGCCCGCATCCACGGAATCAAAGGCTGCAGCCAGGGCGCCGAGGCGGGTGACGGCCTCGACGAGCCTCTTCCGTTCGGGGGAGGACGCAGGCTGGATGCCGCGGCACCGGACTGCAGCATGCTCGAAAAAGGCCACGGGGAGCGAGGCCCTCCCTGCTGCGACCATGGGCTCCCACTCGGCCTCCGGAGCCTGTAAGTACCTCTCGAGCTCCCTGTCGTAGCTCTCGAGCTCGTCGGAGACGGCGCGGAGCTTGCGCGCGAACTTGCGAGCGGCCAGGCGGCGGGCCGGGTCCCTCTCCGCGGCCGCGACGGCGTCGGCCCGCTCCAGGACCGAGGGCCGGAGCCTCGGCCACTCCGCCGAGCCGCCGATGAGCTTGCGCCAGTCCTTGGAGGGGTCCTTGGTGGCGAAGACGGCCAGCAGGCGGTCGGCGAGGGCGGTGTTGTTGGTTGGTGGCGGTGGCGGTGGTTGGGAGGGGTCGTCGGGAGAAGAAGAAGGAGATGAAGAGGAGGAGGAAGAAGAGGAAGAAGAAGCGGCGGCGGCAGCGAAGAAGCGGACTCGTCGAGCATTCGACGTCGGGATCGACGGCACTGTGCCCCGGCTCCTGGAGCAGGACACGCCCCCTTCCGAGCTCCGGCGAGCAGCGAGAGATACGGCAGGGTCTACAGGGCGAGCGGTGGGGCGTCCCGACGCCTGGCAGGGCGGCGACGGGGGTAACGAGAGACGCATTGTTTGACGTTTTTTTTTTCGATGGCGACGGCTTTGTGATTGCTGTCGAAGAGTCTAGCCGCAATTATATTTTTTTTTCAACCCCGACCCTCTCTCTTTTCTCTCCCCCGCGACGTCATCTCGATCAAATCGACAAAATTCCAAGTGCGTAACAAAGAAAGAAAGCTGCGTAGATGTACAAATGAAAAAAACAATCTTGTCTAACTAGGGGTCCCCGTCCTCGACTTTTTGCTCGGAGGCGGCGGCGCAAACGCTGCTCCGCCTCTGCCGCCGCCTCCGCCGCATCGATCTCCTCCCTCTCCGCCTTCCTCGTCGTCGTTCAGCATCAGGTTCTCCTCCCCGGCGATGGCTTCTTCTTCGGTGTCGTAGGCGTCGGACCTCCCGCGAGAAGACGCCCTGGTGCCCCCACGGCGTTTCTTCTTGCGGCCGGAACCTCCCCTTCCTTCCTCGAAGGCGCTGTCGTCGTCGTCGTCGTCGTCGTTTTCTTCGTCGTCGTCGTCATCGAAGTCGGCTTCGCTCGTCGTCGCCGACGAGGACCTCCTCTTGCTCTGCTTTTCTTCCTTTTTCGCAGCGCGCGCAGGAGCCGCGGCCTCCCAATCGTCCTCTTCCTCCTCCTCAAAGTCGTCGCCGGTGTCGAGGTAAGCCCCCGGAGTGCGGACGCCGCCGCCGCGAGTTACCCGCCTGCCGCCGCTGCCTCCTCCGTTTCCCCCATTTACTCCACCTCCACCTCCACCTCCACCTCCTTCGACTCCGACTCCTCCTATTCCGTCGCCCTTCTGCGCTACCAGCAGGTTCTCCGGCGCCGCGAACGGGTTGGCCTGCACGTGCGCCACGTGGTCCAGCTCCTCTCTGGTGTAGCGCAGGAACGCGGGCGCGTGCATCGGGGGGAAGGAGTCGGGCCAGGCCCGGCCGGAAGAAGAAGCGGCGGCGGCGAGCCTTTCGTTTTCATTGTTTTCGTTCTTCTCGCTTTTGTCGTCGCCGCCGTCGCTTTTCGTCAAGAGGCCCAACCTCCCAGCGTCATATTCGACGTCCATCTCGTCGAACAGCTTCTTCTCCTCGGGCGACCGCGCCATCATCTCGTTGACCTCGGCGTGCGAAGGGACGGAGTTGGTCGGGGCCCCTCCTTTCGCGGCGGTCTCCTTGAGCAGCTCCTCGAGCGTCGCGCGCCGCGCGTCGTTGCTCGTGCGCTTATCGAAGCGGCCCGCGTCGACGATCTCGGCGGCCATCGCCTGCTTTGCCGACTGGATGACGGTGCGCACGATGGTCTCGACGGAGTCGGCGTAGCCGCCGCCGGCGCGGCCTCCGGCGCCCGTGTTGGGGGCGGGAGCGGAATGCAGAGGAGAGGAGGAGGACGAAGAGGAAGAAGGACCGTTGAAATCGGCGGCAGCGCGGCTTCCTCTGTCCGCCGGCGCGACCGCCTCGAGGTGCAAGACGAGAACTTCTTTCTTCTGCCCGATCCGGTGCGAGCGGGCGATCGCTTGCTCCTCGTTCTTCGGGTTCGGGTCAGGGTCGTAGATCACCACCGTGTCCGCCGATTGCAAGTTCAAGCCGCGGCCTGCAGCGCGGATCGAGAGCAGGAAGATGAAGGGTGCCGGGTTCTCCTCGGTGCTCTCCGCGTTGAACGCCTTGATCCTCGTCTCGCGGTCCTCAAGCGCGGTGCTGCCGTCGATCCGCAGGTGCCTTAGGGGCTCCATCACCGTGAATTCTTCCTCGACTTCGAGACCAGTCTTCTCGTCCTTGACTACTTTCCTCTTCTTCTTGACGGGCACGAGCCTGTTTCTGAGATAGAGCTCGAGCAGGTCCAAAAGCCTGGTCATCGTCGAGAAAAGCAAGACCCTGTGGCCCGCTGCGTGCAGCTTGACGAGCATGCGGTCCAAGGCCGCGAGCTTGCCGCACTCGCGGACGAGGTCCCCGCCGAAGCTCCACCCGGGGGTCTGCACGCCCCTTGTCTCGTCCCACCCGGGGTCCGGGGCGTGAGGGTAAGAGAGGCAGAAGTGGTTGCACAGCTTGCGGAGCTCCATCGCCTTGTTGTTGAGCGGGGCGAACGTCCGAGCGGAGCGGGCAGCAGCTCCGGCGGCGGCGGCGGAGCCAGCGGCGTAGCTGCCCCCGGCGCGCTGCGGGGCGTCCGGGTCCTGGTGGTGTTGGTTGGGAGGGGAGGGGGAAGATTCAAGAAAGAAAAAGAAGAGAGTGAGTTTGAAATTTTAAAAAAGCAAAAAATCCGACCTCGAAAAAAGAAGGAAAAAAAACTCGACCCCAAACTTCGAAAAAAAAACTCCAAAACTTCTCAACTCACCAGCCTCAGCGTCCCGGTCCTCGCCACCCACCGGTACGCCGCCGCCTGTGCCGGCGGCATCGCGCATTTCACCACGTGAGCCACTTTTCCCGGGAGCTTCCCCTCGACGTCCGCGACCTGCCTCCGCAGCATGAACGGCTCCAGGATCTGGTGCAGCCGGTTGATGATCACGACGCGCCGCTCGACGCGGAAGGCCTCGGCCTCTGCGTCTGCCTCGCGGGCGGCCGCCGTGGCGCGGGCGACGGCCGAGGCGTGGTCGAGCCCTGCGGCGTGGGCCTCGGCGGCTGCGGCGTTGTAAGCGGCGACGGCGGCCTCGGATTGAATGAGGGGACCCGAAGTCGTGCCTCCGGTTCCACCTCCACCTCCGCCGCTTCCGGGAACCGCCGTCGTCGCGCCGGCCGTGCTCACGGGCGCGGCCAGCGACTCGACGAACCACGACCCAAACTCGGCCTTGTTGTCGAAGACGTCCGGCAGGAGCAGGTTGAGCAGGGACCACAGCTCCCGCATGTCGTTCTGGAGAGGGGTGCCCGTCAGCAGCAGCCTGCGCGCGGCGCGGAACTGCGAGAGGTCGCGCGAGAGCTTGGACTCTCGGTCCTTCATGCGCTGGGCCTCGTCGATGACGATGTACTTCCAGTTGATCTGGAATGTTTTTGGGAGGGGAAGGGGGAAAAGAGAGAGGGAAAGAGAAGGAAAGGTTGAGAAAGAGAGATAGATGAAGCGGCGGAAAAAAAAACTCCCTCTCTCTCCTCCTCCTCTTTTCACCTCCCCTCTTCTTCTCCTCCTCGCTCACCTTGGACAGCCTCGCCTTGTCGCGCATGATGAACTCGTAGGTCGTCACGAGCACGTTGAACTTCTCCGGGGCCACCTCGGCGTTGAAGAGGTCCTGATGTAAAGGGGAGAGGTGGGGAAAGTTTCGAAAGTTTTGAAAAAAAAGTTTTTAAAAAAAAGTAAGTGAGTTTTTGCTTTTTTCTTCGTCGTCGGCAGTGAAAAACACTCTTCTCCTCCACCTCCTCCACCTCTTTTCCTCCTCACCTTGCGGTCCTCGCGCTTCCCGACGTAGTACACGCTCCGCACCCCGGGCAGCCACTGCGTCAGCTCCGCCCTCCAGTTCACCAGAACGGCGTTGGGCACGATGATCAGGTGCGGGCCGAAGTTTTGCTTTTTTTCCGCAAGATAGGCGACCAGCGCCATCACTTGGACGGTTTTACCTAACCCCATCTCGTCTGCGAGGATCCCGTTGAGCTTGTTGTTGTACAGCGAGACCATCCACTGCAAGCCCACCAGCTGGTATTCCCGTAAGGCGGCACCGGGGGGAGGACGGAGACCGGCAGGGGCGGCGTCGATCTTTTCTGAGACGGCGTGCGCCAACGCATGATAGCTCGCCATCACGCCTCCGGTGCCGCTCTTCTTTTCTCCGTCTCTCTCCCCCCCTGTCGCTGCGTCCACGGCGGTCGAGGCGGCGGCCGCGGCCGCCCTCCTGGCTGCCTCCTCCCCGGCCTCGGCGGCCTCCTCCTCGCTCTTCCCTTCCTCCAGCGCCGCCGCGACCGCCTTCGCTCTCGCCTCCGACGCCTCCTGCTCCTGCTTGGCCCGCGCGACCTTGCTCGTCAGCTGTACGAGGTACTCGTCGGTCTCGTTGAGGAACTTGTCGATGGCCGCGTAGCGCTCCTGGTCGTTGGGACCCGCGGATGCGGAAGCGGAAGAAAGAGACGAAGACCCTCGCTTGGCGCGCAGGAGCTGCTGGTACTTCGCCCAGTCGTTGGCCTGCAGCGCCTCCATCCTGGCCTTCCTCTCGGCCTCCCTCTGCGCCTGCGCCGCCGCGGCCTCGGCAGCCGCTTTCGCCGCTGCGGCGGAGGCAAAGTCTCCCGAGGCCCTGGCCGCGGCGGTGGCGGCGGCGACCGCGGCGGCCTGCGCCGCGGCGGCGCGGGAAGAGGCAAGCGCCGCGGCGCCGCGCTGCGCCCGGTCGAGCATTTTGGGAGCGTTCCGGTTGCGGAAAACGCGCGCGTCGCGGGCCGCGGAGGCCCTCTCGGAGAGGATTTCCGACTTGAAAGCTTTCGCTGCGGCGGCGGCCTCGGCGGCGGCCTCGGCGCGGCGGCGGGCGCGGGAGCGGTAGCTCTCTCGGATCAGATCGTCGAGCTCTCGGGCCGCCTTCCGGTACCGCCGCTCCGACGCGTGTAGCAGAGAAGAGAAGGGGGCGTTCAACGAAGTGGGGCCGTTTTTCTCTACTTCTGCATTCCCGCAGTAGTCCTCCTCGGCGCGGGCGCGCAAGGACTCCTGCAAAGAGACGAGGCGGAGGCCGCGAAGCCTCAGAGAAGCGGCCGTCGCAGCTGCCCTGTCTTTTTCAACTTTCGCCTTTTCGAAGGACGCCTCCGCTTCCCGCTTTGCGAGCTCCATCGCCCGGCGCAGGGCGGGCTGCAGCTCCGAGGCCAGCAGGGAGGCGGCGACGCCTGGGGCCAGGCAGCCTCGCGGGAGCGCGGAGGGTAAAGGTTGCGGCAAGGGGACGGCGGTGACCCGGGGGTCGGACGCGGCGTGGAACAGCGGCCCGTCGCGGCGCTTGACCGGCGGGTGAGGCGGCGGCGGCGGAGGAGGAGGAGGAGGAGGAGGAGGCGGGGGAGGAGGTGCGACAGGAGCAGCAGCAGCCATGACGGCGGGGGCCGGGGCGGCTCGCGGCGGGAGCGGCAGCGGCAGCGGCTGCACCGACGGCGGCGGCGGGAGCAGATGCGGCGGCGGAGGAGCAGCGGGAGCAGCGGAAGAGTAGAGCTGCTGCTGCTGCTGCTGCTGCTGCAAAGGAGGTCCCGGTGCCGAGGAGGTGTAATAAACCGAGGGAGTTGCCACCAGATCGGGCGCGTGTACCGCGGCGAGCAGGGACGGCTGGAGCGGGAGCTCGCCGCGCTGTTTTGGTTTTGGTTTTTGGGTTGAGGTTGTTTTCGAGGTGAGAGAGCGGCCAGCGTCGTCGTCGTCGTCGAGTTTTTTTCTTTTCGTTCGTTCGCTCGTTTGTCGATCTTCATCATCATCTCTCAACGCACCTTGATGGCCCTGTAAGCCATGATCTGGTGCCTCAGCACGTGCAGCTGCCCCTCGGAGAAGCCGGCGCTTCCGCCGCCCCCGGGACGGTAGCCCGCGCGCGGGGGCGGAGGCGGAGGGTGGGGCGGGGGAGGGAGCAGCGAGCGAGATGGAGATGGTCGAAGCAGTGGCGGCGGCGCTTGATGCTGCTGCTGCTGCTGCTGCTGCTGCAGCGGCAGCGGCAGCGGCGCGACGACGACGGGCAGAGGCTGCACTCCTCCTCCGCCGCCGCCGCCGCCGCCACCTGCGCCTCCTCCCGGCGGAGGCTGCTGCATGGAGTTAAAAGAGAAAAGAGAAAAGAGAAAGAAGGAAAAGAGATTTTCCCCTTCTCCCTCTTTTTTTTGTGAGAAGAAAAAACTCGACCGACGAAGAACTGAAAAAAAATCCACCTCCTTCTTCCTCAACTTGTACACTGTCTCTCTCTCGCGCTCTCTCTCTCTCTCCACTTTTACGGGAAAATATAGTTTAATGACTTCTTTTTTGTTCATTTACAACAGAGAAAAGGCAGAGAGGTGTTAAAATTGTTCGAGGGCCACGGGGGCGGGCAAAAAGTTTGATGAAAGTGTTTTTTTTATTTTATAAAAAGTTCGGGGGGACGGGGAGGTATGTTTGTTTTTGTTTTCAAAAAGAATGGGGTTGAGGATGAATCGGTTGAGGGAGGGGGGGAAAGCGCGCGCGTGCAGGCGACGCGGTCTCTCTCTCAGGGGGGAAAGAATGGTGGGGGGTGTAGAAGGAAAACGGGAGGGGAAAAGTCGAAAGAAGAAGAAAAAGAAGAATAGGTCGAGGTCGAGGAAAAAAACAACTGTTTTTTCCTCTTTCTCTCTCTTCCTTAATCCACTTCCTCTCTCCAACTCTCCAACTCTCCCGTTTTCAAAAAATGGTGGTCTCTCTCTCTCGCGCGCGCGCATCTTTTAAAAAGAGCAAGGCAGGGCGATCGAGGGTGGAAAAAATGGGGTGGGGGAAAGAATCGGTAGATGTTTTTTTGTTAATTTTTTTTTGAAGTCTTTCTTCTTTGATTTTGTTCATTGCCTTTCTTGCTCGCTCTCTCTTCTCTTTTTTTTCATCAATCCCAGCCGTCGCCCTCCCCTCCGGCTGCGCACCCGGCGACGAGCGCCCTCGACAGGGCCCGGAAGAACTCCTCGCGCCTCGCCGGGGTGTCCGAGAACAGGTGCTGCTCCTCCACGACCGAGGCTGCGACGGGAGTCGGGGCCGGGGGCACCGGGGCGGCTGAGAAGGCCGAGGCAGAGGCGGCAGAGGCGGAGGTCGGGGTCGTCGGCGGGTTTGCGGCGAAGGCAGCTTCCGCCTGCAGCTGCTGCTGCTTTCGCTGCTGCCGCGTCGAGAAGAGCGTGAGCGGCGAAGGGTCCTGCGGCGTCGGCGGCGGGGTGGCCGCGGCGGAGGGGGCGGCGGAGTGAGCGAGCGACGCCGGGGCTTGCTTGTTTAACTGTTGAGCGGGGGCGGAGGTCAAGGTCGGGGGCCAGGCGCGGCGCTGGAAAGAGAGTTTTTTTTATTGTTTCGAGTTTTTTTGTTTTGTTGAGGTGAGAATTGGAAACGAAAAAGCAACATCGAGCAAGCGCCGCTCTCGCTCTGCTGTTTTCAGAGAGAGAGAGAGAGAGAGAGAGAGAGAGAGAGAGAGAGAGAGAGAGAGAGAGAGAGAGAGAGAAGGAAGGAAGGAAGGAAGGAAGGA
>Ga0210003_1004149_pt1 | contig 11544 bp, 8 predicted proteins | sample LantaG_FD_182804 | JGI IMG/M metagenome (GOLD analysis project Ga0210003, IMG submission 182804) | Deep subsurface microbial communities from Baltic Sea to uncover new lineages of life (NeLLi) - Landsort_02402 metaG (SPAdes) (version 2) | ecosystem: Environmental > Aquatic > Marine > Oceanic >...
CTCTCTCTCTCTCTCTCTCTCTCTCTCTCTCCCTCTCTCTCTCTCTCTCTCTCTCTCTCTCTCTCTCTCTCCCTCTCTCTCTCTCTCTCTCTCCCTCCCTCTCTCTCCCTCTCTCTCTCCCTCTCTCTCCCTCTCTCTCTCTCCCTCTCTCACTCTCTATTCAAAAACCCCAAAACTACTCAACAACAGCGGCACCTGCATGGAGCTCGGCATTTCCCCCATCGTCACCTCGGGGCTCGTCATGCAGCTCCTGGCCGGCTCCAAGATCATCGACGTCGACAACAGCGTGAAGGCCGACCGGGATCTCCTCAACGGCGCCCAGAAGCTCCTCGGAGTGCTCATCACGATCGGAGAGGCCGTCGCCTACGTCGTCAGCGGCATGTACGGCGACGTGCGCGACCTCGGAGCCGTCAACGCGTGCCTGATCGTGTTCCAGCTCTTCTGCGCGGGCATCATCGTCATCTGCCTCGACGAGCTGCTGCAGAAGGGCTACGGCCTCGGCTCGGGCATCTCGCTGTTCATCGCGACCAACATCTGCGAGAACATCATCTGGAAGGCCTTCAGCCCCTACACCGTCACCGGCGCGCGCGGGTCCGAGTTCGAGGGGGCCGTGATCGCGCTGTTCCATCTGCTGCTGACGCGCGGTGACAAGGTCAAGGCGCTCAAGGAGGCCTTCTACCGCTCGCCGCTGCCCAACGTGACCAACCTGCTCGCGACAGTCGTCGTGTTCCTGGTCGTCATCTACTTCCAGGGGTTCCGCGTCGACCTGCCCGTGGCGTCAAAGAACCGGCGCGGGGCGAAGCAGGTGTACCCGATCAAGCTGTTCTACACGAGCAACATGCCGATCATCCTGCAGGTGAGGTTTGGGTGCAAGTATCTTTTTTCGATCTTGGAGTTTTTTTTTGGCTGGGGGGGGTTTTTTTCTTGGAGTTTTTTCGATCTTCTTTTTTCGTTTTTTTTTACCTGGACCCCTCTCTCGACCCCCCCCTCAAAAAACTCGCCCTTTTTCCCCTCTTCTTCTTCTTCTTCTTCTTCTTCTTCCTCGCTCCTCCCTCACCAACGCTCCAACCCTCTGCTCCCCACCCCCCCGAACACAAAAAAAACAAACAGTCCGCGCTCGTCTCCAACCTCTACTTCATCTCCCAGCTCCTCTTCAAGCGCTACGGAGGAAACGTCCTCGTCCGCCTCCTCGGCCGCTGGGCCGACTCGGAGGGCGGCGCGGGCGGCGCGCACATGCACCCCGTCGGCGGCTTCGTCTACTACATCTCCCCGCCCGGCTCGCTCGCCGAGGCCGCGACCAGCCCCGTGCACACGCTGTTCTACGTGGGCTTCATGCTCGGCGCCTGCGCGCTGTTCTCCAAGACGTGGATCGAGGTCTCGGGCTCGTCGGCCAACGACGTCGCCAAGTCGATGCGCGAGCAGGGCATGTTCCTCCAGGGCCACCGCGACACCGTCCAGTCCCTGCGCAAGGAGCTCAACCGCTACATCCCGACCGCCGCGGCCTTCGGGGGGATGTGCATCGGCGCGCTGACCATCGTGGCGGACTTCATGGGCGCGATCGGGTCCGGGACGGGCATCCTGCTCGCGGTGACGATCATCTACCAGTACTTCGAGACGTACGAGAAGGAGCGCGCGGCCGGGGCGTCGATGTTTTAGAGTGGAAAAGAGGGGGGGAGGGGGGAGCGAGAGAGAATGAGAGAATGAGGATGGGGGGAGAGTTGACTTGAGAGAGCAAAGGGAGAGAGGGAGAGGCGTGGTTTTTGGATACAAAGGAAAACCAAAGACGGCACGAGCCGTGCCTTTTTTTTTCCTTCGAGAATTTCGTTTCGCTCATTTTCTTCCAGGCTTGTTTTTTTATTTCTCTCTTGTGTGCTTCCTCTGCGGTTTGTTCCCCCTTATTTGGAGTAAGTGAAGAGAGAGACAGAGAGGGTGATGCCGTGTGTGTAAACGCTGGCAGTGCAAAAAGGCAATGAAAAGATCTCGCTCGCGCCAAACAGGAGAGAACAGAGCTAACTTTTTTATGTTCTTTTTGTTGTTTCTTTTTTTTTGCACGGAGAAGGAAACCTAAGAAAAGTTACGGAATTTCGCACGACTCCGGAAGGAGGAGGAGCAGATTTGGTTCGCGGCGTTTTCTTCTCAAGCGCAGTAGAAGCTGAGCTCGAAGAACAAAAGGCGTCCCAAAAAAGTCCTGGCGACGGAAAAAGTGGAGGTGGTGACGGTGTTTTTTTTCTTTTTATCAAAATTAAGAATCAAAAGTCTCCTTCTCTCTCTATCTCCCACGAGAAAAATGAAACGAAGAGAAGAAAGGTAGAGTTAACGATGACGTCCAAGATCGCAAGTAGTAGATTCGTTGTTTTTTTGTTGGAAAGGAATTCCCCCCGTGAAGTTTTTTGTGTTTATCCTCGAAGCAGAAGAAAAAAAACATCACTCGAGAAGAGCCTCTGCCGCGGCGGCCTTGGCGGCGCCGAACAGCGCGGCCTCGTCGACCGAGCCGGCAGCCTGCACCGACGCCTCCATGACCGCCTCGATCGCAGCCGCGGCCCGCAGCTGCGCCACGACGGCGGCGACGTGCGCCTGCGACCGGCCCTCGAGGACCGAGGCCGCGGCCGCGAGCGTGGCGTCGTCGGAGGCGGCGCCTGAGGCGCTCTCAAGGATGCGCGCGATCTGTGCCGCGTCGGCCAGCGTCGCGTCGGCCTTCCCGGCCTTGAGCGACGCGGCGCCCGCGTCCCTCAGCATCGCCTTGGTGTTGGCGGCGGTGGACTGGGCGGCAACAGTGGCGGGGAAGGCGGAGGAGGCCGGGGCCGGGGCGATCGGGGCGACGAGGCTGCCCTCGGCGGCGGCGACGGCGGAGGAGGCTGGGGCAGGGGCGGCGGCGGCGGCGAGCGGCGGGAGCTCGGGGGCACCCTCGACGGCGGCCGCCGAGGCCGGGACGGCGACGGGCGCCGGCGGCGGCAGCGGGGCGGCGGCGGGAACGGCAGCGGGGACCGCCGCCGCCGCAGCAGCAGCAGCAGCAGCCTCGGCGGGGACGCCAATCTCCTCGACGGCCTTGGGCTTGGGCGCGGCCGCAGGGGGAGGGCACTTGCCGCACGTGCGCTGGCAGAAGCCCGCGGCGGCAAACCAGTCGGCCGAGCACTTGCCCCACGACCGCTGCTGCTCGCAGCTGAAACCGTCCGGGGTGGCCTTGTCGACGCACGAGGGCGCGGCGGGGACGGGCGCGGCGGGGACGGGCGCGGCGGGGACGGGCGCGGCGGGGACGGGGGCGGCGGGGACGGGGGCGGCGGGCTTGCCGCCGCTCTGGTCGAACATCGAGTTGGCGCCGTACGCAGAGGGGACCCCGTTGACCATCACCGGCGACGGGCCCGCGGCGCCCGGGAGCTTCCCGGCCAGGCCCAGCGCCCAGGGCTGCAAGCCTGCGGCCTTCTGCAGCCATGCGACCTTGTGCCACTGGACGTCCTTCCAGTTGTCCGCGACGATGCCGCCTGGTGGTTTTCGATAATTTCGTAAAAAAGGGTGAGGGGGAGGGGCGAATCGAGCGTGAGAGTCTTTTTCGTTCTTTTGGTCCCCCCCCCAGCCCCCCCCGTCGGCCTCAAAAGACCCGAAAAGAAAATATCTTACCCGTGTCGCCCGAGTTGGCGTTCCAGGACCACCAGATCATGTTGGGCGTCGGGTTGTGGCCCGGGGTCGACGAGGTCATGTACCTGGATAGTGTGGGGGTGGGGGAGGAGAGGAAAGAGAAAGAGAGACAAAGAGCGTGAGGAAAGAGAGAGAAAGAGAGAGCGACATTTGAAAGAGGGGAAGGAAGAATCTTCAAAAAAAAACTCACTTGGCGAAGTCGTCGAGCATCTGCACGTCCAGCGCCCTGTCAAACTTGGACCCCGTCTCCCCGTAGACCACCGGGAACGTCTTGCACCCGGGCGACGCGGGCACGCCGGGCACGGCCGCGGCGAGCTGCGCCGGCGTCGGCTGCGCCACGCCGGCGGGGCAGAAGCCCCTCTTGGTCAGGTAGCCGAACGATGCGTCGAGCCTCGAGAACAGCCCCGGCGCGAGCACGACCTCGGGCTCGTTGTGCGTCGAGATCGACGGAGGGTAGATGTGCGGCGAGATGACGATGTTGTTGACGTAGGGCTTCGTCATCATCTTCTCGAAGAAGGGACGCGCGTCGTCGACGTGGCCTGCGGCGACGACGGCGGCGTCGGTGGCGAATCCGTCGCCCCAGTTCATCGCGACGGTTCCCAGCTGTCCCGTGCCCTCGAGGAGCATCAGGGCGGTGGGGTGGACCTGTGAGAGAGTTTGGAAGGGGGGCAGAGGCGGAGCACGGAGAGAGAGTGAGATGATTTTTTTCTTCCCCTTCAAAGTAAGCTCCCCGAAAAAAGCTCCTTTCTTCCTCAAAACCCCTAAACCCATCAAAGCTCTTTCCCTCCTTCCTCCTCGTACCTTGTAGATCGCGTCCATCGCCTGCTCGTAGTAGGTCGCCATCCCCACGGTGGGCCCCTTGGGCCCGTTGGTCCACTTGATCCCGCGCGCGTCGGGCTCGTTCAGCAGGTCGAGCATCACGCGCGGCCGCAGCACGGGGTCCTTGGCGATGTCGGCCGCGAGCTGCTGCCACGAGGCGACCCACTTGGCCGTGTCGTCGAGCACGAGCGTGTCGTAGGCGAGGTGGTCGTCGATGACGACGTAGAAGCCGTTGGAGGCGATGTAGCGCATGGCCCAGAAGAAGCGGTTGCGCTGGGAGTCCATGGGCACTGAAGATTTTTGGTTTGGTTTTTTTTCAAAGGGGTCGAAAAAGGAGAGTGTGAGCTCCATTTCTTTCCTTCGTTTTGACTTCTCTGTCTCCCCGTTCTCTCTCTCTCTCTCCTCCCGCTCTCTCTCTCTCTATCTTCCAAAGAAAAAAAATGACAATCGCTCTCACCGTAGTCGTTGCAGACCTCGTAGTTGCGTGTTGCTGGGATCGGGTTCTTCGACACAGGCATCGTCGCAGCGGCCGGGGCAGCGACGCCCGGCGGCGTGACCGACGCGGCCATCAGCTCCGGGGTCACCTTGTGGCAGGTGGCGTACTTGGGGTCCTTGGGCACCGCGGACTCGAGGTCCCTGTGATTCGAGAGACAGAGAGAGAGAGAGAGATGGCATGTTTTTTTTTTGAAATTGTTGTTCGAGAGGGTCGAGGAGGTCGTGAAGAAGAGTTGCTTTGGGGGGGCGAACAAAGAGAAGAAGAGAAACACAAAAACTCGAAGGGGAAAAAAAAAGCAGTCTTACCTGAACGAGAACGGAAGCCGGACGGTGTTGAACCCGAGGAGCTGCATCCTCCAGACCACGTTGACAAAGTCCGCGACGATCGAGTCGGACACGTTGCCCCATAGGCCGTCCGGGTTGGTCTGCCCGTTCTCGAAGCCGAACCAGTTGATCCCTTTGATCGTGAAGGGCAGGCCGTCGACGCCGATGAAAAGGTCGCCGCGCGTGGAGACGGGCTTCTCCTCGAGGAAGGAGAGGCCGGGGATGGGCGAGCGCAGGGAGCGGGCGTCGGAGGGAGGGGAGGGCGGTACGGCGGCGCCCGCGGAGGCGACGGCGCAGGGCGCCCCGTCGACCGAGACGCCGCGGGGGGCGAAGTCGGTGTTGGGGCTCGAGAGCTCGTAGGAGAGGGCGACCGCGTCCGGGGGGCCTTCGCTGGAGGCCTCGAGGCTGCCGGCGCGGGCCGCCGAGGGCGGCGGGACGACGGCGAAGGACTTGAGCGAGGGGGAGGAGGACTCGGTGGGCACGAAGAGCGGCGCGGACGACGCCGGAGGGGCCGCGGCGGGCTCGTCCTCCTGCGACGCCAGCTCGACGCCGTGGCCAAAGTCGATCGTGACGCGCGCGTCGCCGTCGAGCGGCGCGCCGTCGGCCGACTGGATCACCACGTGGCCGCGCGCGACGAACGAGGAGGGCACGGGCCTGGCCGTCGGCGCGTCGGCTGCGCCGGGAGCAAACTCGGTCTTGACGAGCTGCGTCGAGTACACTGCCGTGCACGAAGGGGCGGCGGCAGCAGCGGTGGTCGCAGAGGAAGCTGCTCCGACGGCGAAGAGCGCGACGGCCGCGGCGAGGGCGGCGTGGCGGCGGGCCATGATTGCCGCTGAGTGTGGTTTTGGGAGGTGAGAAGAAGAAGAGGTCGAGGTCGAGAGGGTGAGACTGGGAGATTGATAGGGTGGGAAGAGGAAGAGAGCGTCGTCGTCCTCGAGTTTTTTCTTTCAGTTTTTTTGTCTTGGCATCTCCGACAGGCCCCTTGGCGATGCTCTCGCCTCCGCTTTGCGTTTCGCAACCATTTTAAAGCCGACACCTGAATTCTATCGAACGAAATGAGGGGAAATCAAAGGCGAGCGCGGCCGGGACGCGTTCCGAATCGAGGAGGATTGGTGCAGAGTCGGCGTTTTTTTTTCTATCGCGCGACGCCGACAGTCGACGATGGAAAAAAAATCGAACTTTCAGAGCCAATGGCAGCCATCTCGCATTGGCATTCAGCCCATTTGCTCCACTGATCGATCCAGCTCGACACAGAAAACCGTATCCGGGCGTCGAGAGAGAGAAAGAGAGATGGTTCAAGGGCGAAAAGAGCGAGCGAGGAGAGCATTCTCGCTCTCGACGACATCAACGGTCGTCCGATTCCGCCTCCCGACGCTTTCTCTCTCTCTTTCTCGCGCGCGCGCTCTGGACTCGACGCGCTCTCTCGCTCTCTCTCTCTCTCGTTCTCATCCCACCAGCGCGTTGGAACGCTTTCACTCTCACCTGCACAGTGAAACAGAGAACAAAGAAGAAGGCGGGAGAGAAAAGACGCGGCCCCGCACTGAAACGTTGAATGCTCTTGAAAAAAGAGAGAGTGAGAGAAGATAAAAAAACTCGCTCTCGACTCTCACTTTTCGCGCTTTTCGCTTTCGGTCTCCCCCCTCCGCCGCCTTCAGGGCTCTCTCTCTCTCTCCCTCTCCCTCTCTTCTTGGCTTGTTGCCGAAAAGAAGAAGAACCTTTGAGCCTGCGCTTTCTTTCCCTTTCTTTTTCTACTATGCACGCCGTAGCCGCCGCCGAGGCGACGACGACGATAGGGGGGCTGGAGCTCGGCGGAGCAAAGGCAGCGGTCCCCGAGAACAAGAGGGGGGCGTCGAAGATCGCGTCGCTGCGAGCGGCCGCAGACCTTGACGGCGCTGCCGACGGCGGAGAGGAGCCCTGCCCGGCTTCGACTTCCTCCTCGTCGCACCCGGCGGACCCGACCCTGGAGACTTGCTGCCACGAGCCCCCGCCGATCGCGCTCAACCCGCTCAACAGCTGGCTTTTCTTCGGGGAGAAGGCGCTGAGGCTGCCTATCCCGCCGACCAATGACATCGTGGTGAGTCTTCTTATTTTCGGTCTTTCGGTTTTTTTTCGTTCGGTTCGCGCTCCCCGAGGGGAAAAAACAAATGCGAGTCGTCTCGCGGGCGGTGGGTTCCCGCAACGTTTCGACTCTCCTGTCCCTCTAGAGCCGGCCTGGACGACGTTGAGACAGCGCTGGAGGGCTCCGTTGCACGCGAATCGCCGCGATTTACACTGGACGAGTGCCCGAGAGAAAACTCGAAATGGGGTTCGTCGCTCTCTCTCTGCGCGCTCCGGCCTCGAGTGCTTAGATTCAGTCGCGAGGCAGGGCCCCTTTGCATTAGAGGCGCGCCGCGTTTGGAGCCTTAAAGCGACTTGTTCGACTGATCTCTGCAGCCAGAAGCCGCTTGCATGATGCTTCCAGAGCTCTCGCACAAAAAGAAAGAGCAGATGCCGTGTGGAAGAGGCGGCGGCGAGGCGGTCAATGGCTACTGACGCGCCCGCCCGCCGCCGCTGCCGGTCGAAACTAACACAGAGGGCCAGCGGCCGGGTCTATCTTCTCTCGAGTTTCGGCACTCCTCGCGCCGCCGACACTGCTTTTCGCCGCAACCCGCAGCGCGTTCTGTCGAGAGACGCGTGACGACTGTAATCGCCCGAGCTCGAAAGCAGGGACGGGAAGGACAACTCAGAGGACGCCTCCATTCTTCAACGCCTCCATCTTAACCGGCGAGATCTCACTCCCTCTTTCTCCTTTTCGACCTCCTCATCCTCCTCCACCTCCTCGAACAATCAAAAAAAAAAAGCTCATCCAACGCACCGTCCTCCAGGAGCTGGGCTTCCCGGACGCCAACGCCGACACCCTCGCCAAGCGCTTCCGCGACGCCCGCATGCCCAACCGCGCCGCCTGGTTCCGGCGCCTCGCCCCGCTCTCGTGGAAAATGTACTCCCGCGCGTCGGAGCTGGCGCTGCCCGGGATGTTCCGCTACCTCGACGCCCGCGTCCGCTTCTTCGACGGCGCCGTGGAGAGGGCGCTCAACGCCGGCGTCGACCAGCACCTGTTCCTGGCCGCGGGGTACGACACCAGGGCGGTGAGGATGGCGACGAGCGAGGCGGCGGCTAGGCTGACCGCGGCGAAGATGAGGCGGCAGCAGAAGGGGGGGAGCGGAAACGGAAGCGGGAGGGGCGCGAGGGCGTCGGTGGCGTCGGGCGGCGGCGACAGCGCCAAGTTCCTTGGCAGGGCCTTTGTCAAAGGCTCGGCAGCAGCAACAGCAGCAGCAGCAGCAGTCACTTCTTCTCCTTCCTCTTTCACATCTCCGTTCGCCCCGCGCTTCTTCGAGGTCGACCTCCCGCACGTCTCCGCCGCCAAGAGGGAGCTCGTCGACTCGGTCCTGCCCGACGCCGAACGCTGGCCGCGGCCCGCCTTCGTCGGCGCCGACCTCCTCGACGCCGCCGGGGCGCTGAGGGCCCTCGAGGCCGCCGGCTTCGACGCATCGGCGTCGCGCCCCTGCCTCGCCACGCTCGAGGGGATCCTGATGTACCTGCCGCCCAGGTCCGCGAGGGAGATCCTGCGCACCGTGTCGACGCTGCTGACGCCTGGAAGCCTGCTCGCCTTCGACTTTGTGGTCGAGGAGTGCTTTGCGACCGGCGGCGTCGGCTACGAAGGGGCGAGCCGGGGCGCGGACGGAGCGACCACCTCTTCCCCTCCCCCTGCTCCCTCCGCCACCGCGAAAACCTGCCCCGCCACCGATTCTTCGACGTACGAGATCGTCGACGTCCCCAAGGAGGCCGAGATCGCGTTCCCGACCTACGGCCTCGTCGCGTCTTCCGTCGCGCACCACGGCGAGCCGTTTCGTTCCGGGTTTGAGCACGCGCCCGAGAGGCACGCCGCGCTGGCTGCGTCCCTGGGCTTCAAGGTGCAGGAGCTGCTCGACGCGCCCAAGGTCGTCGAGACGTTCTTCAGCGGAAAGAAGTGCACGGGCCCCGTGAGCGATTACATGGCGATGGCGCTGTGGGAAAAGCTGTGATGATGATGAGGTTGCTTGCTCGTTGAGAGGAGAAAGGGAAAGAGCTTGAAACGAGTTGAGAGAAGAAAAGCACGAGAGGAACATATTTTTCTTTCTTTACCCCCCCCCTTCCGGCCCGAATTCCTGCACAATACGTCTGCGATCGCGCGACTAGAGAGAGAGCGCGCGCATGCAACCTTTGCCTGATAGAGAACGGGGAGAAGTGAGAGAGAGTGGTGGGAGAAGAGAGAGTTGTGGAGAGAGAGAGAGAACATAGAGCAACAAATAAAGCACGCAAACTATTTATCTTCCTTCTGCTGTTGTTCTGCTTATGGAGAGAGAGAAAGAGAGTTGCAAAGACAACAAGCAACGCCCCATCCCCGATTCCTTTTTTTTCCGCGATCCCCATTACCTGCCAAAGAGAGAGTTTGTGTCATTAAGAAAAAAAAAAACGTATGAGCAAACGAAAAAAAAGAAAAGAAAGGAAAAAACTCACTCGAGTCGAGAGGTCAAGAATTTAAAAAAAAACTCACTTTTTCCCGCCGGCGCCGACGAGTTCGCACCGTCAATGAAATCTCTCTCCTCGCGCCTCCCCGCTTGGTCCTGTTTCTGTTTCCCAACGACTCCCTCCAGAGGGCGCAAGAGCAAGATCAGTACAAGCGGGAGATGCTGTTCCTGAGGAACAGGACGCTGTCCTTCTCCGATCCGGTGGAGAAATCGGAAGTCGGCGAGCGCCGCTCGGTCGAAGAGGCGGCAGCAGCGGCAAAGACGACTGCCGCGACTGCCGACGCGGCCGCCCTTCCTCCTCCTCCTCGCGCCCGACGCCCTTTCGCTCGCGTCGCCTCCTGGGCTACGGAGGTCCCGGCGGAACCCTCGTCCAAGGCAGGCGCAGGAAAGCCCCCATTGGCTCCTCCCTCGACGACGGCGACGAACGGCAGCGCCCCCTCGACCTCGGAGGCAGCAGCCCCTTTTCCGTCGCCGCTCCTGCTGCCCTCTTTGCCTCTCTGGCAGAGGCTCGCCTTCAAGGCGCTCGTCAAGACCAGAGCCGCGGGCACCAACGACAAGGTCCTCATCATGCGCACGCTCACCCAGGAGGTGAGCGTCCCCGGAGCGCCCTGCAACGTCGACTACCTCGCGCGGCGGTTCCGGGAGGCACGCTGCTCAACGCCGGGCCGCAACGCCTCGCTGCAGGTGCTGTCAGCGGTGGGGCTCAAGAAGTCCTACTGGAAGAGATACGCCGCGATCGTCGACAGGCTGCTCCCCGGGAACTACAGGTACCTGGACGCCCGCGTGCGCTTCTACGACGAGCTCCTTGCCGACGCGACGCTGAGGGGGGCGCCGGCGGGCTCGAGCGGCCGAGGCCGAGCGCAGCAGTTCGTCGCGCTCGCCGCCGGGTACGACAGCCGCGCGACGCGCTTCCTCGCCGCCCCCGACGGCGCCGAGCCCCCTCCCTCGCCCTCCGCCCCCGAGAGGCCCTCCCCTCTCGGGGCGGCCAGCGCCCCCCGCCTCCGCGCCTTCGAGGTCGACCTCCCGCGGGTCGTCCGCGGGAAGCGCGTCCTCCTCGACGAGCTGCTCCCCGACGAGCGGGCGTGGCCGCGCCCGGCGCTCGTCGCCGCCGACCTCTCGGACGCCGCGCGCGCCCGAGACGCGCTGCTGGCCGCCCCCGGCTTCGACAGGAAATCCAGAACGGTGTTCACGGCCGAGGGCCTGCTGATGTACCTCCCGCGGGAAGAGACCGTGGCGCTCCTCCGCGAGATGGGAAGGATCGCGGCGAAGGGATCCCTCTTCGCCTTTGACTTCATCGACGCCGGCGCCTCGGGCGTGTCTGCCCACGAGGACATCGAGAGCAGGAAGATCCCCTCGCCGCCAGGGAGGGGCGTCTTCGCGACGCTCAGCCACCTCGTCGCCGGCCTGGGAGAGCCCTTTCTGGACGCGTTCCCGTCGGACCTGGCCTCGCAGCGGAAGATCGCCGAAGGCACCGGGTGGAAGGTGAAAGAGATCCTGGACCCTTCGGCGATCGGGGAGAGGTTCTTCCCCGAGGGACCCGGAAGAGGGACGCAGCATCAGAAGAAGAAAGTACCCGTGGTGTCGAGAACCAACGGGTTTGCTTGCTGGGAGAAGGTGTGAGAGAGAGAGAGAGAGAGAGAAAAAGAAAACGCTTCATGTCACCAGCAAGTCCTCTGAAATAGAAACGCACTGATTCTTCGGAAAAAAAATTGCTTCCGGGGGGAGG
>Ga0210003_1004151_pt1 | contig 11542 bp, 9 predicted proteins | sample LantaG_FD_182804 | JGI IMG/M metagenome (GOLD analysis project Ga0210003, IMG submission 182804) | Deep subsurface microbial communities from Baltic Sea to uncover new lineages of life (NeLLi) - Landsort_02402 metaG (SPAdes) (version 2) | ecosystem: Environmental > Aquatic > Marine > Oceanic >...
CACCTACGTTGACGCAGAGGTGGTGCAGGACGGCAATCTCATCACGTCGCGAACGCCCGATGATCTGCCCGCTTTCTGCCGCACGATCATCGCGGCGCTGAAGTGAAGCAAATTCAACAGTCAGTAAAGGAGGTCAAATCAAATGGGTACAAAAGGAAGAGCGATCGTAGGCATAGACGTAGACAGTCTCATCGAGGTGCTCAACAAGGCGCTGGCAGACGAGTGGTTGGCGTACTACCAGTACTGGGTAGGGGCCAAGGTAGCCAAGGGGCCTATGAGAGGGGCAGTGACGGCCGAACTCGTCCAGCACGCCACCGAAGAACTCGGCCACGCGGAGTTGCTGGCGAACAGGATACTCCAACTGGGCGGCACGCCGCTGCTCAAGCCCGCAGACTGGTACGAGATGACCAATTGCGGGTACGAGGCGCCTGACGACCCTTACGTGGAGGTGTTGCTGGAGCAGAACATCAAGGGCGAACAATGCGCCATCGAGGCCTACCAGGAGCTGGTGGAACTAACAAAGGACACCGACCCGGTGACGTATGAGATCGCCCTCTCAATCCTGGCAGACGAGATCGAGCACGAGGAGGACCTGCAGGCCCTCGCTGAGGACATCCAACTGATGAAAGAGAGGAGATAACGAATGAGATTCGGAGACAGGATCCAGACAGCGGACTGGAAGAAAGAGAAGCACGTGCCGGTCATCGAGTGTCCGGACAAGGTGAAGGCGGACGAAGTCTTTGAGGTGAAAGTCGGCCTGGGGAAGGAGATCGCCCACCCCAACACCACCGAACACCACATCAGTTGGATCACTCTCTACTTCCACCCGGAGGGAGAGAAATTCACCCACCAGGTGGGCCACTTCGAGTTCTCCGCCCACGGCGAGTCCACCACCGGGCCGAACGAGGGCCCCGTCCACACACATCACACGGTGACCACGTCGCTGAAGATCAATAAGCCCGGCACGCTGCACGCCCTGGCCCTCTGCAACATCCACGGGCTGTGGGAGAGCAGCAAGGAGATTGGGCTGATTTAACCTGTAGGACGCAGATGAACGCTGATAGGCGCTGATTCTTGGTCTTATCCGCGCGAATCTGCGTCCGATTTCACCAGATAGTCCAGGAGATAAATCTGTTCCAGGCATGTCTGCCAATAACTCTGTCTATCGACCTGGCCCTCCGGCCGATTCGGTTGTGAGAACCTGATGCCCAATCGCCTGGCAAACGAGACCAGCCCTTACCTCCTCCAGCACGCCGATAATCCGGTGGATTGGTTCCCCTGGGGCAAGGAAGCGCTGCAGAAAGCGCAGGCTGAGGATAAGCCGATCTTCCTCAGCATCGGCTTGCACGCCGGGGGAGACGCAAGACAAAACCCTGCGCTCTCCGGTCTTGTGTTTCAGCTGTTGGCTTATCGGCCGGGAGACTCTAGGCCGTCTCTTCTGTCCTGGCCTCGTCGGTAGCCAGCGAGATCTGTTCGTATCCTGCGCAACCAAGGCTACTCCCAACAACTGCTGAAGAGTCTCAACTCGCCTGTTAGGACGTTCTTCCTTCCCCAGGTCATCCTCAATCTGGGTAATGATAGTAGAGATGTCCTCACAAAGACGCCATTTAGAGGGCGGATCCACCGCTCCCGCTGACTTGGCAAATCCAGCAGGATTCCGTGCGAAATGGCTTGGATTTTGCAATCCAAGCCGAGCAGAATGTGAAGTCTGATTGATCTGTCGAATGGTAGAAATTTCAGGATCGAGCGACGTTGGGCTCAATGCCAGCTTCCGCTCGTTGCACGATCCCGCGAAGCACCTTCCTGATATTCTCTGGCAGGGGCTCGGGCTGATGCTCACTCAGGATCCGATCTACGGCTTCGCTGGCCCGCTTGCCCAGGCTCTTGCCCCCCTTCTCCACCCACGCCTCGTAGCCCGCTCGTTCAAAGAGATTGGGGTACCAGCGATCCCGGTAGTGCATGCGCGTGTGGTCCGACTTCAGGTAGGGGCCTTCATCGCGGTATTCGGCGACCATCTCCAGGGCGAGAGTCTCGCCCGTTATCTTAATGGGTTTGAGGTAGGCTTTGATCCAACTCACGATCTCGTCACAGATGAGCAACTGGGCCAAAGAGAAGCCGAGGCCGGATTCCAGGTATCCCAGATCATGGATGATGTTGCCGCCGCCCAGGGTCTCCGTCAGGAGGGTCAGGGCTGCTTCAGCTGCAGCCTGCTGGTCAACAAGCTTGGCTTCGGAAGCGCCCCCCAGTGCGAACCTGGGCAACTCGTAGAATTGTCCCATCGCCTGGGCCATTCCCCGCTCGGGTTCAGCATAGGTCGAAATCATCGTCCGCATGTCGAGCACCGAGTATTGCGTACCTGGCACAATGAAAGGCGCGCCTTCCCGTACCAGTTGCGAGAGCACCAATCCCACCAGGACCCCGGCGTTGTCAATGGCAATCGGACCCGCCACCGTCACCGGGCTGGAGACTCCGCTGGTCGAAACGGGCACATAGATGGCGGGTAGGCCCTTCCTGGACAGATAGAAGAGCTTTTCCAACGCCTCCTGATTGTGGCGCAGGCCCGTAGCGACGTTGATGTAGCAGACTGCCAGAGGATTCCGGCGCAGGGCGTCTGCGCCGCCGACCACTGCCTCTGCCATTTCGACAGCGTCCACGAGCCCTGCAAACTCGTAGGTGACCACAACAATGGGCTTGGTTGTGTAGGCCAGCATGGTCTCCATCTGATAGCGATCGGCAATGGTGCCGTCTACGTCTGTGGGCAGCACCATGGACATCACAAAGTCGATGTTGGGCAGCGCATCGCACACGATGGTGCCCTCTTTAACATCTGTGAGCCGTGGCTTGCGGCGCTCGCCCGTTCGATGGTCGACGATGTTCAGAGTGTCGGAGCCCGGACCGTAGTAACAGCGGCCTCCCTCCAGCGGCATGACCCGGTTCCCACGGCGGTCACACAACACGATCTGCTTGGGCGCCGTGGTGAAGGCCTTTTCCACCAGGCCCGCAGGCACGCGCACCAGGTTGCCATCGCTCACGTCAGCGCCGGCCTTTTTCAGCAGGTCAACCGCTTCCTGAAGGTATATCCGCACCCCGACGCGCTCCAAGATCTCAAGGCTGGCCCAGTGTAACCTGCGGCACTGAGCCTCAGAGAGACGTGAGAACTGGATACGACTGTCCATCCCTTCACCAGTGCTTGTGCAGACCATGTTGCAGTCCTCCTCCCTTTGGGTTTCTCTCTCCATTGTAGTGTGCCCACCGTTGCCCGGGGAGCTCCCATATGCCGGCATCACATCCACACGGGCAGTACCGGTCGCGGGAAGGATTTCCCGCACCAGCCGAGCGATGAATCCAGTGAAGTTATGAACTTCATAACTTAATAGGGATTATAGCCAGACTGTCCTGGATTGTCAAGCCCCCCGCAAAGCTCGCGAAACAAGACAACGCCAGTTGAGGCATACTTGACTTTACGCACGAGTTGTGCTATAGTATAGCAAGAACTGAGGTTCAGAAGTTATGCAGGCTTTCAGGGGAATCGCGCCTGTCACGCAGCGAGGAACAGGGTCCGAACGAAGGAATTGGTTTCGCTCATGCAGGTCAAAAGGCTGCAACGGGATACGCTCACCACAACCGTCGCCCATGAACTGAGACGACTCATTTTGGATGGAGAAGCGAAACCCGGCGAGTTGCTCCCCCCTCAGCCGGAGCTTGCCCAGCGTTTGGGCGTTGGCCTCTCCACGTTGCGGGAAGCCATCAAGGGTTGGGCGCTGTTCGGCGTATTGGTGCTCCAGCCGGGCCGGGGTACCCTGGTGAGCCCAGATGCTATCAGGCTGCTCCACATCACCGACCTGTGCCGCATACAGCTTGAAGGAATGGGAGCACATGATGTTCATGAAACGCGGTGCATCATTGAGATGGCGTTGACAGAACTCGCAGCCGAGCGGGCAACGAGGGAGGACCTCAGCCGGATAGAGGCGGCGCTGACGAAAATGCGCCGGGCGTCGCAGGACGACAAAGCCTTCATCGAAGCCGACCAGGAGTTTCACCTGGCTGTGGCCAAAGCCAGCAAGAACCAACTCCTTGAACACTTCTATCAAATTGTGATGGAGATGTTCGCCAGCGTCCTGAGGGAAGCAATGCATATCCCCAGCGTTGCAGAGAGCTTTCGAAGTAGTGGGCTGGATCAGCAGGAAAAGATCTTTGCCGCCATCCGGGATCACCTTCCAGAGGTTGCCCTCAAGCGAACCGAGGAACTCTTTGCCGACTGGGATGACTTTTATTTCGCTGCGCTTGGCATGGACGACTAGCGCATTGGAGGATGAAGGCACAATTCGGCACTGTGCCAATCGGAGTGTGGCCCACTTAGGCACCTGGTACACATATTGAGATTCTACAAGGAGGAATATGATGAAGAACCGAAAGTGCATGTCCCTGTTTCTGATCGCCATCGCGATCACTTTGGCGCTGATTCTTCCGGCTGGCTGCGGTCCGACACCTCAGCCAGCAGACACACCCGTGCCGCCTGCGGAGGAGGCTGCCACCGAAGCCCCGGCGCCAACTGAGCCACCGTCTCCCACAGACACCCCGGAGCCGGAGGCAGCCGAGCCCAAGATCCTGATCGTCCGGCTCTACGAACGTATCCAGACCCTGGATCCCGCCTTTGTGGTGGGAGTCTACGATTCGCAAGTCCAGAACACGGTCCTCAACCGGCTCGTGAGCTACGATACCGGTCCCGATCCGAGGGAATACGAGCTCTACAACGACCTGGTCGAGTCGATCGAACCGTCGGAGGACGGGCTCGAGATCACCTTCAAGTTGAGAGAGGGGGTGATGTGGCACAGGGGATACGGTGAACTGACGGCCGAGGACGTCAAGTTCTCCTACGAGCGCTATCTGGATGAAGAACTGGACTCGCCTTACGCCGACGACTGGGCCACACTGGACCATGTGGAGGTGATTGACAAGTACACCGGCAAGATCATCCTATCGGAGCCTTTCGCCCCCCTCTGGAAGACTACCCTGCCCATAGACAGCGGTCACATCATCTCCAAGAAATTTGCCGAGGAAGTGGGGCCTGAAGGGCTCACCAACGACATGGTGGGCACCGGTCCCTACGTGCTGGCCAAGTTCGAACCTACCGAGTTGGTCGTCGTCAAGCGCAACCCCGACTACTTTGGTGAGCAACCCTACTACGACGAAATCCACTTCATCCCCATCGACGATGACAAGGCAGCCGAGATCGCCCTGGAGGCAGGAGAGGTCCAGTTCACCAGGATCAGCGACGCGTCGATCCAGCGCTTCCAAGACAATCCGGACTATGCGGTCTCGACCTTCCCGGCGCTGGCCTACAAGTGGATCGGCTTGAACGTCGAGAATCCCAAGCTGGAGGACCCCAACGTGCGCCAGGCGATCCGGTATGCCGTCGACGTGGACAGCATCGTCATGGCCACGTACATGGGGGCTGCCGAACGGGAATACACCATGATCCCCCCCGGTCTGACCGGCCACTGGGCTGATGCCCCACGGTACGAGCGCGACGTGGAGAAGGCCAAGGAGTACCTGGCCAAAGCCGGGCTCGAATCTCTGGACCTGCGCATCGACATCGAGGATGAGACGGAGTACCGGACCTGGGCCGAGATCCTCCAGCAGAATCTGAAAGAAGTCGGCATCAACCTCGAGGTCAATCCATTGGATCCCGGCTCGTTCTGGGAAATTGGCGACGGGGACCAGGGCAAGAACGTCGAACTCTATGCCATCAGCTACGGCATGGGGCCCGATCCGTCCTGGGCGACCATGTGGTTCCTCTGTAATCAGGTTGGCGTCTGGAATTGGAACCGATGGTGCAACGAAGAGTTCGACAGCCTCCACCAAGAGTCTGTCACCACACTGGACGAGGAGACACGCCACAACATCCACGTCGAGATGGAAAAGCTGGTGGACGAATCGGCCTCCTTCATCTGGATCACCCACGGTACTTCGGCGTTCGCCTACGCACCCAACGTCGTTCCGGCCTTCACACCCAACGGGGATGTGGACTTTCACCGCTTTTCCGGCGAGTAGGAACGACCCTCTGGCTGAAGGCGGGGGGCTGGTCTCGCCTCAGCCCCCCGCTTACAAAAGAAACGCCAGAAACCATGCGCGCTTATCTGCTAAAACGTGCGGCAATGACCGTGTTGGTCATGGTGCTGGTCACGGTCTTTTTGTCGCTGCTGGTACAGATCGTTCCCGGAGATCCGGCCAAGACCCTGCTTGGCTTTCGAGCCAAGCCCAAGTATGTGGAACGGGTCCGCTCGGCCATGGATCTCGACAAACCGGTCTGGGTGCAGGTGCGCAACTTCCTGTGGAAGGTCCTACACGGCGATCTCGGTACCGATGTCTTTACGAACCGAAGTATCAATGATCTGGTGGGGCGGGCCCTTCCTCACACCCTCATTCTGGCCTGGACCAGCATGACCCTGGCTGTGCTGATCGGCATTCCCCTGGGCGTTCACTCGGCAGCTCATCCCGACTCCTGGGCCGACCGCATCACGGCCATTTTCTCAATCTCTTTTATCACCACGCCAACCTTTGTCGTGGCCTTGTTCCTGTTGCTGATCTTTGCGGTCCAGCTCAAGATCCTGCCGGCCATCGGCGCAGGCAAAGAAGGGGACGTGGTCGATTATATCAGACACCTGATCCTACCCTCCATAGCACTGGCACTCAGCTGGGTCGGCTATCTGGCACGCCTGATCCGGACAAGCCTGCTGGAGGTGCTGAATGAGACCTATATCCGCGCCGCCATGGCGGCCGGCCTGTCGCGGCGGCTGATCTTGTACAAGTATGCACTCAAGAACGCCTTCATTCCCACCGTGGCCATACTGGGCATCGGCCTGGGCAGCCTGATGGGGGGGGCTGTTTTCATCGAGGTAATCTTTAGCCGGCCGGGCATGGGTACACTGATCTACGACGCGGTCATGCAACGCAACTACCCCATCGTGCGGGCAGGGGTGTTGGTTGTGGCCTTTCTCTTTGTCGTTGCCAACCTGCTCGCCGATCTGGCATACACCTATCTCGACCCCAGGATCCAATTGGGTAAGGGACAAAGATAGGGGCCATGGAGTTCGTCGCTAGACCATCCAGCCGTTTTCGACAGTTCCTCGCCCGCATTCCAGTGCTGGGAGAGGTGCTCGGTCGCCCACTCGGCGCACTGGGCTTTTTCATCGTTCTGGGATTCCTGCTCATGGTGGTCTTTGCCTCCTGGCTGGCACCCTACAGCTACGAGGAACAGGACATTCCCAACATGTTGCAGGGCCCGTCGCGCCAGTATTTGCTGGGCACGGATCACTTGGGGCGCGATCTGCTATCACGCATCATCTACGGTGCGCGCATCGCGCTCGGTGTCGCCGTTCCGGCCATCGGCCTGGCGCTCCTCGGCGGAACGATACTGGGGCTCGTCTCCGGGTACATCGGAGGCGCCGTCGATGACGCGATTGTCGTGGCCTTGGACGTGATCATGGCCTTTCCCAGCGTTGTCCTGGCCCTTGCCATCCTGGCGCTGTTGGGACCCTCCCTGGTCAACGTGGTGGTTGTCATCGGATTTGCCTGGATACCCGGCTATGCCCGGGTCGTTCGCGCGCAGGTACTCTCCGCCAAAGAGGATCTCTACGTCGAGGCTGAGCGATCGCTGGGGGCCAGCACGGGGCGCATCGTCGGGCGTCACATCCTGCCCAACGTCCTGTCCCCACTGGTCATCCTGGCGGCCATGGACATGCCGCTGGTGATCAGTTTTGAGGCAGGCCTTTCCTTCCTGGGACTCGGCGTGCGCCCGCCAACGCCCTCCTGGGGTGTGATCCTATCAGAGGGCTTTGACCATATTCGCCGCTCGCCCTGGCCCATTCTGTGGGCCGGGCTGACGCTCATGATCATCACGTTGGGATTCACTCTGTTCAGCGAGACGCTACGCGACGTTCTCGATCCTCGCCTGGCCGGGACAAGAGAGCGCAGATGACCTCGCTACTAAGGGTGGAGGCGCTGGGAGTCAAATACCATACACAAGAGGGGGTGCTCACCGCCATCCAGGACGTTAGCTTCCATATAGACGAGGGCGAGATCGTGGGCATCGTCGGCGAGTCCGGCTGTGGCAAGAGCACGGTGGCCTCAGCCGTCATGCGCCTGCTGCCGCCCAACGGCGAGATTTCCCACGGCCGCCTTCTGTTCAAGGGCCAGAACATCCTGGAGCTCAGCCAGGAGCAGATGCGCGGCTTCCGCGGCAACGAGATGTCGATGATCTTCCAGGATCCGATGACCAGCCTCAACCCCGTGTTTACCGTTGAGGACCAGATGGTGGACGCGCAGAGAGCCCACCTGGCGGGCTCCAGGCGGAACAACCGGTCCGCTCTGCGAAAACGGGCCATTGCAATGCTAGAGCGCGTCGGCATTCCCGACGCAGCCCGGCAGATCAAAGAATACCCTCACCAGTTCTCCGGTGGTATGCGCCAGCGGATCATGATCGCAAATGCCCTGTTATCCAATCCCTCCCTCCTCGTCGCCGACGAGCCAACCTCCGCACTCGACGTCACGCTGGAGGCCCAGATCATCGACCTGATCCGCGGCCTGCGGGACGAGTTGAGGACGGCCATCATTTACATCACCCACGACCTGGGCCTGATCGCGCAGCTCTGCGACCGTGTGCTGGTGATGTACGCGGGCAGCATCGTCGAATCGGGCGACGTGTACAGCGTATTCGAAAGCCCCAGACATCCCTACACCCAGGCACTGTTGTGCTCTCATCCCTCGCTCAGCATGCGCGCGGCGCGATTAAGGACCATTCGCGGCCGCGTTCCCAGCCTGAAGGACCTGCCTGCTGGCTGCAAGTTCGCTCCGCGCTGCGACCATGAGCGCCCCATTTGTCACCGGCTGGGACCGGGGCGTGCCCAGGTGAACGGGCAGACGGTGCTCTGCCACGCCTACCATCCGGATTGGGATGGAGCCCAACCCTCGACGTGGACACTCGCTCCGGAGGCAGGGGCAGAGACTCTGGCGGCACGACAGGAACCGCCAGCCGAAAAAGCCATCGCCATCCAGACCCACGAACTGCGCACGCACTTCCAGGACCACGTCGGCCTCCTGGGGCAGATCCTGGGACAGAAGAGGGGTACCGTGCGCGCAGTGGACGGGGTGGGCATCAAGGTCCGTCGGGGCACGACGTTGGCCCTGGTCGGCGAGTCCGGATCGGGGAAAACCACCTTGGGGCGAACCATCCTGCGCCTCGAAGAGCACACCAGCGGCGAGATCCTCATCGCGGGGCAGAGGGTGACCGACCTGCCTCAATCAAAGTTCCGACCCATGCGGGCCCGCATGCAGATGATCTTCCAGGATCCGACTTCCAGCCTGAGTCCTCGCATGAAGGTCTCTGCCATCCTGCTGGAGCCGTTCCGAATCCACAACATCCCGGCCGGCAAGGACAAGGTGGACGAACTCCTGAGGATGGTAGGGCTATCGGCCGAGCAGGCCGACAAGTACCCACATCAGCTTTCCGGAGGGCAGGCCCGTCGCGTGGGCATTGCCCGGGCACTGGCCCTCCATCCAGACATCCTGATCGCCGACGAGCCCACCTCCGGCCTGGATGTCTCGGTTGCTGCCAGCATCTTGAACCTGCTCAAGGACTTGAAAGAGCAGCTCAACCTGACCTGCATCATCATCTCCCACAACCTGAACGTGGTCAGCTTTATCGCCGACGAGGTGGCGGTCATGTACCTGGGGAAGGTCGTCGAGCTGACCGATACGGAGACGTTGTTCACCCATCCCGGGCACCCCTACACCGAAGCCTTGATGACGGCGATTCCGGTGCCGGACCCTCGCCTGCGTGACAGGCGACAACGGATCATTCTGGAGGGCGAGATACCCAGTCCGCGCAACCCACCGCCCGGCTGCACTTTCCATCCACGCTGCCGGTACGCGCAGGCACGCTGTGCGGAGGATGTGCCCTTGCTGAGACCGGTCAGCGGTGATGGCCACCTCAGCGCCTGTCACTACCCTGAGCGCGTGCAGGCCGCACTCGGCTGGCGTTAGACCTCTCCCGCCGACTGATTCTCGGCCAAAGGTGCAGAAGCTGTGAAGACAAGGACCCACTTCCCACGAACGGTTCGCAAGATCGAGAATACCTGGATTCCCATGTCCGATGGCTGCCGTTTGGCGGCGACCATCTGGCTGCCGGAGGACGCCGGGCAGGATCCAGTCCCGGCCATCCTGGAGTACCTTCCCTACCGGAAGAACGATGACAGGGCCCGCAACGATGCCATCACGCACCGCTACTTTGCCGGTCACGGCTACGCTGCCGTGCGCGTCGACCTGCGCGGTAGCGGCGACTCGGACGGCGTTCTGCTCGACGAGTATCTCCCCCAGGAACAGCAGGATGCGCTGGAGGTGCTGTCCTGGATCGCCGCCCAGCCCTGGTGCACCGGCTCGGTCGGCATGATGGGGTACTCCTGGGGTGGCTTTAACTCGCTACAGGTCGCCGCTCTGAGCCCGCCCGAATTGAAAGCTATCATTACCGTATACTCGACCGACGACCGGTACGCCGACGACGTGCACTACATGGGCGGTTGCGTGGTGGGCAACGAGATGCTGGAGTGGGCTTCCACCATGCTGGCCTATAACGCCAGACCGCCCGATCCAGCCAACGTCGGCGATCGCTGGCGCGAGATGTGGTTGGAACGGCTGGAGGGGTCGCCTCCCTTCGTCGAGACCTGGCTGGCTCACCAACGGCGTGATGCCTACTGGAAGCAAGGTTCGGTCTGCGAGGACTATGGTAGCATCACCTGTCCCGTCTATGCTGTTGGCGGGTGGGCTGACGGATACACCAATGCAGTTCCCCGTTTGCTGGAAGGTTTATCTGTGCCACGCAAAGGCCTGATCGGTGGCTGGCCCCACGGTTCGATGGCTGACCCCAAACCCGGACCGGCCATCGGCTTTCTGCAAGAGTTCCTGCGCTGGTGGGACTACTGGCTTAAGGGTATTGATACGGGGATTATGGACGAACCCATGCTGCGAGTCTGGATGCAGGAAAGCACGACGCCCAGCGCCAATCCCGTGGCACGGCCTGGTCGCTGGGTCGCCGAGCCATCCTGGCCCTCGCCAAACACCGCCACCAGGACCTACTGGTTGAACCGCGGCACGCTGGATGAACGACCAGCGGCTGAGCGGCAACTCGACTTCCGGGGTTCGCAGGCGACAGGCCTCTATGCCGGGATGTGGTGCCCGGGCGGCGAGCCCGGAGAGTTTCCGGGCAACCAACAGGTCGAAGACGGCCGTTCGCTGACTTTCACCTCGGCACCGCTGGAGGAACCGGTGGAGATTCTGGGGTTCCCCGAGGTAACCCTTGCCGTGAGCGTGGATCGGCCAAACGCGCTCCTGGCAGTGCGGTTATGTGACGTCGCACCGACCGGGGCCTCGCTGTTGGTCTCCCGAGGCCTTCTCAATCTGACCCATCGTGAGAGCCACGAGCACCCAACTCCGCTGGAGCCAGGCAAACGCTACATAGTGACCGTGCGCCTCAACGCAATCGCCA
>Ga0210003_1004153_pt1 | contig 11538 bp, 13 predicted proteins | sample LantaG_FD_182804 | JGI IMG/M metagenome (GOLD analysis project Ga0210003, IMG submission 182804) | Deep subsurface microbial communities from Baltic Sea to uncover new lineages of life (NeLLi) - Landsort_02402 metaG (SPAdes) (version 2) | ecosystem: Environmental > Aquatic > Marine > Oceanic >...
AAGCATATGAATATAGATATAACATCTTACACACCAATGATTTACAGTTTTGCTAATAAATGCTATAATAAAATAAAAGGCTTTTCTTCTTATACTAAGGATGATTTAGTTCAAGAAGGAATTATGATATTTTATAAAAGCATTCCTAATTTTGATGAAAGTAGAGCATCTTTTTCAACTTTTTTATCAGTAATATTAAGAAATCATTATGCAAAATTAGTAATTAAGGAGTATAAAAACAAATTTGTCTGTGTTACAGACATTGTTAGTAAATATGATGAAAACAATTTTCTTGTTCAAGAAAACGGTGATTTTAAGGAAAGAACATTTTCTAAAGAATTATCTCCATTAGCCAGTGATGTTGCTGATGTAATAGGAAATTCTCCTAAAATGGGGAAAAGTAAACGGGAGGAAGTCATTAAGGATAGGTTAGGACTTTCTCAAAAGGATGTTAACAAAGCCATGAGGGAATTAAAGCATAAGCTCTGATGCTGCAATAGGCCTATTTCACGTTCTAAGGCGGTTTTAAGCCACTTTGATGTAAATTAGGTAATATGGGTTGCTTTTTAATATAAAGCATGTACACCACCAGTAGGGTCTTTATATGTTAGTTTGGATCCTGTGGTTGAATAATATAAAGAATCACTAAGAGCAGAAGCATCAGCCATGTGTACTGGCTTAATACTACCATTACCTCTAATTAACATGCCTGTTTGTCTACTTACATAAAGATGAAAATGACTTTCAATTGGTAAAGTTGCAATTACTGGCACTTTTGTACGGGTTATCCTAATATAATAAGCAGAAGATATGTCAGAAGCACTTTCTGCTGTTTCACTAACAGCCCATGCACCAGGAGCATTAAAAGATATTTGACCTGATCTTTGAAATCCTAGTGTTCCATCACCCAAAACGGGCAAAGTTGCCCAAGTTCCATCACCAGTGGAATACTCAAAAGTTGGTACAATATTTTTACTACTTCCTGTAGAAAGGGTTACTTCAATAATCTCAAAGGTTGCGGCAGAACCAATAAGAATATAGTCATTAACAGCATCAAACAATGGTATATTTGATGAGCTTGTTGACAGGAAAGCAGTTCCTGCTTGTGGAGCACCTGTAACTCTGTCAGTTACTGTTGATGTACTATTATCAACATCATAACCAAAAGCTGGATTTATGGCAGTAGCTCCTTGAACTTCTAGGGCATTAGAAAATCCTGGTTGAGCTTTATAGGCAGTTGTACATGCAGAACTTCCATTAATAACAACAGCAAGATATGCATCTATTTCTGTTGTACTGGTTGCAGAAACAGCATCAGTGGTTATAATTCTTGACTTTACGCCCCCACCAGTGTAGTCAGAACTTATGTTTCCTGAATGATAATCAGCAACAATACATCGAACATCATTATAACCATTAGCATCTGCTTCAAATAAAGAACCATCAACCCCATTTGCACCAGCATCCATTTCAACTTCAAATGCATAACTTGAATAGTCATTTCCAACCCAAGTATCTGTATGAATATCAACGTGTCCATTTGTACCAATATTAAATTCATTATGTTTGCTATCCCCAATAACCACATTTGGAGAGTCAATAATATAATAACCAAAGGCTGTTATATCCCAATCCCATCCCATTGTATGTAAAGTAACATTATCAGCATCAATCCAGTTTGTTATTTCAGCCATTGCCCCAATATAAGAACCAGTTCTTACTATAATCCATTTTCCTACATCAGTTGCTTCAAACTCACCAGCAGCATCATATAACCAGGATTCATAAGTTCCACCAGTATAATCATAATTTGCTGTATGGGCTGTAAAATCATGGTTTATTTGTACTCCTGCATGGGGGAACAGAAGTAAACTTCCCCCTCCTTCCAAAGCATTTGAATATAAACCAGCCTTAGTTGATATTCTTCCATTTCCTTGTATTTGGGCTAGTACTGTATCAGAACTGTTTGTCCATGTTTGCAAATGGGCTGTTTGGGAAAGAACACCCTTTACTTTTAGTTGAACTTCATCAGTAGCACCATTTATTATAACATTCTCATTAAATGTTGCTGTATCACTAAATGATGTTGTGCTTGCAAAGGCAACATCGCTGTTAAAGGTTGAAGTACTGTTAAAGGTAGCAGCATCACTAAATGTAACAGGTTTACTAAATGCAGCATCACTCTTAAAGGTTACAGTTCCATTAAAAGTAGCAGTATCACTAAATGTGGTTGTGCTGTTAAAGGCTGCTGTATTTGCAAAGGTAACATCACTGTTGAATGTTACAGCATCACTAAAGATTGCAGCATTGTTAAAAGTTAGTAATTCTGTTGTGGTATTATAATGAATACTGGCATCCCCATCATTACCAAAGTATAATTTTTTATCATCCCTCATGAATGTGGCATCAGGATATTCCTGCATTGCTGATACATTTCTTGTTTTATCAATTGCTGTTGTCATTTAAGATTTCTCCTTTTTTAATTTGTAATCTGTCTCATTAACCTTAAATCCATTTAGAGTATAAAATATGTAGTCAGGTTCCCTGTTCCAAGCCTTATGTGGGCATTCATGTTTAGGGTCATTTAATATTCTATTTATTGCACACCCTTCTTCATGAACAATAGGACATTTAATCTTATCTAGTATACACTCATTACATATAGCTTTTCTTTTTGAAAAGAATGGTAAAGGTTTGGCCTCAGAGCCACTTCTATATTCACACTCTTTATCATGGGGATTTGGGCAAATGTTGCCAAGGTTTCCCAATTGGTTGCATTTTATGGGTTTCTTGCCACATCCGCAGGAGGCAAATTTGCATTTAGTGTTTTGTGGGGGGGATTGATTCATAGCTTCCCGCACCGGTCTGTGTTTTACCATTGCAGCTACCCACGCCGGATGCTCGGTTTCAAAATCCATCGATCCATCAGCGTACGCTTTGACAATAGCCGGGGTAATCTCTTTTAAGTATTCGGGCGAACGCTCTTTTAGTCGCTGTTCAAGTTGTTGTTTGGTTACTTTTCTTATCATGGGAGTGGATTACACGGATTAGAGGTTATTTGTACGGATATGTAGAGGGGGAATGGCGTCCCATCATATATGAAACCGGAACAATTATCCTGCTCGACATAGTCTAGGTCATACCTATCGTAAAGCGGGCCTGCTGAAACAAGCCTTGCCTCCCATAGCGATTCTCCTTCTGCTGCCCCATCTGGAGCGTAGTGAAAAATATAGGTATCATAACCATCGGAACAAACTTCAAATTCGCCAGTAAAGTTAAAAGTAAAATAAGGACTAGAGCAACCACTACTCCAGCTTTTACTGCATACTTTCGTGGTAGCACCAGCGAACTCAATCGTAAAGTCGTATTCCAACAAGTCTTCCTCTTGCGGATATGAACAATCAGCTGCGGTGGTATGTTCAACAGTAAAGCAAAGACTATCTTGACAGCAATCTTCACAATCATCGTATGTATTTGTTTTTGTAACAGAAACCGCCCCGGTAGCATCAAACCCTTCTGACACTTTCCAGCATTCAGTGTAACCTGAAATCTTAATAACCTTACCAATGTTAGAATCGTGTAAATTTGATAATGCGGGAGTGGTAACGATATCTGCCTCACTACCGTCACAATCAGCGGCAGGATCACATGTGTAAGTGCACTGGCTCAAAACATAAGATATTGCTGTATCAACACACCCTCTTACCAAATGCCCTCCTGAACCTTTAAGTAGGTGTCCTGCTAAACTTTTTCTTAAGTGTCCCATTATGAACAATCACTCGGAGTATCGACAGTGTATCTGGTTTCCCCAGAAATATTAGTCAGTCTGCCGATAGAATCATATTTGTATTCTCGGTAAAACCCATAAACAACCTCATCCCCAGCATCATTATAAACTAGTCGCGTAGTCTGAAATGTCTTAACTCCATCATATGCCCCTTGGTCGGATACCGCCCATGTGTCTGATTGTGCTGTTTCAGAGCCTTCAAAATCAGAGTACATTGATACAGGTGTTACATTGGTTCCCCCAACTCCTCCTGCCCCCATCATGGTTCCACAATGATCACCAAACCACATATAGGATATAATATCACTTACTTCTAAAGTAATATTTTTTGTTACATCAGAAACCAAAGAAACATCAGAAGCAATAGGGTTGGTTACATATACTTTTATTTTTGCAGAATCATCTGTGGAAATTATATTAGAAGTTATCCCATTTGTATCCTCTGTATACAACATTGGATAAACTTCAACAAAAGTTGCATCAGACCAAACATAATCTGAGACAACACTGCCCCATCTTACTGCTGGGCCATGTTCTCCATGATTTATAACCGTTCCTGAAGCATTCTTTGTTACAAATAAAGGGGCAGAAGCAGATACATTTAAGGAACCATTTTTAACCTTATTAAGCCACTTTGCTGATATAACATCCCCAGCATTAATGTTCTTTAACGGTTTATTATTAGGAATGTCTCCCATTGATTACCATCCACTAGGGTTTAATTGGGAGAAACTAGCATGACCAAAAACATAAGAATTATCTTCCACATTTTTCACAAAGTCATAAATGTTTTTATCCTGTCTCCAAAATTTTCTCCATCCATCAGGTTTCCAGCCAAAGTTAAATGTAATACTCCATTTTGCTCCTGAAGGAGCACTTTCTTGGTTAAATGATGCCCCAGTAAGCATTAGTGTGCCAGCATCAGCACCAAGAAATACATCACTATTAACTTTACCAATGCAATTGTTTATTTTTGTTGTATTTATACTATACCATTCCCCTGTGTATGAAACATCAAGTTGAGGCATTATCTTTACAGCATTAGGATTTTCTTCTGGAGTTAATGTTTTACTATCGGAACTCCAATACCATACAGAAGGGTTTAGTAACATTGCCTCCCCTGCATAATTACCATTTTTATTCCAGTTAGACACACTTGCAAAAGCAGGATTAATATCATCAGATGATGCTGCTTGGTCTGTTCCAGGGGATGTATAAGTAACATTAAGTACACATTTATTAGGATTACCAGCAGATGTTTTTCCAACTGGTTTAATTCCTACAGAAGTACAGGTTAAGTTTTGAGTATCATCAGAAGTAACATAACTACTTGAAACATAACTTAAATCAGAATATCGAGAATTTAATAAATCACCCCTATAGGTAAATCTATCAGAAAAAGCTCCTATTAAAACAAAATTTGCAGAAGTTGATGTCTTTGTATATGAATAATCATGACTCCCTTCTTCTTGCATTTCTAAGGCTGTTAATGCCATATATAACTCCTTACTTCTTTCTTATGGGGCTGCTGTAGCAACAAGTCCCTTATTTTGAATTGCCTCAATTGCTACACGTGTTTTACGAGAATCTTCTCCTAAATCTTTAGTAATACTAAGCATTTCTTTTTGATATTTCATTTCTGGCCTTGCAGCAGCAGATTGAATGCGTTTCCATATATCACCAATACCTTCAAACTGGCCTGTATTTTGACCTTTTCCTTTTTCTCTCATAGCATTTTCAAATACGCCAACTTCAGGACTAAACTCTCCAAACTTTTCTTTTACTTTTTCAAGCATATTAGAGTCTTCTATAGCAGTTTTCATTTTTTGTGGAAGTAGACCAAAAAAAGTATCATATAAAGAGGATGATAATGTAAGTTGTTTTTGTAATCCAATTAATTGAATTTTATCTTTTTTATCTTGTTCTTTTTTAGCCTGTTCTCTAGCTTTTTTATCCTCTTCAATTTTTACTTTTTTTTGCAATATTGCATATTTTTTAATTATAGCAGTCTGTGCTTGTTGTTCAGCCTCTGTTTGTTTTATTTTAACAGCCCCTGCATCTTCTAACTCTTTTGCCATTTCAATATCAAGAAGGGCAGATTTACTTAATCTTTCTTTGTTTAATTTATCATAAGCATTATTCCAAATTTTATTATCTTCAGTAGATTGTTCAATGGCAGAATCTCTTGCTGCAATTAACTTATTTCTTTGTATAGATTCTTCTCTTTCTTTTTTCTTTTTTATTCTATCTTTATCAGCCCTATCTTGTAATTCATCAACAGTTGCCATTTTTTCTTTTAGAACTTTTAGTACTTCAAGATTTTGTATTAAGCTCTGTTGTATTTGTAATTGGGCTTCAGCTCTTTCTTCATCTGATCCTTTTAATTCATCCAATTCACGCATTGCCTGTTTATCAAGAGCAATATCACTTTCAGCCCGCATAAGGGCTAATTTTATTTCTTGCTTCCCAGCTTCTTTTACAGCAGCATTAGCTTCTTTCCTTGCTTCTGTAGCATTTAATTCTCCTGAAATTATTTTATCATATATACTGGCATAGACTCCTCTAATAGCTGTTAATTCTGCTTTTATCTGGGCTAATCTTTGAATATCTTCCTCTGTTTTATCATCTTTCTTATTAAGTGTGGATGTTTCTGTTAATAATCCTAATGCAGATATTTGATCTTTTCTAACCTTATCTAAATACTCCATTTCTTTTTGTATTTTTTTACGATTATTTTCTGCCCATTCACCTATTTTTTGTGACGTAGTTTTAAGAATTTTTTCTAAATCTAAGTACTTTAAAATAAGTAAACCTACTACAGCAACAATTGCTGTTATAGCAGCAACAACTGGATGAGCAACAATAGCAGCTAAAGCAGCACTAACTAATTTCGATGCTCCCGCAACAGATAACAGTAATGCAGGGAGTACCCGCACAATACTAACTAAAATTTTTAATCCTATAACCCATTTTGCCAACCATAAAACTGTTGATGCTATATTTTTTGTTGTTCTAAGTATTGCTGTGGAATTATTTGATAACGCTTGTGTTAAATTAATTAAAAATGTTAGTGCTTTTTTTAAAACAGGTAATAATTGTTGCCCTAAAGTTTTAAATAAACCAAGAGCCTCTTCTTTTAATTGTTTTAACATATAAGCACCAGTGCCTACTTGTTTATAGTAGGCTTCTTCTGTTGCTCCTAAAGAAATATACATTAATTCTAAGTCATTTGCATAGCCTTCTGTATCAGCTAAAGCAGCAGCTATAGCTTTTAAACCTCTAATATTAGGAATTAATCTTGCTACTTGTTGTTCGGTAAGACCATTAAATTTTTTAAATATTCCTGCAAGACCTTCAGCCTTTAATCCTGCTATGCTCATATCTATACCAAGTTGTTTAGCATAAATAGCTGCATCTTTAGTTGGTTTAAGGAAAGCTCGTAAAGCACCAACAATGGAGTTCATGGCCCTATCTGCTTTTAGTCCTTGTCTTGTTACAGTAGATATTGTTGCCATCATTTCTTCTAGGCTAACTCCAGCAATGGCAGCAGTAGAAGCAAGTTTACCAATGTTATTTCCTAGCTCCTCGTAGGTTAATTTTCCCTTTTTAACTGTTTGAAACAAGAGGTCAGAGACTTCAGCAGCCCTGGAAGCAGACATATTAAAAGCATTAAGGATTGTAGTAATAGCATCAGCAGAAACAGCTGTTGTTGTCATGCCAGCTGTAGCAGCCCTGGCTGAAACTTCTAATACATATAATGCATCACTAGCATCAACAGATGCTGAAAGAATATCATATAAACCTTTTGATAATGTTTCTGTTGATTCTCCATAAGTTTTTGATAATTTTTGAAGTCCAACAGCATATCCTTCAAGTGTTTTTTTTGCAGGCCCATTTAACATAGTAGCAACCATGGCAAGTTGTTTTTCAAATTTTACACTTTGATGTAAAGCTAAAGCCATTGCGGCACCTGCTGCTAAAAAAGCAGTGGTGGCTGCTGTGCTAAACATAGATAAAGAAGAATTAACTCCTGTAAGAGATTTTTTGATAATATTTAGTTTAGTTTTGAGTCTAGTAAGACCCCTTGCATGTACTAAAACATATAAACTAGCTAAGTGCATATTTATCCTTTAATAAGTCCAAATTGTGATCCTGGTGGTTTTATGCCTTTTTGTTTTATACTATCTTGAATATCTTTAAATGACTTTTTATGTGTTCTTCCTTTTCCTTTTTCAGAATTAAAATGACCATGTATTTCAAATATATCTGTTAATCTGGCGTTAAACTGAGGAATAGTTAAATTCATAATTTGTTCAATTGTCATCCCATAACCATAACGGTTATGTTGAAGCAGAGAAAAAGAGTAGTCCCATCTTAACTCCTCTCCTCCGACAGTGGAGGGTTTTCAGATTCCTCTCCTCCATTTAACCCTTGTATAGCAGTTAATAAATCTTTATTTTCTTCCAGGAGTTGCTTAGTAATTAAATCATTTAATTCTTCTTCCGTCAATCCTGGGTTTGCTGCTCTAAGACTTCTACTAAGTAAAAAAGTTATTCCTGGTATACTAGCAGATTCTTCTAGTAATAATTCATCAGAAACAGGAGTAGTGGTTATATCAAGTATTATCTTTCGTCTATCTTCCGAGGGGAGGGAGCCAGAAACATCTATAAATTCTTGAAGCCTTTGACTTTTAATAAATTTTCGTAAGGCTGAAAAGTCCCCTATTGTAAATGGGGTTACATTATAAGTCTTTCCATCCAATTCCATTGTAAGCCCTTCACCAGCAGCTTTCTCCAAACTATCTTTTCCTAAATCACTCATCTTATTCCTTTCTAATTAATTATTTATTCTAACCTGTAAAGTACAAAAGTCCTTCACCAGTGAAGGTTAAAGACTGATCTACTAATGCATCAACCGGAGTTGATACACTTAATCCATTTACATGAGCAAATCCATAATAATAATCAGAATTTGTTTCATCAATATAGAATCGTACAATTACTTTTTCACCAAGCTCATCCATTAAATCAGATTGCCAGTGTTGTTCTGCTGTACCTGTCCAACCTTTTAAACCAGTTGTGAATGTTTTCCACCCATTTCCTGAAAAATTAGTAGTATCAAGCACATCAACAGATGCATCAAGAGACCAGCTAGTAAATCCACCTGCTTGTAGAACTGTTCCCACATCTGAAGCAGTAGCAGATGTGTCTGAGTACATATAAAATGCCCCAGCACTGCCATGTAATTCAGCCATTGTTTATTCCTCCTACTTCTTATGTGTAGGACAATTCGCCTGTGCCTTGGAATCCAAGTGTCTGTGTCTCTTCAGCATCTACTGTAACTGAGGGACTGAACGAATTCAGAATAGCAGTTCCAGAATAATAATGTGTGCCATCAATATACAATGCTAATGTAGCACTTGATCCTATATCTACCATAACTACAGGATTTGTACCATCAATTTTTGTGTCTACAGAAGCCGTCCATCCCTTCAATCCCACAATGAAATCACGAAATGCACTTGTTGAACAAAAATCTGTAACATCATGTGTGTCCACTGAAACATCTAAAGACCATCCATTTGCACATACAGCTGATGTTGGGCCAACAACATCCGTAAAAGTAACGCTTCCACCATAACCAGGTAATTCAGCCATTTTTTCTATCTCCTAAAAAGATTTAATTATTCATACCAAATATTGTAAATAACAGTACTAATCCAACCATCATCATTAAATTGTGGATCACCATCATTCATTCTTAAACATCCTATTGCTGTTTTACTACTATAAGTAAGAACAGCTCTATCAAATACAGTTGTAAGTTTATCCTTAATGTTTGCAATTGTTGCAGTATTTCCAATAGTATCATCATATATATTAAAGTAAACTATACTACTTACAGAGTAATCACAAAAATTATGGTTTAAGTTCTTTTCAACAATTTTATAAACTATATAAGGCATTGATGCTTCATCAGGGGCTATATCATAAAAGATGCCTCTTTTTAACTCACCAGACTGTGTAACTAAAGCAGTTAAATCAGAACTGCTTACAGCTTTGTCGTATATAGCTTTTTGTAATTCTCTACCTTCGCCCATAATTAACTACTTATCATTTCTGATGATCCTTCTGACAATTCTATTGTTGAATTAACATCAAAATCTGTTTCTTTTGCACCAAGGAAACCACCTGTGATTGGTTTTGCAAATATAGCCTTTATTTTTGGGATACTCCTGGCTAATGCCGGAACCAACCAAGGTCTCCACCTCATTTTTTTAGTTCCTAATTCCAGATATTTTCCATATTTAACATTTGTACCTATTTTAACAGCCAATCGTTTTGGCAACATCTCAGTTTCAATGCTTTTATAAAGTTTATCTGTTTGTCTATAAGGAGGGTTTCCTGCTGTTGACCTTGCAATATCTTCACCTTCTACAAAAGTATTAAAGTTAATAGGCATAGAGCTTTTAGCAGTTTCTTTAATCACTTCACCAGACATTTTTAATTTGGATTCAACATCCATAATTATTTGTCTTTTAACATGTTCTCCATACCATTTTAACATTATTCACCTTATAAATTAGGTTTTACTCTTCTTAAATTTACTTCTTGATGATGGGACATTAAATCAATGTCCCTGACCAAAACAACATCATAAGTCTTAGAATCAACAACAATTCTATCATCCTCTATAAAACTATACACTGTTTCACAAAATAACTTGTGGGTAGAAGGTACTCCTCTTTTATCATATATAGTTTGTTCCTCTCCTCCCATGGGCTGTAATCGGCAAGGAGCTGTTGCATATAAACTTGTCCAGGTAGGTGTCCATCCACCTGCACCATCAGATGATCTTGCCACCCTTTGGACAGTCATTGATGAATTCATTAATGATTGAAAACTCATATTTTAACCTGTTTTACCATATTTTAGTCTATTTTAACCTATTATCAATCGTTTATAAGGCAAAAGCTTCAAATACAAAGTCGGACTTAAGCTTTGCAAGGTTCCACCATCACCTATTTCAGAAGCATTCCATTTACCAACAGAATATTCATAATCACCTATCTGTTCTCTTTCATACCCTGCTGAAATAACACTCTTATCATACATTAATTTAACCAATTCCTGACAAATACTATAAATTGAATTAGGAATTGTTTCATATCCTGCTCTATATGATATAAATATGTTTCTATGACCAGAAGACCATCCAAATGGGTTATAAAGAACGGCTCTTCCTACATCTTGTATGTCATAGTCTGTTTCACACAGGTCTGGGGTATATAAATGGACAGCATTACTATTTTGAGCACTTCTCCCAGGTTGTTCTATTAATTCTGTTGTAGGATAAGTAGTATAATTTGTTCCAACAGTACAACTCCATGTGCTTACTGCATTTACAGCAGTTTGTAAGTCTGCTAAGGTTGTACAATCACTTCTCATTATGTTGGTAGTAGTCCATGATCCTGCGGCTGCTGATTTTAATCTTACTGTATCAGAAGTAACTTGTACTGTGGCATGTGTGTTTGTAGTGTCTGTGTTTTGAATATATAAAACATCCTGAGTTGTGTCATTAGCCCTGTAAACTTCTATTATTGGGTAATTATCCAACATCAAAAAGGATGTACCATCCCCATTATAAACTTCTTGATTGTAATCAGTGGCACAAATATCAGTTCCAAGTTCATTGGTTATAATATTAGTAGCCTGATCAATAAGCATACCAAGTAAACTATCATTACTGGT
>Ga0210003_1004156_pt1 | contig 11536 bp, 5 predicted proteins | sample LantaG_FD_182804 | JGI IMG/M metagenome (GOLD analysis project Ga0210003, IMG submission 182804) | Deep subsurface microbial communities from Baltic Sea to uncover new lineages of life (NeLLi) - Landsort_02402 metaG (SPAdes) (version 2) | ecosystem: Environmental > Aquatic > Marine > Oceanic >...
TCCATCTGGGAACCGAGTGGCTCCGGAACGATGGCGGGGCATGGACCCCGGTTAACGCCTTCACCCTGGGCGACCCTGATGCAGATCCGGATCGGGTTGAGATTGCTGACATTGATGGGGACGGGGATGGGGACGTTGTGATTGGGACCGAACACGCCAATCGGGTCGTGTGGGCAGAAGCGCCAGCGGCCCCAGAAGATCCCTGGACCGAGCACGTGATCTCGACGGATATCCTGGCCATGAGTCTGGACGTGGCAGATGTGGACCAAGACGGAGACATTGACATCGTCGTCGGGGAACACAATGAAAGCGATCCTGCAGTGGGGCGGGTAATCATCTACCGAAATGAAGATAGCGGCAGTTGCTGGAGCACGTTTGAAATCGACTCAGGTCTTGAGCACCACGTTGGAACCCGTTTCATAGATATTGATAATGACGGAGACCTTGACATTCTTTCGATTGGCTGGACTCACGGCCAGGTAGTTCTCTACGAGAATAGGGCCAGTGATGGTTACAACAAATAAGTTGCGCAAACTGGGCAAGCCTGACAGAAGTTTGTTATCGCGAATAAAGCGCCGGATCTATTTTATGCAACGTAGACTGCCACGCAGACCGGTCAAAGGGTTGCCCGAGGGTATTGCCTTTGAGACCGTGAACAGGCTCTGCCTCGAGCATTCAGGTGAACCCCTGCAACGTGTTTCGTACGTGCATCTTTCGGGCTGGAAGGTATCGGGTGCATATCGTTTGGTTTTGAAGAGCGTAAACGGCCGTACCTGGCACCTGATCTACAAAAATGCTATCTATAGCCTGGAGCAGATTCCAGCCCTAAGGGGATTGCCTATCAAGCCCGGCCCCCCGGAATATCTCGTATACAAACATCCTGAAGGAGCGTTGTCCCAATACCTGCCTGCCGTCTATCTTTGCCTGGAGATAGTTCCGGGAAGACATTACCAATACGTGCTGGAGGATTTGAGCCAGGAATACCAGAGGCTCTCAGAATACACGAAACTCGCCAAGAAAAGGAATATAGTGAGTGCGGCCTCAGAACTTCCCAAACTCCATCACGCATTGAGCGAATGGTCTATCACTGCCGACCCGACCCATCTATTGCGATTTAATCGCGAATTCTCAACTGATTTGCTGAAATATGCGGAGGAAAATCTAGAGCGTTACGTGCAGGAAACAGCAGATAAGACTGTTTCAAGAGCAATTGAACACTGGCCACTGATTTCTGAAGTGCACGGCCGCAGCGAGTTTTATGAATGTCAGACCACACAGCCAATACATGGGGATTATCACACTGGACATGTATATGTTCATAAGGAAAATCCTGACCGCATTAAGTTGATTGATTGGGAATGGACGGGTTTGGGTAGGCCTCATGCTGATCTGGCAACATTATTGCAAGGAAAAGACCCTGATATCGAGCAGCAAGCACTGGTCAGGTATGCGGAACAAGACAATCGTCTCTCTCTCGATGAGCACAGACGCTTGTATGAGTGGTGTCAATTGGAACGGGGACTCCTTAATGCTGCTTTTCTAGCCAGACAACAGATGGAATCTTCGAGAAGGGCCAAATGGGTACCTGAGTTCATTCAGAGATCAATCTTGCGAGCGCTCCGTGCTCAGGAACAGTTGATCTGATAGGGAGGTGCGCGATAGACAGTCTGAAGACTCAGACCGCTAAAGGCGGCATCTGGATGGCCGTGGCAACGATGGGTTCCCGTGTGATAGGGGTGGTTGCCTCGGTGTTTATAGCGCGCCTCCTGGACCCACGGGATTTCGGGGCAGTTGCTATGGCGATGATCCTGGTATCTACCACCAAGCTATTTTCGGGTCTAGGGTTGGGAAATGCATTGATCCACAGCCATCTGGACAAGCGTAAGATAGCCTTCCAGACATTCGTCGTAACGGTTTCAACCAGTTTACTGCTGTTTCTAATCGTCAATGCTGCTCCCTCCTTCTTTGCTGCTTTATTGGGCGACCCCGAAGTAACGCCTGTGATCCGCTGGTTGTCGGCGCTGATCATATTGGATGCATTGTCCCTGGTTCCTACGGCCTTGTTGAAAAAGGAAATGATGTTTAGACAGGTGAGTAAGTCGGTACTTATTTCAGAAGCACTGTACAACGGCGTAGCGTTAGGCCTGGCCTTCCTCGGCTTCGGCTTGTGGAGTCTGGTATACGCTCAGTTGGCGAATTCAGTGACCAAACTGCTGATTGTGTGGATTGCGTACCCCGGATGGGACTGGTTAATACCAAAACACTGGGACTGGGGGGCGATGAAATCACTACTCCGATACGGAATCCAGAGTACGGGAAGTGGCCTGCTGTCCTTCTTTAACTCGAACTGGGATGATTGGCTGGTGGGCCGGGTGCTGGGATCAACATCTCTCGGTTTCTACACAAAAGCATATAGCCTCACCAACAAGACAATTGTCGGTTTCAACAGAAGTGTTATAGATAGTGTCCTCTTCCCTTCATACTCAAAGATTCAGGATGAGAAAGAGCGCTTGTCTCGATTCTATATCAAGAGCCTGAGTATGGTTGCGCTGATTATGGCCCCGCTGTCTATGGGGGTCTTCATTATCGCTGCTGAACTGATTCCGATTCTGTTGGGAGAAAAGTGGGTCCCAATGGTGCTCACACTACAGATCTTCGCTTTTATGGCCCTGGTAAGACCTCTTGCCGGCTCCACGGCCCCTCTGTTCCAGGCAGTGGGACGTCCTGATTTCAACCTACGCGCAGGATTGGTCCTGCTCGTGGTCATGGCGCCTCTCATCTTTTTGCTTCTCGACAGGGGCATCGCTGGTGTGGCGGTTGCAGTCACGGTATCATACGCCGTCGGTTTCATATACAACATTTACCAGGTACACAAGGTCCTGCCGGGAACTGCGTCGAAAATGGTGCCAGCGATCCTGCCAGCCCTGTTCGCAAGTTGCACCATGATGTTAGGCGTGCAGTTGTCGAAGGCGCCACTGCTCCGATTGGCGGGAGGCCAGCACAATTGGGTTTCACTGGGGGCGATGATCGCGATTGGCGCGGTGATCTATATTCTGACGGCGTTCCTGCTTCAGCGCGCGCTCATTCTGGAAACCATTCGCTTGCTGATGTCCGTTTTCAAAGGCAGGAGGCGCATGACATTCAACAAGCATTAGGCGGGAGGGTAATCATGAAACGAGCTCTTAATTTTCGCAACTTGATGGCGGTGCTTGTGCTGCCCTTTATACTGTCTTTGCTTACCACGGAAGCATGGGCGGCCAGCAACCTGACCGAGGTTCAGGACTATGCAGCGTCGAGTCCTGCAGATAATCACGGGGATGTGCGGCTGCCTGACACTATGGATGCGGTAGCAGCACAGCCCTCGAGCGGTCCCGATATCAACATCTGGTACGGCGACACTCAAGACTTTGGCTTTCTCGGCAATCCACAGACGATGATCAACATTCTGGGTGATGTTTCTGACCCACCTCACGTTACCTCGTTGACTTATTCTTTGAACGGGGTCTATCAGGGACCGCTGAGCTTTGATTCCGACGACTGTCCCCGCCTGGTAGCCGATGGAGACTTCAACATCGAGATAGACACCGTTGACCTTGTAGACGGTCCAAACACAGTTGTCATCACTGCTATTGACGCTTACGACAATCAATCAACAAAGGAGGTGACCGTCAACTACTCGGCGGGAAACACGTGGCCAGAGCCGTATAGCATCAACTGGAGCGAGGAGACAGAAATAACAGACGTGGCCCAGATTGTGGATGGACGGTGGGAGTTAGAGACAGGGGAGTTGGAGACAGACAGCATCCGGCCGATAAAAAGCCTGAACGAATCTGGTAAGCTGGAAATCGGCTATGATCGTTTGGTTGCGATTGGTGATATTGCATGGGATAATTTCGAGGTGACAGTCCCGATCAAGATCCACAGCTTTGATGGATCTAACACCGGCGGGGTGGGCATTATCGCTCGCTGGCAGGGGCACTTCGTATATGCTGGCGAACAACCGGGAATGGGTTGGTGGAACATTGGCGCCTACGGCTATTACCGCAATCGGGATGCTGGGCCTAATTTGGTGCTGCGCACAGGCCACGATCCATCTACCGTTAAACCGGCGGACCCTCAGGTTCAACTGAGTTTGGGCACTACCTACAATTTCAAACTGCGCGTGCGCACCAGATCACCAGGCCAAAGCGGATTTTACAGTTTCAGGGTATGGAGAGCGGGGCAACCAGAACCATCGTGGTGGCACATCAAGAGCCAGGATGAGCCACCGGAGCAACTCTTCAACGGTTCCGTATTGTTGGTAGCGCACCACACGGACGCCAGCTTTGGCGATGTAACCATCGTGCCGGTAGTGGACGTGGAAGTTTCCACAGTGGGAAATGGTGAAGTGGATGTAGATCCCGAACTTGTTCACTCGTCGGACGCTTATCTCTACGGCGACGTCATCACGCTGACGGAGACGCCCGATCCTGGCTGGATGTTCATGGGTTGGAGCGGCGGTCTGTCTGGTACCGATAACCCGGCCACGCTCACCCTGACCGGTGATACTGCCATTACGGCCACGTTCGCCCAAATTCGCAGCCTGACTGTCAACGTCGTCGGCAACGGTATAGTGAACAAAGACCCTGACGCGCCGATTTACGGCGAAGGTACGGTCGTCACGCTGACAGCAGTGCCCGATCCGGGCTGGAGTTTTGCCGGTTGGAGTGGCGATCTGTGGGGCACCGACAATCCCGAAACCATCCTGATAGACGGCGACAAGACCGTCACGGCCACCTTCACCCAGGACGAGTACACCCTGACGGTCAACTACGACGGCGATGGTTCGGTGGACAAGTACCCAGACAAGACGACCTACCACTACGGTGACGTGGTCACACTCACCGCCACCGCCGACCCCAACTGGACCTTCACCGGCTGGAGCGGCGCTCTCTCCGGCCCCGACAACCCCGAAACCATCACCATGGACGGCAACAAGACCGTCACCGCCACCTTCACCCAGGACGAGTACACCCTGACGGTCAACACCGCCGGCAATGGCTCGGTGGCCAAGGACCCAGAGCAGGCGACCTACCACTACGGTGACGTGGTCACACTGACCGCCACCACCGACCCCGGCTGGACCTTCGCCGGCTGGAGCGGCGCTCTCTCCGGCTCCGCCAACCCCGAAACCATCACCATCACCGGCGACGAGACCGTCAGCGCCATCTTCACCCAGGACGAGTACACCCTGACGGGCAACGTCGTCGGCGACGGCTCGGTGGCCAGGGACCCCGACCAGGCGACCTACCACTACGGTGACGTGGTCACACTCACCGCCACCGCCGACCCCAACTGGACCTTCACCGGCTGGAGCGGCGCTCTCTCCGGCTCCGATAACCCTGAAACCATCACCATGGACGGCGACAAGACCGTCACCGCCATCTTCACCCAGGACGAGTACACCCTGACGGTCAACGTCGTCGGCGACGGCACAGTGGCCAAGGACCCCGACCAGGCGCCCTACCACTACGGTGACGTGGTCACGCTGACCGCCACCGCCGACCCCGGCTGGACCTTCGCCGGCTGGAGCGGCGCTCTCTCCGGCTCCGACAACCCCGAAACCATCACCATCACCGGCGACGCCACCGTCACGGCAATCTTCACCCAGGACAAGTACACCCTGACGGTCAACGTCGTCGGCGACGGCACGGTGGCCAAGTACCCCGACCAGGCAACCTACCACTATGGTGACGTGGTCACCCTCACCGCCACCGCCGACCCCGGCTGGACCTTCGCCGGCTGGAGCGGCGCTCTCTCCGGCTCCGACAACCCCGAAACCATCACCATGGACGGCAATAAGACCGTCAGCGCCACCTTCACCCAGGACGAGTACACCCTGACGGTCAACGTCGCCGGCGACGGCTCGGTCGCTATAGATCCCCTCTCGGGCCCCTACCACTACGACGATGTGGTCACGCTGACCGCCAACGCGGACGACGGCTGGACCTTCGCCGGCTGGAGCGGCGCTCTCTCCGGCTCCGACAACCCCGAAACCATCCTGATAGACGGCGACAAGACCGTCACCGCCACCTTCACCCAGGACGAGTACACCCTGACGGTCAACTACGACGGCGACGGCTCGGTCACTATAGATCCCCCCTCGGGCCCCTACCACTACGACGATGTGGTCACACTCACCGCCACCGCCAACCCCGGTTGGACCTTCGCCGGCTGGAGCGGCGCTCTCTCCGGCTCCGATAACCCCGAAACCATCACCATGGACGGCGACGAGACCGTCACCGCCACCTTCACCCAAGACGAGTACACCCTGACGGTCAACGTCGCCAGCAGCGGCTCGGTGGGCAAGTACCCCGACCAGACGACCTACCACTACGGTGACGTCGTCACGCTGACCGCCACCACCGACCCCAACTGGACCTTCACCGGCTGGAGCGGCGCTCTCTCCGGCTCCGATAACCCCGAAACCATCACCATCACCGGCACCACATCCATCACCGCCACCTTCACCCAGGACGAGTACACCCTGACGGTCAACTACGACGGCGACGGCTCGGTCGCTATAGATCCCCCCTCGGGCCCCTACCACTACGACGATGTGGTCACCCTCACCGCCACCGCCGACCCCGGCTGGACCTTCGCCGGCTGGAGCGGCGCTCTCTCCGGCTCCGACAACCCCGAAACCATCACCATGGACAGCAACAAGACCATCACCGCCACCTTCACCCAGGACGAGTACACCCTGACGGTCAATGTCGCCAGCAGCGGCTCGGTGGCCAAGTACCCAGACCAGGCGACCTACCACTACGGTGACGTGGTCACGCTGACCGCCAACGCAGACGACGGCTGGACCTTCGCCGGCTGGAGTGGCGCTCTCTCCGGCTCCGACAACCCCGGAACCATCACCATCACCGGCGACGCCACCGTCACGGCCACCTTCACCCAAGACGAGTACATCCTGGCGGTCAACGTCGTCGGCAACGGCTCGGTGGCCAAGGACCCAGAGCAGGCGACCTACCACTACGGTGACGTGGTCACACTCACCGCCACCGCCGACCCCAACTGGACCTTCGCCGGCTGGAGCGGCGCTCTCTCCGGCTCCGACAACCCCGGAACCATCACCATCACCGGCGACGCCACCGTCACGGCCACCTTCACCGAGATGGGTGAGCCTGAGCCCGGAACATATCAAATCTTCCTACCATTCATAACTCAAAAGTTGCTGCCGCTCTCCTGAGCCTTTCCAAGCGCGCCGGGTTACTATTCAGGCAGGCGGTTGAAACCGCGCTTAGAGGGCTGAAGCCGGCTGTCCGCCTGCGCGGACAGGTGCGTCTGCGCAGGCAGACGCTCGGCTGAAAGCCCACGAGAGGCGATTTCAATCGCTGAAAGAGGCAGCCTGAGTAGTCACCGCGCCAGTGTCTAAACTGCCCCCCATGGCAATCGCATTTATAGTGTCGGGCAGACTTTGGGACACCAAAAAGCCCTTTTTACTCCCGCTGGATTGCCAAATCCAGTGGCCAGGGCCTGGATCTGGCGATCCAGGCCGAGCGAATGGGATAAATGCGATTGCCCTAACTGCCCCCCCCTCAGCGCTGGGGCCGGTCTCCGACCAAGCCCCCTGCCCCTGACCGAAGGTCTCAAGCCATTTGGAGACCTATGGTCAACTGCACGGCGAGGTCTAAGACCCTTGCCGAACCCAAGTACCTCCCCTGCCCCAGTCGTCTCCTCAGGGGCTGTTAAGAAATAACTTCCCGTTTTTGAAACTGTCGGCTGTCGTCCCGCGAAACGGCAGGTAGGCCGCTCTCTCGTTTTCCCTAACACGACGCGATGATTGCCATAGCCTACCAGTGACCCGCCGTCTCTATCAAAGTCGCGGCCAACCTGCCCTACTAAATCGGGAAGTTATTCTTTTACGAGCCCTTAGCACTGGGGCCGGCCTCTGACCGAGCCCCCGCCCCCATCAATGGTACCATTTTCCTATTGCGAAAACCCCTCGGGTGATGTATCATAGTAACGAAAATCTTAATGTGGTCGGCACCCTCAGCAGTCTTCCCCCTCGTGACAACCTGACCCAAGGTTTATTTGTGCCTACCAAAAGTTGACACGACCCTGCGAAACCACTCCAGCGGGGTTGCCATTTCCTGTACCTCCATGACTCTACTTTCGCACGGCCGTGTCAATTTGGTAAATTGCGTCAGTCAGTCGCTCTTGTCGCGTCCAAAGAGCATTTAAGAACAGAGGTGAATGATGTACATATCAGCGAAGACGATGAAACTGATAATCGGGCCTATTCTTGTAACAGGGGCTATTCTTCTGGGCCTGGTTTTTGAAATAAAACCGGTCGTGGAAGCACAAAGCGGCAGCCCGAGGGCGCTGAAGGCAAGCGGAATAACTTCTCAGTCCTCGCAACCCCTGCTTTTTGTCAAAGACTTTGAAACTGGCGACCTTACCGGATTTTACTGGAACCAGAACGCACCCGAAGTGGTGGCTGCTCCGCATCCTGTTCGTGCAGGCGCTTTCTCGATGCGCTGCTATCTGCATCGTTATGAGTCAAGGCATTCCTACCGTACAGCAGTCATTCTCGCCGCGGACCCCGACATGCCTCCCGACGCCCGCTCCAATTCTTATGGGTTTACGATGGGGGAGGAGTATTGGATTGGGTTCAGCACTTATATCCCGAATGACTTTGTGGTAGACGTCGAGGGCCTGACTGACATTCTTTTCCAGGCTCAGGCGCTCCCCGACCCTGGCGAGATATACCGTCAGCCCGTTTTAGCGATTGCGATTGATGAAGACCGGTGGGAAGTGAAGACGCGGTGGGATACACAAAAATTCCGGGACCCCTCTGAAGGTACTACTGCCTGGAGTGGATCACAGAAAGTCTATGATGAACCCCTTGGCGCTGACATCGGCAAATGGACAGATTGGGTGATACACGTCAAATGGTCTTATCAATCTGATGGCTTCCTGCAATTGTGGAGAGACGGGGTACAGGTTGTGGACAGAACAGGGCCAAATTGTTCCAATGACGAGAGAGGCCCCCAACTATCACTGGGGGTCTATAAATGGCCATGGAGAGAGTCCTTCAGTTTCACCTCGAACACAGAGTGGCGTTTGTTCTACCACGATGAGCTGCGCATCGGGGGGGCCGCTGCGAGTTATGAAGACGTGGCTCCTGCATCTGGAAGTCCGCCTGCGACGGCCACACCTACCCCAACCGGTACGCCGACGGCCACACCGACTCCCATGCCTACGCCAACCGGTACGCCGACGGCAACACCGACTCCCATGCCTACGCCAACCGCCACGGCCACACCTGTACCACCGGGCGAAGCGCGCGTGACAGATGGGCTACAAGCCCTCTACACATTCGAGGAAGGCAGTGGTACAACGGTGCGAGACGTTTCCGGAGTAGGTACACCGCTCAACCTGACGATCGAGAACGGCTCAGTGACGAGTTGGCTACCCGGCGCGCTCTCTATCAACTCGCCCGTGGTGATATCGTCGGAGGGGGCAGCAACGAAGATCATTGACGCCTGTCGGGCTGCGAATGAGATCACGCTTGAGGCGTGGATCAAGCCCGCCAATACACACCAGGACGGCCCGGCGCGCATCGTAACCCTTTCTCCCAATGTGTACAGCCGTAACTTTATGCTGGGACAAGGATTGTGGGGAGATCAGCCATCGGACATCTATGACACCCGGCTACGCACCACGGAACAATCAGAAAATGGCCAACCATCGCTCTCGTCGTCGCCTGGGTCACTGACGACACGGGTAACGCACGTGGTTTACACTCGTGACACATCAGAAACGGCCAAGATCTACGTCAACGGCGTCGAACGGGCAAGCGGGACTTTCGGTGGAGACTTCTCCAACTGGAACGAGGGCTACCGGCTGGCGCTGGCCAACGAACTCACGGGAGATCGTGCCTGGCTGGGAGAGTTCCACCTGATAGCCATATTCAATCGGGCGCTGAGCCAAGCTGAAGTCAGCCAGAACTTCAACGCCGGAGCCGGATCGGTGGTGATGGCACCGCAGATTTGGTTGCCGTTGGTGCTGAACCGCGATTAGCGTCAAGGTTTCGAAAGTCTGCTAGATGGCCTTCTCGTGCTCACTAAGGCTGTTCCAGAAAAATAATCATCCCAATGTCATTCTGAGCGGAACGCAGTGGAGCGAAGAATCTCATGCCACAGTACCTTAAAGCCTACCCAGGGCGAGATTCTTCGCTACGCTCAGAATGACGCGCTGCAAGATGGGATAGTTTAAATTCTGGAAGCCCCTAACTGCTCTCAATGGCACAATTGAGCAGGCAAAACGGTGTGATAGACTTGCGAAGTCTGGCTCTCCCCCAATTATAAATGCGCCCGTACTGATCTGCTACGAAATCCCCCGTTTCCCGACGAGTTGCCCGCTAACCGGCTTTGGTGTACAATCTGACCACATTCCTGATGAGAAAATGATATGGGTGTGTTTCAAATGGGTTGACGGATATTGCAGGCTGGAATGATATTCCGGCCAGTTGGCGGATTACCAATCTGCTCTACAACCGAAATGAAACGCACCCAAGTGATATTGAGGAGGGAGATGATGAAAGTAGGCATTCTGGCTGGGGGTGTTGGCTCACGCCTGGCGGAAGAGACCCAGGTGAAGCCGAAGCCGATGGTCGAAATCGGTGGGCGACCAATCCTCTGGCACATCATGATGCACTATGCTCATTACGGCTTCAAGGAATTCGTGATCGCGCTCGGGTACAAGGGCGAGGTGATCAAGAAGTATATGGTGGACTACTGCTCGTTGAACAGCAATATCACGGTGCACTTACAGACCGGTGAAGTAAGAATTCACGACGCTTACAAAGTAGATTGGACCGTCGAGTTGGTGGACACCGGTATGTCAACCTTGACTGGTGGCCGCATCAAGCGGCTGGCTCCCTACCTGGGCAATCAGACCTTTATGCTGACCTGGGGCGACGGCGTCTCTGACGTAAATCTGCACGATCTGCTGGCTTTCCATCGCTCTCACGGCAAGTTGGCCACAATGACGGCCGTCCGACCGCCAGCCCGTTTTGGTCACATTGAGCTGGATGGCGACAAGGTGGCGGAGTTTTCTGCAAAGCCCCAGACCAGAGAGGGATGGATCAACGGCGCGTTCTTTGTTCTCGAGCCGGGCGTGTTCGACTATATTGATGGTGACGACACGCAGTGGGAGAGAGAACCGCTGGAACGGCTGGCGGCGGACGGGCAGCTGATGGCCTACCATCATACATCTTTCTGGCAATGTATGGATACATTGCGTGATAAGCGATTGTTGGAAGATCTCTGGCAGAGTGGCAACGCGCCATGGAAGATTTGGGAATGACGGGCTTGTTCCTGCAGTACCTCCTATAACCACCCCCTCACTTAACGCTTATACTCAGCACGGGCATAAAGGGACATTAACAACATAGCGATCTGTAGACATTGGGCCTGAATTGTGCTAAAATGCGCTCTATTCTCACAGGATGACAGGAGCGCAACTATGATCGAGATTGAAT
>Ga0210003_1004158_pt1 | contig 11534 bp, 22 predicted proteins | sample LantaG_FD_182804 | JGI IMG/M metagenome (GOLD analysis project Ga0210003, IMG submission 182804) | Deep subsurface microbial communities from Baltic Sea to uncover new lineages of life (NeLLi) - Landsort_02402 metaG (SPAdes) (version 2) | ecosystem: Environmental > Aquatic > Marine > Oceanic >...
CCACTCCTCATATCACATTTGTTGGGGTATTCAATCATAATCTTACTACCAGTCCTGAAAGATTTGCCTTGAAGGGCTGTGCCGATGGCTGCGAATCGTTGGGCTCTGGTGGCTGCGATTGGGAAGGCGCTCCGGCATGGACTATCGACTTGCGTGACAGGATTATATCCGATTCGATTTGTGCAGAAAAATATGAGAATATCTTCGAAAATTCCTGCAAGAAGATTGATAAGACCTCGCAATATTACAGGCTTGAGTTCATAGACACAGCGAACCCCGATGGCTTTGTCGAAGTCGGGGAAGTCGTCTTGAGTGAGTGGTGCAAATTCGGAAACAATGTCCACTTACAGCCAGGGCGTGCAGATGGTCCGATGTTTTTCACGGGTAACCAGAAGACCTATTACGGGCAGGACTGGGCTGCCTATTATTCCTATGCAGAACATTTCACGCTCACTTTTAAGAACATAAATAATGTCAATAACCGTGATGAGCTTCAATTATTCCTTATCCGAGTCCAGCAGAATGGCGGAAAATTCATCATCATTCCAGATGATGCAAGCGACTGCTACCAGGCTGGATACAAGGCAAGATGTTACTATGTGATAATCGAAAACCAGTCGGACTATGCACAGCGATTGATGCACGGCTGGACAAGGGAACTTCGGGAATGGACTCTGGAGCTCAAGACTCTGACTTCGGGGATAAAATTGCTATGACAATACCATACAGGGAATGGTGGGATTTCCACGTCATAACACTTGAAGGTCATGAGACTGGGGGGTTTGCTGGCTGGGTTACACCAGATGATTGGACAAATGTTTATCGTGATTACGGAATTATAGGTCAATATCGTGTAATAGCAACAGACCAATGGATATGGTATACAATATTAAAACCAAGCGCCAGCGATTTTGCACTTATTGCTGGGGCTGACATGCCAGCTAATTTCAGATTTGATTTCAGGGTAATTAAAGATTCGTGGGCGGCAGGCGTGCCTTGTACAATTGCGCTTGTTGAAATGATGTCTATGTTGAATAACGCAGCTCCTGGGGCTGCCTGGCTTCCTGATAAGGCAACGGGAAGATATACGGATGGTGTATCAGTAGACTGGGATAATTATCCTATAAATGAAGGATATGGTTTTGCTGGTTGTCAATTTTGCCGTCCTTATAATGACCCACCTTTGAATCTTGCTTATCGTGATGTTTTACGTTCCGAGGTTGTGGATTCCCCGATGCCACCACCACTTTTGATAGAATCTGAAATAGCAAGCAATTTCGCTGCTTCGGAAGCATGTGAGATAAGAGAAGAGCTTTTCCGAAATGGAATACAAGTGAAAATTGATGCATTCAAGGATGGCGGAGGCTGGTGCAACTTAGATGACGGGGAAAAAATAACACTCAATGTTTTTCCCGAAAGGTTCAGAATCAAATATTTCAATCCTGTAGTCAATTCTCTTTCACGTTATAAAATTCCGATCGGAGGCGGTGTTGATTTGGTTATAAATGGGATAGGCTTTGATAATAATCCTGATGAAATAAATGATTTATGTGGCGTGAATGCTGATGCCCAATGGGGTGCTGAATTAACTGTAAGTACTATCAAATTTTATACTATCGGTGGAATACTTGCTGGTATAATTACAACTCCAATGGCAGAATTTACGGTAGATTCTGACACACAGATAACGATCCCTGTGGCAACGATGAATGCTCTTGGGCTTGCTAAAGGAGCTTATAATATACTTTTATCAAAAGGTGTGATTACAGACTGTGGAACAACGGAGGCATATGCGGGTGATTGGACTTGTGATGCGGATGGTAGGATGAGAGAATCGGCTCGGATGATATTCATGGTTGGCGAAGTCGCTTTTTCAACCGCTAAGAAAAAGAAGCCGATTATTCTGACTCACTGGGTATGGAAAGCGAAGGACGGAAGTACAGTCGACAAATACTATTCGCCGATTGACACACGATGCCGTTCAGTATCGACTTTCTACGACGGCCGCATACTCTCCTGCTCACCCGTAACCCGTGCGATAGATGATAGGACTGGACTTTATTCCGTTTCGGATATGAATATTGAACTGGCTAACCATGACATGGAATTTTCAAAAATGCTGTCGAAGTATTTCCTCAAGAACCAGTTAGTCGAAATATTCCATGCCTGGTGTGATGAGCCGGAAGCCTGGAAGCGCTCTGTATTTCAGGGTGTTGTGGTGGATTATTCGCTTAAAGGCACATCGTTCTTTGTGACAATTCGAGACGTTACGCAAAAGTATTTCAAGATGAAAGTGCCGCCAGAGGTTTGCACATAATAAAAGGAACAAGGAGATTAAAATGGGAATTAGAAATTGGATTTTTGAATCACAAAAATTTAAGGATTTGACAATTCAGGTAGCTTCTTTGGCTTTGGTTGCAGATGGGATTGCCGCCCAGTTTCCTGTGTCAGTCGATAACGTGGAAGTGTTGAAGCAACTTGATTTGTTGACAAAACCACAAATGTCTATCTGGTTTGATGCCGGGAAAGGAAAGAAAGACGATGTGATTGATATTCCTGTCTATGTGAAGGGCGAGAATATGTGGGAAATCAAATCTTTCGGGCTTCACCTGCTTTTTGATGCGGAGAAGTTTCAGTTTATCGAGGCTCTCAAAAGCGAACTGACAGCCGATTGGAATTCATTGGCTGGAAACGAGGCTACTCCAGGCGATACAACCATTGGAGGATTCATGGGAGCGGGCTCACCTGTTGTGGGGGATTCTGCGGGCGTATTATTTATCGTTAAGCTAAAAGTGCTTGTGGACGGATTCACAGAAAGCAATTTGATATTTCATGATTACGTGGATGATATCAGCAGCATGAAACCGAATCCAGTATCGAGGCTGTTTATCTATGAATAATACTGAAATTAATTTTGATGACTCTATAATTGATAACATGGAGTATATCAAGAAAGTGGTGGCAAGGAAAGTGAATAGCCCTGACAATGAAGATATTGTTAATGAAGTATTGCTAGACCTTTGCAAGATTGACAAAGAGGATAGTTTTGCTGGCAAAAGCTCTTTCAAAACCTATCTTTACCGAATTATACAGAATAAAATTGCGGATTATTATAGACGTCATATGAGGGAGAATCATATGATTCAGAGACTTCTTGAGAATGAGGCTGTCTATACAGATAAGTTTACAGAGTCACAGATATTAATTGAGCTTCTTTATGAGTGCATTGATGAATTGCCAGAGAAGCAGAGATTGGCTGTTATTTGTTGCGAGCTGGCAGATGTCAGCCACAAAGAGCTTGCACAGAAGCTTGATGTGAATGTGTCTAGTATTGGACAGGTACTCGATAGGGCTAAACGGAATTTAGAACGGAGAATGAAAATATTATTTTTTATGAGAGGCAATATGGTATCCATAGAAGAACTTTCGGCATGGGTCGATAAATTCCATAGAGCTTATGAAAGACTGGCGATGAAAATAGGGCAAGGCAGGCCTGCCATAATAAGAGAGGCAAATAGGGCTTGCGATCTGATTTATATAGCCTTAAATAGAAGATAAAAATGATCGTATATGAGGTTTGCACATGAACATAGGCGATGAGATAAGAGGAATAAAGCTTCAGTTGTCTGACATAAACAGGCGGCTGAACTCAATCAGAGCCAGGGTCGAACGTCATCTCATACTCGACCCTAAGCGATTTCAAATGCCAGCCGCTAATTTTCCTGGGGAAAGTTTTAAAGGATTATATTATACTATGAATTTTGATAAGACTACTGAAGAATCTACATACTGCCAGGAACATGTGCCATACAGGTGGGATGTGGCCACTGACATAGAAGTAATGGTTGCCTGGCTTCATGATAATGCAGATGCTGGAGCGGTTGTCTGGGGAATAGAGTATAAGGCGATAAAAGCCGGAGAGGCTATTGCAGGAGCAGGGACTACTATAACACAGGCCAGCGTTGGAACTCATGCGGCTGGCGTTGAAGTAAGAACTGCATTTTTACTGAAAATTCTGCACACCAATCTCGAACAGGATGATGATTTGGCTATAAGATTTTTCAGGAAAGCGGCCGACGCAGGCGATACATTAAATGAGGACGCCAGGGCAATTAACGTGCATATAACATTTACTCAGTATCTTAGAGGGAAGGCTTTATAAAATGGCTGTATATCCGAATATCTATCCTGAACATGTTGGCAGGAAAATGCCTGAAATCATAGGTCAGGCTATTTTGACGACTGGAGAATGTGAAAACATAGCAAGAGGGGCAGTCGAGGCCGTATATGTGGATACTTCGGGAGCGCCTTTCTCTTATCTGGCCGCTCATGGCAGTCTGAACTCTATCACCGAGGTCTTCTCGGATGGCGTGCTTATGGCAACTCCCGGGGATTATATAGTCGCATACCGGGACGGTGGCCGAACTTATATCGACTTTGTGGCCGACCAGGGCGACAGAAGGATCGCATTCAACGCCACCGGATACATGTTCGGTCCCTGGGATTCAGTCAGTGGCTATGTCCAGAACCCGGCATATATAATATTATTTTATCTAGCTTTCATTGTAGGTGTTCCGAATGCTAATATCGATGTCGCCTCATTCGATACGCTTGCGACGCTCTATAATACTTTAGGAGTAGGCACGTCCGGTAAGCTAATAATTCAGGATACCCAAGAAGCAGAAACCGTTCTCCAAGAGCTGTTGTTCTCATGTGGTGCTAAGCTCTGGACTGCGAATGATGGCCGGCTGAAGATAGAAATGAAAAGCATAGCGGCTTTCGCAACGAATATTGTTATATTCAGTCAGATTGATGTGCTCGAGGCGGCTGAAAGGCGATACAATCTTGCCACGGCGATTAACAGCATAAAGAGTCAATATGACTTCATACCGACAGCCAGCTTTTACAAGGGAGCGCTCGAGGATGATCTTGGCTCAAGTATAGCTGATTATGAGGCCGAAATGGAATCCCAGACGCCATATCATTTGCCCTGGACCGATTCGGCTGTGCTGATAGCGAAACGGCTGACTGATGACCTGTTGAAGATGGGTCATGGCGATAGAGTGATAGCATTTCCAGTCCCCATTAAATGGATTGACACTCTGGACATATATACAAATTTCCGTTTCCAGGACCCCTTTGGAATAAGCTGGACTAAAGCAGGCGATAAGGGCTATCGCATATACTATATAATAAGCCTCGAGGCTGACTACCAGAACCAAATCATAAACATCGAGGCCGTAGATTTGCAGTGGCTTCTGAGGCAGTACATGATAATCGCAGACTGCGATGACTTGAGTTCACGGGAATGGGACAGCGCAAGCGAAGACGATCGGCTTTATGCTTATATCTGTGATTGTACTGGGGAGTCTGGTGCCGATGCGTATGAGTTTCCGGATGGCGAGCCTTGCAAGATAATCATAGACTGTGATGACATATAAGGAGAGATTAAAATGGCAGACTTAATAACCGGCGCCGACTCCGTTGGCGGAGAGGCCTTCTGCGATGACATATACAACAGCCTGAAGAACCACTGGCGGGCTGACTATTCAGGCGATCCATGTGGTGAGCTTTCTGGGATTGTTCCTGGAATGATTGTCAATGATGCTTATGATAACAGGCTTTACTTGGCATTGCTTGAGAGCGGATGTGCTTGTTCCGAAATACTTCAGTCCTGCGTGCCTCTTTCTAATGATAAAACAATCGACTTTGGGAATGATGCTGATGGGTCACTTGGATATAATGAATTAACCAATGATGCGCTTATATTCGGGCTTCCTATAGACCCAAAAAGAGGACTTATTTTCTGCGATATTGCCGATATCGGAGGCGATTTTACAGGTTTGATAACCGCTACGGGATTCCCTGAGATTAACCTTGTTGACTTGGATATTGATTCACGCATACGGTTTAGCTTTGCTTCCGATGACACTCCTGAGATTATGATGCAGAGCCAGGCGTACTATAATCTTATTCAAACCTCACAAGCCGAAGGGCTTGCTGGTGCTGATTTAAGGATTGGACTTGATGAATCGAACAGAACGATGATTATCTGCGATAGAGGCGATATTGCGACTGATTTTGGGTTGGGTGCAAGTGGAGAGCCTAAGCTCGTTATTTATAATGCTACTGGAACTATCCAATCAACTTGGAACAGAAATTATTTAGGATTAGGCAGTGATATTATAGCATTTCAATATTCTTCTTCTTCTTGCAGCCTTATTTCTTATGCTGCCAATGGATTTGTAATGAGTCAATGTATGGATATACCCATTGGTAATCTTTTTACCATTAGTTCCATCCCCAACGTCGAACTCACCGACACAAATGCAGAGCAGGCATGGATGTATCTTGAGCCTAAGATTAATATGGGAGTAGCACCTGCAACTGGGAACTATGTTGGTTTGCTTATGGATGTAATAGAGACGGCATTAGGTGATGGCTCGGCAAGTGGTCATCCGAATGCTTTAGTGGATTTAAGGGTGGCTACAGTTTCAAAATTCCTGGTAGATAACAGTGGCGGAATATTTCCTGCTGGCATGAAATCAGGGGCAACCCAGATAGCGGCTGGAGCGGCGGCTGGTGAACTCTGGTGGGATACGGATGACACTTTAGTGAAAATGGGGGTATAAACATGGCAACTTCACAAGGATGGCGGGATTTTAGTGTAATAATTTCTCGGATAGAGATGTGTGTCAATGAGATTCAGATACTAGCTAATGGGATAAGCAGGCTTGAGAAAGACAAGGCTGAAATCGTAGATGATGCAGAAAGGCTGGCTGATGTGAAAGGGATACTTGATATACATCCAGACTATTCAGTCACATGGTTTACTACAAGATTCAATAAGCTCAAGACGCTGAAGACATATCTTGAGGATAACGGCTATTTGTAGCCAGAATAGCATTGACTTATCCTGTAATCCATAGTAGTATAAGCCTATTCAGGAGGCAAGATGATAATAAAACTCAATCATGTGTTTAAGATGCTGAACGGGCAATCGCTCAAAGATAGAGTGAGTGACGGCACGGATAAGGAAGGCAATCCAATCTTCAAAAATGTGGGATTCACATTCAAGCAGGCCTGTGAGAATGCTTTGCTAGTAGAAAAGAGAGACCCGCAAGGCAGAGGCAAGCCGATATCTGGCTCGGAGAAAGTCCATAGATATGACCTGGCAATCCAGATACATAAAGCAAAGGACGAAATAGATTTATGCGTGGATGATGTCAAGTTGTTGAAAGACCTAATAGCAGAGATAGGAAGCCCGCTTATCGTTGGGCAAGCATGGGCAATCCTTGACCCGCCTACGAAAAAATAATCTAAAAATAATTTATTTTAGTACCCTCCAAAGATTAGACTACAACATCTAGTAGCCTGAAAAAACTTTCTATAAATAAATATAACATTTTACTTGACAAAGTGTTACAAAGGTCTATAATTATAGATGAGATGAGAGAGAAAGAATTGAAAAAATTCACAATCAGCCATATTCCTGGTTGGGAAACGGAAGTCAGGATTTCAGACGATTCGCTGAAGATTATCATAAACTCGAATCATCAGCATCCGAAGATGGCTCTGGCTCATGAATTCGGACATGTCTTCACTGCCAGAAATATTTCCAATAGGGTATATAAAGCACTTGCGACACAGGATTTGCTGTCCATATATTTCATCAAGCGAAAAGATAAGCTGAATGTCATACGGAATGAGATGCTCGCATGGCGGTTTGCGAAGGCGATCTGCAAGCCAGAATACTGGAATGAAGAAGAGACAGTAAACAGTATTGCGACATACTGCAAGAATCTGATGATTGATATGGATGAGAAGCGATTGAGGATTGTTCCGCTGTTTAGGGATTTTATATCAATGAAAGGATTGTATAAGGAAGGAGGAAAGGATGAAATATAACCCAGAATTTATCAACAAATATCCTGAGATTTTTAAGGACCGTAAAACGCTGGGAAGATATCTAGCTCTCGTTAAACTTGTTCCTTCTGTAAATTGGAGAGAATGTTATTACTTATGTACAATTTGTGGAAAGCATTTTAAAACTGAACTTGGGGCTGAGAATCATGTAGATGTAAAACACGAAAAGGAAATATTGGATACTATAACATAATAAGAAGGAGACTTAGAATGTCAGAAGCAAAGAAGCAGAAAGCAATAATATTAGGGCTTGATGATAAGCAGAAGAGATTGCTTAGAGTGTTGTTGAAGCATCAGAAGAATGTATGCCGGGTCCGGGAAGATAAGAGAAGAGAGGAATACCAGAGATGATACTAGGTGAAATCCTAATAGACTTGGTAATCCTGGGGCTGGCTGGCTTTCTGCTATGGAAAGCATATCACTTTATATGCGATGAAATTGACAGGAGGGATAAATGAGAGAAATAAAATTTCGGGCTTGGGATAGAAAAAGGAAAGAAATGATTAATGCAGATGGTTTAATTTTTCAACAAGAATTTCACTATATGAAAGAAGAGAAAGAATATATAGATAGATTAAGGCTGGATTATAGGGAAGAGTTTTTAAATCATATTCAAAAAAATTATATTTTATTGCAATATACAGGATTAAAGGATAATCGAGGAAAAGAAATTTATGAGGGCGATATTATTAGATGGTTAATTTTCCTAGAAGACATAGAAGATAAAACGCCAATACATATAATTGATACAGTAGGTTTTTCAAATGGATGTTACTATGCAGAAAAAAGATGTGAAATATTAGGATTAAAAGCACCTTATGGGGAAGTTGAGATCATTGGTAATAAATTCGAAAATTCAGAACTCCTGGAGACCAAATGAAAGCCTGGAAGAAGCTACTGCTGGGTCTTATTCTCATGTGCGTCTGGGTTATGCTGCCAGTGTTCCCGCCCTGTTGCTGGTTACCATTTGCAGTCCAGAGCTTACTGGTCATCATTGGGGCAGGATTAATAATATTAATTATTGCGAGATTATAAGGAAAATAAATTGACAAATAAATATTTTAATCTTATAATTATATGAGAGAGCGAATCGACATGAAAAATCAAAATGCTTCCCCTGCTATCCCAAACCTTTCTATTGATTCGCTCTCTTTAGTTAAGGGGCAGGGGAAGCTTTATCAAAATAGAGATTGGTTATATCAAAAGTATTGGAAGGAAGAGTTGTCTATAAAAAAAATCGCAAAATTGATTAAAGTTAGTTATGGAACAATTCGAAATCATATGTGTAAATTTAGAATTAAAAGAAGAAGTTTAAGCGAATCAAGAAAAGGGAAAAATAATTATAATTATGGAAGACATTTTTCAAAGAAAATTAGAAAAAAAATAAGTGAAACAAGAATCAAAAAAGGCTTAGCAAAAGGCGAAAAAAATTATTTTTATGGAATACATCTAATTGGTAAAAAAAATGGAAATTGGAAAGGTGGAAAGATAAAAAGGATTTGTAAGATATGTGGTGCAACATTTGAAGTTAAATTATCTGTAGTAAAAAAGGATTGTGGAATAACATGTTCTAAAATTTGTCATTATAAACTTAGGAGTGAAAGATTTAAAGGCAAAAATAATCCAAATTGGAAGAAACATCCGTCAAAAGAAATTAGAGAAAAAATAAGTAAGTCACATATGGGTTTCAAATATTCAGAAGAAACAAAAAGAAAACATAGTAAATTATTAAAAAGAAATTGGCAAAATCCAGAATTCATTAAAAAAATATTAAAAAGCCAAAGAAAAAAACCAACAAACCCAGAGAAAATTTTTAATGAATTAACTCCTAACATCATTCGATATGTAGGCAATCGAGCTTGGTGGAAAAAACTTGATGATGGTAAATATCATAATCCAGATTTTAAGGTTACTGGTCAAAATAAAGTCATCGAAATTTTTGGAGACTATTGGCATAATAAAAAATCTTTTCCAGAAATTTTAAGTCCTCAAGAACTTATAGACCTATATAAGCAAATGGGGTTGGATTGCCTGATATTCTGGGAACATGAAATTTATAACAATCAAGAAGAAATATTAGAACAAGTAAATCAATTTATTAATATTTAAAGGTAAAGAGGAGAAAAGGATGAGCAAGAAAAAAGAATTGGGGGATGCGATTCATGTGCGACTATTCCCGGAAACTGAGGATTTACTGCGGAAGGCAGCGAGAGAGGATGGGCGGCCGGTGTCGAATCTGATCAGATTGATTATTATGAAATGGCTGCACGAAAGGAATCGGGGGAAATAATAGGACTTGACTTTTATAAATATGCGTTTTATAATGAGTTTAACTGATGCTGGAGGAATAAAAGCAATGAGAAACGCAAATAGCCATTATGGACAGGCAACTTGTGCATATAAACCCTGTAGCAAAAAATTCAATAAAAGTCGTTCCTGGCAAATATACTGTTCAAATAAATGTAGATTTTATGCTTGGCAAGATAACCATGCAAATAAAGATGAACTCATTAAAATCAAAAAAGAATTGAAAGAAATACAAAAAAAGTTAGGAATAAAATAAGGAGGAAGCATGACTAAAGAAACATTTGTATTTCAGGGAAAGCGATTCGTTTTCACAGGATCGTACTTTACAGACGTTCCGATTTACGCACATAAAGCAGAGCGGATTCTGGTAGAAAATGGCAAAGTATGGCATCATTATAGCTTGTCTGACTGGACAAAAGGCACAAGGATAATGCCATGAGAACACTAGGAGACATGCTGTTAGAGAATGCTAAAAAGGTCATTGAGCTAAAGGAGTTTGAAAAGACAGAAATTTGTCCTGTCTGTAGTGCAAAGTTGCAGCCAGGAGAGAAGTTCTGCTCGGATAATTGCGAGCTTATATTTTACGATGAGAGGGGGGAGGGATGAATGAATCAGAAACACTTAAAAAGTGGGAGGATGAGATATTATTCAGACATCCTGTCATTTCCTGTTTCCCTAAATATCGGTGGGAGAATGCTTGCAGGTTTTTTGGTTGGCTTCCCTTATCGCCAGAGGTGAAAGAATGTCAGAAATAAAGAAGCAGAAAGCAATAATATTAGGGCTTGATGATAAGCAGAAGAGATTGCTCAAAGTCCTTTTAAAGCACCAAGAAGCTGTTTGCAGGCTGAAAGAGGATGAGAGAAGAAAGGAATATGAGAGATAAGGAGGAATCATGAATATAAGAGGAGCCGTCACATTTGCAATATTAATGGCCAACGGTGAGGGAATACTCAATAAGTCCCCCTCATATCTTTTGGAGAAATTAAGAACATGCGAAGGTTACAGTATTCCAGAGGTTATTCTTGATTCAAATAATCGGGCTATTTTTGACGAATATGCCAAAAAGTTTGGATTCTCCTGGAAAAAAGAAGATGCATGGAATCTTCCAAGAAATCAATTTGACCCAGTAACTGGTGAACCATTAATAATTAAGGAGGAATAATGAACAAGAAAGATTATCTATGGCTCGGCATAGGCTGTCTAGTCCTTGCCGGAATCATAGCGATGGTGATTTTAATTAATAATTAAAGGAGGGAATTATGCCTAAAACAACACCTAAAACAACAATGATAAAAATTGGA
>Ga0210003_1004161_pt1 | contig 11531 bp, 10 predicted proteins | sample LantaG_FD_182804 | JGI IMG/M metagenome (GOLD analysis project Ga0210003, IMG submission 182804) | Deep subsurface microbial communities from Baltic Sea to uncover new lineages of life (NeLLi) - Landsort_02402 metaG (SPAdes) (version 2) | ecosystem: Environmental > Aquatic > Marine > Oceanic >...
CCTCCTCCTCCTCCTCCTCCTCCGCCTCCTCCTCCTCCTCCTCCTCCTCCTCCTCCGCCTCCTCCTCCTCCGCCGCCGCCGCCGCCTTCTCCGCCTCCTCCTCCAAGCGCCGCGGCGGCTCCGGCGCGGAAGAACCTCTCCAGCGCCGCGGTCGCGGCCCTCGCCGCCGCCGCGGCCGCCGCGGACTCCTCGCGCGACTCGCGGACGGTCTGCTCGAGCGACCCGACCCGCGCCTCGAGGAGCAGGGCGGTGGCGTTGGCGGCGGGGTTCTCTCGCCTCCTCTTCTTCCTCCTCTTTCGGAGGAGGAGGGAGGAGGAGGAGGGGACTCCGAGGAGGCGCCGTGCGAGGAGCGCGACGGCGGCCTCTGCGGCGGCGGGGTTTTCCTGCTCGTCTTCCTCCCTGTCGTCGTCGTCTTCGCTCGACTCCTCCTCTTCATCATCATCTTCTTCTTCTTCTTCTTCGCGCCTCTTCCTTTTCTTCGCCTCCGCCTCTTCCTCCAATCGCCTCTCCAGCTCTTCCCTGCGCCTCGTGGCCACTTCCATCTCCTTCGAGGCCTTTTCTCGGAGCTTTTTCTCCAATTCGAGCTCGTTCCTCGCTCTCAGTGCCGCAGCCGAGGCCGCGGCCCTCGCGCCGTTGGCGGCGTCGAGCGAGGCCCGGAGCGATGCCGAGAGCTTCCGCTCTCGCTCCGCTTCTTCCAAAGCGCGACAAGCCCGCAGGCGCGCCTCTTCCAGCAGGGCGTTCTCCTTCGCCGTCGCTGCTGCGACTGCTGCTGCTGTGGCTTCGGGCGCCGGCGTCAGCGGCGGCGGCGGGGCGGAAGCGGCAGCCCTCGCTGCCTCTGCCTCCGCGCTCGCGGCTTCGGCCCTCGCCTCCGCCGCGGCCCGAGCGCTCTTTTCCTTTTCCAAGTCTTCTTTGAGCTCGACGCACTGCACCGCGAGGGCCTTGCCTCTCTGGATGACTTCGAGGTGTTTTTCCTGCGAGTGTTTTTCGGTTTGGTGGTGAAGGAGAGGAGGGAGGAAGAAAGAGGTGAGAGAGAGGGAGCGAGCGGCAGTCGGCGTTGTCGAAAACGAAGAGAGGAAAAAAAAACTAGCTATTCTAGCTTTTCCATCTCTCTCTCTCTCTTTCTCTCTCTTACCTTTAGCTTCGCGTGCTTGTTCGAGGCCGCCTTAGCCTGGGCGCGCCAGGAGGAAGCGTCGAGTTCCCTGGCGCTGTCTGTGGAGGGAGCGGCAGCGGCATCTGCGTCGTCCGTCTCGAGTCCGTCGCCGGCGTCGCCGCTGCCGGCTCGCGCTTCTTCTTCGGGATGCTGCCCTCGCTGCTGCTGTCCCTCCTCTTCGCTGGCAACGGTAGCAGCGGCAGACGCAGCAGCAGATCCTGCGCGGGTCTTGCCACCGCCGCGGGCTTGAGAGCCGTTGCCGTTGATCGACGCGACCATTTTTCTTCTGCTTTTTAGGAGGGCATGCATGGAGTTTCTTCCTTCCTCTTCAAACGCCGACGACGGCGAGAGAGAGCGAAATGAAAAAAATGCGCTCTCTCTCTCTCGGCACGGTTTCGCTCGCTCCCCCTCTTGTCACTTCGTTTCTTTCTTTCACTTCACCTCCCCACTCCATCCCCCGCGAGCTCACTCCAGAGAGAAGCACGATGTCGGGTACGTGTCCAGGACCCTCCGCGACCCCGCGAGCGAGCCCCTGGCCGCGAGAACCGATGACCCGAAGGGGCGGCAGCTGGCGCGATCCGCAAGGAGGGGGGGGCGATCTCCAGTCTTGGCGGCTGCTGCCTCTTTTTGCTTGCTCTGCTCTGCTCTCCTTTGAGTGAGGCGGCTGCTCTCGATGCTGCTCGCCCCCTTTCTTGCTGAAAACTCGCCCCGATTCAGATCCAACGCTCGCATCTGCATGGCATCTGGCTCGCTCTGAGTTGCATGGCCGGTGGGAAACGGAGGGAGAAGCGAGAAAGAGCGACAGGCACGGAGGCGATGGACTGGGGCGACGGCGGCGGCGGCGGCGATCGACGTCTCCTTTTCTCGATCGCCGACGCCGCTTCCTCCTCGACCTCTCTCTCTGCTCCGCTTCCTTCCCTCTGCTTGCTGCTCCTTCGCTCCTCCGATGCTTTGGCGACGCGTTCTCGCCTTCGCCCGAGAGATTGAAAGAATCCGAGCCGTTTAAAAGCCGAAACAGTCGCTCCGGAATTCGATCGCCGCCGCGCGTTGATGAGATTGGCGGCTCGATTCCGCCTCTCTCTTTTTCCTCTCTCTCTCCACCTCCCTCTCCCTCTCTCTCTCTCTCTCTCTCACGCGCCTCTCCCTCTCTCACCTCCCCCTCCCGCCCCCTCCCTCCTCCGCAACTCCCCATCCCGACCTCCACCGAAACAAAAACTCCAAACAGGCAACGGCACCAAGACCGTCGTCATCGACGCCCGCGGGCACATGCTCGGCCGCCTCGCCTCGGTCGTCGCCAAGCAGCTCCTCGTCGGCAACCACATCGTCGTCGTCCGCGCCGAGGAGGCCGTCCTGTCGGGGGGCCTCGTCCGCCAGCGCGCCAAGTACGAGAGGTTCCTGCGCAAGCGCATGATCACGCAGCCCAAGAAGGGGCCGATCCACTTCCGCGCCCCCTCGCGCATCATCTGGAGGACGATCCGCGGGATGATCCCGCACAAGACCAAGCGCGGCGCCGTCGCGCTCGACAGGCTCAAGGCCTACGAGGGCGTCCCGCCGCCCTACGACAAGGTCAAGCGCCTCGTGGTGCCCGACGCGCTCAAGGTGCTGCGGCTGGCACACGGGCACAAGTTCGTGCGCCTGGGGGAGCTGAGCGCGTCCGTCGGGTGGAAGCACGCCGAGGCCGTCGCCGGGCTCGAGGAGGCGCGCAAGGCCAAGGCCGCGGAGTGGCACAAGGGGAAGGGCGAGGCGCGCGCGAAGCGCGCCGCGGCCGTCAAGGCCGTGGACGCGTGAAGAATGTGCGGAAAGGAAGAGGACCTCTTCTCACGCGTTTGCTGTGCCTTTGTTTCCCTCAGCGTTTTCCTCTCCTGTGTTAAAATCAACATCAACATCAAAAAGTTCAGTTTTCTTTCATTCTTCCGTTTTCTCTTCCCTTTCTCCCTCCCCCCTTTCTCTTGAGATGACCAAATGAATGTACCAGGCTAGAGAAGATATCGCACCTCCATGTCCCTCGAAACTCCCCAGGGGGCATCGTCCTTGCCGGATGACCTGCTGACGAGGCAAGAGAGGGCGAGAGAGGGAAGAGGAAGCGAGGCCAGGCAGAAAGAAAGAGAGCGGGATCGAAAGCAAGAATCCTCGCCGGCTAGTTTTTGCTCCTCCGACCTCCTCTCCCTTCTCTTTCGTCTTCCACTCTCTCTCTCTCTCTCTCTCTCTCTCTCTCCCTCTCTTTCTCCGCCTTCTCTCACGCTCTTCCTCCTTTCCCTTCATTCGAAACTTCTCTCTCAACCGACACGCAGGTCGTTTGACTCCGCAGTCTCCTCCCACAGGGAGACGCGAGACGGCTCCCGCCCCAAGAGGCTCGCCGCCTTGGCAGCGGCCTCTGCCGCCCGCGTCGCCGCAGGCGGTCTCGGGGGGCCATTGCGCGGCCTCCAGGGCAGTAGGACCCTCTACGAGCACCACGGGTACGCTTCGGCGAAGCAGAGGGAAAGAGAAGACGAAGAAAGAGAAGAAAGAGGGAGGCACGGCGGGAGGAGCAGCAAAGGCAAGGGAGCGACGGCGACGGCGGCGGCGACGACCGCGGCAGAGCCAGAGGGACGCAGCCGAGACTCTGCTGCTGCTCCTGCAGCTGCTGCTGCTGCCGCTCCTCGAGAAACAGCAGAAGACGAGGAGGCGGAGGAGGCAAGGGCCGCTGCAGCGGTTCCTCCTCCCCCCTTTCCGCACTCGGCTCTCCCGCCGCCTCCGCCACCGCCCCCCGCGCCGCCAGCATGGCTCTACCATCCGCCTTTCACCTCCGCCGAGCCTCCTCAGCACCCGCCGCAGCGATGATTTTGAGAGGGAACCCCTTGAGAACTGAAACAACGACCCGCAACTGAACACCACTTGTAAGAATATATAGGAGAGGAGGACGAACGACGGGAAAAGGAGAGGTTTTGATTTTTTTTCATTCTGTGATTCTTTTCTTCCCCTCTCGCTCGAGAAGAAAAAAATCGATGACCAACAACCAGCCCCTCCGCGACGAGCTCGCGCGGCTCTCGCGCGAGCGCGACGCCATCGAGCTCGAGGTCGAGGCCGCTTCGTCGAGGCTGCGAGCTGCGGGCGTCGGGATGGACAAGCCGCTCGTAGACGCGGAGGTGAAGATTCGGACTGCATTGGAGAGAGATCGATCATTCGACCGGCGACGACGCAAGACGAAAAAGCAAAAACTCTCTCACCTCGACAAAAAAAAACTTCCAACAACTGCAGGGCTTCCCGCTCCCCAACCTCGACCTCGCCGCCGTCCGAGGCGACCGCCACCTGGTCATCACCCGCATGAACGACCACAAAGACCTGACGAACAGGGTCGAGGAGGCGGTGAAGAGGCTGCTGGAGGAGAGCAGCCGCGCCGCCGGAGGAGCGGCGGCGGCGGGGGCGGCGGCCGACGCCGACGCCCCCGCCGGCGCCGCCGCGGCTCGGGGAGCTCCTCCTCCGCCGGCTCGCCCCGCCGCCGCCTCGGCCGCCGCCGCTCCTCTCTTTCTGAACCGCCTCCTCCCCTTCGCGCGCGTCGACGACGTCTCTCCGCTCTCCCCGGCAGAGGAGGCGGGGATGGCGAAGGGCGACCGCGTCGTCTCGTTCGGCGCCGTCTCCGTCTCTTCCGCCTCCTCTGCCGGGAGGGCTCCTCCCTCCGCGCCTGCGCCGCTGACGCAGCTTCCAGCCGAGGTCGCCGCGGCACTGGCCTCGGGCGCGGGCATCGACGTCGTCGTCCTGAGGGCCGGGGGCAGCGGGGAAGAGGAAGCTGTCCGCGAGGTAACGCTGCGACTGACCCCTCGGGAGGGCTGGGGCGGGCGGGGGGCGCTCGGGTGCCATCTGAAGCCGCTTTGAAGATGAGTGAGAGAGAGGGAAGAGAGAGAGAGAGAGAGAAATCTCGTTTTTTTGTAATAAAATGCGTTGGCAGCCCTCAGGACCTTTCTTGAAGAAAGAAAAAAAACTTTCTTTCTTCAAGGTTTTTCCCCTTTAGAAAAGCTTCGGCCTTTTCCGCGCACTTCGAGGTAAAGACAGTTTTAACCGGGAGATATCAAGTTTTCAAATTACATTGCGGGGGCGTTTGCGCGAACGCGAAAGCGGAAGATCACTTGCGTCCCTTCTTCTTGCTCGACGACCGCTGCTGCGTCCCCTGCTGCGAAGAGGAAGATGCGCCGCTGCCGCCGCTCGCGCCCCCGCCCCCGCCGCCCCCCTGCGCCTTCGCAGCCGCCTTCGCCGCCGCCGCCCTCGCAGCGGCCTCCTCTGCCTTCCTCCTCGCCACCGCCTCGGGGCTCCTGTTGGGATGCCTCGGCAGCAGCTCCGCGACCTTCAAGAACAAAGCTTTCCTGTCGGGCACCTCGGGGTTGAACGGGAGACCGTCGGCTCCCTTGAGCGCCACGCGGACGCGGCACCTGATCTTGTAGTCGGCCGGGTGGGAGGCCTGCTGGGCCTCTGCGGGCAGCTGGAGTCCCCAGGGCTGGGAGATGCAGTCCCAGATCTCGGGCATGAGGGGGTCGTCGCAGGCTATGGAAAAGGTTTTTGATTTTTTTTTTTTTCGAGGTGAGAAAGCAAAAGAGACCAAGACGAGCCATCGATGATGATCTCGACGACTTTCTTGCTTCTTCTCACCTTTGTCCTTGGGGATTTTCCTGCCCGCCCTGGCCGTTCTGTTCTTGTTAATGTAGCACGGGTAGAAGCAGACGCGCTGCGAGAGAGTTTTGATTCGAGGGTGGAACGAAAGAGAGAAGGAAGAGGTGAGCGATCGAATGAGAGAGACGATGCTTCTTCGTCGTTGTCCTCAACATTTCTCACCTCGTCGTGCGCAGGCGCCGCCATCGCGCTGCTACTGTTGCTGCTGCTGCTCTCTTTTTCAGGGGGTTCGAGAGAGAACCGATCGCGATCTAGATGTGCGCGAAGAAGAGAGCTGAAAATGGACGGAAGACACAAAAAAAGAGAAACTGACTGCAGAGAAGGCCGTCGAAAGAAAGAAAAAAGTGGGGAAAAATCTGATTTTTTTTTCTTTCTTCGTTGCACTTTTTTCCGTCCTCGTCTTTTTCGACGACAAAGTGCAACGGATCGAAAAAATAGGTCCGCAAGGAGTGGGCTGAGCTCTACCGCTCGCGGGATGCGAGCCCTCTGCACGAGACGCTCGAGGTAGACTTTCGAGTGGAGGCCGATGTCGTGATGCGCGCGACGCAGAAGTGGGATCCTCCCTTTTGTCCGCGCCGGCTGGGAGCTCAAGCTGCACCGAAAGGGGGACTTCAGCGGAGCTCTCGACGATATCAGCTCGGAGGACTTGGGCACGCTCGTCGCCGCCGTCGGGCCTTCTTTAACCGAACTTGACATCGGTTCGGGCTTCGACGAGCTGCTTCCGAAGCCCCTCTGGAAGTCGCTGCGGGACTCTGTCGTCCCTGTCGGCCTGCTGCGCTCGCTCGTCTTCAAGGGCAGTGCCCTCAATTCCGAGTCCGACGTCGAGTCCCTCGGAGTGTTTTTCGTTGTGCTTTTGGCCTGGAGGAGAGAGATAGTGTAGAAAAGGAGATGTTTTATCCTCTTCGAGAAGGTCGAGGTTGAGAAAAAAAAACGAAGAAATGTTTTCATCTCCTCCGTTCTCTCTCCGACGAAACACAACGAAGCTCTCTCTCTCTCTCTCTCTCTCTCTTAGATTTGGTCTCTTCTGCTGCCTGGTCGCCCAACCCGCGAGCCTCCTTCCCGGGAGGGATGAATATCAGCTCTTAGAAATTTGCTTTTTTAAAAGAAGAAGAAGAAGAAGAAAAAAACTCAACCATCAACTCTCTCGACTCTCTCGACTTTTTTAGAAAAACACCAACACCTCGGCGTCGGGCTCAAACCCGCCCCCCTCCTTCGCGGCCGCCCTCCCCGGCACCTGCACGCGAGCAAGCCTGCTCGCGGCGTCCCACGAGACCGCAGAGCTCTCGATTTTCGTCCCGTCGACAGTCGCAGAGGCCGGGGCCGCCTCGGACCAGAGCGTCAGCTCGCCGCTGCCGCGCAGGACGACCGAGACCGACCGCGGGCTCGCCGACTGCGCCACCGAGAGTACGGCGCCCCCGGCGTTGACCATGCGCGTGAGGCCGACGACGGCGGCCCTGACGAGCGTCGCCGCCGACTTTCCCTCGAGCAGGAGGAGCACGGGAGAGAAGGAGATGAGGTCCGCGCCGCCGCGGGGCAGGGAGACCGTCAGGCAGCTTTGGCTGCCGCCGCCGGCAGCCGCGCTCCCGTCCGAGCGCTTCTTCCGAGACGGCGGCGGCGGCGCGATGAGCAGCGTCGCCGTCTGCTGCTCGTCGGACCACGCGATGAACGCCCCCGAGGGAGGGATCCTGAGCCTGGGAGCGACGTCGAAGGGGCTGACGGTCGTCGAGAGAACCTCGGCGTCTGCCTCGGCCTCGTCCTCCGACTCCGTCCTCTTCTTCTCGCTCCCGCCGCCGCCGCCGCAGAGGGGCAGCAGCTTGCTCTTGAGCCAGGAGGCGACCCCGGCGGAGCTCGGAGCGCACCCGGCGGCGGCGCCAGAGCCCCCGTTCCCGGTCTCGAGCAGCTCGAACCGTCGGGTCCTGCGCGACCAGGCGGCGCCCTGCGTGTTGAAGACGGCGACGAGGCCGCACGAAAAGGCCCCTCCCGCCTTTCCTGCCGCTGCCCCCGCGGTGGCGGCGGCGGCTGCTGCGCTGCCCTCGGCCTCGGTCTCCTCCTCCTCCTCCTCCTCCTCTTCCTCCTCCTTCTTCCCAGTCTCCTCCCCCCCCGGAGCGCCCACCGCCACCGTGGTCCCGTTGACCGTGCTCACCTTGAGCAGGCTCCTTCCGTCCCGCATCACGTCGGCGAAAAGGCAGTCCGCCGTGGGCCTCCCCGGCGCGGCGGGGCGCAGCACCCTGCCGTCGGGGAGTGCAAGCCTCCGCAGCAGCGCGCCGTCGTGCGCGCCCGGCGCGTCCGAGACGTACACGGGCCCGCCGCTGACGACGCGCGCCAGCGCGTGCAGCCTCGCGGCCGGGTGCCTCGAGTGAAACATGTCCCAGTCCGGCTGCACCAGCGGGGAGAAGAAGACGGAGTTGAACGCGTTGACTGCGACGTGCGCGCGGTGGCTCGCCGGGTCACGCGGCCAAAAGTCGTCCGACGAGCGCGCGACCGCCGAGTGCGAAAAGTTGAAGACATCCTCGGTCGAGTGGCACATGCAGTTGATGGCGGCGTTCCCGGGGAAGTGGTGCGCAATCGAGGCCTCGAGGGCTGCGTGGTAGCTGGCCGAGAGCGAGGGGCCGCCGACGAGGGCGAGGTCCGCCCTCGAAGACGGGGAAGACATCGGAGAAGAGGCCGAGGGGGCGCCGGCGCGCGCCGTGCTGCCGGCGCAGGGCGCGGGCACGGCGCCGCCGCCGATCATCCCCAGGGTGGCCTGGGCGTCGACCTTGACGCCGTCGATCCCGGAGGCCTTGAGGTACCTGATTTTTATGATGGTGGTGGTTTTATAATCATTTGATGGGGGGGGCGGGGGGGGAAGACAGAGGGAAAGAGGGTGGGTTTGTTGTTCTTTTTTGCGCTCCTCGAGCAGGAGGACGAAGAAAGGAGCGAGGGGGGAGAAAGAGAAAGGGGAAAAAAAACAAAACAAAATGTGCGCGCTCGTCCATCTCTCCTCGTACCCGTGGAGCCCCCTGAAGAGCGCCGCCGGGTCCCTCGCGAGCCCGACCCCCGAGAGGCACTGCGGCGACCACGCGTAGGGGGGGTCGACATCGAGGACGCCCGGCGTGGGGACGGGCCACACGAGCGCCGTCGAGCAGCCGGGCTCCCCGCCCCCCGCGGCGGCGTCTTCGGCGGCGTCCTCGGCGGCGTCGGCCGCGAAAAAGCCCCCGCCGCCCGCGCCCCCCCCAGGCGCGACGCCGCCCCAGTAGCCGTGCAGCGCGTGCCACGCGAGCACCCTCCGCACGCCAAACCTCTCCCGTACGTCCGTGACGACGCTAGCCAGCCCGTCGCGGGGCCCGGGGCGCATGGGCTCGCCCGGGCCGGCCCCGGGGCGGGAGAACTTTTCGTTGGCGCGGAACGACGCGAGGCGGCGGACGTGGTCGGACGACGCCGCGTAAAAGTCAAGCAGCGCCGGCCGGAGGGCGCCGTCCTTTTTCTTCTTCTCCTTCTTCTTCTCCTTCTCCCCCTTCCCTTTCCGCTCGGCCTCCTCCCCCCCGGCCTCGGAGGCGCTCCCGAGCCTCCCCCTCCACGCCCCGGGGTCGCCGCTGGCGACGAGCGCCCCGAACGCCCGGTGCCCCGCCGACCCGGCCGGCGCCCTCTCGACGAGCCTGCCGTACAGCGACGCCAGCGCGAGCTCGCCCTTGCCCCTCGCCCAGCCCGAGGCGGTGGCGGCCAGCGCCCTGGCCCTCGAAGGGGGGCGGGGCGCGGGGGTGGGGGGAGCGGCGGCGGCGGCGGGGGGCAGATGGGCGAGGGCCGCCCTATGGTGGATGGTTGCTGCTCCTCCTCCTTCCTCGCCCGCCTCAGCGGCCGCGGCCTCGGCGGCTTCCTTCTCGACGAGCGCCTCGACCGCCGCGGCGTTCGCCAGGGGGCCCAGCAGCCCGCTCTCCGCTCCCCCCGCCGCATCCTGGGCCGCTGCTCCCTGCAACAGCACTCCCAGCTCGGCGTCCGCCCTCGCGGCCTCGACAGGGTCCGCGGAGGCGTGATGGTGCTCCAGCAGCGGGCCCGCGTCGAGCGTCGTGACCTGCCAGCCGTCGTCGATGATCAGAAACCCCGGCGGGGGGGCCCCCGCCTCGCGCAGCGACTCCAGCCCGTCCGCGACCCCTCTCGCGGAGACTGACGAGTAGAAGGCGTCCCAGGTGCACCAGCCGAACAGGTCGACAAAGTCCGGGACCGTCTTCGAGGTCCTCGGCCTCGCGGCGCCCGAGAGCGCGGCGGCGGCGACGACGGCGGCGTCGGCGAGCGCGAGCGGGTCCGTACCCGCGGCGACGAGCAGCGCGTTTTCGAACGAGGCCGCCTTGACCAGGGGAGACCCGGACTCGATCCGGAGGCAGAGGTCGTCGGAAGGGGGAGGAGATGAGGAGGAAGAGGAAGGATCGGAAGAGGGAGGGCGCAGGGTCGCGCGGAACGCGCCGGCATCGATCAGCGGCACGAGGCACACGAAGGTCGGCGGCGAAGTCGGATTCGGGTTGACGCTCCTTAGCTGGGCGAGGACGAATTGGGTTTCCGGGGGCAGGTCGGAGGAGCGAGAGCCCCACTCGGGGGTCATCCAGTAGATCTTGTTCCGGGAGCAGCAGAGGAAGCTGGCGTGGGATGTTTTTTGTTTTGTTTGGAGAGAGAGCGCGAAGAGAGAGAGAGGTGAGTGCGGAGAGGGTGGTGTGTGTGAGGAGTCAAAAAGTGAAGAAAAAAAGGGAGCACCGCTTCGGCTTCCGCGCGTCCGCCTCCGCGATTCCGCTTCCTCCGAGAAATCCCGCTGCCAAAACGGGCAGCAGGCGCCTCTCGCAGAACAAAAAGGAGAACGAAAAACCGAAGGGGAGAGGAAAGAAAGGTTTAAAAAAAACATTTTCCTCGCTCACCGCGAGCACTGCAGCGCGCCCAGGACGACGTCGAGCCTCGCAGTCGCCGCCGCCTCCCCTCCCCTCGCGTCCTCGCCGACCCTCAGGCCCAGGACGATCCCTCCCGGGACGAGCTCCGCCGGGGCCGGCTTCGACGTCACGTTCCGCGAGAAGCCGCTGCCGGCCGCGCTCGGGGCCAGGATGATCTCGAGCTCTCCCTCGGCGTTCGGGAAGAAGACGGCGCCGCGAGACGCGTCGTGGTCGACCTCGAAGAACGAGCGGCCGAGCGGCGACAAGGCGGCCGCTGCCGCCGCGGCGCGCGCACGGCGGCGGCTGGAGTTTGCCCCGCCGGCGGAGTCGAGGGTCGTGGCGGTGCCCATCTTGCTGCTGCTGTTTTTTGGGGTTCGAAAAGGCGGAGGAGGAGGAGGAGGAGTGAGGAGGAAGAGAAGAGAAGAAAGAAGTCTAGTCGTCGAGAGATCTGTATTGCCTGATAGGCGCACTCTTTGTTTCTGCCCCGTTCGGGGCCCCTTCGGATCCCAATTATTTCTTTCGGGAGCACGAGTCCCGTTGTGACATCTGCGGAAAAGAACGAGAAAGGAAAAAGGGGGAGAGAAACGAACCTGGTCGCCGAAAAAGGGGACGCCTTGCAAGCAATCGATGGAGCTCGAGGAGGAGGTGGTTTGCTTTTTCTTCTTGCTCCTGGATGCCTTTCGATAAAGGAGCGCCCGTGCTTGTTCTCTCCTCCCAATGAGGTCCCGTCTGTTCCGATATGAGAAAGAGAGCGTGCAGCACGGCAAGTGATCTGCGGCCGCTTCGTCGGAGGCGGGAAATGCGGGCGGTGAGGCGCTACTAGCATCGACTAGCTGCGAGAGGAAATTCGC
>Ga0210003_1004163_pt1 | contig 11530 bp, 5 predicted proteins | sample LantaG_FD_182804 | JGI IMG/M metagenome (GOLD analysis project Ga0210003, IMG submission 182804) | Deep subsurface microbial communities from Baltic Sea to uncover new lineages of life (NeLLi) - Landsort_02402 metaG (SPAdes) (version 2) | ecosystem: Environmental > Aquatic > Marine > Oceanic >...
GCGAAAAATCGAAAAAAAAACGGCTTTTTGCTTGACATTCCGGCGGACATGGGGCATAATATCGTATCGTAGGACCCTTGATCGGGTATTTTCGCTGGTCTATTGACCAGGTACGGTGTCCAACGTCAGCCTTGGCGGGGAACGACGTTACGATCCACCGATACAAGCGATAAATCAGGAATCCTGCCAGATGAGGACGGGCAACCGCGGAGGCGGCACCTGGTCTGACTATGACTCCCCCATCAGTTGACTGAGTCAACTGCCACTGAACCCCAACAATTTGACCCTGTTGTGTCGGAACCGATAGTGTTTTCGTCGCGAGCACACAGATTAGCTGTTTTCTGTGTTTCCGAAAGTCTTGAGAGGATATGGGCAATTTCAGGATGTTCATCCAGTTTCTTCGGCCGCTTCGTGGCAAGCTGATTTTATGCCTGCTGCTGACGGTGATGCTGACGGCGTTGTCGCTGACACCGCCGATTCTGCTGAAGTTTCTGGCTGACGACGTGATGACCGACGGCCAGTGGAATATGCTGCTGGTGGTTATTGCGGTGATGATGGCTGTGCCGGTGGGCAGGGGGCTGGTGAGCGCCGTGACGACCTGGCTGGTGCACCTGGTGGGGCAGAAACTGATTTTCGACATGCGGCTGCACATCTACCGCCACCTCCAGTCGCTGTCGATGCGCTTCTTCAACCAGATGTCGACCGGCGCCATCATGCAGCGCGTGATGAGCGATGTCAACGCGGTGCGCTCGGCCGTGACCACGCAGACGATCTCGCTTGTGACGGATGCTGCGGCGTGTGTGTTCGCACTGTCTATGTGCTTCTGGCTGAACTGGCGGATGGCGCTGCTGGTGACGTTTGTGCTGCCGCTCTACGTGATCAACTACCGCTATTTTGTCCGGCGCATACGCGACGCCAACATCGCCTACCGTTCCAAGATGGACGACATCTGCGGGACGCTCCAGGAGCGGCTGTCGGCGCCGGCGATGGTGAAATCATTCTCACGCGAACACGCCGAAACGCAGCAGTTCATCGAAGACACGCGCGAGACCTACAACATCGCCAAGGGCGCTGTAACTTACCGCACGTCTTTCACGGCGGCTTCATCGCTGATCAGCGGCATAGGCAGCACGTTTGTCTACTTCCTCGGCTGCTATATGATCGTGCGCACCGGCATGGGCTATGGCTCGGTGATCGCGTTCATGAGCTACACGGCCGCGCTGTTTACACCCGCGATCCACTTCTCAGAAATGTTCAACATGTTCGAGCAGGTGAAGGTCTCGCTGGATCGTATCGCAGAACTGCTGACCGTGCGCGCTGAGATCACCGACGTGGAAAACCCGGTGCACGTGAAGCGGTTCGACGGGCACGTTACGTTTGAGAATGTCGATTTCGGCTACAACCCCGGCGAGCTCATCCTGCACGACGTCAACCTCGACATTAAGCCGGGGATGCAGGTGGCGCTCGTGGGGCATACAGGCTCGGGCAAAACCACCGTCGCCAGCCTGCTGTTCCGATTCTACGACGTCACCTCCGGCCGCATCACCATCGATGGGACCGACATCCGCAACATCCGGCTCGCCGACCTCCGCCGCAACCTCGGCGTGGTCATGCAGGATACGCTGCTGTTCAACATAAGCGTGCGTGACAATATCCGCTACGGCAGGCCGGGAGCGTCGGACGATGAGGTGGTCGAGGTCGCAAGGCTTGCGGAAATTCACAGCCACGTCGAATCGCTCCCCGACGGCTACGACACACTGATAGGGCCGGGGGGCGTAAAGCTGTCGGCCGGGCAGAGCCAGCGGCTGGCCATCGCACGGGCAGTTCTGACCGATCCCGCCATACTGGTGCTGGATGAGGCGACCTCGGCGCTCGACACCGAGTCGGAACGCCTGATCCAGACAGCCCTCAAGCGCGTGATGGCGGGGCGCACCTCGTTCGTGATCGCGCACAGGCTGTCGACAATCGTCAGCGCCGACCTGATCGTGGTTGTCCACAAGGGCAGGATCATCGAAACCGGGCGGCACATCGACCTGCTGCGGAAGAAGGGCGGCCACTACCGCGAGTTGTGTATGGAGCAGTTCGCCGCGCTGATGCCGGTTGCACACAAGACTCAGGTGACAGCCGGCGCTCACGCAAACACAGCCAGGGCCAATCAACCGGAGGCGGAGCGTGCACGAGTTCGCCAGACTGGCTAAGACCTACCTGAAGCAATATTGGGCGCGGCTCCTGCTGGCCATCGTGCTGACGTCGATGGCGGCGATGTCTCCATTCTTCTTCACCTACATGGGCAAGATCATCGTCGATGACGTCCTCGAGATACCCGCCAAGGCTCCGCCGCCGGAGGAACTCTCACAGGAAGACCCCGCCTCGCCCTTCGCCGATCACGACTACCTCAAGCCCAACGAGGAACTCGACGGCACGATAGACACCGCCTTCCTGTCGAAAACCGGAAAGACGCCCGGCCAGAAAGTTAAGCTGCTGTTTCTGATGCTGTGCCTCTATCTGCTGGTGCACGGCACAATGGCGTTGTGCCGGTGGGTCAGCAGGTATATCGTTTCGCTCACCGGCCAGAAACTGGTATTCGAGCTGCGTCGCGACCTGCATCGAAAACTCCAAAGCCTTCAGATGACCTATTTTGACCAAGTCCAGACCGGCAAACTGATGTCGAGGATCATCGACGACGTAGACGTCATCGAATCGCAGGTGACCAACACCGTGATCAACATGGCGACTTACCTGGTTATGCTGATCGTGGGCGGCGGGCTTCTGTTCATAATGAACTGGAAAATGGCGCTCGTCGCGTGCAGTTGTCTGCCGGTCTACGTGGTCGCCTACAAGTGCCTCGTGCGGCAGATTCGCGACTACACCCGCAAGGCGCGCGAAGTCAACTCGATGACTTACGGCTATTTTCAGCAGAAGATCAGCGGCATCCGCGTGGTGAAGTCGTTTGTGCGCGAGAAGTGGGAGATGCTGCAGTATCACGGGCTGGGCAAGAAATACCTGCGCCTGATCGTAACGCGATCGGTTATGCAGGCGGCGCTGAGCTGCGCCGCGATGGTATTGTCCGGTGTAGGCGCCGCATTTGTGCTGTGGTACGGCGCCGTGCTGGTGAGATCGGGCAGTATGACGCTCGGCGAGATGCTGTTTTTCCACGGGACTTCCGCCATACTTTTCGGCCCGGTGACGCAACTGGCCGACACCAACGTCATCATCCAGTGGCTGGCGGTGGTGGTGGGGCGCGTTCTTGCAATACTCGACGAAAAAGTAACGATCAAGGACCGCCCGGGCGCCGTTGATCTGAATGACGTTCGTGGCAATGTGGAATTCCATAACGTCAGCCTCACATACGTTGGGGCCGATCCTCGCTCGCACGGCGGCGATGTCGATGTCAAGGAGGACGCGCATTCGGCTTTGCTGGAAATCGAGGAGCCGGAACTATCAAGGACGGTCGCACTGCGCGACGTCAACCTGAAGATCGAAGCGGGCACGATGGCCTGCATTATGGGCGCCAGCGGCTCGGGCAAGAGCAGCCTCGTCCACCTCATCCCTCGGCTGTATGAGCCGGAATCGGGCGTCATAAGCATCGACGGCACGGACATCGGCAACGTCAAGCTTTCCAGCCTGCGCAAGCACGTGGGGCTGGTGCCGCAGGCAACGGCCATATTTTCGGGCAACATAGCCGACAACATCCGCTACGGCGAGCCGTACGCTTCGATCGAGGACGTGATCGAAGCGGCCACGGCGGCCGAGATTCACGAGTTCATCGACAGCTTGCCCGACAAATACAAGACAGTCGTGGGCGAGCAGGGCGTCACGCTTTCCGGCGGGCAGAAGCAGCGGCTGTCGATCGCACGCGCACTCCTCACGCGGCCGAAGCTGCTGCTGCTGGACGACTGCACCTCGGCCCTCGACGCCAAAACCGAGGCACGCCTCCAAGGCACGCTGTCGCGCGTGCTGCGAGACCACACCTCCATAGTCATCACCCACCGCACCTCGATGGCAATGAAAGCCGATAAGATCGTCGTGCTGTGCGACGGCAGGATAGTCGAAGAAGGCGCACACCAGGAGCTGATCGACAAAAAAGGCTTCTACCGGCGCATCTTCGACAGCCAGCAGGGCGATGTCGACCCCGCGACCTCGGCCTTGTCTTCCAACAGCGAGCAATAATGCCGCCTCACGCCTTCTTCAGGCCTTCTTCCACCCGCACATCACAAAACCCCAGCACGGGGCGGCCGTCCTGATCGAGCAGCCCGATGACCGGATCGGGCGAGAGGGCGCCGTGTACGCGGGCGTCGGGGCCGGCCGGGCGCTCGAGCGTGAGCTTGACGGTCGAGCCTGACACGTCGGTGTTGGTAATCCCGATGAATCCGTCCGCATCTTCGACGCTGAACTCGGTGATCGGTATCTTGTGGGGGGCCAGCCAACCGCACACGTTGTCGAACTCGAGCAGAATCTGATCGCGGCTGCCGCCGAACGACGCGCGTGCTATCTCGGGCGCAAGATAAGGAACGTTCCTGCCATACGCCAGTGCGAGCGCCGCTTGGGCGAAGCGCTGGCCGAGGATCACGTTGCCGGTTGCACTCGTGTGGATGCCGTCCGACAGGCCGAGGTCGAGCGTGGGCAGCACGGCGACGTTCGGCAGCGTCTTCGCGATCTGCCGCTGCACCTCCCGCATCATGCACCACCACCGGCTCAGGGGCGTGCCGGCGGGCTGTTCGACACGATTGAGCTGCGCTGTCAACACAGGCATGTGGGGCCGGCGGAGTTCCTTCCGCGTTTCCTCAACAAACCGCGTGAAGCGTTCGGCGTAGGTGTCGATAAGCTCAGGGCCGGCGTCGCTTTCGCCCTGATACCACAGCATTCCGGCGGCCGATCCGCCGGCGGAGCGAACGGTTGCCAGCATGTTGTCGTACAGCACGTGATTGTCGGAGGCGGGGTCCCACATGCTCAGCGGCGATCCGCCGAGCGCGGTGGGCAGCAGGCCGATGGGCACGGCGGTTTCCTGGTACACCTGCCGCGCGAAACTCAGCCACGGGCTGACACCCACGTAGCCCTGGTCGCGATTGACGGGATGCGTGGTGCGGGTGGTATCGTGCAGCGGATGCATTGCAAGCTTCCAGGCGAGGTCGGCGCCGAACGCATGCACGCACAGCGCGGGCGGGTCCTCGACGGGGCCGTGTCCGTAGCCGGCGGCGTTGCTTTGGCCGGCGATGATCCACAGATCGCCGACGGCAACATGGAAGACCTTGTCGCCCGTGAGCCGCCATGGGTCGCCTTCCTGGCGGAGGCGTGTGTCGATCATGTACAGCCCGCCGGTGGGCACGCCGGTGATGGTGATTCGCCACCTGCGGTCGGGCAGCATTTCGGCGTCGCGCCAGTCGCAGGCGGTTGCGGGCGGTGCTCCGGTGTCTTCGCGGACGACTCGTGCCTCGACGACGCACGGCGGGCCTTCGGGGGTCCAGACGCCCGAGAGCGTGATGTCGGCCGTGCCGTCGGCGTTGCGTTGAAATATTTGCCAGTCTTGCGGGCCCTCGAGGATGTATGCCCCGGGGTGGGAGAAATCCTGTTGCATCGCGAGTGAATCCTTGGCGGTTGTCGGTCGTTGAATTCAAAACGAAAACGTATAGTGTAGCACGGGATGACGGCGGATTCAAGTGGGGGAGTCTACTTGTGTTCGGAACAGACGGTGGATAAAGAGAAAAGAGGGCGGGCACAGAGACCCGCCCCTACATGAGCTGACATCATTCTTCGTTGAAACTCCGGCTGTCTTGCTGTCAGAAGATAGAGGTAATTCCCGAATGGCGCGAAATCAAGGTATCACAAGCATAAACAACGCCCTTGAACTGCCGTTGGTCAGTTGATTGCCCGCATGAATCAACGCGGTCCTCTGACGGCCACCGAGCCATATCGCCAGAGAATGACATCGGCTGGTAGGGGCGGGTCTCTGTGCCCGCCCTTCTTCTGGCGACCTTTTTCCGCATACAAAATGCTTAACCTCACGCCATTGGGCGTCTCGCCCGCATCCCTCTGCGGCCGGGACGGCCGCGTTCCCAGGGGCGGGCTCACTTGCGCCTTGCGCATCTTCCGGCGCTTGTGTGCCATCATAGGACCGATACGTCATATATAACCTATGCGTCCCATGAGAACTACGCGAGCAGACGAGACAACGTTCCAATCTCACTCGCCCGCATTTTCATTCGGCTTTCGACAGCGCCTGGTAGTATTGCTGGATGAGGTCTTCGTAGCCGCGGGGGGCTTTCCCGCCGAAGCTGTCGAGTATCTCGTCCTGCACGCGGGTGGGGAGCTTGCTGGACCAGTCGGAGTTGAGCTGGAGCTGATCGCTGACGAATCGGCGGGTATCTGTCATCTGCTTCAAGACGATGCCGCGTTTGCGGAGGGCGGACTGGTAGCGGCCGCCGGAGAGGTCTTCTTCGATTGCCTTGAGGTTTGCGATGGTTTCCTTGAACATCGACGGCCAGCGGGCCACTTCGAACCGCGCGGATATCTTTTCGGCTTTGTTGCGGATGGCGGCCTGTCGCTTGGCGAGCGACTTGAGCTTGAGTTCGATCTCGGGCGGGACGGGGCCTTCCATTCCTTCCTGTGCGGCGCCGGAAATCTTGCCGCCGCCTGTTGCACCGCTGGGCGCTTCGTTGCTGGTGTCTTTCACTATGCCTTTCTCGAATGGATCGGGCGTGAGGCGCGTGGGCGTGTTGCGGCCGCCTTTGCCGGTGGCGGTTTCTTCGACAAATTCGCCGGACGACTTGCCGGTGCGGCCTTCGCCCGATCGGCCGCCGATTTCGCTGCTGTTGGGAAGCGTGTTGCCGGTCACGCCCTGGGCGCTCATGTTCTGGATGGGGCCGTCCAAGGCTCCCCATCCGGCGCCTTTGTCGAGCGAGTCGGCCCAGGTGCTGCTGGCGTCTTCCATGTCTTCAAACAGGTCTTCCTCCATTTCCATGAGGTCGCCGATGAGGTCTTCGAGTTCCTTGGGGAGTTCGGCCATCGGTGTTTCGTAATCGCCGAGGGCTTCCTCCATTTTCCACTGGAGGCGGTCGGGCATGTCGGGCAGCCATTTTTCGATGTGGGTGGTGAGGGCTTCGGCAAGCTCGACGCCGTTGTCCTCGAGCGCGGTTGCGATTTCAACGGCCTTGGCCTTGAGGGCGTCCTTGGCCATTTCTACCTCGCTCTGTATTTCGATGAGTTCTTCGAGCATCGATGGATTCGAGAAATCCTGCACCGGAAGCTTGCTGAGGTCGCTGAAGGCTTCTTTCATGAAGCGCGACCATTTGTCTTCGGTGGCGATGAGGTCTTCCAGTGCTTTCTCGTCTTCCTCGGTGAAATCGTCGACGGGCCGCTTGGCGAGGTCGGCGGTCGTGTCGATCACCTTCTTCTGCTCCTTCGCAAACTCCTTGAGCTTGTCTGCGAGGTCTCGCAGTTTCTCGGCGACGTCCGACGGCATGTCGTAGCCGTCGTCGAGGTCGGGGTTGGTGGTGAGCTGCTCGACGATGTCGGGCAGCACGCCGAATATCCGCTCGATCGCGGCGATGATGGCGTCCTGGTTTTCCTCGAGGCCTGCGAGGGCCTGTCCGGCGGCTTCGTCGTCGGCGGCTGCGGCGAGTATTTCGGCGTTCTTGATAGCCTGCACCATTTCGTTGCCGGTTAGGTGAAACAGCACTTCCTTGACGCGCTGCGTGATGCGGTCGCCGGCGTTGATGTTTTCGGCGAGGTCGACGGTTACCTTGCGGATGGCTGTCTGCTTGAGCTTGAGAGCGGCGCCGGCCTTGCGCCTGCCTGCGAGGTCGAGCTGCTCGGCGTCGCGGCTGTCATAGCGTGCGAGGCGTTGCGCCTTGAGGATTTCGCTGAGCTGGTTTTCCCAGGTGCTGATCTCCTCCTTCTTTTCGGCTATCTTCTTCTCGGGGTCTTCGATGTTGATCGTGAACCTGTCGGTGAGTGTCTCGCTGGGCTGGGATATGGCGTTGTTGTCGACGGCCTTTGCGAAATAGACCACCTTGGTTCCAGGTGCGTATTGTTTGGCGTCGAGGTGCCATGAATAGGATGGCATGAATTCCTTGCGCTCGATGTCGGTCCATTCGTACAGCTTGCGTACGGCCTTGCCGTCGGCCTCCTGGAAAAAGATGACGGTCTGGGCGAGGCCGAAGTCGTCGGCGACGCGTAGTGCGAGGCGAATGGTTTCGCCGGGTGCGGCTGTGATTTCCCTGCCCGGTTCGGTGAATCTGATGACGGGGGCGCGGTCGGGCAGGGCCGTGATCGTGCGCGAGACGATCTGCTTGTTGGTGTATCCGTGCTCGTCGGAGATATGTATCGTGTAGAAGGTGTCTTCAGTAAGGGTGATGGTTGCGGCGGCTCGCGCGGCATCGGCTGGATCGATAGCGAGGGGGAGATTGGTTTCGCCGCCGATCATGATATGGCCGGACGCGATCTTTTTGCTCGATGTTACGTTCAGTTCAGCCTGTGTGCCCTTGACAGCGCGTATGTTGCCGCGGGAGTCGGATTCTGTGTGGCTTTCAAGGCCGGTGTATGGGGGGAAGTTGTAGACTACGTCGAGCCGCTCGACTTCCGGCCGGCGGGCGACGGTCACGCGATACTCGCGCGTCTCGGTGTCGCCGATCTTGAGCCTGTAGGTGAATGGCGCCAGGACATTTTTCCTGCGGTAGCCGAGCCGGCGCGGGCCGATGGGGCTCATAATCCGCGTTTCGAATTCCTGCTGCCCCTCGGGCCTGATCGTCATAAGCCCGGTGACGTCGGATTGGCTGTGGATCGCCGCGGTGACGGTCAGGTCTTCTCCGTAGAAAACGCTGGTGTCGCCGGGTTCTACTGCGAGTATCTGGACGCTGCCGATTACGGGCGTGTAGTGGAACGGGTTGAGAAGGCGTTCTACGGCGTTTTCTACACGCGGGCGGTAATGTGCGCCGATGACCATCAGGCTGAAAAGCGCGCTGCACAACAACGCGGCTGCGGCGGCGCGGGCGAGCCGCTTCTTGCTGACGGATTGGCTGAACTCGTACGCCTGGCTGGTGCGGACGGTGTCGGCTATGATCTTCCCGGCCAGCGGGCTGCCGGCGACCATTGCGTCTTTGCCGAGCTGCACGCTGTTTATGAGCGCGTTATCGAGGCGGGGAAATTTTCGCTCTATGTGTACGGCGATCTGCTCGTATCGGGTGCGGTGGAGCAGGGCGGCTGCGAGGGCAACCAGGCAGGCTGCTCCGGCGAGGGCGTATATCGCCCACAGCATCAGATGGAATGCGCCTGCCACCGACGGCACGGTGGGGTGGAAGGCAAGTTCCAACAGCACGGCGAGCACAGGCACGCCCAGAGCCACGCCGACAAACAGCATCAGGCGTTCGCCGAGGCGGACAGCCCTTAAGTGGCGCTTGACGCGGTCGAGCAGCCGTAGCAATGTATCGTAATACTGGTAATGCTGCTGTTGCATTCTGGCCTCCGTCGAGCCTGCCGATCACGTTCGGGGCTGCGGATACAACGACGGGGCGGCCTGAAAACCGCCCCGTATCTGCTCTTGCTGACGCCGGCGCTTCGTTCAGTGCGTCATCGCATACACCAGCACATTTGCGCCGATGCGGAGGGAGTCGCGGCTGCAGTAGCCGAGCGAGTACGGATGCGGCACGCCTTCCCATCCGTTGCCGAGATCGTATCGGCTGTATATGACACACAACTGGCCGCCGAGGCTGACTCCTTCAAGCACAGGTGTGTCGAGTGCGGGGTTCTGCTCGCGCATCCAGTCGCTGTATTCGACCTGCTGGATGTGATACAGCGACGCAAACACCGGGTGGTCCAGCGGGATTTTCTGAAGCATGTCGCCGTTGAAAACCTTCTGCATTTCGCGTCGGAATGCGGCGTCGAAGGCCTTGCGGCCGCAGCAGGCGTCTCCGAGGAGAACGCCGCCGTTGCGGAAGTAGTTTCGAAGGGCGACGATCTCCTGGTCGGCCAGGACGAAGTCGTCGTGACCGGTGATGTATATGAACGGGTGCTTGAACGGGTCGAGCTTGCGGAGGTCGATATCGGCACGCTTGAATTGGACATCGATGGTGGAGTTTGCGGCGACGTACTTCAGAAGGTTAGGCACTGCGGTGGGGTCGGTGTCCCAGTCGCCGCCGTGGATGACCTGGCCGAACACGAACTGCTCGCGCGTGGGGGCGTCCTGTTCGTGGTAGACCTTCTGCGTGCTGTATGTCTTGCCGTATTGATAGTTGGCGAGGATGTAGGTTACCATGTTGGTGCCGATCTTGATGGCATCGTCGATATGGATTCGCTTGCCCTGGGGGTGCTCGTGGCGGGCCCATCCGCAGCTCATGTCGTGCGTGCTGAGCAAGACGGCAAGGCGGCAGCCGATGCGCATCCCCCGGATGTTGGGTTTGGCGCGGGTGGGCGCTTTGCCTTCCTCGTTGTAGATGACCTGGTCTATCTCGTAGTAGCAGTGGTACAGGGGGTCGTCCTGGTCCAGCACACGGAACGGGCGGTCGGGGAACATCTTCCTGACGTTGCGTGCGAATGCTATGGAGAAGTCGTTTGCTCCGCAGCAGGCGTCGCCGATGAGCGTGCCGCCGTCTCGGATGTACCATGCGAGCTTCTGTAGTTCTTCGTCGCTGAATGAGAAGTCCTGGTGCCCGGTGAAATACAGGATCGGCAGTTCGGCCGGACTGAAGGAGAAGCTGGCCAGGGGAGTTTCGATATAGCGGTAGGATATGCCGAGCTTGGCGTTCGTGAAATTCAGGAGGTGGTGCAGATCGGTGGTGTCGCTCTTCCAGTCGAGATAGCTGAATTTGCGGCCGTCGTCAAGCGTGACCCACACTGGGTTGCCGTATTGTATCTTGCCGATGAGGGCGGGCTTGGCCGGTTCGCGCTTACGTTCGGTGCGCCTGAGCGGCGTGGCCGGAAGCGGGAGGGGCGGGAAAGACTCGCCGCCCTTGATCCTGCTGGGTTTGGGTGGCGGCGGCGGTTCCCAGTCTGCCGCGGCGTATGGCGGCGGGAGAAAAACTGCGAACGCTGCCAGGAGTATGCTCGCCGTGAACGTTGCTTTCCGTGCGTTCATCGTCAGTTCCCCCTTATTGCGGGTATATTATCCCTGCCGAATCCATCGGCCACTACGGTAGCTTACACTATACATGGCCGGTTGTCAAGCAAATACAGGGATAATTGGTGTAGTTACAATTCTACACAAATGGCGGTGGACGGATCGGAGTGTATGACCTGCTTGACATCCCGGGGAACATGGTGTATAATATTTGTACGGGACAGAATATTTAGCGCGTGATGGAGCCGGAGCAAGTATTATGGCTTGTACAGGACAGGTGCGCCGGTGGGCGTTGGGGTTCTGCTTTGCAATGGCAGTGGGGCTTGTCTTTTCGCCCGGAGCAGCAGCCGGCGATCAGGGGCGCACGTGGTACGTTGACGATGATGCCCCCGGTGACCCTGGCCCGAAGGACCCGCTGGTGAGCGACCCGCTCGAGGATGGGTCTCCCGAGCACCCGTTCGACGCAATTCAGAAGGCGAT
>Ga0210003_1004166_pt1 | contig 11524 bp, 9 predicted proteins | sample LantaG_FD_182804 | JGI IMG/M metagenome (GOLD analysis project Ga0210003, IMG submission 182804) | Deep subsurface microbial communities from Baltic Sea to uncover new lineages of life (NeLLi) - Landsort_02402 metaG (SPAdes) (version 2) | ecosystem: Environmental > Aquatic > Marine > Oceanic >...
TCTCTCTCTCTCTCTCTCTCTCTCTCTCTCTCTCTCTCTCTCTCTCTCTCTCTCTCTCTCTCTCTCTCTCTCTCTCTCTCTCTCTCTCTCTCTCTCTCTCTCTCTCTCTCTCTCTCTGTCTCTCCCTTCTTCTTCTACTTCTTCTTCTCCTCCCTCTCCAAGAGGTCGCTGCCGGTCGCGGGCATCCCTGCCGCGCGGCGGCGCGCGGCCTTGACGCTCCTGAGCTCCTCGTCGACGAAAGAAGAAGAGAGAGAGGAGGAAGCGGGGGAAGGAGAAGGAGAAAAGGAAGAGGAGGGGGAAGCGGCGGCGGCGACGGGGCCCCCCTCTCTCTCCCCGCTCCGCCGCCGCGACAGGCGCCCCAGGCTCACCCTCCCGAACTCGTCATGCGGCAGGTCCGCGTGGATCGGGAGCCTGAAGTCGTCGTATGCGGGGTAGAAAACGCGCTCGAGGCAGAGCCCTGCGGCGTCCGCGACCTTCCAGCCCCTGAACTCGGCCGCCGGGGGGCTGCGCCGCCCGCGCTCGAGCTTCTCGGCGATGTCCCCGGGCGAGAGCCTCCCCAGCCCGACCGCGAGCAGGGCTCCCGACATGTGTCGCACCTGCCTGTAGAGGAAGCCGTCCCCCTGGAAGTCGAAGCGGAGGCTCAGGGAGCGAGGGGGCGGGGCCGCCGCCGCCGAGGAGGATGAGGGGAAGGAGGGGGAAGCGCTGTCGCCGCAGCTGTCGCCGGCGTTTTCGCCCGCGTCGTCGTCGTCGTCGAAATCTTCTCCTCCGAGCACGCGCACGCTCGCCCTCTCGATGAGCCTAACCGGGTCCGGGGCCGGGTGCGCAGCATTGATCGACGCGAAGTGGGTGAAGTCCCGCTGCCCCACGAACAGCGAGGCCGCCTCCCTCATCGAGGCGACGTCCAAGAGAGAAAAGAGGGTCGAAGAAGACGAGGATGAGGAAAAACCCGGCCCCGACGCCGACCTCGCCGACCTCGGCCTCCTCTCGAAGTGCGCGTGACGCCTCGTCAGCGGGTCCGGCTCGCAACCCGCGAGCACGGTGAACGAGTAGTGCTTTCCCAGGGCCGAGAACCGCGCGGAGAAGTCCGGGGGGCACCTCTCCAGGCGGCGCAGCCGGACGTCGGCCGGCAGCAGCCGGTTGAGCGACCGCTCCAACGCAACGATCTTCTCTCCGTCCAAGTCGAGACCCTCCGCGCCGCCCCCTGCTGCCGGCAGCGCGAAGGACACGGCTTGCCCCCGGGCGTGGACGCCCGCGTCGGTACGCCCCGCCGCGTGGAGCCTCAGGGCGGCGCGGCGGGCGCTTTCGCAGTCGCTTTCGCCGCTCGCTCGCCGGCCGGAGGACGCGACGAGCAGCGCCTTCTCGAGCTCGCCCTGCACGGTCCTCGGCGCCGCGCCGCTGCCGCTCGCGGCCCCTGCCCCTCCCTTCCTCCTCTTGCCGCTGCTCGTTCCCTTCCCGCCCTGGAGCTGGAAGCCGGAGAACCCGGAGCCGTCGTAGGAGAGGGCAGCGCGGAGGTCGATCGTCGGGGGAGGGGAGGAGGCGGAGAAAGAGGAGGAGGAGGTCGGAGAGGAGGCGGCGGTCGAAAAAGGAGGAGAAGAAGAGGCGAAGAATTGCCTCGCCCCTGACGCGTTCTGCGGCAGGTTGCACAGCCTCATCTTCGCTGCTGCTCCGAGGGAAGATGCCATTGTCTCTGCCGCTGCCCTGAGCATGCAAAAGAGGGCTCTCTCTCTCTCTCAGAGAAAGCGGAAGAGAGGCATCGGTTTTACTAGAGATGCCAGTGCCGTCGGCAGCGGCGGCGGCGAATTTTTGAAGCGGATGAGAGCGAGTCACTCCTTTCGATTCCCCTCGCTCTCTTCCGCAGCTGTCGCTCGCTCCTCCGTCTCTTGCCACTTGTGTCTCTTCTGCGACACGCCCCCTCTCTTGCCTTCCGAAATGGCTCCCCACGCCGCCGTCGGCGTGGAGTACGAGCCCTCCTCTCCAGTCGCCGAGGTCAGAAGAAAGAAAAAAAGAGGAGAGAGCGACGCGAATGCTTTTGCTCTCGAGAGCGGGGAGAGCACGAGCTGCTCTCGATTTTCAAAAGACCTTTTGCTCTCTTCATCCGTTCACGCTCACCCAATTCTCCTCCTTCTGCACACTCTCACTCTTCCCCCACAGGTCGACGTCTACAAGCTCGCGGCCAAGCTCTCGTGCCTCGAGGAGAGCAACTACGAGCTGCAGGTAGGAAAGAAGGATTGCGTTTTTCTTTCTTCTTCTTCTTCTTCGATGACGACGACCGCCGAATGCAGCAGTTGAAAAATGCGCTGCTCTCCGTGCCCCACCGCCCTCTTCGCCGCACCCGTGCGCTTCCCCTCGTCACTCGCTCCGCCTGTCCCGAACCGCTCGAGGACGGTCGCCCGGGAGCCCTTCTTCACTCGAAATGGAGAGAACGAGGCGGCGAGACCGACGAAGTGCCCACCCATTTGCCATTGACATTCGCTCTCTCTCTCCAAAAAAAAATGTTCTTTTCAGTCGCTGCTCGCCTCGACCGTCGCCGACAAGGCCTATCTCACCGAGGCCCGCGCCGTCGCCGCCGCAGCCGCCAGGCTCGCCAACGAGCGCGCCAAACTGGCCGCGGGCGTGGCCGCCCGGAAGCTCGCCGCGGCCGCGGACGAGGCCGCCGAGCTCGAGGCGTCGCTGGCCCGCGAGCTCGCGGCGCGCGACTTCCAGCTCTCCGCGGCCTCGCTGGACGCCGAGCGCTGGCGGCAGGAGTCAGCCGTGGCGTCTCTGCGGGCCAAGTCGGCCGCGGAGGACGCCGGCCTGGCGCGCGGGCGCGCAGCGCTGGCAGCCGAGGCCGCCGATGCAGTCTCCCGCGACGGCGGCGTGGCGCGCGCCGACGCCGCCGCGGCACGCGAGACCGCCGCCGAGGCCGCCGCCGCGGCCCGCGCCGCCGACGCCGACGCCGCCGAGCTGGCGCGCCGCGCCGCCGAGGTCGAGCACCAGGTCGAGGCGGCCCGCGAGCTCGCCCGCAGCGCGGAGGAGGGGGCGAGGACGGCGGCCGCGAGGGACAAGCTGGCGCTCGACGCGATGCGCGCCGAAAAAGCGACGGCGGAGCAGCGGGCGAAATTAGCTGAAGTATCGGCCGCGGCCGCGGCCGACAGGGCCGCCGCGGCGGAGCGCGCCGCGGACGCGAGGGCAGCGGCGGCCGACGCTCGCGAGGCCGCGGCGGGCGAGGTGGCGCAGCTGACGGACGGCGCGGCCGACCAGAGGCTGAGGGCCGCGACGGAGCGCGCGCTGCTCGTGGAGAGGACGCTCCGCGCCGAGCTCGCCGCGGCGAGGGAGGCCGCCGACTCCGAGAGGGCGAGGGCGGACGCTGCGGCCGCGGCGGGGGGCGGCGGCGGCAGCAGCGAGACTGGCGTGAGGGCGAGACTCGCGCAGGCGACGGGCGAGGCCGCGGCGGCCAGGAGGGCCGCGGAGCTGAAAGACAGGAGGATCAAGGCCCTCGAAGACGCGCTGCGGGCTGCTGCCGGAGGAGGGGGCGAAGGAGCGAGGAAGAAGCGGAAGAGGAGCAAGCGAGGAGCTGCTGCCTCTCCTTCCTCTTCCGAAGCCGAAGAAGAAGAAGAGGCGGGAGGCGACTCTCCCGCCTCTCCCTCCTTCTTCGGAGGCTGGGCCAGCACCAAGGTGAGGCGCGGAGGCGGCGCAATCAGCGCTCTGGTCGACGCCCTGGCCCCTCCGCGCTCCCCTTCCGAAGGAGACCGCGAAGAAGGAGAAGAAGAAGAAGCCAAGGACAAGGCGACGGAGAAGAACAAGCAAAAGGTCGCCGACGAAGAGAAAAAGGCCAACAAGAGCAAAAAGGCCGCGACGCCTCCTCCCGCTTCTTCTTCCGAGGAAGAAGAAGAAGAAGAAGACATCGAGGAAGAAGAGGGCGGCAACGGCAGCGACCGCAGCGCCTCTCCCGCCTGGAGGCCGGGGAAGAAGGCTGCCGCCGCCGCCGTTGCCGGGACGGCGGCCGCGGGAGGGAGGACAACGAGGCGGCGCAGGAGGGAGGAAGTGACGACCGCGACGGCGACGACGACGACGACTCCCGACAAGGAAAACCCGGCGCCTGGCCCCGTCGCCTCTTCCCTCGCCGCGGCGCTCGCGCGCGCTGCCGCCGAAGAAGAGGAGGAGCGAGCGGAAGAGGCTCCGGCTCCCCCCGCTGCGGAGGCTCCCTCGACCGCCATGGCCGCCGGAGGTCGCCCCCCTTCCTCCTCGCTCCTCACCGCCTCCGTCGCCGCCGCAGCGGCGGCCCGCCTCGCCCAAGGGGAGGGCGAGGAGGAGCAGGCCTCGCGCGCGGCCTTCGCCGAGAGGCTGGCCGAGCGCGGGGCCAGGACCGCGCAGGCGAGGAGCGCGGCCGAGGCGTGGGCGTCGGCCTCCTTGGCCGCGGCAAGGGCGCCCTCGCTCGAGACCGCGCCTGCTCCTCCTCCCGCTCCCGCTGCTGCTGCTCCCGCTCCCGTCACCAAGAGGAGGCTCGCGCCAGCGCAGACGGGGGTCGTGCTGGCTCTGGCCCAGGTCGAGGACGACGGGACCGACGACGTGACCGGCGCCGGAGCTGCGGCCTCGCGCGCCGCGGCCGGAGGCGCTCCCTCGAGGCTCCTCCCGGCCTTTGGGGCGCTCCCCGCCGCCGCCGGCCCCTCCGCGATCCCGTCGTTCGGGGCCTTTATGAGCAATAGCAGCGCCGCTGCTGGCACCGGGGGGAGGGTCCCGAGCTTCAAGGTGCCGAGGATGAACATGATGAGGCCCGCGAACAGCGGCGGCGGAGGCGGAGGTGGAGTCTGAAAAGAGAGAGATTTTGTAAGAGAGAAAAAAAATAAGGGAAAAAGTCCGTCCCTTTCATTCCTCTTTTTTTCTCGGCGTCCTCCTCTCTCTCTTTCGCCCTTTTTTCTCTCCTTCGAGCCCATTCTGGTTCTCTTGCTTGCGTGGGTCGCATTCGCACCATGGTGCGTTCTGCTCACACGCATGAGAAAAGAGAGAAGACTCTGGAGTAGCCGGGACGTTCTTTCTTCGGCCCTCTCTCTTTTGCCTTCATCGTCGCTCGATCGATCTCTCTCTCCCTCGGGAGGCGACCGGCCTCTCGCTCTCCCCTGTGCTCTCCTCCGACGCTCTCTCTCTGCCCCCTCCTCCCTCGAAACCCACACACGCATACAGGCTCCCCCCGCGCCGGCGAAACATGCCGCAGCCCCGGAGGTCTCGGCCAGGGACCAGGAGCTCATCAACGAGTTCAACCGCCTGCACCAGCGCATCGAGGAGCTCAGCGCCGCGACGCGCGCCCGCAGGGCCGACGAGAGCGACGCCGCGGACGCCGTGGAGGAGGTGTCTACCGCCTACCTCGTCGCCGACGACGACGAAGAGGGAGAGCCCCCCGTGCGGTTCGTGGTGGGCGAGTGCTTCCTGCACGCCGCGAGCGAGGAGAGCGCGGCGGCCAGGGCCGAGGTGGCGCGGGCCGAGGCGGGAAGGGCGGCGGCCGAGGCGGCTGCGGCGGAGGCGGAGGCGGCGGGGAGGATGCGGGAGCTGAAGGCGAAGCTGTACTCCAAGTTCGGGGACTCGATCAACCTGGAGGCTTGAATCAAGGAGAGGGGGGCGAAAAGAGAGAGGGAGAGACGGGGGAGCGGAGAGTGTAGAACGAACGAAGCGAGGGCAGCAGTGGCGGCAAGCAAAGACGGAGGCGGTGGGGGAGAAAAAAAGAAAAAAAAGGCGATCAGCAAGAGTTGGCTCACTTCCTTTCGTTTTTTGCTCTCCTCGGTTATTTGAAGAAGGAAACTCTCCTCCTTTCTCCCTTTCTCTCGCGCTACCAACCATGCCGTTCTCCCGCTACGTCGAGATCGGGCGCGTCGCCCTGGTGAACTACGGCGCCGACGCGGGCAAGCTCGTCGTCATCACCGACGTCATCGACTCGAACAGGGTACGCAGCGGTCTCGAGTTTCTTCCATCGCCGTCAAGGAGGCGTCCGAGCTCTCTCTCTCCGTGCGAGGATGCACTCTCGCACGCTCGCTGTCTCTAGATTCATCTCAATCATGCGCGCTCGCGAGAGAGAGAAAAGAGAGAGCGAGAGAGAGCGAGGCAAGCAGTTGATGATCAAGCGGGCAACGCTGCCGCCCGCCGGCAGCCGTCGTCGGTCGTCGCCGTCGATTGCAGTGGGGGTGGGAGACCGAAAGAGAGCGCCTCGAGTACCGGCTGCTTTTCGGGCTGCTCTGCTCTCGCTACCCGGCCCAAACGATCAGAGATGGCGTGGTGCTACGCAAGGCGGTGTTTTCGAGGGCGCTCCGAGGGCAGAAGAGACGGAGCGGCGACGCTCTCGTTGCCCGCTTTTCAATCGAGCCGCCGCGCCGCCGATCTCGACGACGCTCCTCTCTCGCTGCTTTGCTTGCTGCGGCTCCACCTTCCGAGGCCCTCCTTGCGCTCGCTCCTCTTCGCCCAAGCGCGAACGACCACGTTGTCTCTCGGTCACGACGGACACCTTGGAATCGGGCCAAATAGGCGCCGAGGAGCTTCCAGCGACGGCCCGATAGTCGCACCCCGTTTCTTGATCGCCGCGCGCGATTCGTCTTTTTTTCCCTTTGCTCGCTTCCCTCCTGCAAACTCACCCCGTTTTCTCTCTCAAAAAAAACAAAAAAACCCAGGCGCTCGTCGATCGCCCCGACGCGGTGCGCAAGGCCCTCAACTTCAAGCGCCTCGCCCTCACCGACATCAAGATCGATGTCCCGCGCGCCGCGAACAAGTCGGTGCTCGCGAAAGCCCTGGCCGACAGCGGCGCCTTCGAGAAGTTTGCCGCGTCGGCGTGGGGCCAGAAGCTGGCGCGCCGGGAGGCCAAGGCCGGCCTCACCGACCTGGAGAGGTACAAGGCGTCGGTGAAGAGGTCTGCGAGGGCCAAGGCGATCAGGGCGAAGCTCGGGTGAAGAGGGAGGGAGTGAATGGGGAGTTGGGAGAGTTCGAGAGAGGAAGGGTTTGAACGGCCCTCTCTCTTTCCACTTTTCCTTCTTTTTTCCTTCTTCTTTTCTCCGCATTTTCTGTCTTTGTGCTCCCTGATTCCGTTTTTCCCCGCCTTTAATCCAGTCTTTTCGCACCATTTGTGTAATTCCTCGTGTGAGAAGATTGGGAGGAGGTTTTTCTTAAAAAAACGATAAAGAAATGGAGAGAGGGGAGGAGCAGGGGAGTCAAAATTACAAGCGAGGCGCGTTTCTCTCTCTCTCTTTCTACTCTCTCTCTTTCTCTCTCTCTCTCTCTCTTTGTACTCTCTCTCTCTGTTCGACTTCTGCGCTCTACGAGAAAAAACGAGATCAAAATCGTTAAGTTGTCAAAAAAAAGAAACTCAAAAACTTGCTTCAGCGGCGCTCTTCATCGCCGCCGCCGCCACCGCCGCCGCCCCCTCCGGGCGGAGGAGGGGGCCGCTGCTGCTGCTGCGCCGCGCTCTGCCGCAGCGCCCTGCTCATCTCGGCGTGCTCCCCTCCCATCAACTCGAGGACGGCGTGCCACATAGAGTCGCCTCCAGAGCGAAGCGACGGCGACGAAGGAGAAGAAGCGTCTCGTTCCTCTTCCGCCGCCTCTGCCGTCGCCGCGAGCGCCGCGCCGCGGAGCAGCACCTCGGAGCTCGCCGCCGCGGCAAACCACACCCCGCTCCTGAACTCGCGCTCGAGCTGCCCCGGGCTCCACCCGCAGTACCCGTGGAGGAACTTAAAGTCCCCCGCCCTCGCCCTCCCCTCCGCCACGGCCTGCGCCGCCGCGTCGACCCCCCCCACGCGCACGCCGGAGACAACCTCGAGCGACCCCGCGAGGCCCGCGACGCCGTGGAGGACGTGCAGGCTCTGCCGCTCGACGTCGCCGCCGAGGTGCAGCGTCGAGCCTCCAAAGGCCGGCAGCAGCGGGGAAACGCCGCCTCCGACGTCGCTGAGGGTGAGCGTCGTGGGCTTGTTGAGGATCAGGCCGCAGGTGCCCCCGCCTTGCAGTCTCGCTCCTATGCGGTCGCCGTCGTCAACGCTGGTCTCTTCGGCATTGTCGTGCTCGATCAGGAAGACGACGGACTTTGAGAAATACGTCTGCGCGGAGGTGAAGAGCAGTGGGTGCGCCACGAGGATGCAGCCGCGCTCGGGCCTGCTCAGCGGGTGGGCCCATAGCTTCGAGGAGGAGGAAGAGGAGGAAGAAGAAGAAGCAGAGGAGGAGGAGGAGGAGGAGGCGGAGCGGGAGCGGGAGCGGGCGGCCTGCGTGAGCGGCGACGGCGATGAGGAGGAAGAGGTCGACGCACCCGAGGAGGTCAAAGCAGCAGCTTCCCCTGCTGCATTTGCTGAGGCGGCCGTCGTAGCTCCGACAAGCTGGGCCCTGAACTCTCGCCAGTCGGTGTCGGCCCCGGCGAGCGGGAGCGAGAGCGCGCCGGCGGCCTCGGCGCCCGAGGGCGGGGCGTCGAGGTCGACTTCCTCTTCCTTCTCTTCGTCCTCCTTGTCGTCGTTCTCGTCGCTGCCGTTTTCATCGCCGCGGGAGGCGAAGGCGGCGACGAGGGGGCGACAGATGCTGCTGTTGTTCGTTTGTTTGTTTTTTGTGTTCAAGTCGAAAGGGATCCGGGTGAGCGCGAGGTTTCGGGGAAGCGGAAAAGGTGGAAGGTCGAGGTCGGCAAGGGAAAAAAACGTTGACAGCGGCGCGATCAGTGTCGCTTTGGCTTCACGCCTCTCTCGCGCGCTCGAGGCGAGACTCTGCTTCGCAACGCTCTCCTTTGGGACGCATTTAAGGAACACACCTGAGAGGACTTGAGAGCGGCACTGGAGGCCTCATCGCCGTGCCAGGCGCTCGGCACCGGCGAGGGAGAGGGGCAGCAATCGACGAGCGAAGTCGAAGTCGCGTCGTCGTCGTCGTCGTCGTCGTCAACATCTTGGTCGACACTGTCGGAGCCATTCTCGCGCGCGCGCGCGCTCTCTCGTCTGTTTTACTACGGGAGTGGATAATCGATAAGTGTATCCTTTCGCCTGTCTCTTCGAAAAGAAAAGAGACGCCGCGGCCCGGGAGCACGGCAGGAGGAGGAGGCGGAGTGGTTGGAGTGAAGGTGACTGACTGAAAAATGAAGGGAAGAAATTTCTCAACCCCGACCTCCCTCTTTTCTTACACTCTCCCTCCAAAACCTCAACCTTCAAGCCGCCCCGCCGTCCCCGCCCTGCAGCTCCCCGATGTAGCCCCCGCCGGCGGCCCCGTTCACGATCGACCGCACCCGCTGCGCTATCGCGTCGAAGAGCGACACAGCCGACCGCGCGCCGATAGAGCGCACTCCCACGCCGCTCTGCAGCGGCACGCCGCGGCGGTCCTCGCCGGAGAAGCCCGCGTATATCGTGAGGCCGCAGTCGTCCTCGGCAGGGTTGCCGCTCGCGTCGGAGGGCGACGAGACCGGGGAGGAAGGGGAGGGAGAAGGAGCAGAGGAGGCGCAGGAGGTGCCGTTGACGGCGCACGAGGCCTGCAGCGTCACCGACGACTGGACGCACCGGCCGTCGCCTCTTCCTCCGCAGCCGGCGCAGCCGAGCTCGGGCCACTCTATCCGCGACAACTGGCCGTTCTCTGTTTTTTGGGGGGGAGAGAGGGAGAGGATTCGGGCGGGGGGGAAGGGGGAGAAAGGGGAAGAAAGTTTCGAGGTCGTGCTCGTTTTTTTTCGCTCCTTCAACCCTAAGCAAAGAGAAAAATCCTCCTCTCAGCCCTGACAATTCTTTCTCCTAGTCTCCCGACTCCCTTTCCTCACCGAAAAAGACCTCGGCCGCGAGGGACTGCACGAACCCGGTCCCGAAGCTCACGCCGGGGTCCGCCGAGGCCACGATCCTCGCCTCGGACCTCACTTTCGTCCCCCGGAAGAGCACGGCCGAGACGACGGGGGAGGTCGAGGGGGAGGCCGAGGTCGACGAGTCGGCGCCGCCGCCGCCGCCCTCGGCCGCCGCGGCCGCCGCGGCCGCCGCGGCCGCCAGCTCGAGCGCCCGCCGCTGCAGCGCGCCGCCGACCCGGAGCGCGGCCACGGAGTCTATGCGGACCGCGAAGGGCGCGATCAGGACCCCGGCGGCGGCCAGCGTCGCCGCGGCGGAGGGCAGGGGGCCGCCGTCCTGGGCGTCGGAGCGCGCGGAGAGGCGGCAGGGGTTGAGCGACGCCCCGTCGGGGCCGCCGCCGCCGCCGTCGTCGTCGTCGGCGGCGTTTTTTGAGAGGCTCGAGCCCGGCCCCCAGGCTTCGGGCGTGCCCCCGGGCCAGAGGGCGAGGCCCAGGTACAGGGCCCTCCCCTTTGTCGCGGGACTGGGCTCGGAGCAGGGGTCGTATCGTCCCAGAAGGATCGGGGCGGAGGGGGAGGAGGAGGAGGAGGAGGAGAGCAGCGGGGAGGGGCCGCTCCCCGGAGGAGGGGTCGGCGGCGTCGGCGTCGTCGGCGTCGTCGGCGTCGTCGGCAGCGGCGCTGTCGCTCCTCCCCCCCTCGCCGCCGCCCCCACGGCGCTCGCGTCCCGGTCCCTCGAGGAGTAGACGGCGGTGTCGAGCGCGGAGGAGGAAAGGAAGCAGGAAAAGGAGAGGAGGAGGAGATGGAGGAAGAGGGAGAAGGCGCGAGGAGGGGACATTTTTCTTCCTCCTCCTTTGGTCAACGAGAGCGCGTTGACCAGAGAGAGAGAGTGCGTTTCAAAAAAGAAAAAGAAAACTTCCTCTCCACCATCTTTCGTTCTGCAAAAAAAACGCCCCGTTCCCGATTGCACAAGAGGAAAACACCCGACCGACAGAGCACCCCCGCCTCTCGCCCCTCGTCACCTCCCGGGCACGCTCAGCAGCATGTTGGAGCCGCCGGGCAAGTAGACGACGTTGCCGCTCCGCGCCATCGTCGCCGCGACCTCCTTCGCGGCCTCGACCCTCCGGAGCTCGATCATCCCCGCGCCGGCGGCCCTCGTCGCGTCGCTGATCAGCTTCGCCGCCGCCGACTCTCCCTCGGCGCGGATGACCGCGGCCCGCCGCTCCTGGTCGGCCTTCATGACGACGAACCGCGCGCGCTCGGCCTCCTGCTGCGCGACCTGCTTCGACTCGACCGCGCGCGTGAACTCGGCGCCGAAGCTGAGGTGCGTGATCGCGATGTCGTCCACGCTGATGTTGAACTCCTTGGCGCGCTTGGTCAGCGCCGACCGGACGGCCTTGCTCACGGCGTCGCGCTGCGTCAGCAGCTGCTCGGCGTTGTACTGCGCGACGACGGACTTGAGGACCTCGTTCCCGATCGAGGGCAGCACGCGCTCGTCCCAGTCCGTCCCCAGACTCTTGAAGATCTCCGGCAGCGCCGCGACGTCGGGCTTGGAGAGCACGCGCAGCGAGATGTTGACCATCTGCAGGTCCTGCGTGCCCGTCACGCTCGAGATCGTGCGCGGGCGCGTGCGCACGTCCATCACGTGCGGCGTCTGCAGCCACGGCACGCGGAAGTGCGTGCCCTCCCCGACGGGCTCGGGGAGGACTCCCGAGATGCGGTCGTACATGATGGCGCGCTCGCCGCCGTCGACTGTTTTTTTTGTTTTTTTTTGTTGGAGAGAGTTTGCGAGAT
>Ga0210003_1004167_pt1 | contig 11523 bp, 10 predicted proteins | sample LantaG_FD_182804 | JGI IMG/M metagenome (GOLD analysis project Ga0210003, IMG submission 182804) | Deep subsurface microbial communities from Baltic Sea to uncover new lineages of life (NeLLi) - Landsort_02402 metaG (SPAdes) (version 2) | ecosystem: Environmental > Aquatic > Marine > Oceanic >...
ATAGGCTAAAGGCTGAAGGCCTTTGCCGTTGGGAGAGATTGATCAGTATCCTTCAGGCTAATAACCTGAGCAGTTACTATAATTCAACTGCAAACGCTTTTCTTAAAAATCTATCCAACCCATCTGTTTTTGTTTTGCCCTGCGCATACCACCCCAACTTGAAATCACAATTTGTGATTTCAAGTTGTTGAATTCTTTATCTGTCAGCTGAAACATAAAGTCTTCCGGGAATCTATCAATGTTTCTCTTTACCGCCTGAACAAACACCTTTGGGATCACGAAATAAAATAGAGGAGGCAATCTCGAAGTATGCCAAAGACATAAGGCAAAGGGAGGCTCTTTATTCCCTACTTGTTTCTGCAAGTACATAAGATATAAGTGCTGCCGCTCTGTTTTCAATGTATATTGTAGGCTTGACCCCACCCCTCACTACTTTAACATTTGTATGAACTCATCTATTGTTAAGTCGGCACCTTCTATTATTACATCTAGGGTTCCGGTATCAACCGACCTATGGTCAGGAACTACCACTTGGGCAAAAGGATTATCACGCCTCATTACTACATGACTCCCCTTTTTTCTCTTAACATAAAATCCTGCTCTTTCAAGGGCCTTAATCACTTTTCTGCCTGATAGGCCACGGGGAAGTTTTGTCATCGGGCAACAATCTCTAAATCCACAATATCCTTGCCTACCTCAGTGGGCACTGGAATACCGTCCTCGATCAAGGCCTCAATGTAGACTTCCATGGCCTCCTTTATATTTTTCATGGCCTCCTCTCTGGTTGCCCCTTGCGATACACAGCCCCGCAAAATTGGGCAGGCGATTACATACCCACTCTCTCTGCCTTTCTCGATTATTACGCTATATCTCATCTTATTTTCACCCCCATTATCTTTATTTTCTTTTTACCATACTTCTTTTTTAAGATCTACCAGGGCCGGGGTAATCTAACCTATCCAAACCACATGGAATCTGCTCTTAAAAAGGCCTCATTGAGCTTTAGGAGCACCTTTGGGGGCCCGAAATAGATACTCTAAGCAAGAAGGGAGACAATCTCGGAATATGCCAAAGGCACAAGGCAAAGGGAGGCTCTTTATCCTCTACTTATTTCGCAAGTACATGAGAGATAGGTGCTGCCGCTCTGCTTTCAATGTATATTGCAGGTTTGATCCCACCCACCCTTCAACCCAGCGCCTTTAACTGCTCGATAGAAGGAATTTCTACATATATTTTTTCATCAGGTGTTTGTGCCATACGCTTTTCTTTTTTCAATCCTTTTTCTGAAAGGCCAGTTCCGGGCGATTATTGTTTAGCCATTATCAACCCATTGATTCAAGCTCATTTTCATTTCCTATGATAAAGATCTTGGGCGCTTCAAGTACCTGGGTGATAAAGTGCTCTCTATCTGCCTTTCGTTTGATAAATTCATTTGCGCTTAAAACATGTGGATTAATTTCTCTGCCAATTTGCTCGGACACTCCTGATAACATACCGGTTAATTTCCTCAACCCCAGTTTTCCAATGACCATTAAATCCACATCACTTCCTGCTGTTTCCTCATGACGGGCAATGGACCCGAATACAAAAGCTATGCTGATATCTGAATCCTGTCTTAATGCCTCTTTTAGAATATCCCCTAAACCGATTGTTTTCAGGACAAGACTCCGGATATCAGGATAAAGAGGATGCTCTTTGTTGGCTCGATGGTAAAGGCGGTTCCCATCTTTTCGTTTTTTAACCAGGTCCAGACGCAGCAGTTTTCTTAATTCCGTCTGTATCGTCCCTATGGCATATCCCGAACGTCTTTCAATCTCACGCATGTGCAACTCTTCGGCAATTGTTCCGAAGAGCAGACGAAATATCTCTGCCCGGATCTTAGATGATAATATTTCCGCTAAAACATTCATAATGTATGCTTATATTATACAATTGTATTGTAATACCATACAATTAATTTTCAATCTGAACTGTGTTGCTTACCTGTACTGCTTTGCTTTTTCTTCTTCTCCATGGATTACAGCTCTCTACTAAAGTTGCCATATTGTCTTTCAGCGGAACATCTTATGCAACCGCTTCCTCCGGTGTCGCCAAAAATTCTTTCCGAATATATCTCTTCAAATCATCCACTGCGGTAAAATACAGGTATCCGTTTTGATTAACAACCTTCTCGATATCCTTTCCTTCATTTATCAGAAGCGCTACAGGCTGACTAAGGCCGGGCTGCAAACCATCAGGCCATGCCAGATCGAGAACAGCCAGGACCTCACCGGTATCCTCGTCGCATAGTTCGTATTCTATTTCGCCAGGCGGCAGGCCCACGCTTTCCACCCACAACGCACATTCCAAAATGAGTTCTTCCTCTTCATCGCTGACAATCCGGCCTGGAACTGCCTCAATTTTCCTAAGAGTGATATCCTCTACTGGTGTTTCTGCTTCAGGTACCTTTCCATGATAAAGGCTTTCCAGAAATTCATTTGCGGCATTCGCGATCAGTCCTCTTCTTTCTGTTAAAAAATCAAGGTATCTGTCTGGTTTCCATAGTTCTTTGTCCATGGGTATCCAGTGTGACGCAAGGGCGCCCGGATGATTCCTTTCCACTTCTTCAAAGTATTCCTCAGGCGCTCGTTTGCCGATCCAGAGATTTGTTTCCTGCGTTTGAAATGTAAAGTTGGCAATGGCATTCACATTGGATCTTTCATAACCCTTTTCGTACAAATATGCCTTGGGAAAAATATGATGAACCTGAAGCGTGCTTAATTTTCCAAGCATGTGAGAAGATAGATCAACTCCGGTTCCCCAATCTTTGGAGCCACAAACCCTTGTTAAGAGATAAATCAGGGGATAAAATCGAGCGCCTTTACTCCAGCCGCTCACATCCTGTTCATGTACCGTCAGGTCGCCCCTGTTTTTCCGCAGGTTTTCAATAAGCCTGTCAAGTGCGCCTTCTTTTTCCTGTATGAGCGACAGGTCCTGCCTGAGCACACTCTCAGTTGAGCCCGCATATCGCCCCCAGAGAGAGGTATGGACATACCAGTAAAGCAGTTTGTCCCGCTCTTTGTGGTCTAATCGGGTTGTCCCATGTTCTGATAAATACTTGGACAGCAAGGGTAAAGCCCCCCGTCCGCCAAGCACCCTGTCATGGTCTAAGCCTAATCTTGAGGAAATTAGGTTCAGCAACCTATCAATATTTTTCTCGGCCTCTAAAAGTCCATTTTTAAAAGTTGTGGTATCTACATCCTTCAAGGCTGAAAAAAGAGCTTCTCCGGTCAATATGGCATTGATGTTCCTGAGAAACCATTCAAGTGTAAAATTAAATCCAGCACACCTCCATTTTTCCAGCCTGTTCTTCATTCCGTCACGGGCCTCCGGCCAGGAAGCGCATATCTTGGCAAGAGCCAGATCACCCTTTGAAAGCTTTGTCCCGCCACTGTTAACTTTATTGAAGATCTCAACAACAATATCGACGGTTTTGTCCTGTCCAGTTATCTTTTCATCGTGAAGTTCAATCTCCTTGATTTGATCAATTGCGTTTAACCTCCCAAGATATTGGGCCATTTTGGGCTGCACGTCCATTTTAGTGCTGAGCTTACTGAAAACTGATGCAGCGCCTTCCTGCATTACGTCGGTTACATTTATCCAGAAAGGGTCGTCTTTCATTTTTACTGGCTGGTAAAACTCAAAGACCTCATCTTCCAAATGAAAGTGCAACCCGGTAATAACCTTTTCATCCCCGTCAAAGAATACCGGCGGTTCCCCCCGGACAATACCATAGAGGGAGGTTATCCGTTGCTGCCCGTCGAGCAAGAGATTCACCACGCCTGGAGTTATTGGACCATCGCCACGTGTAATCGCTTCGTCTGATTGCACAATCCAGACAAGAAGACTTCCGATAGGAAACTTGTGGTATAAAGAATTCATTAACCCCCTTACCTGTTCACGGTTCCAGACGTATCCCCTTTGAAACTTGGGCAGGGCCATAGTCCCGAGGTCAATTTGATCAAGTATGGTCGATATCTTCATAATAAACTCCTCTCTCTAAATTTTAACCCCGACTTTGCCAGTCAATAAGTCGTGCATGAGGCCTTTTTTGCATATTAACCAATCAAGCCCGCCTCCTGGAAGCTGAAATATCCCTTTTGGGTTACTATGATATGGTCGAGGATTCGTAGGCCGAGGATTTTGCCTGCTTCTGTAAGCTGCCTGTGGGTTTTTGCGTCGGTTTCGCTTGGTTTTGGGTCGCCGGATGGATGGTTATGGGCAAAGATGACGGCCGCGGCCCTGTCTGCTATGACATCGGCGAAGACTTCTCGCGGATGGATCTGGCTGCTGTTTACAAGGCCGATGGTGACGATGCGTTTTTCTATGACCTCGTTAGCACCGTTTAAGGATATGCATACAAAATATTCCTGTTTTTTATCGGCAATATCGACAACGAGCGGCAGGATGTCCTTTGCGCTTTTGATCTTTACGGTCTCTTTGATAAGGTATCTCCTTGCCAGTTCAAAGGCGGAAAGGATTTGAGCGGCCTTGGCAAGCCCCATTCCAGGCACGGATGTTAGATGTTCAACAGAAAGATTTTCTTTATGTTTGCGTATCAGTTTGGCCACGTTCCTTGACATGGCAACCACATCCAGTCCTTTAACTCCACGGCCAAGAATGGCAGCTACCAGCTCCTTATCGGTCAGGGCGGATGCGCCCTTTTCCCGCAGTTTCTCGCGGGGGCGGCTGTGTTCGGGCATGTCTTTGATGGTCTTCATGGCCTCCTCAAAACTATTGCCGCAAAGATGCGCAAAAATCGCAAAAAGGTTTTTTTTGTGTCTCTTGCGCTTTTTTGCGGCTATTCATTATTCCCCCCAGACTTCATTGATTTTATCCTTTATCTTTTTCTCAAAAATCTCGATCAGCTTCTTGTTCGCCTCTACAAGTTCACGCTCGGCTTCAATCTCAACGACGATTTTTTGTTGGGTTTCCAAGGGAGGGAAAGGAATTTTCAAAAATACTAAATTACGTATTGGTAATTGAGGTTGTGCGCTGCCTGATGATATTTCTTTGAATTTTAATTGAATAGCTTGTGTTTGAAATAGCCAGAAGAGGTACTTGGGCTGAAAGATATCTAAAGCAGGGCGGAATATTAACATACCAGAATTTATTCTAATATGTTCATACGGTACTTTTTCATCAAAAACAGCTACATTTCCTACTGTCCCCCTTGTGGTCAAAACAATGTCATTGCGGTTTAACTTACCTTTTCCTAATAATTCGTCTTTTTCTTTTGTGATGAACATTACTTCAGAGAAATTGAATCCATCCTTTAGCACATTCTTTGTATTTACGAATACGCAATAGCCGTCGTTTGAAAATTCATATTTCTTAGGGTAATTTGTGCCCCTATCACCATCGATTATTTCTAAATCAGCATCTTTTAACTCTACCATCGGCCAATCGGGGTCGATTTTGATTGCGGGTTTGTAGTTTTCGACGATCTGTTTTGCGCCGTCAATGATTTTCTGATAACCGTCCAGTTCCGCTACAATCTTTTCCTGAACTTCCAGGGGTGGGAGGGGGATGCGTAATGATCGGATTTGCTTGTGATTTATCGATTCGAACGTGCTCCCTCCAGAGCCTCTTCTTATTACGTCTTGCTGATTCATTAGTAGATAAAAAAGAAAAAGGTAGTTAAGTGAATGGTTTGGTCTAATTGCAGCTAAACCCCTGCCAATGCAAACTGTCTGCGTCGCCAAATTAACAGGTCCGACAGGAGCTCTTACAGACATCAATATATCATTCTTATATGCCTCTTTCGTAACCTGAGCAGTCCATTTCCTTGGGGGTTCGATAAAAATTTCACCGAAATCGGCCTTACCTTGATAAAACGGCATACCTGTTTCATTTTCATTGTAGAATTTTCCTTGTGGAGATTGCCCAGAAATCACTTCACACACCTCCCCCAACTCAACCATCGGCCACTCGACATTGGCAAAACTGACAACCTCCCTATATCTGTCCCCGGAAAGGTTGTAATCACCGGATTCTGCGATTTTCTTTTTGCTGACTATGTGGGCAATTGCCTTGTCGCCCTCGCTAAGTTCAAGACCTTTGCCTTCGCCGATTGCCTGTTTCCAGGCCTTGACGATTTTAAGGGCCTGGGGAAGGTCGTTTTTGTCTATGGGCCTTCGTTGTGCGCCTAAATCAAAGCCGTCGTTTGACACCTTTACGAAAAGTATTTCACCGGTCTTTTTCGCCAGAGTTTTGTCCATTAGCAGGATGCTTGTCTTAACGCCGGAGTATGGCTGAAAGACCCCGGCAGGCAGGGAGATGACCGCATACAGGTATCCATCCTCCACCAACATCTTGCGCAGGTTTTTATAGGCATTCTGTGACTGGAAGATGATGCCTTCGGGAACAATCACGCCGGCCCTGCCATGGACGTTGAGATGTTCGGCGATGTAATCCACAAACAGGACTTCGCTACGTTTGGCCTTGATCATAAAACGGGAATGGGGCCGGATGCCCCCTTTGGGTGACATAAACGGCGGATTGGCCATGATCACGTCATAACGCTCATCCCATCGGTCTTCGCTGGTGAGGGTGTCGTATTCGTAAATCGATGGATCGGCAAAGCTGTGCAGATACATGTTGACCAGGGACAGACGCACCATGTCCGGCGAGATGTCATAGCCGCAAAAATTGGTCATGAGCCTGCCTTTGTCATCAGTGGTTAAAAGATCTCCAGTGCTGTCTTTGGTGTTTTGACTTATGATGTGTTTGTATGATGAGATCAGGAATCCTGCGGTGCCGCACGCAGGGTCAAGAACAGTGTCCTCTTTGGCTGGATCTACAATCTCTACGATAAAATCGATGATATGGCGCGGGGTGCGAAACTGCCCTGCATCGCCCTGACTGCTCAGAACGGAAAGCAGGTATTCAAAGGCATCCCCCAGGCGTTCGCTGTGGTCATAGGGGAAGCCATTTATCTCCTTTAAGAAAAGATTGAGCGTTTCCGGGTCACGGTAAGGCAGAAACGCACCCTTGAAAATATCCCTGAAAAGCTGTGGGATGTTTTCATTTATATTCATCTTCTCTATGCCTTCAGCATAAAGGAGAAGGCGTTCATAACCGCTAAGTTTGCGGTCGAGCAGGCGGCCCCAGGCATACTGCTTGAATTTTCCGGCAAAAAAGGTGGCCTTACCTCCGAGTTCTTCGGTTTGGTTGTCCATGTCGTCCATGAACTTATAGATCATGGCAATGGTTATCTGTTCTACCTGTGATTTGGGGTCAGGGACCTTGCCCACGAGGATGTCACGCGCGGAATCTATCCGTTTTTTTGTTCCATTATCAAGCATTATTAATAGCCGCAAGAAGGCGCAAAAAGCGCAAGTATGGGTTTTAAAAGCATGTTTATCTTCCTTTTGTGTATTTTGCGCCTTTTTTGCGTTTTGGGCCTCGACGGCCATAGGCATCCTGTTTTTCCTTTACCTCAAACCCAATCTTCTTACGTGGCTTCGCAGGCGGCGTCATAAGTTGGCGAATAGCTTCAAAGACGATCTTAAACTGTTCATCATATTTCTTTTCCATTCGTTTCAGCTTACGGGCAAATTCCACGTTAGAAGCCAGCATTTCGCGGAGTTGCACGAAGGCACGCATTATGGCTATGTTGACTTCTATTGCCCTCTCACTTCTCAAAACACTTGAAAGCATGGCTACCCCTTGTTCGGTGAAAGCGTGAACCCGTTTTGCGTACTTAATATCAGAGGATGTCACAATTTGTGATATCTTCATAATCTCATCTCGGGTCAAAGCAAACATAAAATCTTCCGGGAAACGATTGATATTTCTCCCGACAGCTTGATTTAGTACTCTTGTTTCAACCTCATAGAGGTTCGCTAAGTCTCTGTCCAACATAACTTTTTGACCGCGGATGAGCACAATCGACTGCTTAATTCTCTCAACAGGAATCATAACCCCTTTTCCATCCATCAGTTATCCTCATTTATCACATACAGATCTTTTCTCTATTTTACAAAAATGTGTTCAGGGAAACGTAGTCCTTTACATATTCGGGAATAACATTCCGCCACTCTTCAAGATCCTTCAGATCGGCAATGGTCACTTTTGGGTTGGTGGCAAGGCGATTGTATTCTTTCTTCTCTATTATGTCCCTGATCTCATTGTCCGTTATATAAGCCTTGAAAAAACCCCTGATCCGGGAAATGCGGGAGGCATCCGGCTTGTGGATGGACACAAATTTATCCAGTTCCTCATCAAGAAGTTCATCCTTGGTCTTGAATCGGTCTATACCCCCGAATGCCTTCTCAAGAATCTCCCACAACCTGAGCCGGCGATCAAGATTCACGGATTTTCGAAGTTTCTCCAGATTGAAGAATTCTTCTGGTTTATCAAAGAGGTTATCCCTGACATATTCCTCGGCAGCTCTCATATCACCCTTCTCATAGTGCTGCCGAACCGTGTCATCATTCTTGACGGTTTCCTCAAATTGGTCGTAGAATTTGCGGTCGATTTTCATTCCATGGGGGCCAACGCGCGACTCTACGTAAAACGACAAGGGGTCCGGTTTGATGCTTTCGAATTCATCAATGTTGATTCCGCCACCATCTCCTGTGCCTGCTCCGGTGGGAGGCAGTTGCAGCACTTCGTCGTAATTAAATTTTTCTTCAAAATATTCGCAGGTGGCAAAGAAATCGAAGAGTTTGAAGACCTTCTTTTCCTTTTTATATTCCTCCATATGTCCATCTTCTTTTATTTTGTGGAGGAAGGTATATCTCCTTGTGCCGCGGCCCTTGATCTGTATGAAATCAGTGGGGGAGAATATAGGACGCATCAAACAGAGGTTTAAAATGTCTTCACAATCATAACCGGTAGTCATCATGCCGACAGTCACGCAGACACGGGTCTTGGAGCTGAGATATCCGTCCAGCACCCTGGTGTGCCCGTTTAAGTTGTTGTTCGCGAAACTGATGGAAAACTGCTGTGCGTCTGGAATTATTGAAGTTACCTGTACGGCGAAATCAGAGTTGTATTTTCCGGGAAACAGGCTGTCAGCGAATATATTCAGGATCTGGGTGATTTTGGAGGCATGGTTCTGGCTTACGCAAAAAATGATGCCTTTACCAATTTCATTGCTCAAGGGGTCCCTGATTGCGTTTTCAAGAAAGGTTTTGCACAAGATTCCGTTTGTTTTATCTGAAAAGAACTTCTTCTCAAAGTCTTTCTGGAAAAAGATCCTTTCCTCTAATTCCCCTTCCTCGTTTTCAATAAGCACGGAATAACCAAGGTCGGATAGGAGCTGTGTAGTGATTTCCGTACGGGCATCCACGACAACCGGGTTGACCAGAAATCCGTCATTTACTCCATCGACAAGGCTGTACCTGAAAGTGGGGATTCCGCTGGCACAGCCAAAGGTTATATACGAATCGAGGAGTTGTCTGCGTTCCCATTCCCGCGGGTCTTGCTTGCTGATCTTTTCCGGGTCGATCTTCTTCAGGTAATCCTTTGGCGTGGCGGTAAGCCCCAATTTATAGCCCACAAAATATTCAAACACAGCCCGGCTGTTTCCGCTGATTGAGCGGTGTGCCTCATCGGATATGATCAGATCAAAATCTGTCGGGGAAAACAGGCTTCTATACTTATTGTTGACCGAAAGGCTTTGAACTGTGGAGACGACAATCTCGGCCTTGCGCCAATCATCGCGGTTTTCTTTGTAGATGACGCAGGTGTAATCATTCTTCAGTGCCCGGACAAGATTTTTCCAGGCCTGGTTTTCCAGCTCGATCCTGTCGACCAGGAAAAGGACCCTGTTTGCATTTCCTGTTCTTAAAAAGAGCTTGATAACGGCGGCGGATGCAAGCGTTTTACCGGTGCCTGTGGCCATCTCAAAGAGAAAACGGTTGCTGCCATGTTTTACAGACTCCTGCAAGGCGTAAATGGCCTCCAACTGATAATGCCGCAGAAACTTCAGGTTGTTGTCTTTTATAAAGGCATCGCGCTCATCGGGATTATTCCAGCCGGGAGCCGAACTATACATGGGGTCTTGGGTGATAGCGATATAATCGTCTTCGACTTTTTCCTTAATAAGATTATCCGGATTGGGTTTAAATGTCCTGTACTGGCCTAATGATTCCTGAGATGGAAAATTGGTTATAATGGAGGGATTACCGTGCTCTAAGTCCCAGAAATAATGAAGGTTTCCATTGGAAAGAATGATAAAGCGAACATTTGACGATTTGGCGTACCTGCGGGCCTGCTCTTTTCCGGCCAATGGGTCTAATTTTTCGGATTTTGCTTCAAGCACCGCACAGGGGAAGCCTTTGCTGTCAAGCAGGAGGTAATCAACAAATCCGTCAACGGTTTTTTCGAAATCATCACCGAACTGGTCGAGAACCCTTTTCTTTATTTTGACATTTGTTTCCAGTGCAATGCTGGCCAGCCCGTTTCCATCATCAAAAAACCGCCACCCTGCACGCTGAAGTAGGCTATTGATTCTTATTCTGGCTTTTGCTTCTTTTTCCATAAGCTCATCTTACAACTCAAAGCCCGACCTTTCTTTAGAAGCATTTCCCGGGTGCGATCGCCTTCAGGCCAGTTCTTTATATGATTTAACTTCACTGCTATCTCAAGTAGTTCTACCTGCTTAACTAACTTGAATAATAACGGTTAAGGAACATGCAGAGATATCTTCAAACCCCCGCTCCTCCACCATTTCCAATGGTCATTTATAAACAGGGAAGATGAAAAAAGCAAGAAATATCAGAACAGTGTATCAGGATCTCGCCCATCTCTGAAATAGGTTTCAACGCCGGTACTCTCGTAGGTAAAGGAACTCTTTATTCCCTACTTGTTTCTGCAAGTACATGAGAGATAGGTGCTGGTGCTCTGTTTTCAATGTATATTACAGGTTTGGCCCCACCCCTCCTCCAACCCGTCGCCTTTAGCTGCTCGATAAAGGGTATCTCCACATATGTTTTTTCATCTGGTGTTTGTGCCATACAGTTCCTTCCTGTTATACGAACCGGAACTACTTGTAGGATTACGTTTTATTACATCGGGATAATGGCACCCTGCTAATTAGAGTAACTGTTCATCCTGTTTTTCAAAGTATCCCCCGGTTTTGCTACTCCCTCGAAATTCAATTTTCCCAAGTTCTCTTAATGCCCTGATCCACCGTTCCAGAGTTTTCGCAGGAACGCCTGTTTTTTTTGAGATCTCAGGTATTCTCTCACCTGGATTATTTGTGATATAAATTAAGAGGTCAATTACTCCCTCACTTACTCCCTCGCTTACTCCCTCAACCGATTCAGCCCCCTGTCTTTTAGACAATGTTTTCATGCTTGATTTTTCCGCCTCAGGCCATTCGCTTTCTTTTATTGTTTTTTCAAATCCCGCAAATATTCCACAAGGGAATGCACAAGGGTTGAGGGGTTGTCGGTCCCGGAAGTTTGATGGAATTGTTCGACTCGGCGAGCATTAGTGATGGCATTATCCAGCCTGTCCTGTATTTTGTTA